>Ga0255097_1000781_pt1 | contig 12292 bp, 6 predicted proteins | sample Colum_Atlam_RepB_2_FD_188436 | JGI IMG/M metagenome (GOLD analysis project Ga0255097, IMG submission 188436) | Freshwater microbial communities from Columbia River, Oregon, United States - Colum_Atlam_RepB_8d | ecosystem: Environmental > Aquatic > Freshwater > River | place: USA: Oregon...
AGTCCCCCACGACAACCGCATGTGTGTTCTCCACGCGCATCGTCGTTTGCCACGTGGTCGAAGGCGCGAGCCCCGTGTCGTAGGCGCGCAAGAACTCCGCCAACGCATCGGCCTCCGCCGCGGACAGCGTGAACGAGTGCGGCCCCACATTGAGCGCGTTGCGCACAAAGCTGTCTTGCAGGCGCGCATAGTTGCCCGCATGCATCAGCCCGGTGCCTGTTTCCGGTCGTGTGGCAAAGGCCCCGCCCAGTTGGATCGGCTCGGACTCCTTGTCACCAACTCCACGCAAGGCCGGCACATCCGCAGAGCGCAAGGCTCCGTCGACCACACCCAAGGACACTTCCCCATTGGTGCCCAGCGGCAACACATGGCAAGAAGCACAGGTGCGTCCATTGTCGAGCACGCGTTGCGAGAACAAGCGCGCGCCTTCCAGCTGCGCGCTGGTCCAGCTGCGGTCGGCTTGCTGGCGCGGATTCGCAGGCAACGACAAGCGATTGATGTAGTGGCGCAGGTACTGGAAGTCGCCGGCGATGTGCGCCTTCTGTCCGTTGACGGTGCGATCCAGCAGCGTGATGAACGAGGCATTGAAGTCGTTCAGATGGCGCTTTTCTCCGCGCCAGTGATACGGCCCCGTCTCTTCCATGCGGCGCGTGCTTTGCGTGACGAGCGGGCCCTTGTTGTCGAGCGCAAACGTCTGCGAACCGGCCGGGGTGCCTTCGCTGTCAAGATAATCGGACAAGTCCCACAAGAGACCATCCGTGTGGCCATCGACATGGCAGCTGGCACACGAGGTCGTCTTCGAGCCCGAGAGACGCGCATCCGTGAACAAGTGCCGGCCCAGCCGCTCCTCTGTCGAGCGCGCTTCAAAGCCGATGGTTGCGGGGATGGGTGCATTGGCGTGGAAGTTCGGCGCCTGCGGCAGGCCGGCGGCATCGATCTTCGTCACCGAAGCATCGTTCTTGTTGTAGACCCACAAGAGCTCGTCTCCGGGATCGTAGAGCGCCGCGCGCGGACCAGAGCCACGCGGGTAGGTCTGCTTGGGCGGCATGCGCAGAGAGCCCTGCCACACCAACGTGCCACCAGCCTGCAGCCCCAACACGGCCACCAAGTCCGAGCCATAGCCACAGACGAAGACGCGGTTGTGTGCGCTATCGAAGGCCAGCCCGGTGGGTTGTGCGCAGCGCACATCGGGACTCGGTGCTAGCGCATCCAAGTCGTGCCAGCGCGTGGGCGTAGCACCGGATAGGTCGACCACTGCCAGACGATTGCGCACGGATTGGCCGCCGATGAAGGTGCCTTCCCCCACCACCTCGGCGTTCAACGCCTCGGTGTGCGGAATCCACAACTCCGTCGTGCCGGGACGCAGATGCGCATTGAAGAGCATCGTGCCCAAGCCGCGCACCGTGCGCGTGGGATCGAGCGCATCGTCTGCGGGTGTGGCTCCCGGTGTGATCGCCAGCAAGTCTCTGTCAGGTAAACTGGACACGCCCGGGGTGCCCGAGAGGCGCTGCACAGCAGTCACAGTCGAGGGCAGGTTGCTGCTCAAACCGCGACCCGTGGTGTTGTTGCCGGATTGGAACGGCACCACCCACACACGACCAGCGGCGTACACAAGAGCGCGCGGCTCCAAGGCGGGAATGGCGATGCTGGCACGCTTGGCGTACGCAGCTGTCTCGATCACATCGACGCACGCTGCGGCCGCACAGGACACCCACGCCCGATCGCCCGTGGGCGAGAACACGAGGTGATGCGGTTCCGCACCCACACGAATGGTGCGCACAATCGCATGCAGGTTCGTGTCGACGATGCTGATGCTCGACTGCACGCGGTCCACGACCCACAGCTCGTCCGTACCCGGGCGCGCGACCACGCTGCAGGCCCCGATACCCACAGGGGCCTCCCACAGGAGCTGCTGTGAACCGGTCTCCATAGCGGCGAGTCGCCAGCCTTGGGTGTTGACCACATACAGCTGCGTCCCATCCGCCGAGAGCGCCATCGGCTGGACTTGGCCGACCTCAAAATTCAGGTAACGACCGACCTGATTGTCGAAGGGCACCAAGGCACTCGCCTGACGGCGCGGTGCAACTCCCTGCGCCTCAAGGCTAGGGATGAGGCAAGCCACGAGGGCCCCCCAAGCAAAGGCTGTGCGGACAGTGGCGGACATAGTCGGGAGCGGGCCATGCGGAGACCCAGCACCCGAAAGGTACCACTCCCTACGCAGGCCCGCCACGCGCCGAAGTCCCCAGAATCGACATCGGTAGTCCAGGGGCGGAAAATTCGTTCCCTCAGAGGTCCTTCCGTCAGGGGTAGTGCGCTTCCACCACCGTCTTGATCCCACCGCGGACCCAGAAATCGCCCTCGACCACCATGCGCTGCGGCTGGGTCACGGCCACCAAATCATCCAAAATCTTGTTCGTCACGGCCTCATGGAAGGCACCGAGATCGCGATAGCTCCACAGGTACAGCTTCAGACTCTTCAACTCGACACAGCGCTCCGCCGGCGTGTAGCGAATGCGAATCGTGGCGAAGTCAGGCTGACCTGTCTTGGGGCACAGGCAGGTGAACTCTGGGCAATCGAAGCGGATCTCGTACGCGCGCCCGGGGCGCGGATTCGGAAAGGTCTCGAGTTGCGTAGAGGGTTGCGTGCTCATGATGCCCAGCACTCTAGTCACCTGCGCGCCGTGCCGGAACTCCCTGCTACCACAGTTGCGCCCACGATACGCTCAATCCACCAGTCGTAGGCTTCGCCCGCGGGCACGGCTCGCTCGAGGTCGCGTTGCAGACCGCGCACGCGCCAAGGGCCCGCACCAGCCGAGTCGCGCAGTGCCTCGCGCTCGAACCACACGAGCCCCACCTGCGACAAGACGCGCACCTGCACCGTCGCACTTACGGTCGGACTGTCCTGGATCGGCTGCCACGATTCGTCCACAGCATCGATGACCCAGTCGTCCCCTTCCACGCGCGGGGCCGAGCAAGCGTAGAACGGAGCCGCTTGGACCTCGGCGCTCTTCAAGCTCGTGAGCGGCGCCTCAAACCACACGCGCCGCACAGTGCGCGCTGAAGTCCAGTCGGGGCGCAGCGCCATGTCGAACAACGCTACCGGTGCGCCGTCGACCAAGCCCCACACACCGCCCAAGCGCCCTGTCGCGCCGCCTTCGTCCACACCACGCCAACCCATGACAGGGGCTTCCTCCAAGCTCACACCAGGCAGCGGCAGCACACGCACGCGCTGTGCCAGCCAAGGATCAAGGTCCACCAAAGGCGAGCGGCCATCGCTGCGCCAAACAACGCCAGCTGCGAGTCCTTCGGCCCATGGCAGGCGCAAGGACTCCTCACCGGTGCGACTGATGGCGAGTCCCTGCTTGCGCAGCAGCGCGCCACGCTCACCCGCACACAACCAGGGCAAGGCGCGCTCCTCCACGATGCGCGTGCGCGCCGCGCCGGGCGGGACACGCTCGGCCACACTGTGGCGCCACAAGGCGAAGCCTGCGGCCTCGCGCGGTGGCTCGAGCACGAGCAACTCGGCCACTCCGGCGCCTTGTGCTGCCAAGTTCCGTCCCAACTGATCCGCAGCGCGCGCGGCTGCGACCATGTCCAGCGTGGCGCCGCGCGCCAGCGTGGCCAAAGCCACCGCACCACACAGAGGCAACAGAGTGCGCCGCAACCCGCTGATCGCCGTTGCTGCAATGGCCAGCGCTACAGCTGTGGCCGCGCCGGCTGCCAGCAAATGTTCCGAGCCATCGACGCGGCCCGCCGCGTGCGGACCCACAGCCCACGGCAAGGCCACGATCACCGTAAGGAAGGCCGCCAGAGCAAGCTTGCCCCACAAGCGCGGCGCTGAACGCGCGGCGCGCAGCAGCGGTTCCAGGGCAACGAGCCACACCAAGGCAGCCGCGACGGCACCAGCGACGCCGGCGCTGGAATGCGCAGGAAACAGCACAAAACCCAGTGTTTCGATCCAGCGCAAGAGGCTGCCGCCGGACCACAGGCGCTGCTCGGACCAGGCCAGCGATTGACTCAGAGCTTGGGCCGCGAACTCGCCCAGCACGACGAGCAAGGCTGCACTGGCGAACGCTGTGCCTGCGGCACGCACGCGCGACCACAGAGGCCTCGGGCGCGGACCTGCACCGTACTCCAACAGTCCGTACAACAGCGGCAACACGCGCGCCACAGGCGATAGCGCCGCAGCGACCACGGCATACACGGCCGCTTGTGTCAAGTGTACTGGACGGCGCAATTGGCGTGCGCGCAAGAGAATCGCCAACGACAAGGCCACCAACGCACAAGCCAACAAGTCGGCATGCGCTTTGGGCCGCGCCGCGGCTGCGACCACAAACGGATGTGCTGCCACGTACACAGCCGAGGCTTCCCCTGCAGCTTGCGCCACGGACTCGGTCGTATACGGCCGCAACACGCGGCGCGCCACAGAGGCCGCCGCCAAGGCCAGCACCAACACCAGCAGCATGCCCATGGCCCGCACAGCCTCGAGCTGCGCATCTGTGCCGGCCAAACCTAGCGCTTCATAGACACGCAAAGCGGCGTGATGCGGCTCGCGATCCTCGCCCCACAGCCGATCCACCGGCACCAAGGCCTCACCCCATAGAGGTCCCTGCGTCCACGCGATGGTCGCGCCTACGCACAGCAGGAACACTAGAGATCGCCAGAACGGCCGCATGCCCGCGTCAGCCTAGAGCTGCGCACGGGCATGCGGTAGTGCCAGTCCAAAGGACTGGACCTGAGGACCGGACCTTGGGCTAACTCAAACCCTCACGGTGTCCAGGTCACATCCAGACCGTTGGTCAGGTTGAAGGTACCCGGCGAGCAGTACGCCGCCGCGTTGCGATACCACGCTTGGTAGTAACGGCTGCCCGGCTGCTGGACCTGCCCGCGTTGAGAGACCGATTGGTCGCTCACCAACGGGTAGCGCGAGGTACCAGCGGCGTTGGTCTTGGTCCCCAAACGCACGATGGTGCCACCGGCGCAACGCAGTCCATCGCCAAAGATGAAACCAGCCCCTGCACTGGTGGGCGCTGTGCCTTGGAAGTACAGCGCGTTGGAATTGGGCATGCCCTCGCCGATCAGCGTCAGGCTATCGGTCGACAACGATGCGAAGCCGGTACCCCGCAAGCGCGCACCATCCGGATTGACGCTATTGGCGCAACCGCGTCCTGCGAGACCGCTGTTACCGCACGGACAAGCAGCCGCAGACCCATCCCCCGAGCAGAAGGTGGTGCCCTGCGTGAAGGCATCCGGCATCAGCACCATCCAACCCGCAGGTTCGCCAAAGCCCGCGCCCGCACCGTACCCACAGAAGGCCAGTCCGCCAGCTGCAATGGCGGTGATGTTCCCTAACTGCGTGTACCCTTGCGATGTCGTCTCACCGCGCGCCAGCAGCCAGTCCTTGAAGTTCTCCGGTACGCGGTTGGTCCAAATGATCGCAGTGCGACCAAAAGGGAAACCACCACTGCTGCCGACCACGATGGAACCATCCTCGGTGACATCCCCCGGCAGGGGCGAACCGAAGCCCGGCAAGTTAGGCAGCAGCTGCACCGTGTTGGTCGCGCGCTCCCAGATCCAGCCAGCGGTGTTCGTCGCTCCGTCGTAGATGTTGTAGCCCACCACGTACGAACCCGCGCTGTTCATGCCCAAGGCCTCGCCCAAGCGCTGCACTGGGCCGCCCACGGGAGCATAGGTCATCGACTGCAGCACGCCGTTCTGCCAAATCACACCTTGGCGCAGGCCTTGATCGCGCCAGCCCGCCACCACATCGCCTGCGAAATTGACCGTGTTCGCACGGCTGGGGTTGTTGTTCCACGGCGGAGTCAGATCGACGCTCGTGCCGCTTTCGTAGCGAAACGCGTGGCCGATGTTGCCAATCGTGTAGCCCAGCCCGACCGCCACGGCTCCGTTACCGCTCAAGTCGTAGAAAGCTGTTTGTACCGAGCCCGATTGACCGCCGAGCCCCGGGACATTCACCCAACCTCCGGCTGAGGTCCAAATCCCCGCGTTGACATTGCCGACCTGTTGCGCGCCGACCACCAAGCCATCGTCCGACAGCTTGGGCCACACGCTGACATCCATGCCGGTGATGTAGGTGAAACCGCCATTCGGGGTCCACAAGAAGCCCAAACCTTGGGTCCCATCCGTGCCCACCGCCACGATGCCGTTAGGCGTGTTTTTGATGTCTGTCACGCGCGTACCGGCGCCGAGGGTGACGAACACGGGTGTCTGCGCGGATGCGGTAGCGGCAAGGCCAAGGGCGGTGGCGAGAAGGAGGGCGGAATGGGTGCGGCTCATGGTCATGGATCCTTGACCCATAAACCTAGTTCAGAAACGCAAGCCCCGCCACCTGTCATTAGTACCAGTCCGGGACAGTACCAGTCCAGAACCGGAGCCCGTCACCCCCCATTGGGGCGTACGCCGAGCCGCTCGGCCATGCGCACCAGTTCGGCAATCGACCCCGCCCCCATTTTGAGCAACACATTCGCACGGTGCAGCTTCACCGTACGCTCGGCGATGCGCAGGTTCTGCGCAGCCTGCTTGTTCAAGGCACCCGACAGCATCTCGTGCAAAACCTCACGCTCGCGCTTGGTCAAGGTGGCCAGACGGACTCGCAGTTCCAGCGTTTCCGCGCGTTCCTGACGCTGCAGCGCGTCTTGATCCAAGGCACGCTGCAATGCGGCCAACAACTGTTCTTCGGCAACGGGCTTTTGCAGGAAATCCACGGCACCGCGGCGCATGGCCAGCACACTGGTAGGGACATCGCCGTGGCCTGTCAAAAACACCACCGGCGGCATGACTTCGCCTTCAGCCAAGCGCTGCTTCACAGCCTGCATCATCTCCAAGCCACTTTGTCCCGTCATGCGCAGGTCCAACAACAAACAGCCTTCGGCCTCAGGATCAAAGGTCGCGCGGAACTCCTCTGCGGACGCGTAGACCTGGACCTCAAAACCCAACGCCGTGAGGTGGCGTCGCGTGGCAGCGCGAAAATCCGCGTCATCGTCGACCAGGTAGACACGACGCTTGGTGTGCAGTGCGATCATAGAGGGGGACGTACCATCGTACCGTCTAAGGGTAGCTCAATCCGGAACGAGACGCCGCCCATTCGGGCAGGTACGAGCATCAGGCGTCCGCCGTGCGACTCGATGATCGAACGGCAAATGGCCAGACCGAGGCCCATGCCATCGCGTTTGGTGCTGACGTAGGGCTCGAACATGCGTGCGGCCACGGTGGGCTCCAAGCCGGGGCCATCATCATGGACTTCGATGACCGCAAGGTTGTCCTCGCGGGCGAGTGTCAATTCCAGTTGACCGCCACCACCGCGTGTCAAACATGCTTCACAGGAGTTCTTGCACAGGTTGATGATCACCTGCTGCAACTGCACTCCATCAGCCAACACCGCGGGAGTGCGTCCTTGGGTGCGTACCGTAGGTTCCACGCGTGCATCGCGCAGTTCCAGGCGCACCAACTGCAAGGCATCACGCAGCACAGGCTCCAGCTCGACGGGGACACGCTCGCGCGTCTGTTTCTGCAAGAAACTGCGCAAGCGGCGCACCACTTCGCTGGCTTGGTGGGCTTGACGAGCAATGTCACTCAACACCTCGGCCAACTCGCCCGTGGTGCCGTGCGCCACCATCAAGCGCGCTGCTTGGGCGTTGGCGCTGATCGCGCCCAGTGGTTGATTCACTTCGTGAGCCAGAGAACTGGCCATCTCGCCCGCAGTGGATAGGCGAGACATGTGCGCCAGCTCATCGCGCAGCCGCGAGGCATCTTCCTCTGCTTGCGTGCGGGCACGCTCGGCGGCCAGCAAACGCGCCGCATCACGCTCGACAATGCGCACACGCAAGCGGTGCAAGCCGAACAGCACCAGCGCGGACAAGACGATCAAGGTTCCGCGGAACCACCATGTCTGCCACCAGGCAGGCAGCAGCTCGAACTCCAATCGAGTGACAGGCGACCACACACCTTCTTCGTTGCGCGCACGCAACTCCAAGGTGTAGGGCCCGGGCGAGAGGCGCGTGTACTCGACAAAGCGCTCGGGCGATGCGGGATACCAGTCTTCCTTGTGCCCGAGCAGACGATGCTCGAACAGCACGCGCTCGGGTGCCGAGAGCGCGAACGCGGTGTAGTCCACGCGCAAGCGCTCGTCGCTTGGCGGCAGGCTCAGGTTCAGTGCAGGCCGCACGGAGTAATCCCCTTGCCGAATGTGGTCCACCACCGCGGTCGGCTGCAGCGCTTGGAACGGAAAACGCCGGGTGTCTACGCGCACCAGACCCGCAATAGAGCAGAACCACGCTCGCCCAGTGGTGTCCAAGACAGCCGGAGGTGAACCATAGTTACCCTCCGGCACACCAGCCTCAGGCCCCAGCACCACAGGCACCAAGCGTGCATGCCGATCAGCGAACGCAACTTCGATGTCTTGGATGGGCAACACCATCAATCCATTGTTCGACATCAACCACAAGCGCCCCGCACCATCGTCAAGCGCAGCTGACAACGACGCATCGACCAAACCGCGCTCGATGCCTAGAGACTGCACCTTGCCATCGGCATAGCGCAGCAAACCGTTGCCGTAGCTAGCAATCCAAACCGAACCATCGCGACGCGGGATCATCCAGCGCAACTCACCGCGCAAGTCGGCTTGTCCTTCTCCGATGCGTTGGATCAAGCCTGCACGCGTGACACGCCACAACGACGACTCACAACCTGCCAACACCGCCCCATCAGCCTGCGGTAGCAGCGAATAGACGCGCCCAACCGGAAGCTTGAGAGTCAACTGCAGGCCTTGCACATCATCAAAGAAGTGCAGAGTGCCTTCGTATTCCGCTACCCAAACACCATCGCCGCCATCAGCAAACACGCGATAGCGTGCATAGGTCTTCTCCAGCACTGCTGTAGCGCCTGTGCCAGCATCGCAATACAGCGCGTTTTCCGCTCCCACCCAATGACGACCGCGTGTATCAAGCAACTGCCCGTAGACACACGGGTCAGTGTCCGTTGAACCGAGTCTAGGCAGGATAACGCGGCGTGCAACGCGGCGAAGCTCCTTGCCGGGCTCGTCTCGATACTCCCACACATCGGCACACTCGGTGTTCGCAAGTACGGTTCCATCCTTCATGGCAACTACGGACATCGTGTTCGCCAGTGACGCATCCACTTGATCGACCCAGCGTGGTCGCGCCCGAGTGACACCACACCCATGGGAACCAATCCAGACATTGCCTTCGCGATCCGCGTACATCGAGCGACCGCGATAGCACTCCATGACACCGAGGAGTGGCTCCTCTAAAACCCAATGACCGTCAACCTGCACCTTCACGATGCGTGGACCACGCGAGGTGCCCAACCAGATGCGACCATCACCAGTCTCCGCGGCACAGTACACGGACTCGTCAGGTGCTAAACCGGCCACACGCCATGGAGTCAGCTGACCATCTGCCCACTCAAACACTTGGCCCTCGCCGAGGATGAAGATCCGGTCGCCGAAGGCTGCAGCGCTATTTGTCTGGCACGGCGTGGGCACTCGCACCAATTCCTTGCCGTCGGTCCCGAGCACGGAGAACGCATCTGTCTGCACCACTGCCATGGTCCCGTCGGCAAGCGGCACCAGGCCGTGATAGCCGCCATAGAGCGTTGTGGAGAGGACCAGACGCCACACCCCGGCATCTAGCAGGTAGACACCGAAGCCCGTGCGCAGCCAGAGGCGCCCCAAGTGATCGCGTTGCACATCGATGCAGTCGAGGCCGGACTCAGGGGCATCGATGCGCCCTAGCTCTTGGCCGTCTTGATCCAGATGCACCACGACGCCGCTCTGCAAGAGCAGCCACAGCCCCCCTACCCCGTCCGATACCAATCCAGTCGTGCGATTGGTGGGCAGGTTTAGGGCTTCGAAATCCAGCGTGCGGAAGCGCAGACCATCGAATCGGGTGAGTCCCGCGAAGGTAGCTATCCACAAGGCACCGTTGTCGGTCTGCAGCATGTCGTTGACCGTGCCTTGCGGCATGCCATCGCTGATCGACCAACTGCGCAGCACCCATTCAGGCAGCGTGCGTGTCAACTGGGCTTGACTGCTACCTGTCAGCAGCCACACGACCGTGAGCCACAGGCTTCGGTACCCGGCACGGGCTAGAACAGACAGGAGCAAATGCACACATGCACCTTACTCCATGGACCCATGAAGGGAATCAGCTGCTAAGGAATCAAGCGCAAGCGCAGGGCCATTCGCACGAGCGCCGGAATGGACCCCGCTCCCATACGCTTCAAGACACTGGCGCGGTGCTTCTTCACGGTGCGCTCGGCGATGCCCAACTTGTGGGCGGCTTGCTTGTTGAGCGTGCCCCCCACCATCTCCAGCAGCGTCTCGCGCTCTTTATCGCGCAGGGTGGCATAGCGCCGGCGCAGCTCCACAAGTTCTTGGTCCGCCGCGCGGGCCTGCTCCCGCGCGCTGCGCGTGCGTTCGACCGCGTGGACCAAAGCTGAGTGCAGCAAGTCATCCGAAGGGTGCAACTCAAGAGCCTCAAGCGCTCCGTAGCGCATCGCTTGCACGCAGTGGCCCACATCTCCCGGCGCGACTAGGGCGACATGCGGCAGTGTCCGGCCGTCGCGCGCTAGGTATTCCGCGAACGCTTTCGCCTGACCCGCGTCGTTATGCCAATCCTTGACCACGATGTGGTCGTGACGGGCATTGTCGGGATCTGTCTCGAAGTGGCTCTGGAGCGACTCGACGGTGTTGCCCACCATCAACCCCGCCCCCAGATGGGTAGCGAGACGGTCCATCGCCATGCGCACGCGCAGGTCGGAGGAGAGTCCGACCACCATGCGGCGAGGCTCGTTCGGGAGGCCGGCGTTGGGGATGGAGACGCTGGTATGGGAGTTGGGCAAGGGGGGGGCGCAACGCAGCTCGGGATGGGAGACCGCAGCGTGACGCAGAGGACTGAACGCACGGGAGCGCGGAACCGAACACAAATCCCCGCGTGGTATTCTCCGCCCGCATGTCTGCCACGACACCGCCCATCCGAGGCCGCCTGACCCTGCTGGTGGCGAGCGCCTTGCTCGCCTGCGTCGTGGTGCACGCACTGCGCTGGTGGTTCGTGTGTGACGATGCCTACATCAGCTTCCGCTATGCCAAGCATGTGGCGAGCGGTGCCGGTTTGGTCTTCAACTTGGGCGAGAATCCACCGGTTGAGGGCTACACGAATCTGCTTTGGACGGTGTGGAGTGCTGTGGGGCTCGTGCTGGGACTGAGTCCGATGTGGCTTGCGCCGCTGACTTCGTTGGGGTGTGCCGCGCTGCTGACCTTGGGCTCGGCGCGTTTGGCGGCACGCCTAGGACAGCTCACGCCGTGGCAAGTGTTCGCCGCCGGTGCGTGCACGGCGGCTTTGCCGACGCTTGGGGTGTGGAGTAGCGGCGGGCTCGAGACCATGGCCTGCGCCACGGCGGTGTTCTTTGTCGCTGAACGCCTCGTGTACGACGCGGAACGGCCGCGCGTACTGGCCGCCAGTGTGTGCGCCGCCCTAGCCACCGGTTTGAGGGCCGATGGTGTGGTGTTTGTGGGCATGGCCTTGTGCGGAACGCTATTGCTGCGCCCAAGCTTGCGCGCAGCGGTGGTGCGCACGGGCTGCGCTGCGCTGCTGGCCGTCGGGGTGTGGATGGCGGTGCGCTTCCTCGTCCATGAACACTGGTTGCCGCTGACGGCCCAAGCAAAAACGGGATGGGCGCTGTGGCGCTGGGAGCGCGGGGCTTTTTACGCGGGCTCGATGCTCTTGGCTATGCCGGCATTGGTGGTGCTGGTGTTGGCCCCGCTGATTGTGCAACGCGAGTACAGGCGTTTGGCCAGTGTCGGGACCCTGGCTGTGCTGGCGATGTTGGGCTGGAGCGTGCTCGTGGGCGGCGATTTCATGGCGTACGGTCGCTTCCTCGCGCCAGCCTTGGGGTTCGTCACCTTCGCCGCAGCAGCGCTGGCAAAGCGCCATGTGTGGCTGCCGCTGAGCTTGTGCGGGCTGTCGCTCTTGCCCGCCTTCGGGGTGGAGTGGACCCCTCAAGCCTGGCGCCAAGCCCTGCACTTCCGCTGGAACGAACCGCTCGCCAAAAGCGAAAGCGACATGTGGCTCGGCATGAAGACCCGCGCGGACGAATGGCTGGCGCTAGGCCGCGCTATGGCCACCCGCACCGAACCAGGTCAGTCCATCGTGCTCGGCGGCATCGGCGCCATCGGCTACGCCACCGAATTGACCATTTTCGATCAATACGGCCTCGTCAGCCCCTCCGTCGTGCGCGCCGGCCTGCCCCCGCA
>Ga0255097_1000783_pt1 | contig 12282 bp, 9 predicted proteins | sample Colum_Atlam_RepB_2_FD_188436 | JGI IMG/M metagenome (GOLD analysis project Ga0255097, IMG submission 188436) | Freshwater microbial communities from Columbia River, Oregon, United States - Colum_Atlam_RepB_8d | ecosystem: Environmental > Aquatic > Freshwater > River | place: USA: Oregon...
AGACCTACCTGGGCGGGCGCGGCATCCCGGCCAACCGGATGAACCCGGTGGGCTACGGCGAGACCCGCCCGATCGACAGCAACGACACCGAGACCGGCCGCGAGGAGAACCGCCGCGTGGAACTGAAGGTGCTCGAGTAAAGCAAATCTCCGCGTGGAGGGGCCCCGGCGCCAGAGCGCCGGGGATCCTGGCGAAGAGACTTGCGGTTTGATGGACCGAACCCCGCCCTGACCGGCGGGGTTTTTCTTTGTCCGGCCCCGCGCCTGGCGCGGGAATCCCCAGCGTCGTGAGTTGGCGGTGGGAACCCCCAGAGGGTCGCCAGGAATGGCGACCCTCTTTGTCTTTGCCTGCGGTGGATCACCCCGTCGGAGCGACCCGGAGGGGTTTTTCTTTGCCCACCCGGTCAGTTCACGCCTACCCGTTCAGGCAATCCATGACACGCCTCGGGCCGCTCCCGGACAGCAGGCGGAATGCAACCCCGCGAACTGGGACTAAAGGAGGAGGCATGGCACGCTCACTGCTTGATAATCTTGAACTTTCTCCTTGACGGGCGCCTGCGGGGTCTGTCATAAGCGTCGGTATAAGTAAATAGTCGAAACTTCAGCTTGGGGATCCCTCTCATGAGAGACAGCGTTCGCTTCTTCCAACCTCGCGCCGTGCTGCTGCTGGCAGCCCTGGTGCTTACGGCCTGCGGTGGCGGCGGCGGTGCCCGCAGCCCCGATCTGCCCTTCCCCGAACTGCTGAGCTTCAGCGTCTCCTGCGCGCCGACTCCCGACCCGCTGGAAGTCAACCAGACCTCGACCTGCGCCCCGGTCGCCGGCAGCTGCCAGTACCGCGAAGTGCTGGCCTCCGGCAATACTCGCGTCGTCAACCGCGACTGCCCGGCCGTGAGCTGGTCCAGCTCCGCGCCTTCGATCGCCACCATCAACGATGCCGGCGTGATCACCGGCGTTGCCGCCGGCACCGCGACGGTCACCGGATCGATCGATGGCATCACGCAGACCGTGCCGGTGCGCATCATCGAGGCCACCCTGGTCGACGCCGAGATTTCCTGCGCCCCCGACAGCATCAACCAGGGCGCCACCTCGCAGTGCTCCGTGATTGGTGACTGCGACTACGAACTCAACGGCCAGCCGGTCGAGCGCCCCTGCCCGGCCGCCGCCTGGTCCACCAACCTCGGCACGATCAACGCCTCCACCGGCGCCTACACCGGCACCGCCGTGGGTACGGCAACCATCACCGCGCAGATCGGCCGCCTTACGCGCACGACGCAGATCGCCGTGCGGGAAACCTGCCTGCAGAGCATCGTCGTCTCCACCGTGCCGGCCGGCACCACCAGCGTCATCGCCGGCAACAATGTGGTCTACGCCGCCACGGCCCTCTACCGCAACGGCACTTCGGGTCCGGTCACCTCGACCACGACCTTCAGCAGCAACAAGCCGAACGTCGGCAGCTTCCCGGCGGGCGTCGGCCAGTCCACGCTGAGCACCAACCCGGCGCTGGCGGCCCAGGATGTCGTGACCGTCACCGGCACCTACAGCGGCACCACGGAAATCTGCCCGGGCGGCAGCACCACGGACAACGAGACGCTGACGGTGATCCCGGCGCAGCTGATCGCGCTCTGCCTGGAACCCGCGGACGCCAACGGCGCCTTCGACAACTGCCGTAACGATACCGGCGCCTGCGTCACCGCCCCGGTCCAGCTCTCCATCGACAGCAAGCGCCAGCTGCGCCTGCGCGCCCGCTACGAAGCCGGTGCGGTCGACCGGGAATGCAATGTCACCAATGCCGCCGACAGCAGCTTCACGTCCGACGCTCCGGCGATCGCTTCCGTGACCAACGACGTGACCACGGGCCGCGGCGAGCTGACCGCCAACGGCGAAGGCAGCACGGCCATCAAGGGCTCGGCCGTCATTGCCGGCGTCCGGCAGAACGCCAATGACCTGACCGTCAATGTGACCCTCAACGAGGTCCTGGGCGGCAACAGCGTCACCGTGTCGGCCAAGAGCCTGTCGATCCCGGGCGAGCCGAGCAAGTTCGCCTGCGTCGGCGCCACCGATCTGGTCGGCGGCCTCACCGACAGCTCGCGCATCCAGGGCGTGCAGCGCCTCTATGCCGGCGCCCGCTTCTGCACGCCGAGCCAGCGCGTCGATGGCGAATGCCAGACCTTCATCGACGGCGACACCTACCGCGACGTCACCAACGATGACGGCTTCATCGCGCCGAACGAGCCCGGCAACCGCATCAACTGGGAACAGTCGCCCGGCTACTGGAACGGCGAGGCCTGCGTGGCGACGCTGCCGGCTTCTCTGCCCATCGGCGGCGGCGCCCCCGCGATCGTCGGCGACAATCTCACGCCGGCGGCCGACTACGCCGCGGGCAACCGCGCGGCGGGCCAGAACGGTGTCGTGGTCGGCACCGGCAATCTGCGCCTGGGCTTCGCCTGCGTCACCGCCGAGTACACCAACCCGCGCTCCGCGACCAACAAGGACCTCGACGGCATGACCGTCCTGGTGCTGCCGGTCACCAACGATGTGGTGCTCGGGTCGTCCAACGACGAGGACGCCACGCAGCTCTGCGCGGCCCTGGAGTCGGTCTTCATGCTCGGCGGCTCTCCCAACGGCGGCAGCGGTGTCGTGACCCAGGTCCTGAGCGCCGTGACGGAGATCGTCAATCCGATCCTGCAGGCGCTGGCCTCGGGCGACGAGCCGGGCAATACCGGCCCGATCCCGGTGGACGACATCGTCGAGGGGCTGCTGGGCGTGCTCGCCGACCCGCTGACCCAGACGCTGTTCGCGACGCCGCTGGGAGACCTGGTCGCGCTGCTCGACAACACCGTCTACGCACCGCTGCTCTGCGGTGTGGACACGCTGCTCACCGCGATCCTGACGGGAAATCCGGCAGCCATTGGCGGCGCGCAGCTCTGCGTGCCGGAAGTGCCGACGTTCCCCTTTCCGTTTCCGGCGCCTTAATAGATAAGCTCAGGGAAGAACAACAATGAACTTCAAGCACCTGATGTGTGCAACCGCGCTGGGACTGATGCCGGTCCTGGCCCTGGCCCAGACGGCCGCGCCGGCTGCCGCTGCGTCGGCACCGCCGGCCCCGGCCGCCGCCGCTCCTGCCCTGGTCGAGGTACAGGACAACCGCTGGTCGCTCTGGCCCTATGCCGGCGCCGTGATGTCCGACAAGTCGGACCTCGATACCGGCCTGACGGCAGGCGTTCTGGCCACCCGGCCGCTGACCAACCGCCTCGTGCTGGAACTCGGCGGCGACTACAGCAACCTGGAGACCACCAACGCCGGAGACTATGAGCGCATCAGCGGTCGTGTCGGCCTGGAAGCCTTCCTCGGCAAACCCTTCCACGACTCGTCCTGGGACTTCCAGCCCTACGTCGCGGCAGGCGCGCACTTCTCGACCGTGGATTTCCTGGGTGAAAGCACCGGCGCCTGGGGGCCCTACGGCAGCGTCGGCTTCCTGCAGCGGCTCGGCGACCTGACGATGCTCAAGATCGAAGCCCGCTACCAGCAGGACGAGGTACAGGAGCAGGGCAACCTGCCGGAAGAGAGCTACTACACCTGGCAGGCTTTCGCCGGCCTGCGCATTGCCCTGGGCAAGAAGCCCGGCGATGAAGACGGCGACGGCGTGCCCGACCACCTCGACAAGTGCCCCGGCACTCCCAAGGGCGTGGCGGTGTACTCCGACGGCTGCCCGACCGACCTGGACGGTGACGGCGTGCCCGACTACCTCGACAAGTGCCCGGGAACCCCGAAGGGCACGGTCGTGGGCCCGGACGGCTGCCCGGCGGACTCCGACGGCGACGGCGTGCCCAACGAACTCGACAAGTGCCCCAATACGCCGCGCGGCGTGCAGGTGGGCCCGGACGGCTGCCCGATCGACAGCGACGGCGACGGCATCCCCGACGCCTACGACAAGTGCCCCAATACCCCCAAGGGCACCGTCGTCGGTCCGGACGGCTGCCCGGCGGCGGATGCCGACGGCGATGGCATCCCCGACTTCATGGACAAGTGCCCGGAGACGCCGAAGGGCGTGGCCGTGGGTCCGGATGGCTGCCCGCTGGATTCCGACGGCGACGGCATTCCCGACTACCTCGACGAGTGCCCGCGCACGCCGCCGGGGGCCAAGGTCCTGCCCAACGGCTGCGCCCTGACCGGTGACTGCCGTACGCCGCGCCCGGGCGAGGCGGTGGACGCCAACGGCTGCGCGCTGGACAAGAATTTCATCCTGCGCGGCGTGAAGTTCGAGTTCGACTCCGACCGCCTGACCGAGCCGGCCAAGCTGATCCTCAACGAGGTCGGCGAGACGCTGAAGGCCTACCCGACGATCAAGGTCGACCTCGAGGGACACACCGACGCGATCGGCTCCGATGCCTACAACCTGGGCCTGTCGGAGCGCCGCGCCAATGCCGTGAAGACCTACCTGATGGGCCGCGGCATTCCGAGCGGCCGCATGAACCCGGTGGGCTACGGCGAGACCCGCCCGATCGATTCCAACGACACCGAAGAGGGTCGCGAGAACAACCGCCGCGTGGAACTGAAGGTGTTGGAGTAAAGCAGCGAGCCGCTTGGAGGGCCCCTGGCGCCAGAGCGCCAGGGATTCCAGCGCAGCAAGTCTGCGGGTTTGAGTGACGAACCCCGCCCTGACCGGCGGGGTTTTTCTTTGTCCGCCCCCACGCCTTGCGTGGGGATTCTTAGCGTCGTGAGTTGGCGGTTGAAACTCCGATTGGGTCGCCAGGAATAGCGACCCTCTTTTCTTTTGCCTGCGAGGCCGGAAGCTCCGTCCATGGGGAGGCTTTCATGCGCCTGGAGTGATTTCGCGTTAGCTCCAAACAGAAAGATTCATCATGCCGGCTAGAGCCGGCATCCAGCCCCGGGCAGGAGTCGCCATGGCACGACTGGATACCGGCGTTCGCCGCTATGACGGTCCGGGATGAAAGGACTGCGCCCCGTCTGCCGGCATCAGAACCCAACACTCTGGCCGCCCCCAGACAGCGGCCACCCATCCTTCGACAGGCTCAGGTCGAACCACTTCCGGCGCCTCGGATCCCCGCCCGAAAGAAAAGCCCGCATCGCGGGCTTTCCTGTTCGTACGAGGCGGACGCTCAGGGCTTTACCACCACGAGCACCTGCCGGTTCTTCACCTGCTGCCCCGCACTGACGCTCACCGACTCCACCACCCCCGATACCGGCAGCTGCAGCTGGAACTCCATCTTCATGGCCTCCAGGACCGCCAATGTCTGGCCCTTCTCGATCCGGTCGCCCGGCTTCACATGCACAGCCACGACCTTGCCGTCGGAATGCGCCAGCAGGCGGCCGTCGGAGCCCGCCGCAGCGGCCTGCACGGGGGCCAGCGAGGCATCGCTGTAGCGCCAGCAGGCAGACTCGGCATCGACCCAGATGCCGTCGCCATCGCGTGCCAGGCGCGCCTTGCCCTGCACCGCTTCGCAGACATAGGAGAACTCCTGCTCCCCGCTGCGGCTGACGTCGATGCGCAGCTTCTCTTCGCCCAGCCCGATGGTGAACGCACGACCTTCGTGCGCCAGGACGTCCAGGGCGTACTCCTGCTCGCGCCACTTCAGCTTGTAGCCGGCCGGCGACTCGTGCGAGCTGTGCCAGCCGATGAACTCCGGCGCCAGGCCGTGCTGCTGCGCCAGGCGCCGGGCGTCGTCCAGGTACAGCGCCACGGCCGCCAGGGCGACTTGCCGTGACGTGGGCTTGCGCGCGGCGACCGTCTCTGCCGGGAAGTACTTGCCGATGAAGGACGTGCTGAAGTCGCCCGAGGCAAAGGCCTCGTGTCCGATGATGTCGAGGAGGTAGTCGCGGTTGCTTACCACACCCAGCAGCGTGGTGTCGCGCAGTGCCTTCAGCAGCCGCTGGCGAGCGGTCTCGCGGTCATCGCCCCAGGCGATGATCTTGGCCTGCATGGAGTCGTAGAACGGGCTGATCAACTGCCCTTCCTGCAGGTAACTGTCGACGCGGACGCCCACGCCTTGCGGAGCACGCCAGCGCAGCACCTTGCCGGTCTGCGGCAGGTAGTTCTGCTGAGGATCCTCGGCACAGAGGCGCACCTCGATGGCCCAGCCGCTGGTGCGCCGCAGGATCTCGTCCTGCGAAAGCGGCAGCCTCTCGCCCTGCGCCACGCGCAGCTGCCACTCCACCAGGTCGAGCCCGAAGACCAGTTCGGTCACCGGGTGCTCGACCTGCAGGCGGGTGTTCATCTCCAGGAAGTAGAACCGGCCATCGCGCGCCAGCATGAACTCCACGGTGCCGGCTCCGACGTAGTCGACGGCCTTGGCCGCCGCAACTGCGGCTTCGCCCATGCGGCGGCGCAGGGCGTCGTCCACGGCCGGAGACAGGGCCTCTTCCACCACCTTCTGGTTGCGGCGCTGCACCGAGCAGTCGCGCTCGCCGAGGTACACCACGTTGCCGTGACGGTCGCCGAAGACCTGTATCTCGACATGGCGCGCATCGACCACGGCCTTCTCGATCAGCAGCTGGCCGCTGCCGAAGGCATTGGCGGCCTCTGAGCGGGCCGACTGGATGCTGGGCAGCAGCGCGGACTCCTCGTGCACCAGGCGCATGCCGCGCCCGCCGCCGCCCGCCGCCGCCTTCACCATCACCGGCAGGCCGACCTTCCTTGCCTCCGCCACCAGGGTCTCGTCCGACTGGTCCTCGCCCTGGTAGCCCGGCACGCAGGGTACGCCGGCGGCGATCATGCGGATCTTGGAGGCGGACTTGTTGCCCATGGCCTCGATCGAGTGCGGATCCGGCCCGATGAACACGAGGCCGGCATCCTGTACCGCCTGGGCGAAATCCCCGCGCTCGGACAGGAAGCCGTAGCCCGGGTGCACCGCTTCGGCGCCACTCTGCTTCGCCGCTGCGATCAGCTTGTCGATGACGAGGTAGGACTCCTTCACCGGCGCAGGGCCGATGTGCACGGCCTCGTCGGCCTCCAGGACATGCATCGCGTCGCGGTCGGCGTCGCTGTAGACGGCGACGGTGCGGTAGCCGAGCTGCTTCGCGCCGCGGATCACGCGGACGGCGATTTCGCCACGGTTGGCGACGAGTATCTTGGCGAATCGGGCCATGGGTTCTGCCTCTTCTCTTTTTCTAGTTCTGCGCCCATTTGGGCGCACGCTTCTGCATGAAGGCCGCGATGCCTTCCGGCGCCTCCGGTCCGCGGACGCAGGATGCGAACTTACGCGCCGCATCATCCAGCACAGCGTCCATGTCGAGCTTGCCGACGTTGAGCAGGATCTGCTTGGTGAGGGCATTGGCCTGCGGCGCGCAGTTCATCACCTGCGCCAGCGTGTCCTTGAGCCTGGCCTGCAGGTCCTCCTCGCTGGAGAAACCCTCGTGCACGAGGCCAAGACGAAGTGCTTCCGCGCCGCGGAACTGCGCGCCGGTGAGGCACAGGCGGCGCGCCTGCGTCAGGCCGATGCGCTCCACCACGAAGGGCGCGATCTGCGCCGGCGGCAGGCCGCGCGTGGTCTCGGGCATGCCGAACTTCGCCTCGGCGTGGGCAAAGGCGATGTCGGAGACGCAGGCCAGGCCGAAGCCGCCGCCCAGCACCGCCCCCTCGCAGACCGCGATCACCACCTGCGGCGCCGCGCTGACCTGGCGCAGCATCACGCCGAAGGAGCGGTTCATGGCGACGATGGGGTCGACCTCGCCCGGAGCCGGCGGCTTCATGCCACCCGCCATCATGCCCTTGAGGTCGGCGCCCGCGCAGAAGTGGCCGCCGGCGCCGCGCAGCACCACGGCCCGCACCGCGGACTCGCGAATGGATTCGAATACGCTGCCTATCTCGGCCAGCAGTTCCGGCGTCATCGCGTTGCGCGATTCGGGGCGGTTGAAGGTCAGGTGCAGCACGCCGCTGTCGAGGTTCAGCAGCAGGTTTTTGCACTCGGGTAGGTTCATTCCTTGCTCCTTCTTTTCGTCATACGGCGAAAGCCGGGTGAGGCGGGAACAGGTGGATGTCCAGTGGACATCCACCCCGCCGAACGCCCGGCCACGGATGGCCGGGCCGGGGCCTCGTTCTGGTAGCTGTGGTCCCGCCATGGATGGCCTCCCTGCTCAACGCCGACTGGATGCCGGCTTTCGCCGGCATGACGTTCGGTTGTTGCACCGCAAACTTCATCGTACAGATCGAGCCAGTCCGGGTTGGACTTCTCGATCAGTTCCAGTTTCCACTTTCGCTTCCATTCCTTGATCTGCTTCTCGCGGGTGATGGCGCTCTCGGCACTTTCGTGCTGCTCAAACCAGACCAGGTCGTGGACTGCGTATTTCTTTGTAAAGCCCTCAACCTCGTTGTTCTTGCGCTGCCATATCCCCTTGATCAGATTAGAAGTGACGCCGGTATGGAGCGTGCCGTCCCGACCGCTGGCGAGGCTGTAGACGCAGAACTGCTTTTCCATTGCCTACTCTTTCAGACCGTCATACCGGCGAAAGCCGGTATGACGGCAGAGGGGACTGGTGGGTTTCATCCACTCAGAACCGCGCCACGCCGAAAGCATTCGGGAAGGTCGTGCGCGCCTTGCCCTCGCGGCAGACCGACAGGCACAGGCCCAGCACCTTGCGGGTATCGCGCGGATCGATCAGGCCATCGTCGAACAACCGTGCGGTGGCGGCGAAGGCGTGGGATTCCTTCTCGAACTGGCTGATGATGTTCTGGCGGAACATGCCCAGCATCTTCTCGTCGTTCTCGGAGACCTGCTTGCCCTCCTTCTGCCACTTCTCGCGCGTGACGATCTCCATGACGCCGGCGGCCTGTTCTCCGCCCATGACGGCGGTTCGCGAGTTGGGCCAGGCAAAGATGAAATGCGGCCCGAAGCCGCGGCCGCACATGCCGTAGTTGCCGGCGCCGAAGCTGCCGCCCATGACGATGGTGATCTGCGGCACCGTGGCATTGGCCACGGCCTGGATCATCTTGGAGCCGTGCTTGACGATGCCTCCCTGCTCGGCTTCCGTGCCCACCATGTAGCCGGTGGTGTTCATCAGGTACACGATCGGCGTGTTGGCCTGGCAGCAGAGCTGGATGAACTGCCCGGCCTTTGTCGCCCCCTTGGGCGTGATGGGGCCATTGTTGGAGATGATGCCGATCTGGTGTCCGTGCAGTGTCGCGCGGCCGCAGATGGTCTGCTGGTCGTACTCACCCTTGAACTCCAGGAACTCCGAGCCGTCGACGATGCGCGCGATGACCTCGCGGCAGTCGAAGGGCTTGCGGTAGTCCGGCGAGACCACGCCGCAGAGCTCCTCCACGTCGTACAGCGGCGCGCGCACGGGCAGCAACTCCAGCCGCGGGCGCGAGGCGTTCCAGTTGAGGTTCTTGACGATCTCGCGGGCGATGCGGATGCCGTCGGCATCGTTCTCGGCGATGAACTCAGAGGTGCCGGCCACCGCGCAGTGCATCTCCGCACCGCCCAGGCTTTCCTCGTCGGCGATCTCGCCGGTCGCGGCGCGCAGCAGCGGCGGGCCGGCCAGGAATACCTTGGCACGCTTGCGCACCATCACCACGTAGTCCGACATGCCCGGCAAGTAGGCGCCGCCAGCCGTGGAGGAACCATGCACCAGCGTCACCTGCGGAATGCCGGCAGCCGACAGGCGCGCCTGGTTGGCAAAGGTGCGGCCGCCGGGGATGAAGATGTCGGCCTGGTACATCAGGTTGGCGCCGCCGGATTCGACCATGGAGACCGTCGGCAGCTTCTGCTGCAGGGCGATCTCCTGCATGCGCAGGCCCTTCTCCACTCCTCCCGGGGTCATGGTGCCTCCCTTGATCGCGGAGTTGGAGGCGGAGACCAGGCAGCGCGTGCCGGAGACGTAGCCGATGCCGATGATGGTGTTGCCGCCGGCCAGGGAGCCGTCCTTGTCGTCATGCCGCTTGTAGCCGGCCAGCGTCGCCAGTTCCAGCCAGGGCGAGCCGCGGTCCAGCATCAGGTGCACGCGCTCTCGCGGCAGCAGCTGCCCGCGCTTGCGGTAGCGCTCGCGCTTGGACTCCTCCTCCTTGCGGCCCTTCTCCTCGATGGCGCGCCATTCCTCGATCAGTTTCAGCAACCCCTCGCGGTTCTGCTGGAACTGGCTGCCGCCGGTGTCGATGCGGGATTCGATAACAGGCATTTCCAATATCTCGTCATTTCGCTGCAGTGTTGCGAGTTTATTCCCGTATCCATTGTATTTTCATCAACAATTATGATTTCCATTAAGCTCACATACGAAACCCGGCGGGCACAAAAAAGCCGCCCGGAGGCGGCCCTGGAGATCCGGGAAAATCCTACTCCTTCACGGCCTTGGGCTTGAAGGCGCGATGGAAACCGACATAGGGCTTGGCATTCCTGTGGGGCCGCAGGGCGAAGACCTTCTTGTTGAGGCTGCCGCCGCCATCAATCTTGATGCAGTCACCGGTGACGTAGGCGGCACCCTCGGACAGCAGCCAGACGATGGCGGAGCTGATCTCGGCTTCCTCGGCCATGCGCTGCATCGCCACCTCGCCACCCAGCTTGGGGATGATCTCGGCCTGGAAGACCGGGTCGTACTGGTCCATGCCGCTGGAGGCGACGAACCCCGGCGCCACGGCGTTGACGCGAACACCCGAAGCCGCCCATTCCATCGCCGCCGTCTCGGTGAAGCTCAGCATGCCGGCGCGGGCAGCGCCGCTATGGCCCATGTTGGGCATGCCGCCCCACATATCCGCCAGCATGTTGACGATGGCGCCGCCGTTCTTCTTCATCCACTGGTTGTAGACCTCGCGCGCCACCAGGAAGCCACCGGTGAGGTTGTTGGCCACCACCGCTTCCCAGCCCTTCTTGCTGATGCTGGCGAGCGGCGCCGGAAACTGGCCGCCGGCGTTGTTGACCAGGCCGTGGATCGCACCCCGCTGCGCAAGGATCGTCTTGACGGCTTCCTTCACCGAATCCTCTTCGCGAATGTCGAAAACCTGCATCGATACCCGGCCGCCGTCCTCGACGATCTCCGCCGCGGTCTTCTCCAGCTTTTCCAGCTTGCGGCCGGTGATGACCACATGCGCGCCCAGCGCGGCCAACTCGTGCGCGACGCAGCGGCCGATGCCCGAGCCGCCGCCGGTAACGAGGATGGTCTGGCCGGCGAACAGATCGGAACGGAATACGGACTGGTAACCCATCTTTTCATCCCTCGGAAACGATCAAGGCCGGGATTTCCCGGCCTTGATCGGTACAGCCTTGATGTCTCTTACAGCTTGCCCTGCAGCTCCGGGACCACCGCGAACAGGTCGCCGACGAGGCCGATGTCGGCCACCTCGAAGATCGGGGCCTCCGGGTCCTTGTTGATGGCGACGATGGTGCGGGCGTCCTTGATGCCGGCAAGATGCTGGATCGCGCCGGAGATACCGATCGCGAAGTACAGCTCCGGGGCGATGATCTTGCCGGTCTGGCCGACCTGCATATCGTTCGGCACGTAGCCCGAGTCCACCGCGGCGCGCGAGGCGCCGACGCCGGCGCCGATCTTGTCGGCGAAGTCGTAGATGACCTTGAAGTTCTCGGAGGAACCCAGGGCGCGGCCGCCGGAGACCACGCGGCTGGCGGACTGCAGGTCCGGACGGGCGGACTTCTGGGCCTCGATCTTCACGAAGCGGGTGTGCGACGGCAGGGCAGCGCCGACCGAGACGGTCTCGACGGCGGCGGAACCGCCCTCGGCCACCGCGGTGAACGAGGCCAGGCGCACCGTGGCGACGACCGTGCCGGCCGCGGCTTCCACCGTGGTGATGGCGTTGCCCGCGTAGATCGGGCGGTCGAACTGACTGGCGCTGTGCACGGCCATGATGTCGCTGACCTGCTGCACGTTCAGCTTGGCGGCCACGCGCGGGGCGAGGTCCTTGCCGTAGGTGGTGCCCGGGAACAGGATGTGGCTGTAGCCCTTGGCCAGTTCCACGATCTGCGGCGAGAGCACCGAGGCGATCGGGTAGGCATTGGCGGCGTTGTTGACGACCAGCACCTTGGCGACGCCGGACAGCTTGGCGGCCTGGGCGGCGACGGCGGCGCCGTCGGTCGCGAGCACGGCGACGTCGATGTCGCCACCGATCTTCTGCGCAGCGGCCAGGGTCTTGGAAACCGAGGCGTTCAGCTTGCCGTCGCTGTGCTCGGCAATGACGAGAATCTTGCTCATGTTCTTACACCAGTCCCTTTGCCTTGAGTGCGGACACCAGTTCGTCCACGGTCTTGACCATCACGCCCTTGGCGCGTGCCGGCGGCGGGGCCACCTTGACGGTCTTGGTGCCGGCTTCGACAGCCAC
>Ga0255097_1000786_pt1 | contig 12213 bp, 13 predicted proteins | sample Colum_Atlam_RepB_2_FD_188436 | JGI IMG/M metagenome (GOLD analysis project Ga0255097, IMG submission 188436) | Freshwater microbial communities from Columbia River, Oregon, United States - Colum_Atlam_RepB_8d | ecosystem: Environmental > Aquatic > Freshwater > River | place: USA: Oregon...
GGGTAGAGGCTGGGGGCCAAACTTTGGTGGCAGTGCTGCAGGAGGTGGCCTCCGCATAGTCTGGCCCGGTAACACAAGAACATTCCCATCAACAAACGTAGGGGCACCCTGATGGAACTTTACATACGAATTAAAGACGGCAAGCCCTTTGAGCATCCTATCTTAGGGGATAACTTTCGACAGGCTTTCCCTAATGTAGACACCAACAATCTACCGCCTGAGTTTGCGAGGTTTGTGCGTGTTGCTCCTCCTGCGGCAGGGGTGTTTGAGGTCTACATAGATTGTGTATACGAATTGGTAGATGGCGTTTATACAGACGTCCACAACGTGCGCCCTATGACTGCTGAAGAAAAGACAGCCAAGATTGAACAAGCAAGGGCTAATCTCCCTGCTAATTGGACGCTAAACGAAGAAACTCTTCAGGCTATTATGCCACTCAGACCGACAGTTAAAGGCGCATACCCGTACAAGTTCAATATGGAAACAGGCGAGTGGGTAGAGTCTGATGTTCCTCCGTTCCCAAGCTGGGTTCCCAGTGAAGACGGACTGCGGTACGTTGCGCCGACTCCAAGACCCGAAGGTCAGTACCGTTGGGACGAAGCTACCCTGAGCTGGGTAGCATTCAATGCCTAAAAAGAAACAAGAACAGCCCGAGTTTGAAGCGTACTACTACTTCCCGTCTGCTGTTTACGCAAGCAAGAAGCCGGAGTTTCTCAAGGCAGTTAACGAAGTTTCTGAGGAAATGCTAGGCAAGCTTACACATGACGTGCATGAGCTTTATCCGATGCACAACACGGACAACTTCGCCAATGACCCAAGAGTGCGAGACTTCGTACAGTATATCGGGCAGAACGGTTGGAGTATCTTGCAGAGCCAAGGCTACGACATGAATAACTTCAATGTCATGGTAGACGCGGTGTGGACACAGGAGCACTACAAGCACAGTTTGATGGAGCAGCACGTTCACGGTGGCGGGTCTCAACTGGTAGGCTTCTATTTCCTTGAGACCCCAGAGAACTGCTCCAGAGCCATGTTCCACGACCCAAGAGGCGGCAAGGTACAGATCAATTTGCCAGAGGCTGACATGAGCAATGCAACACCGGCTAGTAACACCATTAACTTTTTGCCTGAGCCGGGTATGATGCTGATTAGTAACGCATGGCTGCCGCATTCCTTTGGTAGACACGGCTCAGACAAGCCGATGAAGTTTGTGCATTTCAATCTAAGTGTGCAGTACGCACCACCGGCGTGTAGCACCAGTGCGGCAGAAGTCATTTGAAGTATCTTATACGCTACAACAAATCGCGGGGTCAGGCTGGTCGAGGTACTATGGATCATGTCTGGCGAGTGTTTGAAGGCGAGAAGGCTGAGAAAGAGTATCTGTTCAAGCACTTTGTTTTGAACGTGCCATCATCAAGTGAGCGCACCGGAGAGGACTGGAACATCAGTTGTCGCGGGGTGTTAACGATAGACAAGGCAACATCGACGGCGACGATTAACAAAGCACCGGAGTAACCGATGAACATCGACGAAATAGCCCTACGCACCATCGTCCGAGAGGAAATGAAATCCGTTCTCAAGGAAGTCGGCCTGCACGACGACGATGCCGGCAACGATGTGCGCGATCTACGTTCCTTAATTACCGACTGGCGTGGCATCAAGAAGACCGTCTGGCAGACCATTGCTCGCGCAGGGACTCTCTTTGTTTTGGGTATACTGATGCTGGGGGCGTGGTCTAAAATCAACGGTGGAGACAGCCCAGAATGAACGACCCCGTAGACATCAGAGGCAGACTGACCTACGCAGTGACGCTGATGGTGTCTGCTACGTTGTGCATCTCAGTCATAGTAATGGTGCTTTCGCTTGTAGCCGGTCTCTGGTTCGACAACATCGACAACGCTGAGATTTTCAAACTGATTTCTCCAGCATTCCAGACTATTGTTGGCGGTTTTATCGGACTGCTAGCCGGGATAAAACTCGGTAATGCCGATGATTCCCCGCCCCCCTGCCAAGGCAAAAAGCAATGATTGATCCTGTCTCAGCCTTCGCTCTTGCGACATCTGCGTACAATGCCATCAAGCGTGGCATTGAGATGGGGCGTGAGATCGAGGACATGGGTGGGCAGCTAGGTACATGGTTTGGCGCTGCGGCTGACGTAAAAGCTGCGGAGGAAGAAGCCAAAGACCCGCCTCTGTTTAAAAAGCTGCTGTACAGCGGGTCAGTTGAACAAGAAGCGATGGCGAATTTGATGCGCCGAAAGAAGATCGAGCAGCAGGAGCGTGAACTGCGCGAGCTGATTGTCTACCGATACGGCGTCGAAGAATACACGGCGATGATGCGAGACCGTGCGAAGATCAGTAGTAATCGAAGAACTGCTGAAAACAATCGAAGGCGCAAGATCAAAAACTTTATTCTAAATATCGCGGCAGTCGCTGCGATAGTTGCTTTATTAGCGGCCCTTCTGTGGCTTGTTGCTGGCCTTATTGAAAATCTGAGGTAATAAAATGTTAAGTCTAGTATCAAGTTTGCTGGGATTCGCTTCTGGTGGTTTGCCTAAAGTTCTCGACTTCTTCCAAGACCGCACAGACAAGAAGCATGAACTTGCTTTGATGGCAGCGCAGCAGGAGCGTGAGATTGCCTTAGCTAAAGAGGGCTTTATTGCCCAGGCCAAGGTCGAGGAGATTCGGACAGCGCAGGTGGCTCTTCAGACCGAACAGGTCGCCATGCAGACGCAGGCCCAAGAAAAGATCGCCATGTACAAGCATGACATGAAGATTGGTGAAGGCGCATCTCAGTGGGTCATTAACCTCAGAAGCAGCGTTAGACCAATGGTCACGTACCTCTTTGTTGGCCTGCTGATCGTGGTAGACATTGCTGGTATTTGGTACGCCTACAGCACTGGGGTGGCATTTGCTGACGCGATGGACATGGTCTTTAGTGATGATGAGATGGCTATCCTTGCGGCAATCATCAGTTTCTGGTTTGGCTCGCAGGCTTTCAACAAGAAATGAGCGACCTGATAAAGGCTTTTGAGGGGTGTCACAACACCCCGTATTTATGCCCAGCAAAGCTCTGGACGATTGGTTACGGTCACGTCCTGTACCCAGAACAAGCTAGACTCAAGGCCGACGAAAGACCTGCGTATCCACTTAAACCAGAACACAACAGGGTGTGGGATGCTGACGAAATTGATGCGTTACTTGCGGCGGATTTACGTAAATTTGAGGCTGGGGTTTTACGACTATGTCCTCCTTGCGTTGATAGTCAGCCTCAGTTTGACGCAATTGTCAGTCTTGCTTTCAATATCGGGCTAGGAAACTTGCAAGCCAGCACGCTGCGGATGAAGTACAATCGCGGTGACTATGCTGGTGCGGCGGACGAATTTCTCAAATGGCGCAAGTCAAATGGCGTTGTTTTGAAGGGGCTTGAAAGGCGTAGAGAAGCAGAGCGCGCGCTGTTCTTATCTTAAGGTGAAAAATATGGCCGTTACAAACCCGTATCAGATGACCTCTTCTGAACAACAAGAGATTCGCAACCTGGCATCTCAATTCAACTTGAGCCCAGAAGCAGGCCTGGCAGAAGCTAACCAGTTTCTTGTTTCCGGCCAAGCCGCCAACATGACCGACCTGCGCAGAATAGCGACTGAAAAACTGAACGCCAGAAACGCGCAGCCCGCAGCCGACCCGACCACGCCCAGCGGCTACACGCCTGTCAGTTCTGCGGCTTTCTCCAGCGCAACGCCAGCAGCTACAAAAAGCGCCGACGTATTGGGGTACACCCCGGAGGCGTACACCTCAGCAGGGTACAAGGCCGAGCAGTACAAGCCTGGAGGCTTTGACGCGGTTACGCGCGACTCCCAAACCTACGACGCCAAGCAGGCGGCTCTGACCAATTTGAACGTAACCCCGGATCAGCTGGTCGAGGATCGGATTCAGGGGCTGCTTAAGAAAGGCTCGCCCCTGCTGACTTTGCAAGAGACCAAGGCTCGACAGGGGATGGCCGCCAAGGGGCTGCTTAGCTCCAGCATGGCAGAAGGCGAGGCGCTGCGTGCAGTAACAGAAAGCGCTCGAGACATCGCCACCATTGACGCCGGCACCATGTCCAGGGCCGCTGAGTTCAACGCGCAACAAGCGAACATCCTGGCGCAGTTCAACGTGCGAGAAATAAACGCGTCGTCGGCTTTCAACGCTGAGTCCGCCAATGCCGCCAAGGCTGACAACCAGCGCGTGCTCAATAGCGCCGCAGAGTTCCTGGCCAACGCAAGCAACACTGCGGCTGCAAACAACGCCGCCGCGCTTAATGACGCCGCGCGCTTTGCGACAGAAGCGGCCAACCAAGCTTCTACGGCATCAACACTGGCAAAGAACAACGCTGCGGCTTTCCTCGCGCAGGCTAAGAACGCGGTTGGCGTTCAAGCCGTTGCCGACGCCAACGCTGCGGCCAGAGAAGCGGCGGCGGATTCTCAGCGGGCGCAGCAACTGGCGATACAAGCCACGAATGACGCCAATCGATTCGCAGCGGACGCTGCCAATCGACGCACTGAAAATGACCGTTTGATCACCGCTGACAAAGACCTTCAAAAGCTCAACGAGCGAGCCCGCGTGACTGAGCAAGCGACCACCATATTCCAGACAGCCACCGAAAACATTGCCAAGATCATGGCGGACCCAGATCTCAGCCCAGAGGCGAAGCAAGCGGCGGTAGATCAGCAAAAACAATCGCTTACCGCCACGATTACGTTCCTTGAAAACGCAAGCCAGGTAACCGGCTTGAAAGAGCTGGTCACGTTCACACCGGCCACGACGGCCACGACGGCCACGACGGCCACGACGGCCACGACGCCCGCAACGGTCACACCGCCCCCGGCCGCGCAGACCAACACTGGCGTCCTTACCGAAGAGGATCTGGGGGAGCTTAGACTGGCCGCAAGTCGCTTTGGCCTCACACCAGATCAAGCGGTAAGTGAAGCGTACAGGCTGATCTCTGAGGGCCAAGTCAACAGTATGGACGACATCCGCACGGTGTACGGTGTTTGATGACGCGCGAGGAACTGCTCGCTCCGATTGGGTTGCCACCTGAAACTCTTGAAGGGTGGGAGCCTGTGCCAATGATGATTGCCGGCAAACATGCTGGTACACTGATCGTCAAAGGCATGGAGGTGCATTTCGCGCTCATAGAGCGACCAGCGGGTAGCGTCAGAAAAGCGGTTCGAGAAATGTTGGAACCCGTGTTTGATCGCTTTGGCATGTTGACCACCCGCGTGCCAAGGGCCATGGGTAAGACAAAAAAGTTCGTTCGAAGGCTTGGCTTCAAACCTACCTGGAACGATAGTGACTTTGAATACTACTTGCTCAGCACGTTGCCGTGGGAGCGAAAAGAGGAGAGCTGATATGCCACCAGCCGTAATAGCAGTCGCCGGCGCAGTCAAAGGCGCCGTCGCCGCAGCCGGGATTATGAAAAGCTTGGCTGTCGCCGGCACGGCGATGTCAGCTGTCGGGGCGTTGACCAAGAACGAAAAGCTGATGAAGGTCGGCGCCGTCGTAGGCACCGTTGGCAGCCTTGGGACCATGGGCGCGTTCGGTGCCGGAGCCAAAACGCTGGGCATGAGCCAGGCTGCCAAGAGCGCGGCCACGGCCGCTGCCACGACCGCTGCCAAGGGCGCGGCCACGGCTTACGCTGCCCCGGCTGGCCAAACTCTTACTCGCCAAGCTATGCAAGGGCGAGGCCCGCTCAACGCAGCAGCCGGAGGCTACCAATCAGCAGCACAGTCTGGCGGGGGGCTGCTTCGCAGCCAAATCGCCACTCAAGCGACCAGCGGCTTGATGCCACCCGCACCACCGCCCAGCTTGTTCCAGAGAGGCGTGACGGCAGCGGGGAGCGCGCTGAGGACGGGCGTAGATCTGGTGAAAGATAACCCAGAGTTAGCCCAGATCCTGGCAACTGGCGGAGTAGAGCTATCCAACTACCTTAGCGGTAAAACGGACGCGGATATTGATCTATTAAAATCTCAAATCCGCAATACCGACGCCAACGCGCAACAGACTTTGCAAGCGATTGATGACGAAAAGCGTCGCCGGCAGAACCTAAACCAGGGGTACCTCTCAGTCAACACCTCTCTTAAACCGACAGGCCTTTTAAGCCAGAACATGCCGGGGGTGCCTGCATGAACATAGATGACGTTCAAAACAATATCCAGTTGCCGCCTGAAATGCAGGACGCCTACGCACGCGTAGTGGCTGCCGGCATGAAAGTGCTGTTCTCGAAACAAACCCACGACGCCATGCTGCAACAGTTGAGCGCCCCAGGCGACACGGCTACCAAGCTGGGCCAGGGCATTGCTAAGGTAATTGTGTTTCTTTTCAACGAGTCAAACGGCACAATGCCGCAGGACGTGATCGTCCCAGCGGCAATGATCCTGTTGCTCAAGGCTGCAGACTTTGTAAACCAGTCTGGGAAAGGCCAGGTGTCTGATGAGGAAATAGGACGGGCGATGGAGGTCTTGATCGATTCGCTGTTCGAAGGCTTCGGAGCAGATCGGTCTGAATTTGACGCTGCCCTTGGGCAGGAGGTGGCGGCATGAGAGGTTTGCTTGCGTCGGTCCTTGGGGGCGTGTCAAAAGGCGTTGGCCAAGTGGCTACCGACCAGATTGCAGAGAACTCCCGCAAAGCGTTGATGGAGGCCGAAGAACAGATGCGCGATCGTCTGGCCGAGGCGGCTGAAGGCCGAGCAGAGACTCGCGCCATCGCGGCTGAAGAGCGCAGACTGAAGAACATACCCATCGAAGCCGAAGCGACCGCAGCCTCCGACGAGGCAATCATGGCTCGTAGATACGGAGAAGGCAGTACGTTCCCAGGGCTTATCCGGCAACAGACCATTGCCAACGAAACGGCGGGGCAGCGACTGGAGCAACAGCGCACGCAAGGGCTGCTTGACGACGAACAGCAGGTACGCGACGCACGGCAGACGCTGGCGACAATGGATCCGAACGACCCGCAATACCAAGTTGTGAAACGGCAACTGGATGTCCTGACAGGCGGTACAACCCGTCTTGATCCGCTGGTCGCGGCAGAGATAGAGGACCTGCAGTATCAGACCCGTCGGGCTACGGCTGACTATGAGAAAGCCGTTTCTGATTACGACACTGACGCCATGGCTGCTGCAGGTGAAACCCTTGATAAGCTGCAAGCTCAAAGAGAAAGACTGTTTGGGCGCACGGCCAACACTGGCGGCGCTGTGACAATAAACACTCAAGAAGAATACGACCGCCTGCCTTCAGGCGCGCGGTACATCGAAGACGGAAAACTGTACTCAAAGCCGTAGGAGCAACCATGGCCTCTAAGTTTGGCGGTATCCCCGTTACAGGGTCTAGGTTTGGTGGCGTTCCCGTTACAGGGTCTAGGCCGGTTGTTATCCCAGAAGAGGAAGACGATCGCACGCTTGGCGACTCTGTAAACGACTTCGTTGCTAACTTTGGCGTGGGCAGTGGCCAAATCGTGGGGCTGCTTGGCTCCGCTTACGGTCTTGCTACCGGAGACATGGAAAACCGGCTTACTCAGACTGGGGCCAGAACCTCTAAATTCTGGGAAGAGCGCAGGACCCCTGCCTACTTGGAAGCTGAAAGATCTCGCCAGGCAAAAGTCGACGCGGCAGAAGGCGAATTTAAGAAAGCCGGCGTGGCCATGTGGGAAACAGTTACCAACCCCATGCTGCTTGTCGGTGAGCTTGCAAAGCAGGCCCCTAACCTCGCACTTGGTGGCGTAGGTGGCGCGGTAGGCAAAGTAGCAACGGCTTCCACTGCTAAAGTCCTTGGCCGAGAAGTTTCCGAGCAGGGCCTAGTACGGGCTGGTACCACTGCGGCTACCGGCACCGGCGTTGGTCTGTCTTCCGCAGACTTTGGCCAGTCGGCTTACGAACAATTGATGTCTCTGCCGGACGAAGTCTGGCTTGCCAATCCGCAGGTACAAGAACGTATTGGCGACAACATGGATCTTCTGCCGCAGGTCAAGCGGGAGATTGCTACAGGCCTTGCACAGAACAGCGCGATCGCTGGCGGCCTGGTCACCTATGGTTTGAACAAACTGCCTGGCGCCAAGACAATTGAAAAAGCGCTTGGTGGAGAAGCTTTGACCGGCACGCGTCTACGTCGCGCCGCCGCCGGTCTTGCCGGCGAAACGCTGTCAGAAGGCCTGGAAGAAGGCGCTACTCAGCTCACTGCCAACATCGCCCAGTCTCAGATAGATCCGAATACGCGTTTGTCCACAGGGCTTGGCCAGGCGGCTGGCCTTGGCGCCGTGACAGGCGGCGGCCTTGGTTTGATTACCGGGGCGCTCACACCTGGCCGCGAGGCTGTTGCTGCTGAAGACGAGGCCCTGAAGTTCGGTAACCCCCCGCCAGCGCCAGCGGAAGTGTCGCCAGACCAGGTGATAAGTTTTGCGCGCACACGCTTGGAAGAGCTTACCGCGAAAAGCAAAGGCACAGCAGCCACTGAGATCGTGGACCCCGCGACTGGACAAACCGTTATTTCTCCAGGTCGCCCGGCAGAGTTTCTGAGCGACAACGAAAAAGCTGAGCTGGAGTTCCTGGTAAACAACGTCAGTAATCTTGAAGCGATCGGCACGGCATACAACCTCAAGGTCAAAGTCGCAGCAGAGCAGCGCCTCAACGAAGCCACGTCTGCCGCTGATGCGGTCCAGGCGGCGGCTGACATGGTCGACACAGACATCGAAGCGCTGGAGCGCGAAGCCGGCATTGGCAGCACTGTTGCCCCCGTGGTCAGCACCACCGTTCCTGTTGCACCTGTGACCAGCGCCCTTGCTCCTGAAGTCAGCCCTGCAGCACCGCAGGGCCAGGGCCTTCTGGCTCAAGCCATGGCGCCGACGCCTTCAGTAGAACCAACCCTTACACTTGAGACCCTGACGCAGGCCGACATATCCACGATGCCCGCGCCAGAGCGGCAGGAGTTCCTGGACGACCTCACCGCTGCCCGCACGGCCAACCTGCCCGTACAGCGCGAACAAGCTTTACGGCGCGCAGCGGAAACGTACGGCCGCACAGTCGGGCCGGTGCAGCAGCCGCTGCCAAGCGTCACGCCACAGGAAGCTATCGCACGCGCGCAAGAAGCTACCGTACGCGCGCAGGATTTGCCGCAAGAGCGCAGCCGCACAGCCGCTCCGAACCTCGACGCCCTGATGGCGGCCGATACCCGTGGCATGGATCTGCAAGACCGTGAAGATTTTAATGCCAACCTGGCCATGGCGCGTTCTAACCAGCCTGGCCCTGTGCAGACCGCCGCCCTGCAAAGAGCCGCCGAAGTCTATGGCCGCGCCGTCGGCCCTGTACAGACGCGCGCCCCAGCTGCACAGACAACGGCGCCTCGCGTCGAGGTTCCTCGCCCAAGCAGGTTGCTGGGCAAGGCCACCGAGCTGTATTCGGAAACGGATCTCGAAACCCTTATTTCAAACAACAAAGTGCCGGCCGTCACCCGACGTGGCGCAGAAGTAGAACTGCGCGCTCGACGGATACCGCCGGCCCCGCAAGTACAGGAGACCGTTACCGATGAAAACTTCATCAGCATCCCAGAGACGGTGCCTGACGTGGCCGTTCAACCGGTGGCTGGACAGTCTGCCGGAGACGCAGCGCGAGCAACTGCTCAGCGAGCTATGGACACCTGGGCAGCTTCCCAAGGTACCGCCAGCCCCATCGCCTTCGGCGCCCCTTCTGCTGAGCTCGAAGCCAGCGTAGCTGAGATTACAGATCTGATCGGCAGCCAGTGGGGCGGCCGTGTTGTTGCTTTCTCTGACCCCCGCCCTAAAGCCATGAACGGCGTAGCGATTGGCGAAGTCGCCTATGTAAACGTCAGCGACAACCAGGCCGGCGTGCAGCGCACTGCTCTGCATGAGTTCAAGCACACGGTGGAGCAGATTGCCAAGGCCGAGGCCGCAGCCGGGATGACGGACACGCCCGCCCAAGAGTTTGTCGATCAGATCGACAGCGTCTTTGACGACATCACCGAAGAAGGCAAGCGCGCGTACCTTGAAAACTATATAGCCGCTGACGAGCTGGCCGCCCTTGAAGGCGAAGCCCGTGAAACGCGCATGCAAGAGCTGTTGCAAGATCCTGAACTGCGCAGCGAGATGGTCGCTGACTTCCTGGGCAACCGCGCCACTGACAAGAAGTTTTGGCAAGACCTGGCCAAGGCAGACCCAACAGGCTTTGAAGGGTTTGTAACGCGCTGGCTGGCTGCCATCGACAATTTGCTGGCCACGCTGCGCGGCGCCAAGAACCGCAGCAGGACCGAATCCGCCCGGGTCGACAGTTACATCCGCGATCTGAACAAGGCCAAGATGGTCGCCCAAAGCGCGCTGATCAATTACCGCAAGTCTACGGGGGCGGCGCCTGTTCAAGCCGCGCCTGTTCAAGGCCAAGCCGCGTTCAGCCGTACGCAGCCCCTGGTCGACACGTCTTCTCTTGACGCTGCCAGCAAACTGGCCAGGTCTCAAGACTGGCGGCGCGGACGGGATTTCAAAGTTGCGCTTCAGCGCCAGGTGCTCGACGCCGGCATGGCTGAAGGTATAGACGCCACACAAGACACTCCAGAAACCAGGAAATACTTGCTGGAAGTAGGTTTGCGCGACGCCATAGCCGCGCTCAAACAAAACGCGAACGCCATCGGCTGGTATGACACCAAGACCCGGCAGGCCTTGGCTGTGATGTCTTTGGTCCACCCTGAGATCGCGCGCGATGAAGACGCTCGCTTCGCTTTTACGTGGGCGCTGGCCGTCACATCCAACGGCCTCAAGGTCGGCAAGAACTTTGAGCTGGCTGAAAGAGCGTACAGTGAATACAAACGCACTGGCGTCATGCCAAACAACGTCGGAGTAGGCACAGCGGGCTCGAAAATAAACGACGCCCTGGAGCTGTTCAACACGCTGCGCGACGAGTGGGGCATGGAGAATCTGCGTAACTTCATGCAGAGCAACTTCACTGTCAGCGAGATCAGCGGGATCAGTAAAGCCCTTAAGCCAAGCGGGGAGCACGCAGAAGTAACTGTCAAAGGCGCCGCCATTCTTGGGCCGAAGATCGGCAACGGTTTCTTCTCCAATCTGTACGGCAACTTTGACAGCCTTACCATGGACCGTTGGCTGATTAGAACATGGGGCCGGTGGACCGGTACTCTGATCAAAGCCATGCCGGAGCAAACAGCCAAAGCGCGTGCGCGTCTACAAAACACCGTTCGTTTGGTTCTGGCGAACCCGGCTGAAGCCAAACGGCTCAGCGGTCTGCTCGGCGAAGAGATTACCGACGACGTAGACGCACTGGCTGGCGCGGTTCAAATTGCGTCTATGGATCCAAAGATCCGCTCTGCGCTTAACAAAACAGAAGTTGGGCAGGAGCTTCGTAAAGCGGGTAACAGCCTTGCCAAATACCTTGATGGGCAGAAAGAAGCCCCGCAAAATCCAGACGAAAGGAAGTACATTCGTGCGGTGTTCGGTGACATACTAAACGACTTAAGGCAGACAGATGCGTACAAAGACCTTACAATGGCAGACTTACAAGCCGTTCTATGGTATGCTGAAAAGCGTTTGTATGAGACTGCCAAAGAAGATCCGCAGGAACTGGAAGCTGATGAGGACGTAGAAGGGTACGCTGATGACAGCGCGCCAGACTACGCCAATGCGGCTGCGTCTGTGGCTCGTGAAAAAGGAATCACCGATCGGCGTATTAACGCCGCACTGAAGAGGGTTGAAGATGAGCGATCAGGAAGAGCACGACCTGCAGCTGCAGGCAGCGATGCGCAAGGGCAAGTTGTTGGAGCCGGGGAGCAAGCAGCGCCTGGAGGCTTTACTCGCCAGGAAAGAAGGAAGTTCATTGGGGAGCGAGCCGTCCTCCGGGCTCGGGCCGATCGAGCGGGCGATGCGCAACAACCCAGGGCTTACTCGGGAGACGGCGGAGCAAATGGCGGACGCGTTCGGCTTCTAAAAACTTTGGGTGTCAAGTACACCCAGATTTGGAAAGCAAGCCGAAACCTTGGCACGGTATTCCGCTCCAACGATCTGGCCACGCCTGAGTTCTTTGAGCTGGCCCCTACCGCTGAAAACGCTGCCAAATTCCAACAAGCGATTGCTGAGAACAAAGCAGCCCATCCTTTCGGCGCTGCGGTGTATGTCTACCCTGCCGAAGATTACCAACAGATGCGCCTGTTCTTGACCAGAG
>Ga0255097_1000794_pt1 | contig 12157 bp, 11 predicted proteins | sample Colum_Atlam_RepB_2_FD_188436 | JGI IMG/M metagenome (GOLD analysis project Ga0255097, IMG submission 188436) | Freshwater microbial communities from Columbia River, Oregon, United States - Colum_Atlam_RepB_8d | ecosystem: Environmental > Aquatic > Freshwater > River | place: USA: Oregon...
CGCCCATGGCGCGGTGCAAGGGGTGATTGACCACGTACGGCAGGAATTGCTCCAGCGAACTCACGGCTTGTGCTCCGGCAAGGGACCTTGCCGCCATTCTGGGGCAGCGCCGCGGGCAGGGCACACCGCGCCCGGACGGTGCAGGGCCGGGCGCCAGCGGCTATCCTCGGCCACCGGAAATCCAGGGGAGCCCCGCAATGAGCCAGTACCAAGCCGTCGTCTTCGGCGCCACCAGCTTCGTCGGCCAGATCCTGGCGCGCTACCTGTTCCAGCGCCACGGTGCCAATGGCAGCTTCCGCTGGGCCCTGGCCGGGCGCTCCCGCGGCAAGCTGGAGCAGCTGCGCGACAGCCTGGGCGCCGATGCCGCCGCGCTGCCGCTGGTGATCGCCGACGCGGCCGATACCGCGGCCCTGCGCAAGCTCTGCGAGTCTGCCGACGTGGTGATCTCCACCGTCGGCCCCTACGCGCTCTATGGCTCGCCGCTGGTGCAGGCCTGCGCCGAAACCGGCACCGACTACTGCGACCTGACCGGCGAGGTGCAGTGGATATGGCGCATGATCGCGGCACACGAGGACACCGCCAGGCGCAGCGGCGCGCGCATCGTCCACTGCTGCGGCTACGACTCGATTCCCTCCGACCTCGGCGTGCACTTCCTGCAGAAGGAATCGCTGCGCGAGTTCGGCGAGCCCTGCACACGGGTCAAGATGCGCGTTAAGACCCTGCGCGGCGGCTTCTCCGGCGGCACCGCGGCCAGCCTGATGAACGCGGTTGCGGAAAGCGCCCGCGATCCGGCGGTGCGCCGCATGATGGGCGATCCCTATGGCATCTGCCCGCCGGAGTTCAGCCAGGGCCCGCGCCAGCCCAATGTCACCTTCGCCGAGTACGACGAGGACGCGCGCAGCTGGCTGTCGCCCTTCGTCATGGCCGCCATCAACACGCGCGTGGTGCACCGCTCCAATGCGCTGACCGGCCGCTCCTACGGCGCCGACTTCCGCTACGACGAGGCCGTGATGACCGGTCCGGGACTCAAGGGCCGGCTGGTCGCTTCCGGCACGGCGCTCGGCCTGGGCGGCTTCATTGCGGCGACTGCGGTCGGTCCCACCCGCCGGCTGCTGGAGAAGTACGTGGTGCCGCAGCCGGGCGAGGGCCCCACGCCGGAGCAGCAGGAAAAGGGCCGCTTCGACCACCGCGTCTTCGGCGAGACCGCCTCGGGCCGCAAGCTGGTGGTGAAGGTCACCGGCGACCGTGATCCGGGCTACGGTTCCACCGGCAAGATGCTGGGCGAGGCCGGCGCCTGCCTGGCGCTGGACAAGCCGAAGGACCAGCTTGCTGGCGGTTTCTGGACGCCGGCCACGGCGCTGGGCGATGCGCTGGTGCAGCGGCTGGTGGCGCACGCCGGCCTGACATTCGAGCGGGTGGGCTGATGCGTCCTGGGCGATGCCTGAACGGCATCGCCCGCCCTCTGGTCCGCCTCTCCCGACAGCGGCACTGGGGATTCTGCCTGCCTCCTAGGTCAAGGCCTGCACGATCCAGGCGCAGCCCGCCGCGAACAGGCCGATCAGGAACACCAGGTAGCCGGCCTGCACATACCTGAACTTGTAGCGCTTCAGGTACTGGCCCATCTCGTAGATCTCGCGCAGCTGCATCTCGTAGGTCCTGGCCGGCGAGCTCATGACCTCTTCCATCTCGCGCAGGTACTGCTCGTAGCTCAGCGTGGTGAAATGGGCGAAGAACAGCAGGTTGCGGCTGGGCGTGGCCTTGGCGCCGCTGCCCAGCTTGGGCATGGCGGCGACGATCGCCAGGCAGACCGAGGCCAGGCTGAAGACGGTCAGGATCAGGGCCGGCAGGCTGTCGCCGCCGTTGGCCTCGCGTGCGGCCAGGGTCAGTACCACCGAGGCGGCGATCATCAGCATGTTCGCCTTGGTATCGGCGGTGATGCTGAGCGTCATGTGATGGATGCGCGTCTGGCGCACCAGGATGTCCAGGTGCGCCGCGCCCTGTTCGATGCGCAGCGGCTGCGGACTGGGCGGGGCAAGGTTCGCCGGTTCGTTCATCGGCCGTGGTACTCCGGTCTATTGCTGCAGGTGCCGCGCCAGGAAATCCACCACGGCATCGTTGAAGGCGTCGTTGCGGTCGCCGGCCACCATATGTCCCGCGCCGGCGATGTCCGCGATCTCGGCCTGGGGGATCAGTTCGCGCAGGCGCTGCGCGCCTTCCAGGCTCACCACGTCGCTCTGGCTGCCGCGCACCAGCAGGGTGGGAACCTTCACGTTCCGCGCGGCGCCGCTCATGCGGGCCTCGTAGGCATCCAGGTAGGCGACATGCTCCTCCTGGCTCACCGCGATGATGCGCGGGTCCCAGTGCCAGTAGAGCCGGCCGTCGTCGCCGCGGCGCAGGTTCTTCATCAGGCCCGACGGATCCCGGGGCCGCGGCCGGCCGGGGTTGTAGGCGGCCACCGCGTCGGCGGCCTCCTCCAGGCTGGCGAAGCCGCCGGGATTGGCCGTCATGAAGCGGCGGATGGCTTCGACGCCCTTGCGCTCGATGGCCGGTGCCACGTCCACCAGCACCAGCGCGGTCGCCAAGGGGGATGCACTCTCGCCGATCGTCGTCAGGGAGGTGATGCCGCCCATCGATGCGCCGACCAGGGCCGGCGGCGCGCGCAGCGTGGCGATCACCGCCTTCAGGTCCGCCACCATCGCGTCGGTGGAGTAGTCGCCGTCCTCGGCCCAGCCGCTGCCGCCGTGGCCGCGGGCGTCGTAGGAAATGGCGTGATAACCCTCCGCCACCAGGCGCTTGAAGGCCTTGGACCAGGCATGGCGGGTCTGCCCGCCGCCGTGCAGCAGCACGACGGCAGGCCGGTCGGGAGAGCCGCCGACGTCGGCGGCCAGCGGCAGGCCGTTGCGGCCGCCCAGGGTTGTCGTGGTCATGCCCGCAGTTTACCGCCGCGACAGCGGGGAATGCGGGTTTCCCCTGGCAGTTCTCCTGCAGCAGCCGGCTTGCCGGCGACAAGCCCGTGTCGCCGGCAAGCCGGCTGCTGCAGGTCGGGGCCGGCTAGGGCACCAGCGGCAATTCCAGCGGCGACTCCGTGTCGTCCACGAAGACCTTCAGCACCTGGAACTGCCCAGGCAGCAGGATGCCGGTGGCAAAGGCGTGGTTGGTGACCAGCAGGTTGCCCTGGCCGTCGAAGGCGACGTTGGCGGGCGAGTCATAGGGCTTGAAGGGGCTCAGCAGCGGGTTCTTCAGGCGTGCCGACTCCGTCCCGTCCGGCTCCAGTACCGAGATGCCCGAGGAGCCCGGCAGGGCCAGCGTCACGTAGAGCTTGCCGGACTTGCCGAAGGCGAAGCCGTCCGGCCCGCCGGCGAGGTAGCGGTGGAATACCTGCAGGTCCTCCTTCTGCGGCTGCGCCACCAGCGGCAGCGTGTAGATCGAGCCGCGGCCGAGCAGGTCCACCGTCACGCCGATGAACATCTTCGTGCGGTCGGGCGACAGGCGCAGGCCGTTGACGCCGATGTAGGGCGAGGCGAAGCGGCTGTCCTGGAACCAGACCTCCGGCGCGCCGCCGCCCGGCGGGATGCGCCAGATCGTCGCCTGCATGGAGTCGGAGACATAGGCATTTCCGTCGTCGTCGAAGACGATGTCGTTGGGCAGGCTCGGCAGGTTCAGCGGCGTGGGCGAGCAGGGCTTCTTGCCCAGGCCCAGCGCGCAGGTCGGCAGGTTGGGAAAGGGCTCCGAATAGCCGGTCTGCACCTCGGTCTGCAGGTCCAGGCGCCAGGTGCCGATCTGGTTGTTCAGCACGTAGAGCCGGCCGGCACCGTCGAAGGCCAGGCAGGAGTTGGCGTGCTCCGAGCCGAAGACCTTCTCGCCCTGCGTCAGGAAGGTCCGCGTCAGTTCGCCGCTGCCGAGGTCGAACTCGAAGACCCGCGAAGGCTTGTTGTTGAGCGAGGTGCCGAAGGTGGCGGGGCCGCCGACGTAGAAGCGGTTGCCCTTCACCACGATGCCTTCGGGGAAGCCGTTGGGCACCGGTACCTGGGACAGCACCGAGACATCGCCGAATTCCGCCGCGCCGGCACCGCCGGCAACGAGGCACAGGCCCACGAGGGCCGCCTTGAACATCCTGTTCATGATTCCGCTCCCTGGTTTGCGCGGACTGCGCGCCAGGAACTATACGCCCCTGCCGGCAGGGCAGAAGCGGCATTCAGTCACGAATGGGAAAGTTCCTACAGCGGCCTACGCGGCGGGGTAGCCCAGGCCCTTCAGGGCGCCCGCCACCTCGTCGAGGATCTTCGGGTCGTCGATGGTGGCCGGCACGGTGTAGGGCTTGCCGTCGGCGAGGGAGCGCATCGTGGCGCGCAGCACCTTGCCGGAACGGGTCTTGGGCAGGCGCGCGACGATGGCCGCCTGCTTGAAGCAGGCCACGGCGCCGATCTGCGAGCGCACGCGTTCCACCAGTTCGCGCAGGATCTCGTCCTGCGGCCGCCCGACGCCGGCCTTCAGCACCACCAGGCCCAGGGGCAGCTGGCCCTTGAGCGTATCGGCGGCGCCGATCACGGCGCACTCGGCCACGTCCGGGTGCCCGGCCAGCACTTCCTCCATGGCCCCGGTGGACAGGCGATGGCCGGCCACGTTGATGATGTCGTCGATGCGGGACATGATCCAGCCATAGCCGTCGGCATCGACATAGCCCGCGTCGCCGGTGAGATACCAGCCGGGGTAGCGCGCCAGGTAGTTGTCGCGGTAGCCCTGTTCGTTGTTCCACATGGTGGACAGCGTGCCCGGCGGCAGCGGCAGCTTCAGCACCAGGTTGCCGATCTCGTCGGCGCCCAGGCGCTTGCCGTCGGCGTCCAGCGCGCAGAGCTCGAAGCCCGGCACCGGCACCGTGGAGGAGCCCGGCTTCACCGGCATCGGCTCGATGCCCTGGCAGTTGGCGATGGCCGGCCAGCCCAGTTCGGTCTGCCACCAGTGGTCCACCACCGGCACCTGCAGCATCTGCTGCGCCCACTGGATGGTGTCCGGATCGGAGCGCTCGCCGGCCAGGAACAGCGCGCGCAGGCAGGAGAGGTCGTACTTCTTCAGCAGCTCGCCGCGCGGGTCTTCCTTCTTGATCGCGCGGAAGGCGGTGGGCGCGGTGAAGAAGGTGCTGACGCGGTGCTGCGAGATCACCCGCCAGAAGGCGCCGGCATCCGGCGTGCCCACCGGCTTGCCCTCGTAGAGGATCGTCGTGCAGCCCTGCAGCAGGGGCGCGTAGACGATGTAGGAGTGGCCCACCACCCAGCCCACGTCGGACGCGGCCCAGAACACCTCGCCGGGCTTCACGTCGTAGACTGCCTCCATGGAGTAGCGCATCGCCACCGCGTGGCCGCCGTGGTCGCGCACCACGCCCTTGGGTTTGCCGGTGGTGCCCGAGGTATAGAGTACGTAGAGTGGATCGGTGGCCGCCACCGGTACGCAGTCCGCCGGCGCGGCGGCGGTGGCCGCCTCCTGCCAGTCGATGTCGCGCGGTGCCTGCAGCCTGGCCACGGCCTGCGGGCGCTGCAGGACGATGCAGTGCGGGACCTTGTGGGAGGACAGTTCCAGTGCCTGGTCCAGCAGCGGCTTGTACTCGATGATGCGCCCGGCTTCCACGCCGCAGCTGGCGGACACCACCAGCACCGGCTGGGCGTCGTCGATGCGCTTGGCCAGCTCCGGCGCGGCAAAGCCGCCGAACACCACGGAATGGATCGCGCCGATGCGCGCGCAGGCCAGCATGGCCACGGCCGCCTCCGGCACCATCGGCATGTAGATCACGACGCGGTCACCCTGCTTGACGCCCTGGGCGCGCAGCGCGCCGGCGAAGCGCGCCACCGTGTCGCGCAGTTCGCGGTAGCTGTACTGGCGCACCGTGCCGGTCACCGGGCTGTCGTAGATCAGCGCGGCCTGGTCGGCGCGGCCGTCCTCCACATGGCGGTCCAGCGCGTTGTAGCAGGTGTTGAAGCGGCCGCCGGCGAACCAGCGATAGAGCGGGGCGTTGCTGTCGTCCAGCACCTTGTCCCAGCGCTGGTGCCAATGCAGCTTCTCGGCCTGCTCGGCCCAGAAGGCCTCGGGCTCGGCCAGGGAACGGCGGTATTCGGTCTGGTAGCGGCTCATCGCTTTCTCCTGGTTGGCGACGACGGTCCGCTCATGGCGAGTAGCCCCGTGAGCGCAGCGAGCCTGCGTATCGAGCCACGTTCGCCGCGGCCCTTCGATAAGCGACGCTGCGCGGCGCTGCTCGGCGTGAGCGGTCCGTTGAGGGTTAGGCAGTTGCCAAACGGCTCCTGATGTACTCCAGCATCTCCTTGCGCACCAGCTTCACCTCGGGGAACAGCGCCGAGAACAGCGGGAAGGCATGCGGCAGCAGCGGCCAGATCTCGCACTTCACGTCGACGCCGGCGGCCTTGGCGCGGCGCGCCAGCAGCACCGTGTCGTCGGTCAGCACTTCGTTGTTGGTGGCCAGCATCAGCATCGGCGGGAAGCCGGTGCAGTCTGCATAGAGCGGCGAGAGCTCCGGATCGGATGCATCCCAGTCGCCGGCGAACATCTCGTCCACGCGCTGCAGCGCCGCGATGGGCAGGATCGGATCGGCATGGCGCTTCCAGGTGCGCGAGGGAGGGCCATGGATGCGGCCCATCTCCGTCGCCGGAGAAACCGGGATCACGCAGGCCGGCATCGGCCAGCCGTTCCTGCGGATGCGCTGCAGCAGGCCGATGGTCAGGTGTCCGCCTGCCGAGTCGCCGCCCAAGACGATGCGCGAAGGCGCATGCCCCAGGTCCAGCAGCGCGCGGTAGGCGCGCTCGCAGTCGTCGAGCTGCGCCGGGAACTTGTTGCGCGGGGCCAGGCGGTAATCCGGAGCCGCCCATCTTCGAGGCGAACCAGGCCACCATCTCCAGGTGCGCCGAGGGCGCCGCCGGCAGGATGAAGGCGCCGCCGTGCAGCCACAGCAGCACCGGCTTGCCGGTGTCGGCCAGGTTGCCGTAGACATGGCCCGGCACCCGGCCGACGATGGTGTACTCCTCCGTCAGCCCATGCGTGTTGGGACAGCGCATGTGCGTGGTCAGCAGCTGCATCTTCGCGACCTTCTCGTCCGAGCCGCGGATCATGCGCGCCAGCCACGGGCGCAGGGTGTGCCGGAGCAGCCACACGATGATGCGGCTGCGCAGGCTGATGGCCATGGGCCGGTAGACCACGCAGCTTTCGACGGAAGCCGGCAGCAGGGGCTGGCGGGAGGCGGGGACGGCGGCGTTCGGGGCGTTCATGGCCTGCGGCTGGGGGCGTTCAAGGGCCTACAGCTTACATCCGGAACACGCCGTAGCGGGGATCGCCGATCGGGGTGTTCAGCGCGGCCGACAGCGAGATGCCCAGGGCGTTGCGCGTGTCCACCGGATCGAGGATGCCGTCATCCCAGATCTCCGAGGTGGACCAGTAGGCGCTCTGCTTGCGCTTGAACTCGCCCAGCACCGGGTCGCGGATCGCGTCGATTTCCTCCTGGGACAACTTCTTGCCGGTACGGGCAAGCTGGCGGATCTTCACGTCGGCCAGGGTGTTCGCGGCCTGCTCGGCGCCCATCACCGAGATCTGCGACTGGGGCCAGCTGAACGTGAAACGGCTGTCGAAGGCGCGGCCGCTCATGCCGTAGTTGCCGGCGCCGAAGGAGCCATGGCACATCACGGTGAATTTGGGCACCTCGCTGTTGGATACCGCCATGATCATCTTGGCGCCGTCCTTGGTGATGCCGCGGCGCTCGTACTCCTTGCCCACCATGAAGCCGGTGATGTTCTGCAGGAAGACGATCGGCGTGCGGCCCTGGTTGCACAGCTCGATGAAGTGCGCGCCCTTGAGCGAGCTGTCGTTGAACAGCACGCCGTTGTTGGCGAGGATGCCGACCTTGTAGCCCCAGATGTGGGCATAGCCGCAGATCAGGGTCTTGCCGTAGTTGGGCTGGTACTCGTGGAAGCGCGAGCCATCGACGATGCGCGCGATGATCTCGTGCATGTCGAAGCCCTGCTTGATGTCCTGCGGCAGCACGCCGTAGAGCTCGCTCGGGTCGTAGTGCGGCTCCTCGGGGGGCTGCCATTCGGTATGGGCTTTCTGCGGCCGCTTGAACTGCGCCACGATGTCGCGCGCGATGGCGATGGCTTCCTCCTCCGAGGAGGCCGGGTAGTCGGCGGTGCCGGAGACGCTGGTGTGCATGTCGCAGCCGCCGAGGTCGTCGACGCTGACTTCTTCACCGGTGGCGGCCTTCACCAGCGGCGGGCCGGCGAGGAAGATCGCGCCGGTGCCGCGCACGATCACGTTGTAGTCCGACAGGCCCGGCACGTAGGCGCCGCCCGCGGTGCAATGGCCCAGCACCACCGAGACCTGCTGGATGCCCATCTTGGAGAGCATGCACTGGTTGCGGAAGATGCGGCCCGCCATGTACTTGTCGGCGAACAGGTCGGCCTGCAGCGGCAGGAAGCCGCCGGCGGAGTCGCAGAGATGCACCACCGGCAGGCGGTTCTCGATCGCGATGTCCAGCGCGCGGACGGTCTTCTTCACCGTCAGGGGGTACCAGGCGCCGCCCTTGACCGAGGCGTCGCCGGCGTTGATCACCACCTCGCGGCCGGAGACGATGCCGATGCCGGTGACGCAGGCCGCGCCCGGCACCTCGCCGTCATAGGCCTCGTTGGCCGCCAGCGAGGAGAACTCCAGGAACGGCGTGCCCGGGTCTAGAAGCAGCTTGATGCGCTCGCGCACCAGCAGCTTGTTCTGCTGGCGCAGGCGGTCGATGTCGCGCTGCGGGCGATCGTGGCGCACCGCGCGCTGCTTTTCCTTGAATTCCTCGGCCAGCTTGCGGTTATGCGCGGCATTGGCCTGGAAAGCGGCGGAGGCCGTGTTCAGTTTGGACTCGATACGCTTCACGACTTCTTCTCCATCGGTTCCAGGCTCAGCAGCAGGGCGTCGCGGTCAAAGGTCTGGCCCTTTTCGTAGGTGACGGCCGCCACCGTGCCGTCGCGCGGCGCGGCGATGGTGGTTTCCATCTTCATGCTCTCCATCACCAGCAGGGTCTGCCCCTTGGCCACGGCGTCGCCGGCCTTGACCGTGACGCTGACGATGCTGCCCGGCATCGGCGCGCGGATGTGGTCCTCGGCGCTGCCGCCGGCCTGCGCGGCCAGGCGGTCCAGCGGATGCTGGTAGCGCAGCTGGTAGGCCTCGCCGTCCAGGTGCACGAAAACGTCGTCGCCGCGGGTGGCGATGACGACCTCGATGTGGCGCTCGCCCAGCGTCAGCCAGGCGCGGCCGTCGGCGCCGGTCTTCAGGTCCACGTCCACCACCTGCTCGCCCAGGTGCAGGCGGTAGGCGCTGGCGGAGCGCGAGAGTTCCAGGTTGTGCTCGGCATCGCCGAGCTTGAAGGCATGATGCATGTCGATGCGCTCCTTAGTTGCGCCAGCCGCCCATGGCGGCATGCATGTCGGGTACGGCGTCGGCGACGTCGCGCATCGGACGCGTGCTCAGCGCCGCGGCGCCCAGCAGGGCCTGCAGCGTTTCCGCCGGCATTTCCGGCTCGGCCGCGATCTGCGGGTTGGCGTCCAGGAAGCCGGTGTGCACGTCGCCGGCGACGAAGGCCGGGTGCTGCAGCAGGCGGCGCAGGAAGGCGGTGTTGGTCTTGCAGCCCAGCAGCACGGTCTCGCGCAGCGCCTTGTCGGCGCGGGCGATGGCGTCGTTGCGGTCGCTGCCGCGGATGATCAGCTTGGCGATCATCGGGTCGAAGGCAGAGGTCACTTCGCCGCCCTGCAGCACGCCGCTGTCCCAGCGCACGCCTTCGCCCTGCGGCGGATGCAGCACCAGGATCGGGCCGGTGGTCGGCGTGTAGCCGCGCGCCGCGTCCTCGGCGTAGATGCGGAACTCGATGGAGTGGCCGGAGGACTTCACGTCGGCCTGGCCATAGCCCAGCTTCTCGCCGGCGGCGACGCGCAGCTGCTGCAGCACCAGGTCGATGCCGGTGATTTCCTCGGTGACCGGATGTTCCACCTGCAGGCGCGTGTTCATCTCCAGGAAGTAGAACTCGCCGCCCTGGCCGAAGATGAATTCCACGGTGCCGGCGTTGCGGTAGTTCAGCGAGCGGGCGATGCCGGCAGCGGTCTCGCAGATCTTCTCGCGCAGCGCGGCGTCCAGCGCCGGGGAGGGCGTCTCCTCGACGATCTTCTGGAAGCGGCGCTGCACCGAGCACTCGCGTTCGAACGCGTGCACCACGCTGCCCTGGCCGTCGCCCAGCACCTGCACCTCGATATGGCGCGGGTTCTCGATATAGCGCTCGCAGTACAGGCGACCGTCGCCGAAGTATCGCTGGCCTTCGGAGCGGCCGCGCTCGATCTCCTGCTCCAGCAGGGCCAGGTCGCGCACGATGCGCATGCCCTTGCCGCCGCCGCCCGCGCTGGGCTTGATCAGCAGCGGCGCGCCGACCTTGCGCGAGCGCTCGACGAAGGTCTTGGGGTCGTCGTCCTCGATCGCCGAGGGGGCGACCGGGAAGCCGGCCTTCTCGACGAAGTTGCGCGCGCGCACCTTGTCGCCCATCAGGTCGATCTGCTCCGGCGTGGGACCGATGAAGCGGATGCCCGCCGCTTCCACGGCGGCGCAGAAGCCCTTGTTCTCGGACAGGAAGCCGTAGCCCGGGTGGATCGCGCCGGCGCCGCTGGCCTGGGCCGCGGCGATGATCTGCGCGCCGTCCAGGTAGCTGGCCACCGGCGTCGGGCCGGTGATCTCGATGGCCTGGTCGGCCATCTTCACCGCCGCGGTGCCGCGGTCGGCGGCGTGGTAGACGACGATGCCCTTGAGTCCCAGTTTCTGCACGGTGCGCAGCACGCGCACGGCGATCTCGCCGCGGTTGGCGACGAGCACGGACTGGAAGGGCCACTTCGAAACATCGGGTTGGGCTGTTGTCATGGGTTCACTTCTTCGGCAATGCCTTCTCGATGCGGCTGGCGATCTGCGACAGCCGCTCCATTTCCTGCTTCAGGCCGGGACCGGACGGCCTGGCGATGCCCTCGCAGAGCAGCGCGGTGAGCTGTTCGGCCAGGGCGTCGATATCCAGTCCGCCGCGGCCGCAGATGTAGTTCCAGGTGCCATGCTCGATGCCGCCGTAGACCAGGTCGCGCAGCAGCGTGGCCGGCAGGTCGGCGCGGAATTCGCCGCTGCGCATGCCTTCCTCGACAACCTCGAGCAGGAACTGCGTGTAGCGGCGGTTCATGTCGTGCAGGTCCGAGCCGTGATAGTCCTGCTCGGAGCGCACCTCTCGGAACATCAGGCGGCAGAGCAGCGGGTAGTCGCGGATCGAGCGCAGGTGGCGCCAGACGAGCAGGCGCAGGCGGCCGCGCGCATCGCTGACCCCGGCGAGGTCGCGGGCGTAGTCGCCGAACATCTCCTCGTACCAGTGCTCCAGCACCTTGAGCAGCAGCTCGCGCTTGCTGGCGAAGTACTTGTAGATGGTGCCTTCGACCACGCCCATGCGGGCGGCGATCTCGGCCACCGCGGCGGCCTCGTAGCCCTTCTCGCAGAAGACATCGCGCGCCGCCCGCAGGATCTCGTCCACGCGCTGTTCGCGCGCGAGGCGGACCACCGGCTTCTTGGCGACGGTGCGAGTCATCGGCTAAGCCTCGGCGCTCGCCCGTTCACCCTTCGACAGGCTCAGGGCGAACGGGCTGGGAGGACAGTCCGTTCGGGCTGCGCCTGTGGAAGCCTCGCGCGTAGCGCGTACCAAGGTCATCATGAGCATCAGACCGCCAGGTCCGCCGGCACGTCGATCTCGAAGTCCATCAGCACCTGCGCCAGCATCTTGCCCTGCGGGTCGTAGCGCAGGCTGGCCATGCCGCCGCCGCCCAGCGCGCTGTGCATCAGGAAGTTGAAGCCGTTGAGCCCCGGAATCTCGAAGCGCTCGACCTTGCCCTCCACGAAGTGGGCAAAGTACTGCTTCACCGCGTCGGCGGTGAGCTGCCGCGCCAGCCAGGGCAGGTACTCCGGCTTGCGCGCCAGGATGCCGATGTTGGCGGCATCGCCCTTGTCGCCCGAGCGGCCGTAGGCCAGCTTGATCAGCGGGACCTTCTTCGTCGGGCCCGCAGGGGCAGCGCCGGCAGAGGCCGGGGCGGGCAGGGCGGCGCCGTCGCCATAGGCC
>Ga0255097_1000799_pt1 | contig 12102 bp, 13 predicted proteins | sample Colum_Atlam_RepB_2_FD_188436 | JGI IMG/M metagenome (GOLD analysis project Ga0255097, IMG submission 188436) | Freshwater microbial communities from Columbia River, Oregon, United States - Colum_Atlam_RepB_8d | ecosystem: Environmental > Aquatic > Freshwater > River | place: USA: Oregon...
GGGCCAGCATCGTCCCCAGGAGTTCTGGCTGTGGCGTTACTGCCTTTGACTCGAGGAGCCGGTCAAAGCAAAGCATGCCTGACTCAGGCGTCGTGGCATCCTCTGACGGCAACCACACCAAACGCTCCACATCGGTGCCCTCCGAGGCCTGACGTCCCAATGCTGTTAAGCCGGAGTCCACGCACAGCGTCTTTGAGCCCGAGTGTTGCAAGATGAACCGGACTTCCTGTGCATTAAGCATGAAATTGATTGGCACCAAAATTGCGCCCAAACGCGCTACTGCAAAGCGCAGGGCTGCAAAGCCGTGGGAGTTTCGCGCCAGGACAGAGACCCGGTCACCATGGCTGACGCCAGCCTCTGCCAAGCCCGCGGCCAGGCGGTTGCAGATGGTGTCAAACTCAGCGTATGTCCATTCGACTTGTCCGCAACGTACAGCCGGCTTGTTAGGGTGGCGACGGGCCGTACGCCTTAGTAGGTCGCCAAGGGTATGGCGTGAGTGAATGAGGGACATGGGCTCTCCTGTGTCTGTCAGCTATCACCGACGACCGCCACCACCTCAAGCTGAAGAATCAGCCCGTGTTGGAGGTCGTACTCAAGGGTGTGCCTTGCAGGGCGGTCATGTGGGTCGGGGAAGCAGGCGAGCCATTCCGCGTTTACAGCATCTCGGGCGGAAGGATCCTTGATGTACACAGTCATTCGGACCACGTCGCACAAATCTGCGCCTGCCGCTCGCAAGAAGGACTGCATATGTATGAATGCCAGGCGAGCTTGACCTACTGGGTCGGGAGCCGGCTTTCCGGTCTGGGGATCTAAGCCAGGGATGCCGGAGGAGTAAATAATGTTTCCCACTCGGGCACCCATCGGAATGGGAGCGGCGCCATGGGTCACGCCGGCAATCTCTATCGATCGAGGCTTGCGTTCAGACATGGGTATTGTTCACTTTCACGGATTGCCTGCGACCGTCTTAAAGATCGAGGGTTAAGCGAGGTCCGGCACTGCGTGAGACGCAGACCATCAGTCGGTCTGTACATCGCGCATCATCACCAAACAGCACGCAATCGCGGTGGTCGGGTTGCCCTTCGAGCACGCGGGTTTCGCATGTTCCGCACACACCGTCGCAGCAGGAATGCTGAACGGAAATACCCGCGTCTATAAGCACTTCAAGTATGGTCTTGTCAGCGGGTACCTTAAGGCGAAGTCCAGTCTTGGCGAGCGTGAGCTCAAACTCACCGTCGCTGCTTGGAAGGGTCGACGCCGAGGTGGAGGCTCGCGGCTTGAACCATTCAATATGAACCCGCTGCTTGGGCAAGCAGCAGGAAGCCCTCTCGAAAACCTCGATCAAGCTCGATGGGCCGCAGCAATACAGGTGGGCTTCAGGGGGAGCGTTTGCAACAACCTCTGCGAGGTCGATCCGTGCCCCACCCGGGACACCATCGAAGAACGTCACTACCGTACCGGGCAACTTGTGCAGCTCATCGAGAAAGGCAGCACGCTGAGGCGACCTTGCGCAGTAAAAAAAGGTCCAAGGCCGTTTCAGGGCGGATAACCTGCGCGCCATGGCGAGCAAGGGTGTCACGCCAATGCCCCCCGCAATCAAAATTGAGTGCGGGGCGGTCTCGTTCAGTTGGAAGTGATTGCGCGGAGTACGGATGCTTAGCCGGTCCCCAGGCTGGAGGTGCTCATGAATCCATTGGGAGCCTCCCCGGCTCTGGGTATCACGCCCTACTGCAATGACATAGCGGTGGTTTTCTGCAGGGTCGTTGCATAACGAATACTGCCGCACAACAGGCTCCATATTCAGTCGCTGAATTGGCAGTTCGATTTCTATGTGGGCGCCTGCGGTGAAGGTCGGCAGGGCTGCTTCATTTAGGGGGCGCAGTTCAAGGGCAAGCACGCCATCGGCCACTTTATCGACAGAAAAGACGCGCACAGCTAGGCGGTTATCTGTGCGAAGGGGAGTGAAAGTGGCCATGGTTATCCGCGCACTGTTACTCGCACAGGCATCGCACTCAAGCCGCGAAAGACGGGCGAGTGCATTCGGACCACATCGTCGTAGATGACCTCGAACTCTCGGAATCGCTGGAACCACTCCTCCAAGAAGATACGGCTGATGGTCTTAGCCAACTGGGACCCCAGGCAAAAGTGGGTACCGTGGCCCATGGCCAGATGCCGCGACAACGTGCGCCTGATGTCAAATCGGTCTGGGTCGTTGAACTTGCGCTCGTCCCGGTTGGCCGATCCGTACATCACCAGAACGCTTTGACCTGCACGGATGGTCTTACCGTGCAGATCGATATCCTGTGTCGCCGAACGGTGAAAGCGCTGAGTTGGCGTGTCGTAACGAAGCATCTCCTCGATGGCCTGGGGCGCCAAGCTGAGATCGGAGGCCAGTAGTGCCGCCTGTTCAGGATGCTCGTACAGCGCGAGCATGGCATTGCCGATGAAGCTGGAGGCGCTCTCGATGCCTGCCCCGAGTAACGTTGCAACGGTGTGCATAAGGTCGCTCGGTGTGAGCTTGTTTCCTTCCACCTCCGCAGCGATAAGCGCGCTGATCAGGTCATCTTGAGGTTGTGCCCTGCGCGTTTCGATTGTGGCGGCGGTGTACCCGATCATGGCCTTGCGTGCCTCATGGCCGGAAGGCGGAAGCTGGCGGGTAACCGGGTCGCGGTAAATTAACCCATCGACCCAACGTTTGAGCTGCACATGGTCCGCACGGTCAAACCCTAGGATGCCGCATATCGTGGCTGTGCTGATCCGGGCTGTGAGTTGCTGGATCAGATCACCTTCGCCAGCTGCCGCGAATTCGTCCATGTATTGCTGCGTGATCACGCGAATCTGCGCCTCGCGCTCTAGAACCCGGCCGCGCATGAAAGCGGCGTTGACGAGGCCGCGCAATCTGTCGTGCTTGGGTGGATCGCTTGTGCCCAGCGTGTTGCCCATGCGGGCGGGGTCGTCGTCGAGTACGTTGCCACGCGCCGAGGAGAACCGGGCGGGGTCACTGCACGCAGCTGCGATGTCGTCATAGCGCGAAAGCGCCCAGGTATTTGCCGTTTCACACCAATAGAGCGGGAAGTCGCTACGTAACAAGGCGTAGTAGGGGTACGGGTTCTCCTGAACGTCAACCGAATAGGGATCGAAGACAAACGGTGTTGGCAGCGGCATCAGTCGACCTCTTAGCTGAGACTGAGTAGAGTTTAATTGGATCCAATAAAGTAGCTCTATTAGGGATTTCCATTAAAATCCAAAGAGATAGTTGGATATGGTTAGACTGCCAAACATGGAAGCAACTGCATTAGTTACATCGCCGAGAGCGCGCAAGCCCAAGTCCGTCGAGATGGCTCTTCAGCAGATCAGGGCCAAGATCGTCTCTGGTGAGTTGCTGCCGGGCGAGCAGATCCGACAGCAAGAGATGGCCGAGGAACTGGGGGTGAGTCGAATGCCGTTGCGGGAGGCCCTTAACGTACTGGCCGAGCAGGGCTTGCTGATGCACCGAGCCAATGCCGGGTATTTCGTGGCCAAGCGGGCACCTAATGAACTTGCTCAGATCCGACGGATCCTGCAGTTGCTGGAGAACGAACTATTCGACTCGATCGAGTGGCCCGACGCAGCGTACCTGCGTGAGTTGCGAGAGCTAAATGCCCAGATGAGGTACTGCGTTGGCGCAGAGGACTGGAGCCCAATCGTGCGGCTCAACAGGGAATTCCACCTCAAAATTTTTTCGCTGTCGCCCCACAAACTCATCTTGGAAGAGGTGCGTCGCCTCTGGTCTCTGGCAGATCTCTTCATCTCCACCAAGATGGCCGATTCTCAGGCGCGACTGCGGACCGTGGAAGAACACGAGGCATTGATCGATTGCCTGGCGGCTCAAGATCGAGCCAAGTGCTTTGAGACCATGGAGTTCCATCGAACAAGCACAGCCAAAGGACTGCCGAATGCAACCATTGGCATAGATAGGCCATGAGCCGACAAGGGCTGACGTGCCCACTGGAGCGAAAATCCACCAGCCCCACTCTGTGTTGAACTCGGTCGCCGCAAACGGAGACACTGATGGTGCAGTTGATTTCTAGCGGCCTGGGTGATCTGCGGAGCTTTGCCGGTGCATATCCCTGAGGCACACCAGCTCAAAGGTAGCGATCAAGAAGTGGGGGAACAATTGGGGGAACGGAGTCCTCAAATCGGAAAAGTTCCCTTTATAAATCAATCGATTGCAGCGATTGTTTGGCTCCGATAGCCGGCACCACTTGATGGTTTAAAGGCCTCCAGGAACATCCACCTGGGGGCCTTTTTCATTGGGAGATTGAGCCTTTATCGTCTAAGGCGGTACAGGTTCTTACGTTGACAGCCAACGGAAAGCGGGGGAACAATAGGGGGAACGAACCTGCGTTTTGCCTCCAAGGTGGGGGAACAACCTGGAGAGGACCCCCAAAATGCTGACCGATGCTCAATGCAAGAACGCTGTATGTCCCCCTGAAAAGGCAAGATTGAGGATTACTGATAGGGATGGGATGTACCTGGAAATCACACCCGCTGGATCGAAGCGTTGGTTCTGGAAGTACCGGGCAGGAGGGAAAGAGTTTCGGATGGCGCTGGGTAGCTATCCTGGGGTCTCGCTTGCCGATGCGCGGGGCAAGCGCAAGAAGGCCGCCGATCAACGGGCCGAAGGCATCGACCCGATCCAGGCGCGCAAAGCGGCAAAGCTTGGCGGAGCCTTGGCGGGTGGCTTGACGCTGGAGGCCGTGGGCCGGCAATGGCTTGATCTCCACCGGCTTGAGTGGAGCGAGACCCACTATGTCCGGGAAAAACGCAATCTGGAAAAGGACTTGTTTCCCTACCTGGGTGCCCGCAATATCGGCACGATCAAGCCCATTGATCTGTTGGGGGCCATCAAGCGCGTGGAAGCCAGGGGGGTGTCTGATGTTCCCCACCGGGTTCTTTTGACGGCGCGTGGCGTTTGGCTATTTGCAATAGCGACCGAGCGAGCAGATCGAGATATCACTGTCGAGATCAAAAAGGCTCTTAAGCCGAGCATTAAAAAGAACCACTCAGCCATTACAGACCCGGCCGAATTGGCAGAACTTCTGAGGGCCAGCATGGAATATCGGGGTGGGCCTGTGATGCGTTTAGCCCTGCGACTGTCGGCAATTCTGTTTCAGAGGCCCGGCAACCTGCGGACGATGCGCTGGGCAGATGTTGATTTGGAAACTGGCTTGTGGAGCATCCCCAGTCAGGAGATGAAGCGCACGAAGGAACAGAAGATCAATGGCCAACCCCATGTCGTTCCTCTACCCCGCCAAGCGGTGGCCATGCTCAAAGACCTACGCCCTTTGACAGGCAGTTGTGAATATGTGTTTCCAGGTTTGAGAGACAGGAAAGCCCCGATGTCTGAGGCAGGGGTGAATGCGGCGCTGCACGCGATGGGATACAAAGGTCGCCACTGTTGGCATGGATACCGTGCTACCGCAAGAACAATCCTTCGGCAGGTGCTGAAATACCCCGCTGATGTGATCGAGGCGCAGTTAGCCCATATCGGCCAAATAACTCATGGTGGGGCTTATGACCGGGCTACGCACCTCGATGATCGGGGGCAGATGCTGCAAGCTTGGGCTGATTACTTGGACAAATTGGCAGCTGGGGCTGATGTGGTCAAGTTAAAGCGTGCGTGATGATATTTAAAAATTTTTTCAAAATCTGGTCGAAAACACCATATCTGGTGTTTGCATATGACTTTGGATTGAAATATACTTCCCTGGCAACCGCAAGAAAACAGGTCATAAGCGCATCGCACTAAGCGATGGCCAGTAAATCCTGATTTTGACAGCCGGATTTCAGCTAAAGGCTGTGTGTTTATTTTTTTGACCCTTGGGTCCTATTGATTAGTCGTTTTATGGGTTGGCTTGGGTTTAATTACTTGGAGTCAACCTATGCCTATCTGGCGTATTCATACCTGCAAGCAGCACTCTGGTCATCGTAGTAATGCAAGCATTTATAACTTAATCAATGATGGTCTTTGGACAAAGCCCGTACTGATTGGGAGGCGGTCCGTGGGCTGGCCTTCAGAGGAGGTGGAAGAAATCAACAAGGCGCGAATCGCTGGCTTGTCCGATGGCCAAATTCGCGAACTGGTGCTCCGACTGCACGCAAAGCGTGCAGAACTGTTGGTTTGAGGGGGTGGCAATGGCGATCAACTCTACCCCAAAAGAAAAGCCCACCGGGGACGGCAATCCCACGGCAGGCGGCGCGATCAACGATCTGGATTTTCGCACCGGACAGCGACCCGATAAAGCCTTTGAAACCCTGCGGGCGGCATTTGCACTTCGCGGACACACCCTGCACTGGACAGACCCCACCGACGGGCCGGTGACGTTTTGGGCCGAACGCTGGGGGCTGGTGAAACACCTGCCCACCATTGACGCGGCACGGCGGTTTCTGGAACAGATTGGGGGGCGGCTGTGATCCTGACCACCCACCCGATTGAACAATTCCGGGCCGCGATGTTGGCCGCTGGCCTGACCCCACCTGATGAAATTCACGCCGATCGTAGGCTGCACCGATTTCCCAGCAATGGGCGGCGTAGTGACGATTCCGGCTGGTACGTGCTGCACCTGGACGGCGTACCGGCTGGCGCTTTTGGCGGCTGGCGTGAGGGGCTGATGCAACAGTGGTGCAGCAAGTCCCCGGAGGCCATGACACCGACAGAGCGCGAAGCCCACCGACAGAGGGTGCAAGCCATACGCCAGCAACGCGAGGCAGACACGGCACAGCGCCAGCAACAAGCCGCGCAAGTGGCCGCGCAACGCTGGCAGGCCGCTACCCCGGCAACTGAACACCCCTACCTAAGTGCCAAGGGCGTGCAAGCCCACAGCCTGAAGCTGGAAGGCGAGGCGCTGCTGATCCCCATGCGGGACACGGCGGGTACGCTGCACAGTGTGCAAGTGATCGACCCCGAGGGCAGTAAACGCTTTCAACCGGGCGGGCGCATCAAGGGCTGTTATCACGCCATTGGCAAGCCTGAGGGCGTGCTGATCGTGTCCGAGGGCTACGCTACGGGCGCAAGCATCCATGAGGCCACGGGGCACGCGGTGGCGGTGGCCTTCAATGCGGGCAACCTGGAAGCGGTGGCCCAGGCCCTGCACGGCAAATACCCTGCGCTGCAATTGATCCTGGCCGCTGATGACGATTGGAAAACCGACGGCAACCCAGGCATGACCAAGGCCACTGCAGCGGCGCGGGCCGTGGGTGGGGCGCTGGCTGTACCCAGATTTCCTTCTGATAGACCCGCAAAGGCGACCGACTTCAACGACCTGTATCAGTTGGCCGGGTGGGAGGCAGTGAAGGCGTGTGTGGATACGGCGCAATCGGTGACGGTAAGGCTGTTCCCTGCCCTGCAAGATGTTGGCGAGGGAGTTGACGACCAATGGCCTGAGCCTATGCCCTTGCCCGATGCCTTGCCCCCGGTGGCACCCTTTGACCCGGAGCTGCTGCCCGAGGCATTACGCGGGTGGGTGGCAGACACTGCTCACCGGATGCAATGCCCTCCGGATTTTCCGGCGGTGGGCGCTGTGGTGGCAATCTCGAGCCTTGTTGGGGCGCGTGCAGTGGTGGCACCCAAGGCGAGGGACGATTGGCGCGTGGTGCCGAACCTGTGGGGCTTGATTGTGGGCAGACCGGGGGTTATGAAATCCCCTGCGTTAGGTGAGGTTCTTAAGCCCCTGCATCTGCTAGAAGCGACCGAGCGTGAACAGTGGAAGGCGGAGCATGACTCATGGGCAATGGACACCAAGATAGCGGACCTGGCCTTAAAGGAAAACGAAAGGCAGGCGGGCAAGTTTGCCGCGACAGACCCGGCGAAAGCGCGGGCGCTGTTGGAGCCGGTCGACATCCCCGCCGAACCCCAGGCGCGGCGCTACATGGTCAACGACACTACGGTGGAAAAGCTGGGAGAAATCCTCGAGACGAACACATGGGGCATCCTGAGCTATCGCGATGAAATCCTCGGGCTGCTGAAGGGAATGGATCGGCAGGGGCAGGAAGGGGCGCGGTCTTTCTACCTGCAAGCCTATGACGGCAACCAAGCCTACACGTCAGACAGGATTATCCGTGGCACCCACTACATCCCTCGTGTGTGCCTTGCCATGCTGGGGGGCATTCAACCTGGCAAGTTGCAAAGCTACGTGCGGGAGGCGGTGGCAGGCGGTGCGGGTGATGACGGGCTGCTGCAACGCTTTGGCCTGGCCGTGTGGCCTGATGTGAGCCGGGAATTTCAGCGGGTGGATCAATGGCCAGACACCCCGGCAAAACAGGCAGCATGGGTTGTGTTCGAGCGGCTGAACCAACTGCAACCGGCGACTGACACCGATCCCCAGGAATGGCGATTCACCGCCGAGGCACAAGACCTGTATTGGCAGTGGGTGGAGCCATTCGAGACTGAGATACGCGGCGAGGAACTCCACCCAGCACTGATTTCCCACCTGAGCAAGTACCGCAAGCTGGTTCCGGCGCTGGCGCTGATTTTTGCCCTGGTGGACACCCCCGACGGTAGGAACGTGATCCACGAGCGCGAACTATTGCGGGCGCTGGCATGGGCGGATTACCTGCGAACCCATGCGGAGAGGATGTATGCAGCGGCTGTGATCCCTGAAACCACTGGAGCCAAGCAACTGTTGGACAAAATCAAGGCGGGCAGGTTGTGCGAAGGCAACGGCGTTCTGTTGGAAGCCTTCACCCCCCGGCTGGTGGCGGTAAAACACTGGACAGGGTTGGGCACTCCGGACGCGGTACGCAAGGCAGCGGACTTGCTCGCCGAATTCGGTTGGCTGGCGCGCCAGGCGGTGCCCGTCGGCGCGGCAGGCGGAAGACCCAGCGACCGCTATCTGATCCATCCAATGCTGCTGAAGGGTGGCGCATGATGGGCGGGTGGTTAGCACGCTTGAAAAATGAAGAAGCCCCCAACGAACACGCTACGAAACCTACAAAACCCCCGCAAGGGGAGGGCGCCGCAGGTTTCGTAGGTTTTGTAGCGTACCCGGGGGCACCTTTTCAAAAAATCGGGGCGGGTGATTCAGTGGCGGTCAAGCCTGAAGCGCAAGAGGTGAACGAAGGCCCACCCTCTGCCATCGCACCAACGAATGACCCTGACCGCTGGTGCTGGCCGCATTCAGTGGCGGGGAACTCTAAAGAGATCGGCACCTTCATGTCGCGGCTGGCGCGATTCACCGATAAGGGCTTGAGCTATGACGACGCTCAGCGGCTGGCCGATAAGTTGGTGATCCGTGACCGTGAGGGTGATGACCGGCGGCTTTGTCTGGAGTGCGCTCACCTAAAGGGGCTTGGATGCCATAACTGGCAACAGGCCCAGGTTGGAGAGCATCTGCCGCGTGATCTGGTGGCGGTGCTCCAACGGTGCGGTGGTTATCAATAACTAAAAGTCAGGGGATACCCTGTCAGCAACCTTGATCCGAATTTCTGCCGAGAGCTGATAAATTTAAGGGGGGTTAACGAATGGACGTGCATAATTTTCACTTGGTTAAGAGCGATTTAGGAAATAGGCTTTCGGCTGGCCTGGTTACCAATAGTGACGGACGATCGATGGTAGCCGCGTGGCTCCAAAGTCCCGACTCATGGGATCGTGCAGAATTCGCACAGGAAGTGGTAAGCACGGTGTCATCCTATGACGATGCTGACTCAATTGATGGCCACCTCATCGCCCTACTGGCTACACAGATGGATGTTTATGTGGCAGCATGGAAGGGGATCGCCAGCGAAGGCTTGATTGCCGACTTCAATGGAGGTCAAACAAGTGGAAGAAGTTTGTATCTAGATATCGCCGACAGGTCGCTAAAGAAAATTGTGGTGCTGATGGCTGAGTTGCGATTGACGCCCAAGGAAAGGCCGAAAAGGAAGCCTTCTGGTCGCATTGCCGATTTCCTGAATGGGCCTTAGACTAGACAATGACTCCAGAGTCGTCGCGCACCTTAGGCTGGTACCGCAGCGTCGAGCGCGCTTGGCCAAAGATTTCTTCGAGGAGCGTCAAATCCAGGAATATGTCCACCAACGAAAGCGATGCCTCTACCCTTGGACCCCCTTGGTAGCGTTACCTTGGACAGTTGCCTGAACAGTGTCAACTGCGCCGCGGCAGCTCGGCAAATTCGCCGTAGTGCCCCCCTGGCATGGCTAGGATGAATTCCGGCGGCTGACCGCTGGGCAGGCCAATGGCCGCCAGCTCCTTTAGGCTATCGATCGATAGCAGCCCATGGTCGGCCTCCATTACCAGGAGGCGTGCTTTTTGCGATCATCCAATGGTCAACTGCAGCTCCTAAGTTCAATCAAGCTGCAAATTGATCGCCTTGGCGACGGCACCCCATTTTGCGAAGTCTTCTCCAGTACGTTTTGCCGCCTCAGCAGGCGCATTGCCAACGAGAATCATGTCCAGCTCTTGCAGCCTTCTGCGCATCTCTGGCGTCTTCAGAAGTTCAACAACATCCGCATTGATCTTCGCGACGATTGCAGCCGGCATGCTTCGTGGAGCCTGCAAGGTTTCAAAGAAAGTCGCGTCGAACCCGGGAACTACCGTTTCGCTGACCGTTGGCACGTTGGGCGCCAGGGGCGAGCGAACCGTACCGGAGACAGCCAAGGCCGTCAACTTTCCCTCCCGCATGAGCGGGAGCGCCACCGGCGTCGCGATAAACCCACACTGCGTCTGGCCGCTGACGATGTCGAGAGCAGCAGGACTGGGCCCACGGTAAGGCACATGCGTCATCTTCAAGCCCGTAGCAGCCAGGAAGGCCTCGGTGATCATGTGCCCTGGGCCGCCGGCACCACTAGAGGCGTATGCCATCTGATTGGCTTTTGCCCGACTGATCAATGCCGCCGCACTATCAAGTCCAAGTTTAGGGTTACATACCAACATAGAGTTGAATGCAGCGAGATAGGTGACCGGAACAAGGTCTTTGATCGGATCAATTCCGATCTTCTTGTAGAGGTGCGGGTTGACCGTATTCATGGAGGTCGGTCCACCAAGAAGTGTGTGGTCATCCGAACTGCGCGCCACGTCGATCATTCCGATGTTTCCACCGGCTCCCGGCTTATTTTCGATCACGACGGGTTGGCCCCATTGAGCCTGAAGTTTAGGCTGCAGAAGGCGAGCGATGATATCGATCGGCGCACCCGGGGCTGTCGGTATGACGATTCGAACAGGCTTTTGAGGCCAGGGTTTTGCATCCTGTGCGAGTGTCACAATAGGGCCGGCCGCTGCCAACGACAATGCGGCGATTCGAATCGACAGCGCGATCTTAAAAATTTTCATGTCTCACTCCTTTGGGTGGTTGTTAAGGCTGATTAGCGCCAGGTCATAAAGGCCAAGCCAATTCCAGTGCCCACCGGAGTGCGGTAGACAGGAATATATTCCGTGAAGTCACAGCGCAGGTGTTCCACCATGCCGCTGAGCATCACCCAATTTCGGATCTCAGATGAACCGGACCGCAACGCTTCCTCAGGAAGGGCTGCAAGCGTGGTCGCGTCTTTGTCTTCAAGCGCTTTCACGATCTTGCGGTCAAAGGCTTCTTCGCAGAGGAAGTGACTCAGACCACCAGAGGCCACCACGGCGACGCGTGCCGGCGACTTAGACGCCGCGAGAATGCGGCCGATCTTCTTGCCGACGTCTAGGCACCGAGCGGCAGTCGGCGTATTGGGCGGGAAATAAGTGTTGAGGATGATAGGTAGCATCGGAATCTTGACATCCTTCATTAGTCGTTGGATCACGAACCCAAAAGCATGGCCGAAGCCACGTTGGGTCGGGTCAGGGACACTGGCACAGGAGGTCACATCAACTCCTTCGACCATGAGACCTTGCACGAGCTCATCAGCCAGAGTACAGGCCCCCGGGTGGCGGTGAGGGAGATCCATGCGATAGCCAGCCCAAAAGCTCGCATCGGCCCAGGGGGGCATGCCTTTGAGATGCTCTGAAGGCTTCATGACTAGCTCTGCGCCCCGATAGACCGCCAGCGCAGGAAAGTTGTCTGGACTGAACAGTTCACCTTGGTCATCGCCGATGACCAATATCACGTCCGGTTGCGCGGCTTCGATCTGTGTAGCCAGGTGATCGAG
>Ga0255097_1000800_pt1 | contig 12099 bp, 20 predicted proteins | sample Colum_Atlam_RepB_2_FD_188436 | JGI IMG/M metagenome (GOLD analysis project Ga0255097, IMG submission 188436) | Freshwater microbial communities from Columbia River, Oregon, United States - Colum_Atlam_RepB_8d | ecosystem: Environmental > Aquatic > Freshwater > River | place: USA: Oregon...
GCCATAGCGTGTTGGAACCACCCGTTCCCATCCCGAACACGGAAGTGAAACGACACAGCGCCGATGATAGTGTGGCAATAGCCATGTGAGAGTAGGACACTGCCAGGCTCCTAAAGAAGGACAAACCCCCGTAGCGAAAGCTGCGGGGGTTTTTTCTTGCCCGGCGTCCGGACAGCCACCCGGCCCGCGAAAAGGGGGAGGGGAAGGGGCGGTGAAACACCTCGCCTCCTGTTCGATGTCCCGAATTGAGGGAAATCCCTCATTCAACGGTCAAGAACCGAAGAATAGATTGGGCACCCCAACAACGAACGGGAGCCCCCAGATGACTGCTGACAAGACGCCAAGCCCGGATCCGGCCGAACACAACGCCTTCTTTCCTTCGCCGTATTCACTGGGAGAGTTCACCTCGTCGAAGTCCGATCTGTCCGGCGCCGACTACGCCAACCCCTACACGGGCGGACGCTGGAAGATACTGATGATCGCCGCCGACGAACGTTATCTCCTCATGGGAAACGGCACGATGTTCTCGACCGGGAACCATCCTGTCGAAATGCTCCTGCCGATGTACCACCTCGACCGTGCGGGCTTCGAGATCGACGTGGCAACTCTGTCGGGCAACCCGGCCAAGCTCGAGCTCTGGGCTTTCCCGGCGGGCACGGTGCACTTATGGGCATCCCCCAGAGTCTCGACGTCAAGGCAGCCCTGAAGTGGGCTCGCGGCCACGACAAGCACGTGATTTCGCTGTGCCATGGCCCTGCGGCATTGCTGGCGGCCGCGATGGGCGAGGAGAATGGCGATCACATGTTCAAGGGCTATCGGATCTGCGCGTTCCCCGATTCGATCGACGCCAAGACCCCGGAGATCGGCTACATGCCGGGGCCGATGCCCTGGTTCATCGGCGAAAGGCTCCGCGAGGCCGGTTTCGAGATCGTCAACAGCGACATCACCGGCCAGATCCACCAGGATCGCAAGCTGATCACGGGTGACAGCCCGTTCGCGTCGAACCATCTCGGCAAAGTGGCCGCACAGGCGCTGCTGAACGAAGTAGGCTCGTCATCAGCCCCGGCGAGCAGTCAGTCGGTGACTCCTCGCCGGGTCCTGAGGCAGGAGGCACTGTACTGTGGACGAGCTCGCGCAAGCGCTCAGGGAAATCGAAACCGCCCGCGACCTTTCGGCGATCGAGGCGACGGTGCGCCGCATGGCCAAACCGTTCGGCTACGACAGCTTCGTCCTGTTTTCCGCATCGACTGCGCTGGATGACCTGGTCGAGCATATCTACTGGGTCGAGGGCGACTGGTTCGGCGATCAGAGCAACGTCGATGCGGAAACCTATGTGCGCCATTGTCCGGTGACCCGGCATATCCTGGAGACGGACGAGCCGTTCTTCTGGACCAAGACCCAAGCCCCAAGTGGCGAAAAGTATCGCGTGGTCAAGATTCCGAGGGGATCTGGAATCCACGGCCTGCAGGTACCCGTTTTTGGACACGCCGGACTGGAAGGCGCCATCAGCTTTGGAGGCCGAAACATCGACTCGTCGCTGATTGCGCGGGCCACATTGGCCCTGGCCGGCACGGCCGCATTCCGGGCTGCACGGCGCCTGACGGACCTCAGGAATGGAGCGGTAAAGGAATCTCTCTCGGCCCGCGAGCGAGAAGTCCTGCAGTGGACCGCTGCCGGAAGGCGGCAAATCGATATCGCGGCGACGCTGGGGTTGTCCGAGCGCACCATCGAGAATCATCTGCGCCGGGCGCGCGAGCGATTGGGGGCACAGACCACCGCTCAGGCGATCCGGATCGCCATCCGCAACGGGGAGATGGGTGAGTGAGCCCGTATGCCGTCATTCTTTTACTTAACATAATATACATTATTCACATTTCAAAGCCGTTTTCCGAGGCGCGAAGTACCTGATGCGCTGGATTTTGGGTCTGATGCCGCGAACTGACAGTTGCGTCAGGTTAAAGCGCGCGTTTACCGTGGGGTAAACCCCACACCCCAAGGCATCATGCGCATTAGAAAAATCTGGCAGCGCACACTGCCCGTCCTGCTAACGGCCGGCGTTATGGGTGCGGTCCTGGGCACCATATGGCAGCTTCGGGAAAAGATTCACGCGCCGACCGCGCAACCGAGCCAGATGGTTGAGATTGAGCTGACACAGCCGGTTCCGATACCAGTAGCCATGCCGCTGAAGAGATGGGAGGCGGTACAACCTAAATCGGTCGATGAGTGTCTAGCCGCCACCAAGAACGAAGTTAACGATGCGTACGCCGATTGCCGGCGTGGGCATGCGGAGCTAGTGAGCTACGTTGATGGCCGGCGTACCGTGCATCGGATCGGACCATTATCGATGTGCGCCAATGAGGACAAGAACCCAGTGATTTTCTAAAGAAGCACTACGGGTGCTGGAAGGCCCTGGGGTGCGGATTGGCGCGCTGCCGCGCGCTGACCGCACCCCAGGGCCTTCCAGCGTCCTAGGCGCTTTACGGGGCCGGTTCCTTCGGCGCAATGCCGAGAACATCCGACGCCACCTGCAAGCCCCTTTGTGCCTCGTCTACCTCGGGCTCAGGGCCGGTCCAGAACGTGGCCATGCCGTCCTCGACGCGGCAGAACCAGCCCAGTGCGTCCAGGCGGCAGTTATCGCCCGGCAAGGGCCTTACCCTGCGCTTATTGGCGACATAGATCCTCAGCCATTTGCCGGCGTTAACGACGCCGACGATGCGCCACAGCTCGGAGGGCTGATTGCCGTCTACAACGAACTGGCGAGGCTGCCCAGGACCTTGAGGAACAGGACGTACACCGTCAGCCGGATCAGGACTTTGCGTAGCAGGCGCGACCGGAGCAGGCTTGTCGCGGAAGAGACTAGGAGGCCCCAGAGCGAGGAGGCCGGCAGTGCAAGCCAGAAGAATGCCACCGAGCAGTAATACCTTGGGATTGCCCAGAATCGACCAACCGGCCTTCGAGTCGGAGACGGCGCCGGTTGCAGTGGATTCGTAGCAGCGGAAGACCCATCCGGGGATTTTTCGCCATCTGCTGCCATAGGTCTCGCTTGGGTTTCCATTGTCTTCTGCCGTGTGCATGAACTGCATGAAGCGACCACGAAGGCCGAGCATCGCCATGTTCTTGTGCTTATAGGCGGTTTCTGCGGCACCCCTGATCGCGGGGAATACCTTCTTGATGTTGGGTGTGGTGAAGCAGAAGTCCCAATTGCCATGCCGGTGCATGTCAAAGGCAAGCGAGAGATAGCTCGCAAATTTGTTGCCGTTAATGACGCGCTCTTGGCCTTCGGGTATGTCGAGCTCATGATACTGGCGAGCGGTCCAGTCGGTGGGATAAAGCGCCTGGACTTCATCGAGCACGAAGAAGGCTCCCACCGGAGCCCAATGCCACCACCGACGCAGCTTTTCCAGTTCCTCGGGGTTGTCCATCCGCAGATGGATCATGTCGAAGCTTTCGCGCTGGTCCTTTTTCTTGCCGAACAGGCGATCACGCAGGCTGTAGGTGGGAACGTTCTGCAAGAGCCGTTCTTTGCTGAGACCCCGGACATTGGTGATGAGCAACCTGCCCTCACGCACGCAGCGTGCAGCCTCGTCCATGACGGCGCTGCTGGTCTTATAGCTGCCAGGAGGCCCCCAGTAAATTTTGACGGGCATCAGGCACCCGGTACGAAGCGCAGGACGAACGAAGCACCCAGGGCGGTGACGATGATGTTCAGAGCCTTGAGGACGTTGAAGTAGTTGAGGACGGCGACGGCGGATGCAGGAAGGGCGGCTACGCCTTCCGCGATCTTCTGGAACACTCCGAACGAATCGAGGACGCCATTGGCGACACTCCAGGCGATCTTCATCGCCCAGAGCTTGATGCCAAGCCACATGACGACGGCTTTCTTAATCGCCCAGGTGAGAGCAGATGCCATCCAGTCGTCAGCGCCCTTGCCCGCAAAGAAGTTGCTGAGCCATTCGAGGCCGGCAACGGGCCCGGCGTCCTCTTTGTCACCGCCACCGGCGGCAGGGTTCTTTATGCCGGGAGCGGCAGGAGCATTCGCATTCGAAGTTGCGCAGGTATACGCGCCGTTAACGTAGCCACAGCCAGCTTGCTCCGCGCACTTCTCTACACCGTTGACGACTCCGCAGCCGGGCTTGTCAGTGCAGACGTAGGCGCCATTGACGTAGCCACAGGCGGCGAAGGCGTGCGGGCTCAGGAAGATCAACACCAGGGCGAGGAGTCGCATATCAGGGCCTCAGAATGATGACGGCGGCAATGAACGCCGCAGCGAGCAAGATAAACTGACGAAGGGGCTGCAGCGGCTGTTCAAATTCGGAAAGGCACTCGTGGATCGCCCTGCCGAAGATGGAGAAGTCGATGCACGGCAAGGCTCCGGACCCGCCCTGCGGGACGGTGCCAAGTTTCTCGGCCATGGCGGCCTGTACCTCACTGATGAAAGCTGCTATCTCGGCTTGCTTGGCCGCGATGACGGCGTCTGCATCGGAGTACTCATACTTGACGCCGGGGGCCGTGAACTTCGCGCGCCCCTCTCCGCACTCTTCCTCTCCCTCGGGATCGCATTCACCGTCGCCACCGCAATCCGGCGTTCCCTCCTCGCCGGCTTCACATTGCCCGTCACCATCATGGCCGGGCTCGCCTTCGCACTCCTCGGTTTCCGGGTCGCATTCCGGGTCGTCGTGTGTGCTGTTATCGACGGTGCCAGGGCTATAGACGTGAACCGTTGTCCCCGTCGCGGGATTCTTGACAGCGCCGTCTGGCTGAGCCGGTTGGCCCTCCTGACCGTTGTTAGGCGCCGGAGGCGTATTCGGTTTATCGCCAGGGTCTAGACCCGACTGAACGCAAACCATCTGGCCACCTGGCGTAGTCTGGCAAGCACCATCATCAGGACCCGGACCGGCGCAAATCTCCTGTCCATTGAAAGTTCCGCAGTTTGGCTTGTCGTTCGGGGCGCAAAACTCTTCGCCATTGAGAACACCGCAAGCCTCATTGCTTTCTTGTTCAGGACAGAACTGTCCTGGCTCGCATTCCCGGCCCTCTGCATCTTCATCGGCCGTCTGACAGCCCTGACCTGTGTATGTGCCGAACTGAACCCGAGTTGGATTGCCGCCGCTGTACATCAATGCCCGGCGATCACTTTCGCTGAACGTCATCCGGCACTGATTATTGGGATTGCAAAACTCACCTGTCAGTACCGTATCGGCGGCCATCATCTTTTGACCGCCCTGCAACTCTTCGCATGGGTCTGTTGGAGCAGCACAGATCGGAGTGACTTCAATCCAAGAAGTCCCGCTACCTATAACGACCTCACCGCTTAACTGATTTGTAGAGGTGCGCTTATATGTAGCGGTAAAACGCCTACGTCCGGTCGTGGCACTTCGCTCGGTCTCACCGATTCCACCATTTACAGTATCCACGTGCATAACTGGATTCGTGGCACCACCAGTAAAGACTGTCTTCTCCGCAAAGCAATTCGTGGGGGTCTGAACAACGAAACCGCCACCAGGAGATGGACCACACGACCCGTCAAGCTGACCGTAAGATCCGCTCCACAACAGATTATTCCAGCCGTTGATTTGCTGCCCGGCCGGGCAGGCAAAATCCGCTTTTGCATTCGATATGGAGATCAGGAAGAAAGCCAGTGCGAAAAAAATTCTCATGAATAATCCGGTAGAAAAGGAAAAGGGCCGGTTCCGGACCCGGCCCTTGATCTACAGCGCCGCCCGGAAGCCGGCGATGAAGGAAAGCCCCCAGGCGGTTCCGATCAGCAGTTCCAGCATGGCTTAGTGCTTCTTCACCATGCTCGTGAACAGGAACACGATGCCGATCAGGACGGCGACGCCGACGAGGGCGACACCGACCGTGGTGGCATCGGTCTCGGCCGTGCCCAGGGCCGCGACCGCCGCGTCGGACATTTCCGAAGCGAAGGCGCCCATCGAGGCCGGCAGCAGGGTGAAACCGGCGATGCCGGGGCCGTACTTCTTCACAGCGTTCTTGAACTTCATTTGCTTCTCCACTTGGTTGCTGCGTGGACCGACGCAGCGCGGTTACTTCAAGTTGCGACGGATCATCGAGTACAGAAGGCCGATGCCCAGGCCAACCACCCAGATTAGGATTGAGGCGCCCCAGGCCCAGAGGACAACGGAGAACTCGGGGTCGGCGTTGAAGGGGTTGCGCAACGCGTCGTAGTCCGAGCCGCTCAAGAGGACATACTCCGAGCAGCTGGGCGGCTGCTGAGAGGTATTCACCGTGACGGTGTTGGTGAGGGTGTTACGCGTTGCGCAGTGCATGGCTTAGGCCGTCCTCGTCTTGGCCTGGAGGGGCGCTGCGGTCTCAGCCGGAAGCGGGACTAGGGTCAGCGACTGCTTGACGCTGATGCGGCCGTACTCATCGACGTACAGCGATTCCGGGGCGAGCATGTAGAAGCCCTCGGCGGGCGCCTGCTGGCCCTTGGCAACGCTGTAGTCGCACTTGGTGGGATAGCGCTCGCCGGGGAGCCAGGCGAAGGCGCGGACCATGGGGATATCGAACTGCTTGCCGGCGTTGGCGCCCTTGCTGCCGGTGACGTGCTTGATGTAGCTGCCGGTAACTTCAATCTTCAACATGGCCGTTGGCCTCCAAATATTCCGCCGATTGGATGAGTTCCCCTGCGAGGGTGCGAGCGGCGGCGGCGGTGATTTCCGCGCTCAACTCAAAAAGGTTTCCGTACAGCCTCACCACGACGGCGCCAGACTCGGGGACGGCATCGAGGCGAGGGTTAGAATTTCTGTCCATTTGCTTTCCAGCTGTGGCCGGATTTGTGCCGGCGTGGCCTCGCGGCGTGCGAGGAGAACGCGCCCAGGTGAACGCGCGATGAGTACGAAGGGGGAAACGAGGCGACGAGCAAGGCCGCAGGCGAAGGTCTGCACCACTCCCCCGCCCTGCACTCGCCTGATCCTGTGGCCGATCTGAGAGAGCTGACGGAGCCACGTCGGGCGGCAGTGGTGCGCCATCTGCTGGCGCTCTGCTGCGGTGAAGCCGCCAGAGCCGTGCATGCGCGCGCCGCATGGGAGGCGGTCTTTGCTGTTGACCTTGCTGGCGTACTTGACGATGTAGCCGATGGGCTTTTCGGCGTACTCGCTGCGGCTGCTGCCGTGTGGCCACCAGCCTTGTTGATCCCAGAAAGGGGGCTTCTCTCCTCGGCCGCTCGGGAGCCATGCGACGACGTGATAGTGGACGGCGCCGCGCTCTTGAAGTTCGGCGGTCCAGACGTAGCGGAAGGCGTGGCCACGGCGGGCCATCCACTGGCGAACTCGCTTGAGGGCTTCGCTGATGTGCTTCGGCCCCCAGGCGTCAGCGTTGGCGTAGGTGAGGGTCACCATGGCGGGGCGCAGCGTGGCGGACTTCTGGTGAAGCTCTGCGGCCTTGCAGACGCGGCGCTTCATGCGCTTGAGCCGGCCAACCTCGGTGTCCACATCGAACACCGATTCTTCTGGGGTGCACGCCTTCGGCGTGTCACTTGTTGAAAGACAGACAAGCCCAGAGGCCGGCGCTTGCGCGCCGACCTCGGAGCCGCCCGCTGCTGGCTGAGGAGCTTTGAGGTCCGTGGGGGACGGACCAAAGGCCGCGGGGTTGCCTTGGGGCTCGAATCGAGCGCGGATCGCAGCCGATGCTGCGCGCCATTGCTGAGCCTCTGAGGCCCACTGTTGGCGAGTTTCGAGGCAGAGGGTCACTGGACCCGCTCCAACCACTTCCGCGCTATAGCGGCCTCCTGGGATGCCTGCCGCTGGAAGAATTCAGCTTGCGCGAGCCACCACGCGCGATGAGCGGGGTTCGGATGGAGCTTGGCCTCGTTCAGGTAGACCGCCGCCGTTTCGTAAAGCCGGCGTGCCGCTTGCTGACGGTCAAGAGCATAGGCGCGAGCGAAGCTCACTTCCCTGCCCTCGCCTGCTCTGCCGCCTTGTCGGCGAACTTCTGGAAGTCGTAGCCGCGAGACGCCAGGACGCGGGCGTACTCGACGTTGCCGCCCTGGTGAGTGCGCGTGGCGGCGTCGAAGTGATCGCGGGCGCGGCAGCGCATCTGGGCCTCGAAGTCGGCCAGAAGCGCGGAGAGCGGGCGGGCGGCGGTCACAGGAGCACCGGCCACGTGAAGCCGACCACGACGAAGCTCGTCAGGATCAGGGCAAAGACGAAGGCAATCCGAATCAGGGACCGACTGACCGCGCGGTTGTCCAGGGTCCAGAACACCAGGGCGGCGAAAGCGAAGGTCTGCCAGATGGAGACGATGGCCAGGGCGCAGCCGAATAGGTCTTCGCGCGGGATCATGCGGCCTGCTCGCTGAACAGTGGGAGGGTCCACTCCCCGCCTGGGGTGCAGTAGCCGCCGTCTTCCCGGCCGTCCCAGAGGACGTGCGGGCCGGCGACATGGGTCGGGTTCCAGTCCCACAGGCACTTCGTGAGGCGCAGTTCGGTCATGGCCATGGTCTGGCTGGCCGAGAACCAGCGCCGGGGCTGCATGCCGTGGCCGGAGAGTTGACACTCCCAACGCCGCAACTGCGGGCGCCAGCGCGCGTAGAATCCACGGACGTGACGACCGAATCGGAACTTGATCCGTAGATGCTTGGCATCGACGCCCAGGTACACCGCTGGTCGTCCGCCGTTGAGATATGCGCCCATTGTTCCCCGCCCCCGGGACTTCTCACGTTGAGAAGTCGGGCGGAGGATTTCTCAACGTGAGAAGTACGTCAAGGGGGGATTTGCGTGAAAGCTCGCCAACTGATTGAAGCTGCTGAGAAGAAAGTCGGCGGACCGGCCGAGCTTGCACGCCGGATGGATTGGAAACACGGTCCGCTAACAGACGCCCGCGAGGGGCGTAGACCCTTGCCGCCGTACCGTGCCGCCCAGTTGGCCGAAATCATCGGCAGCGACCCAAAGTCGGCGTATCTCGCTGCTTTGCAGGAGAAGGCCGAATCAGATGGCGAAAGGAAACTTTTGGGGGAATTGCTGGCGAGTTTTAAGGCAGCAGGCCGTGTGTTGACTATTGCGCTAGCACTCTACGCCGTAACATTTCTTGAATCGAAACCAGCTTTGGCTAGTACGGTCCAGAGTTCGGGCGAGAATATACATTATTGATATTTCAGATGCTGTCCGGAAGAGATCGGGGCCCGCTCCTGGGCGTATCCGTCTCCGGGCTCCATAAAGGGTTTCACGTTGAACTCCCGCGGGTTACCTTCGGCGGCCATCTCAAGCCAGCCTCCCGATGCCACCGAATCTGCGTACCCGTCTTTACTCCAATCTGCTTCCCGCCCTGGGAGCGCTGGCCGTCGGTGGCCTGGCGCTGCTGCTGGTCTGGTGGATGCAGCGCGCCGCGCAGGTGGAAACCTACGATCCTGCGAGGCACGACCGCGTGCGCGTGGTGACGGTCGATACCGCCAAGCAGAAGGAATGCCTGGACCGCTATCCGGCCGAGCAGCGGCGTACCGAAGGCTACCTGCGCTGCACGGAGGGTTTCGTCTACGAGCGGCAGCAGGATTTCTTCATCGACAAGCGTCCGGCGAACCCGCGCTGAGGCGCCGGCCGTTCACCACAGCGGGCCCTGGCGGTTCCGGGCGACTTCGGCGGCCGCCACCGGTCGGGCCTGGTTGCCCCAGGCGCTGCGGGTGTATGTCAGCACGTCGGCGATCTGCTGGTTGCTGAGCGTGCTGCCGAACGGCGGCATGCCGAAGGGCCTGGGATTGCCGGCCGTGCCCGGCGCGTAGCCGCCGAACAGCACCACGCGGATCGGATTGACGGCGGAGGCCATGATCACCGCGCGGTTGCCGCGCAGCGCTGGCGCCGCGGGCGACGCGCCCTCGCCTGCATCGCCGTGGCAACTCGCGCAATGCTCTGTGTAGATCGCCGCGCCGCGCTTGGCCATGTCCTCCACGGCGTGCGCCGGAACCTGGACCGCACCGCGTGCCGACGGCGGCTGGGTCGGCTCCAGCGCCTTCAGGTAGGTCGCCATCGCATCCAGGTCTTCCGCGGAGGCATGCTGCAGGCTTTCGTAGACGACCTCCGCCATCGGGCCCAGCATGGAGGCTCCGGGTGCGATGCCGTCACGCAGCAGACGCACGATGTCTGCCTTGGACCAATCCTGCACACCGGCTTCCGCCGGTGCCGCCAGGGCTGGCGCGTACCAGTTCAGCACCAGGCCGCCGGCCGGATTGTCGCGCGACTGCACGGCTCCCAGCGCGTTGCGGGCTTCGTGGCAGGCGCTGCAGTGGCCCAGGCCCTGTACCAGGTACGCTCCGCGGTTCCAGGCGGCATCCCGCGAGCTGTCCGCCTGGTAGACGCCGGGACGGAAGAACAAGGCGCGCCAGCCCACCAGCAGGAAGCGGTAGTTGTAGGGGAACTTCAGGTCATGCTCGCGGCGTGCTTCCTTCACCGCGGGCAAGGTCTGCAGGTATGCGAACATCGCGTCGCTGTCGTCGCGGGTCAGCTTGGTGTAGTTGGTATAGGGGAAAGCCGGATACAGCAGCGACCCGTCGCGCGAACGGCCTTCGTGCATCGCCTTCCAGAAATCGTCCGCGGACCAGTCGCCCAGCCCGGTCTCGGGATCCGGGGTCAGGTTGGGCGAGTAGAAATCGCCGAACGGCGTCGGGATGACGCGGCCGCCGGCATAGTCGGCGCCGCCCTGCCGCGTATGACAGGCCATGCAGTCGCCTACCTGCACCAGGTAGCGCCCGCGATCTGCCGCAGAAGCAGCTGCCGGTACCCGCAGCGGACTGGCCACCGAGGTGTCGCCGGGGTCGCCGCGCAGGCCCAGCCAGAACACCGTGCCGGCGGTCAGGACGCCCAGCAGGGCCAGGACGATCAGCAGGCGTTTCATCGTGCGACTCCCGTGGCGGACACGCTGCCGCAGGTGAGCGGGAGCGGCCGCGGCAGGCCGGGTGCCGGATGCGGGTTTGACGGCATCGGCTGCGCGGCCAGCCAAGCCGCGGCGGCGTCGATGTCCTCGGGGCTGAGCTTGGCCACGATCGCGGCCATGCAATCGGGGGCCGTGCCGCGGCGTGTGCCCTGGCGCCAGGCGCCGAACTGGGCCACGAGATAATCGTAAGGCAGGCCCAGCAGGCCGGGAATGTCCGGCATGACGCCGGTCATCTTCTCGCCGTGGCAGTCGTTGCACGCGGGAATGCCGCGCGCGGCGTCACCCTGTCTCACCAGCTGCAGACCGCGCTGCAGGCGCGCAGGCTCGGCCTGGGTCGGCTGCGGCGGCGGATACGGCAGCGACAGGCCGGCGAAGTACTCCGCCATCTCGCGCAGGTAGGCATCGCCCTGGCGCTCCAGCAGATAGGTCATCTGCGCGTTGAGGCGGCGGCCTTCGCGGAAGTTGAGCAGCTGGTGGTAGAGATACCCGGCGGGCTTGCCGGCGATGCGCGGATAGAAGCCGTCGCCGGTTGCGCGGCCTTCGGCTCCGTGGCAGACGGCGCAGGCGAGCATGCGCTGCGCCATCGTGTCCGGGGCGGCGGCGAATGCCGCCGACGATCCCAGCATCAGCAGCCCGGTCAGGGCGGCGAACCGGCTTTTCCGCAGCATCGGAATGGCTCCGTTCATCGAACGGGCGGCATCCTAACGCCCCCTGCCTTTTACGGACAGACTTTACAAACCCGCTTCCAGGCATTCCCGGAAGCGGGCCGTCGCCGGCTTCCGCCTGCCCTAGGCGTTCTGGCGCTTCAGCAGGAAAGCGGCGAAGGCCGGCAGCAGCAGCACTGCCGCCACGGCGTTGGCGAGGAACATGATCGTCAGCAGGATGCCCATGTCCACCTGGAACTGCAGCCCGGACAGCAGCCAGGTGCAGACGCTGGCTGCGAGCGCCAGCGCGGTGAACAGCACGGCCTTGCCGGTCTGGTGCAGGGTCTGCTCATAGGCCTTGCGCAGCGTCATGCCCTTGTTCACGCACTCCTCGAGCACGCTGAAGATGTAGATGCCATAGTCCACGCCGATACCGGCCGCGAAGGCGGCCACCGGCAAGGTCGAGACCTTGACGCCGATCTGCAGGAACACCATGACTGCGTAGGACAGCACCGAGACCAGCGCCAGGGGCACCAGCACGCAGATCAGTCCGGCAAAGCTGCGGAACGACAGGA
>Ga0255097_1000803_pt1 | contig 12060 bp, 14 predicted proteins | sample Colum_Atlam_RepB_2_FD_188436 | JGI IMG/M metagenome (GOLD analysis project Ga0255097, IMG submission 188436) | Freshwater microbial communities from Columbia River, Oregon, United States - Colum_Atlam_RepB_8d | ecosystem: Environmental > Aquatic > Freshwater > River | place: USA: Oregon...
ACCGAGCGCGTCATCCTGCTGCCCGATGCCCAGGGCAAGGTCGGCAAGATCCACGTCACCCGCGGCGGCGACGAGGCCCTGCTCGACAGCGCCTACGGCACCGCCGAGATCGGCAGCGTCTCGCTGGAGGCCAAGGCAGGTGATGCCGAGGCCGTGCGCAAGCAGTACGACGCGCAACTGCAGGGCCTGCCGCAGCGCCCGGTGTCCTACATCCTCTACTTCCTCGACGACTCCGACGACCTCACCGCGGAGTCCGCGAAGCAGGCGCCGGCGATCCTCGCGGAAATCTCCGCGCGCCCGGTCGCCGAGGTGGTGGTGATCGGCCACACCGACCGCATGGGCAACCAGACCTACAACGACCTGCTGTCGCTGTCGCGCGCCCGCGCCATCCGCGACCAGCTCATCGCCCTGGGCTTCGACGAGAAGCGCCTGCGCTACGCCGGCCGCGGTGAGCGCGAGCCGCTGGTGACCACCGCTGACGAGGTCAGCGAGGCGAAGAACCGGCGCGTCGAGATCAACGTGCGCTGAAAAATTCCCGTTCGCCCTGAGCCTGTCGAAGGGTGAACGACCTTACGCAGAACGCCAATGACCCACTCCTGGTTCATCCTCTACGTCGCCCTCAACGCCGCCATCGTCACCCTGCTGGCGCTCAACGTCTCGCGCAACCGCATCAAGCTCCGCGTCGCCAACGGCGACGGCGGCTTGGTGGAGATGAAGGCGGCGATCCGCGCGCATGGCAACGCGGTGGAGCACGTCACGATCTTCGGCTTCGTCGTGCTGGCGATGAGCTTCGCCAGCGCACCGGACCTGGTGCTGGGCTCGCTGGTGGGTCTGTTCACCCTGTCACGCCTGATGCACGCGACCAGCATGCTGACCTCGGCCTTCAACCTGCGGCGCACGGCGGCGGGCTTGATGTACCTGGCGGAGGTGGTGGGTGTGGTCTGGCTGCTGGCGGCCTGGGTCGTCGCTGCCTGCGCCGGTAGGGTGGGCTAAGCGTAGCGTGCCCACCATCGAGTCTCGGCATCGGTGGGCACGCTACGCTTAGCCCACCCTACGATGAGTCATGGTTTCTTCGCTGTGCTCACCGGATCGATCAAAATCTTCACATGCTTTTCCGGACTTCCCAGAGCCGCGAAAGCGTCCTCCACTCCCGCCAGCCCCACCGTCCCCGTGATCAACGGCGCCGGGTCCACCTTGCCCTCCGCGATCATCTGCAGCGTGTCGCGGTACTCCAGCGGCGTGTAGCCCAGCACGAAGCGCAGCTCGATCTCCTTGTTGATGGCCAGTGCCGGCTCGATCTGGTCGCTCTGCATGCAGACGCCCACGACGACCACGCGCGAGAACATCGGGGCGCCGTCGATCACGCTCTGCAGCATGCCGGGCACGCCCACGCACTCGAAGATCACCGGGCGCTTGGGCGCAGCGCCCAGGGCCTCGGCGAGGCGCCAGCTGCGGTGCCAGGCCACCGGCAGTAGGCCCAGCTTCTCGCGGGTGCCCACGCCCAGCTCCAGCGCGGCGGGTGAGTCCTTGATGAAGCCCGCTTTCGGTGTGGCGGCAAAAGGGGAACCCTGGCGCGGGTCCAGCACCACGGCGGCGCCGCAGCGCTTGGCCAGCTCGCGGCGGGCGGGGGATAGATCGCTGGCCACGATCTTGTCGATACCCAGCGAGCGCAGCATCAGGATCACGGCCAGGCCCACCGGGCCGCAGCCGATGACGATGGCGGTGTCCTTCTTCTTCAGCTCGCCCTTGCGTACCGCATGCCAGGCCACGGCCAGGGGCTCGGTGAGGGCGGCGCGCTCGGCGTCCAGGCCGTTGGGCACGGGGACGATCAGCGACTCCTGCACCAGCATGCGCTCGGCATAGGCGCCGGGGGCTTCCTCGCAGAGGCCGATGAGGTCGATCTCCTTGCCGCGGCGGATCAGCGGCACGGCGCAGACGGTGCTGCCTACCGGCAGCTTGCGGCGTGTGCCGGGGCCGTACTCCAGGATTTCCGCGCTGAACTCGTGGCCGAAGACGATCTCCTGCGTGGAGCGCATGGGGTTGCGGATGCCGCTGCGCTGCATCAGCCCGCCCAGATGGTCGCAGTGCTGCCGGGCATGCAGGTCGGAGCCGCAGATGCCGCAGCGCAGGACCCGGACCAGCACGTGGCCCTTGCCGGGCTTGGGATCGGGGCGTTCGGCAATGCGCAGTTGCTGGTTCTGGCAGACGACGGCTTTCATGGCGGCAGGCCTCCGAAAGGGATGGCGCCAGTCTGGCCCAGCGGCGCGGAGCCGTCACCCGGCCCGGTTCAGCGAGGCCCCGCAGAAGTCCGTTCGTGCTGAGCCTGTCGAATCATGGGGGGCTTTTCCCGCCGCGGCTCAGGAACTGCCGCCCGCCCTTCGATCCTTCGGCGAGCCCGGGACGTCAGGGGGGCGGCCATGGCCACCGCAGTGCTTTCAGCGCCGGCGGCGCACCTGGCCGCCGCCGCCCGGGCCGCGCTCGATGGGGGCCATCAGCACGGCCTGGTCCTGCCATTGCTCCCACTGCGAATCGTTCAGCGCGGTGGCCACCGCGGATTCGAAGCGGGCGTAGGCCAGCACCTCGCGCTCGTGCAGCTCGCCCCACTGCTTGGCCAGGGCGCCGCTGCGCTCCAGGTAGTCCGGCTGGCGCGGCGACAGGCCCTGGAGTTGCTGCCGCAGCGTCTCCCGCTCCGCCTGCAAGGCGCGGGTCTGCGGCAGGGCGGCGTCGAAGGCCGCCAGCACCTTGGCGCGCTGCTCGGCCGTGGCCTCCACCTTGGCCAGCGTCATCACGATTTCCTTCTCGGAGGCGATGCCGGGGTTGCGTCCCTGCATTGCGGGTCGGCTGGCACAGGCGGTGAGCGTCAGGGCGGCGAGGGCGATCAACAGGGGTCTGGTCATGGGTCGGGGACTCGGGAGGTGCGCTAAGACGGCTCCGGGAGCCATAAGGTTGCACGTTCCGCCGGGTGGAACGCGGGCGCTTGTCCAAATATCGGGAGATGTCACGCATTGCGAGTGCTGCAAGCACGGGTACTCCATGTGGATTCCGCCGGACGGGTATCCGAATGGAATCCGAACAAACAGTCGGATTAGAGTCCCATCGACACCATGGAGGGCTTCGCAGCCCGGGAGTTGTCGATGCAAGCTTCGTCACCGCGTCGCCCCAAGTCCGGCGCCCAGGTCGGCATCCCGCCGCGCCACGTGGACTTCCGTTTTCCCGAACAGGCGCCGCGTCATTTCTTTTTCGACGGCAACCCGGCGGCCTCGTCGATCTTCGCGGTGTTCTCGGGCATCTTCCCGCCGGGCGAGCGCTTCTTCGTGGAATCCGTGCGCCGTTTCCGCGACCGCATCGACGACCCGGAGCTGAAGGCGCGCGTCTCCGGCTTCATCGGGCAGGAGGCCCTGCACGGCCGCGAGCATGAGCGCCTGAACGCCTGGTTTGCAGAGCGCGGCATCGATACCGGCCCCTCGGAGCGCCGCGTGAAGTGGGCCCTGCGGCAGCTGGAGCGCTTCTCGCCGGAGCAGCAGCTGGCCTGCACCACGATGATGGAGCACTTCACCGCGATCCTCGCCGAGCTGTGGCTGACCGACGAGGAATTCCGTAGCAAGGCCGATCCGGAGATGCTGAAGCTCTGGTCCTGGCATGCGCTGGAGGAGCTGGAGCACAAGAGCGTGGCCTACGAGGTCTACGAGAAGGTGGGTGGCGGCGACCGCGAGCGCCGGCGCGCCACGACGCTGGTGGCCATCTTCCTGCTGCCGGGCATCCTGGCGAGCTGGGTGGAGCTGTCGCTGCGCGGCGGCGCGCTGCGCAACCCGCGCGAGTTCTACCAGGGACTCGTCGCGCTGCTGGGCCGGCGCGGCTTCATCACGCGCGTACTGCGCAAGCTGCCGTTCTACTGGCGCGACGGCTTCCATCCCTCCCGGCATGACACCCGCGCGCTGGAGGCGCGGGTGCGGGAACAGCTCTTTGGCGAGGGCGGGGAGCTGCGGGAGCAGTGGAAGAACCGCGAGGCGCTGGCCGCCTGAGAGGGATTGTCCAAGCCCTTGCAAGGGATGGGTTTTCCCGGCGCTTGGCCGGCGGGCGGTCCAGCCGGCCGCCCCGGCCCCGGAGGACTGTCTCAAAACTGCAGTTTTTCTTGGTGACAATCCATGGGCCGGACCTCGGCCTATGGATGCACGAACATGCAGATCGACAATGAAGTGGCGAAGCAGACCCAGGCCCCCCGCCTGTGGAGTGCCCTTGGTGGCCTGCTGGCGGCCTTGCTGGCGATGCCCTTCCTGGCGTCCGGGTTGCTCGACCTGGGCGAGGAAAGCCTGATGGACCTGCTGATCGGCCTCGCGGGCTGCTGGGTGGCCGCGCGTCTCTGGCTCACGGCCCTGGGCCGACCGCTGCGCCTGCGGCGCCCGCTGCCCGCGCTGGGTGCGGCGGCCCGCTAGAGGGCCTCAGAGGGGCAGGTTGTAGTGGCGGAACACGGTGTCCGCCTGCCAGCCCTGGGATTCGTAGAGTACCTGCGCGGCCCCGTTGTCCAGGGCCGTGGACAACGACAGGCGGACCGCTCCCGTGGAGCGGCCGAACCGGGCCGCGGCCTGGAGCAGCAGGGCGCCCACGCCGTGGCGCCGCGCCCCGGGGACGACGAACAGGTCGTTGAGGATGTAGCTGCGGCCCAGGCGCACGGAAGAAAAGCTCGGATAGAGCTGGGTGAAGCCCAGTGCCCGATCCTGGTCGTCCTCGGCGATGAAGATCACCGACTGCTGCTGCCGCAAGCGTTCCAGCAGGAAGACCCGTGCCGCTTCCGGATCGGAAGACTGGCCGTAGAACTGCCGATAACCGTCGAACAGCGGGACGATTCGCCCCAGATCCTCGACGGCAGCCTGCCGGACATGCATTCCCGGGCGCTCAGGGGCAGGCGCTGATCTGGGCGGCGCAGCTGAAGCGCTGCTTCTCGTCCTTCAGCTCCGGCACCTCGACCTCGCGGCCGCCCACGGTCCGCTTGCTGCCGCCGACGATATGGCGGTCCACCACGCGGCATTCGTCGCCCTCGCGCTCCAGCGTGAAGCCGACCTCCAGCTTGTCGGCCCGCAGGCTGCAGCTGCGGGTGCCGCCCTGGAAGACGCAGCGCTCGGCGGGCACCTCGATCTCCTGCGTATAGCGCACGCTCTGGCGAGCGGCGCGCGCATCCACGGCGGGCAACGGGATGCTCATCTCGCCCAGGGACTTGGTCTGCAGCTTCAGGCAGTCGGCGGCCGGGGCGGCGAGGGGGAGCAGGCAGAGGGCGAGGACGACGCTGCGGAGGGTCATGTGCGGGTCTGTGGGGAAGATCGTGCGTGGATATTGACCGGTTCCGCGCGCAACAAAAAGGCCGCCCGGAGGCGGCCTTTCTGCTTGCATCTGGATTGATTGGTCGGGGCGAGAGGATTTGAACCTCCGACCACTTCCACCCCAAGGAAGTGCGCTACCAGGCTGCGCTACGCCCCGACTTTGAAACGGTGCCGCTGAAGGGTCGCGAAGTGTAAACGAGGCGAGCGGTGAGCGGAAGGCTTTGATGGGATCGCTGTCCGTATCGGCACCGCAAGAGCGGGAGGATGCTGCGGGTGCTGCGGGGAGAGCCGGGACGGGGAGTCCATTCCCCTGATCGGCTTCGCGCGTGGCGGGCGGCAGCTTATTCCGGGTCCGGCAGCAGGCGCAGGAGCGATTCCAGCTCGTCGCGCAGCTTCTGGATTTCCTGGGCGCGGCGCGGTGCCGGTGCGGCGGCGGTACGCGGCTTCGCGGCGCCGTTGCCGCCGGCCTGAAGCGGCAGGGAGGCGGGGCTGGCCAGGCGCAGGCCATCGGCGGCCACGGCCGAAACCTTGGGCATCTCGCGCAGGCGCTGGCGGGCGCCGCCGATGGTAAAGCCCTGTTCGTAGAGCAGGCTGCGGATGCGGCGCACCATCAGGACGTCGTCCTGCTGGTAGTAGCGGCGATTGCCGCGGCGCTTGACCGGGCGCAGCTGGGGGAACTCCTGCTCCCAGTAGCGCAGGACATGCGGCTTCACATCGCACAGTTCGCTGACTTCGCCGATGGCGAAGTAGCGTTTGCGCGGGATTTCCGGGAGGGGCGGCAGCTTGTTATCGGCGGGTCGCATCGAACTCCACTCTCAGCCGCAGCTTCTGGCCAGGACGGAAGGTCACGACGCGGCGCGCGGAGATGGGAATCTCCTCGCCGGTCTTGGGATTGCGGCCCGGGCGCTGGTTCTTGGACCTGAGTTCGAAGTTGCCGAAGCCCGAAAGCTTCACTTCCTCGCCGCCTTCCAGGCGCTCGCGGATTTCTTCGAAGAACAGGTCGACGAACTCCTTGGCCTCACGCTTGTTGAGACCCAACTCGTCGAACAGCGCATCGGCTAGCTCAGCCTTCGTCAACGCCACGTTCTTGCACCCCTTTTTACTGCCGGATCACAGCGCCCAGCTCGCGCGTGAGCTGCGAGGTGATCCTGGCAACCGACGCGTCGATTTCTTCTAGGGTTAGGGTGCGGGAATAGTCATTGAAAATCAACCCTAAAGCCACGCTTTTGCAGGCAGTAGGTAAGTTATCTCCCCGATAAATGTCGAAGATGAAAACTTTCTGCAACAAATTTTCACCGGAAGCCTTGGCGCAGGCGATCAGCGCATCGGCCGAAACCGTCTCCGGAACCACCAGAGCGAGGTCGCGGCGCGACGACGGGAACTCGGACAGCGGCTGCGAGACCGGCACGCGGGTATCGCGGATGGCTTCCCAGTCCAGTTCGAACAGCAGCGGGGCCTCGGGCAGGTCCAGCGTGCGGACCAGCTTGGGGTGCAGGGCGCCGATCCAGCCGGCAGGGCGTTCGCCGCGCAGGATGCGCGCGCTCTGGCCCGGATGCAGGGCAGGATGCTCGGCCTTCTCGAAGCGATACTCGCCGGCGGTGCTGCCCAGCAGGGCCACCACGTCGGCCTTCAGATCGAAGAAGTCGGTGGGGCGGGTAGCGATGCCCCACTGTTCCGGCAGGGCGGCGCCCACGGCCAGGCCGGCGAGGCGGCTGGTTTCCACGATCTGGCCGTCGACGTCGGCAAAGGCCACGCCCTGCTCGAACAGGCGCAGGCGGGCCTGCTGGCGCTGGCGGTTGTAGAGCCAGGCGGGGATCAGGCCGGCCCACAGGGTGGTGCGCATCACCGACAGGGTGTCGGCGATGGGGTTGTCCAGGGGGATGCCGCGCGCGTCCGGGTTGAGCTGGCCCTGCAGGCCCGGCTCGACGAAGGACAGGCTGACGATCTGCTGCCAGCCGCGAGACACCAGCACGTCCTGCACGCGGCTCAGCGAGCGGGCCGCCTCGCTGGGGCGGCCCGGCGCCAGACGGGCGGCGTAGGGCTTGGCGGGGATGCGGTCGTAGCCGTAGAGGCGGGCCACTTCCTCGATCAGGTCGGGTTCGATGCGCAGGTCGTAGCGGTAGCTGGGCACGCGGGCGATCCAGGCGCCGCCGAGCTCATGGCGGGTGGTGATGCCCAGGCGCGACAGCAGCTGTTCCACGTCCTTCTCGGCGATCTCGTGGCCCAGCAGCTGGTTCAGGCGGGTCTGGCGCAGGCGCACCGTGACCGGCTCGGCCGGCGGACGGCCGGCGGTGATCACCGGGTGCACCTCGCCGCCGCAGATCTGCAGGATCAGCTGCGTGGCGCGCTCCAGCGCCGAGCGCTGCAGGCCGGGGTCCACGCCGCGCTCGAAGCGGTAGCAGGAGTCCGAGGCCAGCTTGTGGCGGCGAGCGGTGGCGGCCACCGCGGTGGGAGCGAAGCAGGCCGACTCCAGGAAGATGCCGGTGGTGCGGACCTGCACGCCGGACTCCTGGCCGCCCATGACGCCGGCCAGGGCCAGCGGGCCGTGGTCGTCGGCGATGATCAGCTCGCCGTGGTTGAACTCCAGGGTCTCGCCGTTCAGCAGCTCCAGCTTCTCGCCGGCACGCGCACGGCGCACGCGCACCTGGCCGGAGATCTTGCCCGAGTCGAAGGCGTGCATCGGCTGGCCCAGCTCGAGCATCACGTAGTTGGTGATGTCCACCACCGGGTGGATGCTGCGCAGCCCGGCGCGGCGCAGGCGCTCGCGCATCCAGTCCGGCGTGATGGCCTTGGGGTTGAGCTTGGTGATGACGCGCCCGGTGTAGTGGGGGCAGGCCTGCAGGTCCTCGATCTCGACCTTCACCTGGGAGTGTCCCACCACCACCGCCTGCGGGAAGCTGGGGCGCTTCATCGGGATGGCGTACAGCGCCGACAGCTCGCGGGCCAGGCCCAGCACGCTGAGGCAGTCGCCGCGGTTGGGGGTGATCTCCAGGTTCAGGACGTTGTCCTTCAGGCCCAGGTACTGCTCGATGGGCATGCCCGGCTTGGCATCGTGGTCCAGTTCCAGCAGTCCCTCGGACTTCTCCGCCAGGCCCAGCTCCTTGGCCGAGCAGAGCATGCCGAAGGAGTCCACCCCGCGCAGGGCGGCCTGCTTGATCTCCATGCCGTCCGGCAGCTTCGCGCCCACCACGGCGCAGGGAGCGTTCATGCCGGCGCGCGCGTTGGCGGCGCCGCAGACGATCTGCAGCTTCTGCGGCTGGCCCACATCGACCTCGCAGACCTGCAGGCGGTCGGCCTGCGGGTGGCGCTCGGCCTTGACGATGCGGCCCACGACGACGCCCTGCGGCAGCGTCTCCAGCACGGGCTCGACCTCCAGCTCCAGGCCGCCCATCACCAGGCGGTCGGAAATCTCGTTGATGGTGGCCTGCGGGTTGACCCACTCGCGCAGCCAGTTTTCGCTCAGTTTCATTGTCTTTGTGTCCTAGGGACTAGGAATTCAGGGTGTGCAGGAAAGGGCGGGCAAGAGATTCAACGGACCGTCCGGCACGCATCTCGATACGCGACGCTGCGCGGCGCTGCTCGGTGCGAACGGGTGGCGGGAACGTCCATCTCTCTTCGGGCCCTGATCCCTGCTCTCAAGCGAACTGCTCGAGGAAGCGAAGATCGTTGTTGAAGAACTGGCGCAGGTCGTCCACGCCGTAGCGCAGCATGGCGAAGCGCTCCACGCCCATGCCGAAGGCGAAGCCGGTGTAGCGCTCCGGGTCCAGGCCCACGGCCTCGAAGACCTTGGGGTGCACCATGCCGCAGCCCAGCACTTCCAGCCAGCGCTCGCCCTTGCCCGGATCGGCCCAGCGGATGTGCACGTCGGCGCCCGGCTCCACGAAGGGGAAGTAGGAAGGGCGGAACAGCGCCTTCACGTCGCGCTCGAAGAAGCGCGAGAGGAAGGTTTCCAGGTCGTACTTCAGGTCGCTGAAGGTGACATTCTCGGCCACGTACAGGCCTTCCACCTGGTGGAACATGGGGCTGTGCGTACGATCGGAGTCGGAGCGGTAGACGCGCCCCGGGCAGATGATGCGGATCGGCGGCCGGCGGCCGGACTCCACCACCGCCTTCATGGTGCGGATCTGCACCGGGCTGGTGTGGGTGCGCAGCACGCGCTGGCCGCCGCGCAGGTAGAAGGTGTCCTGCATCGAGCGCGCCGGGTGCAGCTCCGGGATGTTGAGTGCGCCGAAGTTGTGGAAGTCGTCCTCGATCTCCGGACCTTCCACGGTCTCGAAGCCCAGCTCGTTGAACAGCTGCTCGATGCGCTGGATGGTGCGCGCGATGGGGTGCAGGCCGCCCGGGCCCACGCCGCGGCCGGGCAGGGTGACGTCGATGCTGTCGGCCGCCAGCTGGCGCGCCAGCTCGGCCTGCTCCAGCGTCGCCCCGCGCGCGTCCATGGCGGACACCACGGCTTCCTTCACGCGGTTGACGCGCTCGCCGAAGCTCTTGCGCTCCTCGGGCGCCATGCCGCCCAGCTGCTTGAGCAGCTCGGTGACGCGGCCCTTCTTGCCCAGGTAGTCCACGCGCAGTTGCTCCAGCGCCCGGGCGTCGGAGGCGGCGTCGATGGCGCTTTTCGCTTCGTTCAGCAGCTGATCGAGTTGTTCGCTCATGCTTTCGTTAACCAATGAATGACTTCATATCTGTGGAATACCGCAAACCGTTCATGCCGAGTAGCCTGGCGACCCCGAGTGCCGCGAAGCGGCGTATCGAGGGGGCGTGCGTATCGAGGCACGTTCGCCGGGCATCTCGATACGCGACGCTGCGCGGCGCTACTCGGTGTGAACGGTCCGTTTAATCCACCAGTTTCCAGAAAAACAAACAAAAAAGGGGAACGGCTGGACGCCGTCCCCCTGATTCGGATCTACGACGGTTCGCAGCGATTAAGCGGCGAGCTGGGCCTTGGCCTGCTCGACGAGCTTGGCGAAAGCCGGCTTGTCGTTCATGGCGAGGTCAGCGAGAACCTTGCGATCCAGGGCGACGCCAGCCTTGGCGAGCCCGTTGATAAATCGGCTGTAGGCCAGGCCCAGTTCCTGGGAGGCGGCGCCGATGCGGATGATCCAGAGCGCGCGGAATTCGCGCTTCTTCACGCGGCGGTCGCGGAAGGCGTACTGGCCGGACTTGATGACCTGCTGCTTGGCCGAGCGATACGTGCGCGACTTTGCGCCGTAGTAGCCCTTGGCCTTCTTCAGGACCTTCTTGTGCTTCGCGCGAGCGGTAACACCACGTTTGACACGAGCCATCGTCGATCTCCTTAGGCGTAGGGCAGCATGTGAGCAACTTCACGCACGTCGGAGCCGTGCACCTGGGCTTCGCCACGCAGCTGGCGAATGCGCTTGCCCGACTTCTTGGTCAGGATGTGGCGCTTGTGCGAGTGGCTGCGCTTGAAGCCGCCTTTGCCGGTCTTGGCAAAGCGCTTCGCCGCGCTTTTCACGGTTTTCATCTTGGGCATTTCATACTCCTAAAAAGCTTTCGATTGCCGGTTTCACATCCCCGCCCAGGGGAGCTGACCGGGCCTGCCGGCAGCCGGCAGGACTTCTCTTTTCCCGGCCCCGCCCCCGAAGGCGCGCGGCCGTAAAAACCTTGCGGCTTACGCCCGCTTGCGCGGAGCGATCACCATGACCGACTGGCGGCCTTCCATCTTCGGATGCTGCTCGACCATCGCCAGCGCATCCAGCTCCGTCTTCAGGCGGGTCATCACTTCCATGCCCAGTTCGGCGTGGGCCATCTCGCGGCCGCGGAAGCGGATCGTCACCTTCACCTTGTCGCCTTCTTCCAGGAAGCGCGTGATGTTGCGCAGCTTCGTCTGGTAGTCGCCTTCCTCGGTGGTCGGACGGAACTTCACTTCCTTGACCTGGATCTGCTTCTGCTTGCGCTTGGCGGCATGGGCGGCCTTGTCCTTTGCATAAAGGTACTTGCCGTAATCCATGATCTTGCAGACCGGCGGCTCCGCATTGGGAGACACTTCCACGAGGTCCAGACCTTCCGACTCGGCCTTGGCGATGGCATCGCGCGTCAGCATGATGCCAATCTGCTCGCCATCGGCGCCGATCACACGTACGCGGGGTACGTTGATCTGCCCGTTGCGCCGGTCTTCACGTTCTGCAGCGATGGTTTTTCTCCCGCTTCAAGCCGAAAAGCCCCGCCAAGGCGGGGCATAAGGGCGCGCATCCTACCAGCGCCGGGGGCGAATCTCAAGGGGAATCAAACGATTCCGTGCCCCAAAGGGGGGCATCGGGCCGCATCAGGCGGCCTGGTCCTGGATCAACAGCCGCGCCGCGCGGTCCAGAGGCAGGGCGGGGGCCCAGTGGAAGCCCTGGCCGTAGTCCACTCCCAACTCGCGGCAGCGGGCGGCCTGCTCCGGGGTCTCGATGCCCTCGGCTACCGTCTCCATGCCCAGGTCGTGGGCCAGCCGGGCCACGGCGCCGACGATGCGGGCCGCAGCGGGGCTGGTTTCCAGCTCGCCGATGAAGCTGCGGTCCAGCTTCAGGCAGTCCACCGGCAGGCGCTGCAGGTAGGACAGGGAGCTGTAGCCGGTGCCGAAGTCATCCACCGACAGCTTGGCCCCCAGGGCCTTGCAGCGCCGCAACAGCTGCAGGGTGGCCTCCGCGTCGCGGGCGATCATCGACTCGGTGATCTCCAGGCGCAGGCGCCGCGGGTCCAGGCCGCTGTCGGCCAGGGCGGCCTCCAGCACCGGAAACAGGGC
>Ga0255097_1000806_pt1 | contig 12046 bp, 11 predicted proteins | sample Colum_Atlam_RepB_2_FD_188436 | JGI IMG/M metagenome (GOLD analysis project Ga0255097, IMG submission 188436) | Freshwater microbial communities from Columbia River, Oregon, United States - Colum_Atlam_RepB_8d | ecosystem: Environmental > Aquatic > Freshwater > River | place: USA: Oregon...
GCATCCCTGCTGTTGCTGGCGGACGCGCTGGCGGTTGCCGGCGGCTTGCTGCTGCGCGCCTGGCTGGGTTCGCCGCCGCGGCTGGAGGAATGGGCGCCGCCGGCCCTGGCCTGCTTGCTGCAGGCGGTCGCCGGCGTGGCCCTGTTGCTGCTGGCGCGGCCCCTGCTGGACCGCATGGCGCCGGAAGCGCCGCCCGGAGCCGTGTTGGATACGCGCCTGCCGCGAGCCCTGGGCGAACTGATCGGCAGCGTCGGCGTCGCCGGGCTCAACAAGCTCACCGAACTGGCGCTGACGCTGAAGGACGAGGCCGAGGGCCATGCGATCCGGGCGGTGAAGTCCTCGATGGACGTGGTGATCGCCGCCGTGCAGGGCAAGCGCCCGGACTTTGCCGGCGCCATCTCGGCCGACGGTACCGTCACCATCGCCTTCAGCGACATGGAGGGTTTCAGCGCCATGACCGAGCGCCTGGGCGACCAGGCCGCGCACGAGGTGATCAAGCTCCACAACCAGGTGGTCCGCAAGGAACTGCAGCGCGAGAACGGCAAGGAGGTGGAGCTGCAGGGCGATGGTTTCCTGCTGGCCTTTGCCGACCCCGCCGCGGCGCTGCGCTGCGCCGCCGCCATCCAGCGCGCTTTCGCGCGCCACAACGGCAGGCAGCACGGCGAGCCGATCCGCGTGCGCATCGGCCTGCATACCGGTACGCCGATCCAGGAGGGCGACCGCTTCTTCGGCATCACCGTGATCCTGGCGGCGCGCATCGCGGCCCAGGCCGGCGGCGGCGAGGTGCTGGCCTCGGCCGCACTGCACGAGCGCTGCGCAGGAGGCCCGGACTTCCGTTTCGGCGAGCCGCGCGAGGCGGAACTGAAGGGCCTGGCCGGCCGGCACCGCATGCATCCGCTGCTCTGGGAGCAACGGACCGACTCCGCAAGAAGCGGATAGGCCCGCCGGGGCACGCGCGCCGACACTGGCGCCGTACCCACCGACCCGGACACCGACATGGACCAGGAACTCTGCTGGAAAGCCGTACAGGACCGCGACGCCTCGCAGGACGGCGATTTCTACTACGGCGTGCTGACCACCGGGATCTATTGCCGGCCGTCCTGCTCCTCGCGCCGGCCGCTGCGCAAGAACGTCCGCTTCTACGCCACGCCCGCGGCGGCGGAGGCCGACGGCCTGCGTGCCTGCAAGCGCTGCCGGCCGCTGGAGAACCGCGCCGACCGCCGCACGGTGGCCCGCATCGAGAAGCTGTGCCGCCACATCGAGGCCCATGCGCAGGACGCGCATACCCTGGAGACGCTGGCGCGGCTGGCGCACCTCAGTCCCTTCCACCTGCAGCGCCAGTTCAAGGCCGTGACCGGCGTCAGCCCCAAGCAGTACGTGGATGCCTGCCGCCTGCGGGTGCTGCGCCGGGGCCTGCGCGGCGGCGGCAGCGTCACGCGGGCGATCCACGATGCCGGCTTCGGCTCCGCCAGCCGTGTCTACGAGCGCGCCGCCACGCGCCTTGGCATGACGCCGAAGCAGTACCGCGCCGGCGGCGCCGGCGTGACGATCTCCTGGGCCGCTTCGCGGACGCCGCTGGGGCTGCTGATGATGGGGGCCAGCGATCGCGGCCTTTGCTTCGTGCAGTTCGGCGACAGCGAAGACGCACTGCTGGCGCAGCTGCGCGGCGAGTATCCGCATGCCCTGCTGGAGCCGATGGGCGAGGGGCAGCGCGAGGCTTTCGGGGCCTGGATGCGGGCGCTGGCGTCGCATATCGAAGGGCGGCCGCCGTCGCGGCAGCTGCCGCTGGACCTGCGCGGCACCGCCTTCCAGATGAAGGTCTGGGCCTACCTGCAGCAGATTCCCGGCGGCGAGCTGCGCAGCTACGCCGAGGTGGCGCAGGCCATCGGCGCGCCGCGCGCGGTGCGCGCGGTGGCCTCGGCCTGCGCGGCCAACCGCGTGGCGCTGCTGGTGCCCTGCCACCGCGTGATCCGCGGCGACGGCAGCCTGGGCGGCTACAGGTGGGGCCTGGACCGCAAGCGCAGCCTGATCGACCGCGAGCGTGCGGCCAGGGCGGGCGATTGATCGCGCTCGCCGAACTGCCGCTGCGCCAGGAACTGCCCTGGCCGGTGCTGCTGGACTACCTGCGCCCGCGCCTGATCCCGCTGCTGGAACGGATCGAGGGCGGCGCCTACGAGCGCCGTGTCGGCTCGCAATGGTTGCGCGTGGCACCTGCGGCGGGCGGGACCCTGCTGCGCATCGAAGCCCCGCGCCGCGTCGCCGCCGGGGGATTGGCGGAGCGTGCCGCGCGGCTGTTCGGCGTGGAGGAGGACCCCGCGCCGGCCCTGCGCGCCCTGGCGCGCCACCCGGTGCTCAGGCCGCTGGTGGCGCGCATGCCCGGCCTGCGGCCGCCGGGCTGCTGGGATCCCTTCGAACTGTGCCTGCGCACCATCGTCGGTCAGCAGGTCAGCGTTGCCGCCGCCAACACCCTGATGCACCGCCTGGTCGAGCGCAGCGGAGAGCTCACCCCGCCGGCCGTGCTGGCGGCGGACCTCTCGCAGATGGGCATGCCGGGGCGGCGCGTGGAAACGCTGCGCGTGCTGGCGCGGGCGGCGCAGGACGGCCTGCGCCTGGACGCGCCCTGGGCCGAGGTGGATGCCGGCCTGGCCGCGCTGCCGGGATTCGGGCCCTGGACGCGCGGCTACCTTGCAATCCGCCTGGGCCGCCAGCCCGACGCCTTCCCGCACACGGACCTGGGGCTGGTGCGGGCCGCCGGCGCGGAGAGCCCCGCGGCCCTGCTGGCGCAGGCGGAAGCCTGGCGGCCGTACCGGAGCCTGGCGGCCACCCTCCTCTGGGCGGGCTGACGCATGCTGGGGGATGCCTGAAGGCATCGCCCACGGCGGCTGGCCGTGGCGCTGAACGGTTCAGGGAGGCTAGGGGTTTTTATCCCGTCTCCGGCGGGCCCCGGGGTCCGGAACTTGTATCGCAGGGACATCCATCCACCCGGGGCCGTCATGTCCGTCGCCAGCGTGCGCAAGCTGATCGAGTCCGTCGCCGAAGTCAGCGGCGAGCGCGATCTCGAGCACCTGCGGCGCAGCTTGCTGCTGACGCTGAACGAGATTCTGCCGGTGGGCGCGGCGGGGTTCGTGGCCCTCAAGCCGCAGTTCACCGAGCACGCCGGCGCGGAGACTTTCGCCTGGCCGCTGCGGGTGCAGGGCCAGCGCGACGGCATCCTGACGCGGCTGTCGGCGGGCGAGTCCGTGGTCCTGGACAGCGAGGAGGGCATGCCGCGCCTGCTGGCGCGGGCCGTGACCGAGGAGCAGGCCCTGGTCGTGCACCTGTGCCGCGCCGAGCCCGATGCCGAGAGCATCCTGCTGGCCCTGGGCCGGCTGTACGCCAATTTCAGCCGCCTGCTGACCGAATCCGAGCGCGACCGCCTCACCGGGCTGCGCAACCGCCGCAGCTTCGACCACCAGCTCGGCCAGCTGACCACGCGGATGCTCGATCCGGCCGCCGATGAGCCATGGCACCTGGCGCTGTTCGACGTGGACCATTTCAAGCGCATCAACGACGGCTTCGGCCATCTCTACGGTGACGAGGTGCTGCTGCTGCTGTCGCGCATCGTCTCCGAGCTGTTCCAGGGAGAGGACCGCTGCTACCGCTACGGCGGGGAGGAATTCGCCGTGCTGCTGTCGCGCCGCGAGGCGGCCGAGCTGGAGCAGGTCCTGGAATCCCTGCGCCGCGGCGTCGAATGCTACGAGTTCCCGCAGGTGGGCCGCGTCACGGTCAGCATCGGCTGCGCCACCCTGGAACCGCGGCTGGGCCCGGCCGACATCATCGACCGGGCCGACCGTGCGCTGTATGCGGCGAAGAACGCCGGACGCAATCGCCTGGTGCGCTACGAGCGGCTGCTGGCCGAGCACCGGATCGTGCCGGCACCGCCGAGCGGAAGCATCGAGCTGTTCTGAGGAACGGTCGCCGTCCCTGGCCGCCGCGGCGCTATACCCCCGGCGCGCCCGGAAACCCCACGTAGTACGTGCCCGTCAGCATGCCGCCGTCCACCGCGATCTCGGCGCCGCAAAGGTAGGAGCTTTCGTCGCTGGCCAGGAACAGCGAGGCCCGCGCCACCTCCACCGGCTCGCCGACACGCTGCAGCGGCACGAAGGTGTAGCGCTTGTTGACCTCCTCCCTGGCCTCTGCGTAGGGATTGCCCATGGCGGTATCGATGCCGCCCGGATGCACGGAGTTGACGCGCACGCCCTTGTGTCCGTACTCCATCGCGGCGACGCGGGTCAGGCCGCGGATGCCCCACTTGCTGGAACTGTAGGCGCCCAGGCCGTTGGCGCCCTTCATGCCGTCGGTGGAGGAGATGTTGACGATGCTGCCCTGGCCCTGCGCGATCATGCGCGCGCCGACGTGCTTCACGCCGAGGAAGCTGCCGGTGAGGTTGATGCCGATGACGCGCTCGAAGTCGGCCTTGCTGGTTTCCTGGAGCGTGCGGAACAGCAACACGCCGGCGTTGTTGACCAGCACGCCGGGTTCGCCGTAGGTCTTCACGGTCTGCTCGATCAGGTTCTGCCAGCTGCCTTCGTCGCTGACGTCATGCCTCACGAACAGGGCATTGGCCCCCAGTTCCTGCGCGAGCTTGCGTCCCTCGTCCTCCAGCAGGTCGGCGATCACCACCCGGGCGCCCTCCTGGACGAACAGGCGCGAGGTCGCGCCGCCCATGCCGCGGGCGCCGCCCGTCACGATCGCCACCTTGCCTTGCAGTCGGGACATCTGTGTTCTCCTTTGATGTTTTCAGTGTTCGTGTTCGTGATCAGGCGAAGGAGGCGAGGCTCAGCGCGTCGCCGATCACCGTGCGTCCATCCAGCGCATGCAAGGGACTCTGCGCGAGCTGCAGCATCGCGCGGCTGCTGGTGACCAGCCCGTTGTAGCGCCCGCCGACCAGCAGCCAGGCCGCCTCCGCCATCATCTCCAGCGGCTCCACCCAGTGCGGGTTGCTGGCGCCCACCTGGCGTGCCACCGCCTCGGCGCTCTCGCTCAGGGCGATCTTCACCGGCAGCAGCGCGTTGGCGGTGACGCCGCTGCCATGCAGTTCGGCCGCCAGGCCCCGGGTATAGCGCTCCAGCGCGGCCTTGGCGGCACCGTACAGGGCCAGGCCATGCACCAGCTTGGCCGGCCCGGGATAGGGGATCGGCGGCTCCTGCGCCATCTCGCTGCTGAGGTTGACGATGCGGCCCCAGCCGGCGGCCTTCATCGCCGGCAAGGCCTGCTGGCAGAGGTCCACCGGCGCATGGAAATTGATCTCGAAGCCGGCGTGCCGCGCGGCCAGGTCGATGCGGCTGGGCGGGGCGTAGGCCGGGTTGGCCGCGGCATTGTTGACCAGCACCGTGACCGGCCCGAAGGGCTCCGCGGCGGACGCCAGCAGGCCGGCGCGGGCGCCGGCATCGGCCAGGTCGGCGGCCACGGCCGCCGCCCGGCCGCCGGCAGCGCGGACCAGGGCCACGGTCTCCTCCAGGCCTGCCTGCGAGCGCGGCGAGGCATGCACGACCACGGCGGCGCCCTGCGCGGCCAGGCGCCGCGCGATGGCGCGGCCGATGCCGCGGCTGGCGCCGGTCACCAGGGCCACGCCGCCGGCCGGCAAGGCGGTGGCAGCGGTCACAGCGGGGTCATGCGGTCCTGTCATAGACTCTCCCGGGAGAATCCCATGGTGGCCGCCGCGCCCGGCGGTGGCCTCCTCCAAACGAACGACGGAGCGCAGAGCAGGAGGCGGTGTGCTGCATCGACTGAAGACGGGCGACATCGTGCTGTTCGCCGGCAAGTCCGGCACGGCGGAAAGCATCAAGTGGGTCACCTTGAGCCGCTGGTCGCATGTGGGCCTGGTGCTGCGCCTGCCGCAGTACGAATACCCCTGTCTCTGGGAGGCCACCACCGACGCCACCATCGCCTGCCTGGACACCGGCCTGTGCCGGCCCGGCGTGCAGCTGGTCCCGCTGGAGGCCCGCCTGCGGGAGCACGCCGGCGATGTCGCCTGCCGCTGCCTGGAACACGAGCTGGATGGCGGTGCCCTGGAACAGCTGCTCGCCCTGCGGCAGCAGATGCGTGGCCGCGCCTACGAAAGCAACGTCCTGGAGCTGATGGGGGCCGCCTATGACGGACCGTTCGGCGAGCAGGCCGAAAACCTGGCAGAACTGTTCTGCAGCGAGCTGGTGGCTGCCGCCTACCAGGCCCTGGGCCTGATCGGCCGTGACGGCAAGGCGTCCAACGAGTATGTTCCCGCGGATTTCTCCGAGCGCTGGGAACGATTACCCTGGCTGCGCGGCCGGCTGGGGCCGGAGATGATGCTGAAGAATGGCTGAGGCCCTGATAGTGAAGCAGAGAATCCTCGAAGCGGCCAAGACCCTGGCCGGCAAGGACCGGCGTGCCAGCCACCTCGATGCGGCCCTCCTGGTGGCGGCGGGAGCCTGTACCGAGGAGGAATTCGCTGCCGCTTTCGGCGATGTGCGGGGCTTCCGGCGCGAACTGATGGCCGAGCTGTTCGCCGATGCGCGGCTGTCGGTGATCCGCGCCACTACCGCGATGCCCTCGGGGCTGGAGCAGTTGCGCCACGCCTTCACGCTCTACCTGGACTACAACCTGGAGCATCCGGCGCTGCAGGAGATCGCGCACCAGGTGCAGTACGACCCCATCGGCTACGAGATGCTGGCGCGCATGGAGATCGGTACCGCCATGGTGACGCAGAAGGACCTGGAGGCCGCCGGCGCCGACCGCGTCCAGGCGCGGGCCAAGCTGCTGACCTCCGCCACCGTGGCGGTAGTGCGCGCCGAGTACAAGGCGGGCCGGCCGCTGCCGGACCTGCGCGCGGTGCTGGACGAGTACTGCGGGCTGTCCTGCCAGGGGCAGCCGGAGTCGCCGCTGGGGGATTAGCCGCAGTCCGCAGCCGTTCGTGCTGAGCCTGTCGAAGCGCGGGCGGCCCCCCCACCGGTGAATCGCCCGTTCGCACTTCGACCGACTCAGTGCGAGCGGGCTTCAAACCCTGGCTATTGCACCACCGCCGGATTGACCGGCGCCGGCGCGCCCAGCATCGGCCGGTGCGAAGGCGGCTGGCGGCCCTCGTCGGTCAGGCCGTACTCCAGCGCCAGTTCGGCGCCGATCAGCACCTGGCCGGACTTCTGCATGCGCTGCGGATCGCGGAACAGCGCGCCGATGATGTGGCCGGTGAACTCCGGCGTCTCGGCGATATCCCAGAAGCCCTGGTACTTGGCGGCGTCCTCGTCCATCACGCGCTTGGTGCGGTCGGTACGCAGCATGCCCATCCAGATCGAGTTGGCCGAAACGTTGTAGCCCTTCAGGTCCAGCGCCATGTCGTGGGCGAAGCGGTCCACGCCGGCCTTCTGGGCGCCGTAGGCGGCGCCGTGCATGTAGCAGTTGCCGCCGAAGGACGAGGTGAACACGATCAGGCCGTTCTTCTGCGCCGCCATCAGCTTGGCGGCGTGCCAGCTGGCCACGTAGCCGGAGCGCAGGCCCACGTCGAGGATGTTGACCAGGTCCAGCGACTTCTCCCAGAAGCCGCCGCCCTCGATCAGCTGGTCGTGGATGAAGGTGGCGTTGTTGACCAGGATGTCGAGCTTGCCCTGGTCGTTCTTGACGCGTCCGAACAGCTGGCGGACCTGCTCGTCGTCGGAGTGATCCACGGTCACGGCGATGCCCTTGCCGCCCGCGGCGGTGACGGCGGCGGCGGTGGCGTGGATCGTGCCGGGCAGGGGGGCGTCGCCCTCGTTCTGCGAGCGGCCGGTGACGTAGACCGTGGCGCCCTGCGCGCCCAGCGCGATGGCGATGCCCTTGCCGGCACCGCGCGAGGCGCCGGTGACGATGGCGACCACGCCGTTCAGGTTCTTGCTCATTCGTAGCTCCTCAAAGAATCCGTTCCTGCTCCCCTCTCCCGGAGGGAGAGGGAACCAAAGACTCAACCCGCGCCCTTCGCCATGTCCCGCAGCTGGAACTTCAGCACCTTGCCGGAGGGGTTGGTCGGCAGCGATGCCATCATCTCGGCGTAGCGCGGCACCTTGTAGTTGGCCATGTTGTCGCGGCACCAGGCGATCAGTTCCTTTTCGCCCAGCGCAGCGCCGGGGCGCAGCACGACGCAGGCCTTGCCGACCTCGCCGAGGCGCTCGTCCGGCACGCCGATGACCGCGACCTGCGCCACCGCCGGATGGGCGGCGATGATCCGCTCGATCTCCGCCGGGTAGCAGTTGAAGCCGCCGGCGATGTACATGTCCTTCAGCCGGTCGGTGATCCTGAGATAGCCGCGTCCGTCGAGCACGCCGACGTCGCCGGTATGCAGCCAGCCGTCCGCGTCGATGGTCTCGGAGGTGGCCTTGGGGTCGTCGAGGTAGCCCTGCATGACGTTGTAGCCGCGGACCACGATCTCGCCGGACTCTCCGGGCGCCACCGGCCGGTTGTCGGCATCGACGCAGCGCAGCTCCACGCGCGGGATGGCCTTGCCGCTGGTCAGGGCGATGGTCTCGGCGTCGTCGCCCGCTTCGCACATCGATACTACGCCACAGGTTTCCGTGAGTCCGTAGGCGGTCAGCACGACCTGGAAGCCCAGTTCGGCGCGGATGCGCTCGATCAGCGAAGGTGCGATCGCGGCGGCTCCGGTAATGGTGGCCCGCAGCGAGGACAGGTCCGCACCGGCGCGGGCCGGATCGTTGAGCAGGCTGATGAACAGCGTCGGCGGGCCGGGCAGCACCGAGATGCGGTCGCGGGCGATGCGCTGCAGGATCGCGCCGGCGTCGAACACCGCGTGCGGCAGCACCGTCAGGCCGTGCAGCAGGCCGCCGAGCCAGCCCACCTTGTAGCCGAAGGTGTGGAAGAAGGGATTGGCGATGAGGTACTTGTCCTCGGGCACCAGGCCCATCACGGCGGACCAGGACCGGATCACGTCGAGGTTCTGCGCATGGTTCGTGACCACGCCCTTGGGACGGCCGGTGGTGCCGGAGGTGAACATGATGTCCAGGCGGTCCGAGGGCCGTACCGCGGCGGCACGCTTCAGCACGTCCTCGGTATGGGCCTGGTCGGCCTTGGCCATGAACTCGCGCCAGCCGGTGTCGCCGGATTCCGGGTCGCCGATCACCACGACGTGCTTCAGCGACCTGGGCCAGTGCTCGGCCAGCATCGTCGGGTAGTGCTGGCCCAGGAAGCGGCCGGCGCAGAACAGCGTGGTGGCCCCGCTCTTTTCCAGGATGTAGGCGGCCTCGGCCCCTTTCATGCGCGTGTTCAGCGGCACCAGGACGCCGCCCACGGCCTGGATCGCCAGGCCCGCCACGATCCATTCCACCGAGTTGGGCGCCCAGATGGCCACGCGCTCGCCGTGCTGCACGCCCATGGCGATCAGCGCGCGCGCGGCGTAGATGCGCAACTGGTCCAGCTCGGCGTAGCTCAGTTCCGTGCCGTCCTCGCCGACCACGGCGGTGCGGCTGGCGTGCTTCTGCACGCTCTCGGCGAAGGCCTGGGGAAGGGTATGGCTCATGTCGGGTAGCGGAGCTTGACGACCGGAGACTTCGCCACCGCCTGGCAGGACAGGATCCAGCCCTGGGCGATGTCGCTCTGCTCCAGCACCTGGTTGGTGATCATCTCCACCTCGCCGTCGTCGAGGTGGCACATGCAGGCGGCGCAGGCGCCGGCACGGCAGGAATAGGGGGGCTGCATGCCGGCCTGCTCCATGGCGTCGATCAGCAGCTGGCCCGGCTGGGCCTCGAACTTGTGGACCTCGCCGTCCAGTTCCACCTCCACCTGCGACACCGTGCTGCCTTCGACGGCAACCGGCACCGGCAGTTCGTCGGACTCCTCGGGCAGCGAGACGAAGCGCTCGATGTGCACCCGCGCGGAGGGGAAGCCCAGCTGGTGCAGGGCCGCGGCGGTGGTGTCCATGAAGATGCCGGGGCCGCAGATGAAGCACTGCGCGTTCTCCCAGCCCTGCGCCATGGCTTCGATCTGAACCTGCGAGGGAATGCCCTGCACCGAGTCCAGCCAGTGGATCACCTGCAGGCGCTTGGGATGCTCGCGCGAGAGCTTCGCCAGCTCCGCGGCGAAGATCACCGAGCGCTCGTCGCGGTTGGCATAGAACAGCCGGATGCGGCCCTTGCCCTGGTTGAGCACGCTGCGGATGATCGACAACACCGGCGTCACGCCGCTGCCGCCGCCGAACATGAGGAAATCGCCGTCGTAGGACTTGGGCGTGAAGATGCCGGCCGGCACCGCCACGTCCAGCGTGTCGCCGGCACGCAGGCAGCCGCAGAGCCAGTTGGAGGCGCGGCCGCCGGCCACGCGCTTGATGGTGACCTGCAGCGGCCCGTTCTCGGTGGGCGTGCTCGACAGCGAGTAGCAGCGCGGCAGCGGCTTGGCGCCGCAGGGGACGCGCAGCGTCAGGAACTGGCCCGGCTTGTACTTGAAGGCGTCCTTCAGCTCGGCCGGGATGTCGAACACCAGCGAGCGGGCGTCGGCCGTCTCTTCGATGACCTGGGCGACCTTCAACTGGTGGTACTGGATCTTGCTCATGGAACCTTACATTTGAATTCCCGCGCCAAGGATGGCACGGTCTTGCACGGGGATGTACATGCCCGGATGCCGGCGGACTTCAGTCCGCCCACATCAGGTAGCCGTTATCGATGCGCATCTCGGCGCCCTGGATGAAACGCGACTCGTCCGAGGCCAGGAACAGCACCAGGTTGGCGATGTCCGCCGGCATGCAGAAGCGGGCCTGCAGCTGCTTGGGGTCCTTCTCGCGCACCTTGGGCTGCTGCTTGGGATCGCGCGGCAGGTTGGCCACCATCGGCGTGACGATGCCGTCCGGGTGGATCGAGTTGCAGCGGATCTTGTAGAGGTTCATGCGGCAGTGGGCCGCCACCGAGCGCGTCAGCGCGGCGACCGCGCCCTTGCTGGCGCTGTAGGCGGCGAAGGCGGACATGCCGCCGATGCCGGCCATGGACGACATGTTGACGATCGAGCCGCCGCCGCGCTTCTTCATCGCCAGCAGGCCATGCTTGCAGCCCAGGAAGTAGCCGTCGGAATTGATGCGCTGGATCTTCTGCCACAGTTCCAGGGAGGTGTCCTCGATGGTGCCGTAGGCCAGGATGGCGGCGTTGTTGACCAGCACGTCGAGGCCGCCGAACTTCTCCTCGGTCCGGGCGATGACGTTCTCCCAGTCGGGCTCGCTGGCGATGTCGTGCCTGATGAACAGGGCGCTGTCCGCGTGCTTGGCGTTGATCTCGGCGGCCACCTTCTCGCCCAGCTCCTGGTTGAGGTCGGTGATGACCACCTTGGCGCCCTCCCGGGCCAGCAGCCGTGCGTCTTCCGCGCCCACGCCGCTGGCACCGCCGGTGATGATCGCAACCTTGTCCTGTACGCGTCCCATGTTCTTCTCTCTCCGTGAAATTGGTTCAGGCGGCCTGTGCCGCCGTGTCGCTGGTCTTTTGTATGGCGTGCAGAGCGGCGCGGCGGCCGGACCACAGGCAGTCGGCGATCGACAGGCCGCTGACGTAGAAATTGGAGGCCACGCCCACCGCCGTGCGGCCGGCGGCGTAGAGACCCTTGATCGGCTGGCCGCCGGCGTCCAGCACGCGGTTGCTGCCTTCCTCCACGCGCAGGCCGCCGAGCGTGATCGACGGACAGGGGAAGATCTTGTTGCCGGCGGAGATGTCCAGGGCGTAGTAGGGGCCCTGGTCCAGGGCGGCGCGCATGTCCGGCGACTTGCCGAAGGCGTCGGGCTGGGTGCCGGCGGCGCTGGCATTGTTGGCCTGCACGCTGCGCTCCAGCGCAGCGGCGGGCACGCCGATCTTGCCGGCCAGCTCGGCCAGGGTTTTCGCCTTGGGCGAGCTCAGCATCAGGATCAGCGCCGGGCCGGACTGGAACATCCACAGCTTGCCGAAGGCGGCTTCCTTGAGCGCGGCACGGCGCAGCCTGGCGTCGAGGATCAGCCAGGCGCTGCCGTCGCCCTGTTCGCACATCTCCACGCCCAGCCGTGCGCCGTAGACCTGCTCGTTGCAGAAGCGCTCGCCGTTGG
>Ga0255097_1000810_pt1 | contig 12023 bp, 10 predicted proteins | sample Colum_Atlam_RepB_2_FD_188436 | JGI IMG/M metagenome (GOLD analysis project Ga0255097, IMG submission 188436) | Freshwater microbial communities from Columbia River, Oregon, United States - Colum_Atlam_RepB_8d | ecosystem: Environmental > Aquatic > Freshwater > River | place: USA: Oregon...
CGCTTCAGCGTGATCTCCATGGTGGCCGACAGCGGCTCCCAGTCCGTCGCCGCGGCCGGCGCGGGGGCGCTGGCGGCACCGGTGCCGGGCGGATCCTGCCGGCTGAAGCCGTCGAGGGCCTGGTCCAGCCCCTTGAGCAGCTCCTGGGCGCGTTCGCGCGGCATGCCCACTGCGGACAGGGACTTGAACAGGTCCACGCGCAGCGTGGCGCGTTCGGCGGGGGTGCGCGCGTTGGGCGATTCCGGGTTGAGGGCATGCAGCACCCGGTGCAGCAACTCCATGCCATTGCGGTAGACCTGGCTGTCCGGCCCCTGGCGCAGCAGGTGGCTGGCCATCATCGGGCCCCAGCCGCTGCGCAGCAGCGGCCACACCGGGTCGGGAAGCTCGCAGGTGGCGGTGCACAGCTCCAGTTCCTGGTCGATCACCTCGCGCACCTTGCGCAGCAGGGCCTTGTGGCGTTCCTGCTGTTGCCGGCCCTGCTCGAGCAGGAAACTCTCGACCTCGCCGGCCGCCAGCGGCTGGGTTCCCGCCAGCCGCTCGCGCACGGTGGCCGCGGCCAGCTCGGCCTGGCGCAGCACGCGCCGCGCCCAGCCGTCGAAGCGCTGCAGCGCATCCGCACCGCCGATCCGGGTGTCGCCGGCCATGTCGGCCATGTCGTTGATCAGCACGCGCACCGGGTGCTGCCGGTTGGTGAAGAACGAGGCATCGGCGAGCGCCGCCTTGATCGCGGGGAAGCGGAAGGCCTCGATCAGCGGGTGCAGGCGCTGGGGAATCTGCGGGTCGTCCAGGATCTCGTCGATCATGCGGCCGACCAGGCTGGCGCGCTGCTTCATCAGCCGTGTCTGCGGCAGGTCGAAGCCGGCGGCAGCCTGGCCCTGCAGCGCCTGCAGCAGCAGCTGCGCCAGATCGGCGTCGGAGAAGCCGGCGCTGAAGTCCGGCAGGAAGCCGGACAGGGCAGGGCTCTGTTCTCCCGGCAGCAGCGATTCGCCGTTCTGCACCTTCTGCAGCATGGTGGCGGTGGCACGGTCGGAATTTTCGGCGGAACGGCCGCGGCGCGGCGCGGGCAGGATGCCGCGGCGTTCGCAATGGGCCAGGACCTCGGCATAGACCGGACGCAGCTTCGCCAGCACGGTCTGTTCGAACAGGCGGTTCAGGGCGCTGCGCGCGGTGCTGCCGTCGGGCAGCGCGCCGACGGCCGTGGCGAAGGCCTCGCAGAGGCCCAGCGGCGTCAGGCTGCCCACCGGCGGGAAGTCCGGAAGCAGGCCGCGCAGGGTGTCGAAGCGGCCGGACAGCTCCTGGATCTGCGCCTCGCAGCTGCTGCCGGCGCGCACCGCCATGTCGGTCAGGCGGATATTGTCCTCCACCTCGTCATTGCCGCGCAGCGCCAGCTGCTGGGCGCTGGTGTCACGGGCGGTGGCGGGGTGCAGGCGGCGCTGCAGGGCCTCGCGGAAATGGGTGGCCAGGGCGCCGCGCGCGGTTTCGCTGCGCAGCAGGTGGCGTGCGTTGAGGAAGCCGGGCAACTGCGTCGGGGGGCTGCTGCGCGCCAGCTCGAACAGCAGTTTGTCCGCGCCCTGCATCATCGACTGCAGGCGGCTTTCCATCTCGGCCAGCAGCGACTCGCGCAGCTCGCCGAGCAGGGCCGCGGCGTCGGCGGCGGTCGGTGCCCCGCGCGTCTGCGGCTCAGCCATGGCGCGGAGCCTTCCCGGAACGGGAGCGTGCGGCGCGGGTGATCGCCGGCACAGGGTCCGTGGCACAGGACTCGTCGATGATGTTCATGATCCTCTTGCCCGGCGCTTGTTTCGCCCGGCTCACCCCGCAACCCCGATGGCGCGCGCTGCGTGGCGCACGTCTCTCACCCCGGCGCATTTAAACCCAAGTGCCGACCCCGCCGGTATAGGAATCGGCCTACACCAGTATGAACCGCGGTTCGACCGCGCGGGGTGCCGGCTGTCTGGCACACGGCTTGCGTTAGCTCGCTGAAGACACAGGGGAATCCACATGAGCGCACCATCGCGGAGCAGCCTCCGGGCTGCGGAGCTGGCCTATGCTGTGGCCAACGAGCCGGTCCATGACGAACCGCCCCCCGGGTACGGGCACGCACTGGAGGCCGCGCCGCTGCGGGCCCCCATGCTGCCGGCCACGGGCTTCCAGCTCAGCTGCGTGGGGCTTGGGCTGGCGCTGATCCTGTTCCACTTCGGCAAGACGGGCGGGACCCTGGCGCCGCTGCAGCCGGCCAGCCTGGTGATGATGCCGGGCATGCTGCTCCTGGCGGGGGTCACCGGCTACCTGGCCTGGCGCCGGCGCTAGCGAACGGTTTCCTCGGCGACATCGGCGTCGAAGCTGGCCTGGTCCAGCCGCGGCAGCGTCGGATACAGGCGCTCGAAGTCGGCCCGCATCTCCTGCCAGGGCACGTCCAGATGCTCGCCGCGGAAGGCGAGGTATTCCATGTGCCGGTTCCCGGCCAGGTCGTAGGGGTGGTAGATCGAGTCCTCGCGACCGTCGAACTCCAGCGGCTTCAGGCGGAAGCGCTCGCAGAGCCCGATGTTGAAGGCCGGCGTCGCCTTGACCCATTGGCCGTCCAGCAGGATCGCGGTGTAGCCGTGCCAATAGAACACGTCGGTCTGCATGGTGCGGCGCATCCGCTCCGTGGACAGGTGGTTGCGCACGTCGGCAAAGCCCACCTTGGCCGGGATGCCGATGGCGCGGCAGCCGGCCGCCAGCAAGGCGGCCTTGGTCACGCACCAGCCATGGCCCAGGCGCAGCACGCTGCTGGCGCGCAGGCCCTCCACGCTGACGTCGATCGCATAGGGGTCGTAGCGGAAGCCGTCGCGCACGGCGTAGTACAGCGACACCGCCCGCGCGCGCGGATCGGCCGAGGGGCCGGCGTGACGGCGGGCGTAGGCCACCACCTCGGGGTGATCGGAATCGACGATCGAGGCGGGCTGCAGGAATTCGGATGCGCTGGAATCCACGGGGGCTCCGGAGGGAAGTCAGTCCGTGGATTCTAGGAGCTGCCTGCGGCTTTCGAATCGTCTGAACCGGCCATCCAGCGGGTCGCGGAATTCCAGGCTCCGGGCCAGCAGTTGCAGCGGCCGGCTGAAATCCGTTTCGTCCGCCGGCCGCAACTCGGGGTAGAAATCGTCGTTCAGGATCGGAGCTCCCAGCGCCGCCAGGTGCACGCGCAGCTGGTGCTTGCGTCCGGTGACCGGATGCAGGCGATAGAGGTCCAGCGCGCCGCGGCGCTCGGCGATCTCGATGCCGGTCTCGCTGTTGGGTTCGCCGCCCACCTCGCGCATCAGGAAGAACGGCTCTCCCGGTTCCAGCCGGCTGCGGTGCCGCAGGGGGAACTCGCGCCGCGGCAGGTGGGGCGCCAGGGCTTCGTAGACCTTCGCCACGGCGCGCTGGGCGAACAGCGACTGATAGTGTCCGCGCGTCCGCTCGTCGACCGAGAACAGCACCAGCCCGGCGGTGCCGCGGTCGAGGCGGTGCAGGGGGGCCAGTTGCGGCAGGTCCAGGCGCCGGCGCAGGCGCAGCAGCAGGGTTTCCTGGAGATGGCGTCCGGCCGGCACCACCGGCAGGAAGTGGGGCTTGTCGGCCACCAGCAGGTGTTCGTCCCGGTACAGCAGCTCCGCCTCGAAGGGCACTGGCGTTTCCTGCTCCAGTTCCCGGTAGTAATGCAATCGGCCGCCGGCGCGGTAGGGGCTGTCCGGCGCCAGCGGCAGGCCCTGGGCATCCAGCACCAGGCCGCGCGCGAGACGCGACCGCCAGGCCTCGGCGCCGATGCCGGGAAACTGCTCGGCCAGGAAATCCAGCAGGCGGTTCCAGGGGCCTTCGGGCAGCTGCACGGTGCTGGCGCCGACGCCGTCGCGCGGCGGTGGCGGGCTGGAGGGGCGGTCCGTCACGGCGACTGCGGCATGCCGCCGGGTCCCGTGCAGAGGCCGGCCCCGCAGGGCTCGCGGGTGTCCAGAAAAGATGAGATCCGTGTCATGTTTTCGTGGATCAAATGGAAAATCCTTACTTTCTGGCACTTTCTGAGGGGCACCCCCCCGAAAAGGGCGCTTTCCGGCTTCCCAATCCCGAACCGCTGGCCCTACCATGGGTTCAGCGACAGTGTGCCAGGGAGACGCAGATGCGGGGCGCGTCCACGTGAACGGGGCTTTTACCAGCCCGGGCGAGACTGCGGAAGATGCTTCCGGGGAAATGCCGCCTCTGCAGGAGGCGCGGCCTGCTGCACCCGTGGAAGATGCGGCCCTGCCGGAGCAGGTACTCAATCCCGAGGAAATCCGCGCCCTGCGCGACGTCGCCTCCGAGTCGCGCCGCGGCGTGCGCATGCCGGCGCGGCTGGAAGAAGAATTCGAGGCACACGAGCGGCGTGCAGCCCGCATCACGCGCATCTGCCTCGGACTGATCCCGGTCCTCAGCTTCGGCACGGCGCCCTTCTGGCAGGATGCGGTCACCGGTACGCCGCCGGAGCTGGTCGTGCTGCTGTTGTGGATCGAGCTGGGCATCGTGGTGCCGCTGTTCATCGCGGTGACCCTGTCGCAGCTGCGCCGCGTGGAGTCGGCCATGGCGGAGCTGCTGCTGATGGGCGGCTTCCTGCTGGTGGTCGCCTGCGTGGAACTGATCCGCTATCGCGGGCATGACCTGGGGCATATCGTCGAACCCTATCTGGTGCTCACCATCCCGGTGGCGGTGGTGACGCTGGCACGCCTGCCGCTGACGCGCTGCATCGCCTTCGTCGCCGGCTACATCGCCGTGCTGGTGGTGGCCTGGCTGCTGCCCGGCCACTCGCCCGGGCGCGGCACGCAGGAGCTGATCCTTGAAGTGCTGTTGCTGGGTACGGCGCTGCTGACGGCCTTCGGCACGCGCCTGTCGTCGCGCCGGCAATGGGCCGCGGGCAAGCTGCTGTCGATGATGGCGTTCCGCGATCCGCTTACCGGACTGGCCAACCGCCGTGCGCTGGAGGACCGCTACGAGATTGCCTGCCGCACGGTGTCGCGCGGGCAGCAGCGCGGCATGTTCTTCGCGCTGCTGGACATGGACCATTTCAAGAAGGTCAACGACCTCTACGGCCACGAGTACGGCGATGGCGTGCTGGCCGAACTGGGCCTGGTGCTGGCGCAGTACGCGCGGCGCTCCATGGACATGGCCGCGCGCCTGGGCGGCGACGAGTTTGCGCTGCTGCTGTACGACTGCGACCTCAACGACGGCCGCGAGCGCCTGGCGGAGCTGCTGGACACGATCCGCAACCTGGGCATCGAGCACCGCGCCAACCATGCGGCGGTGGTGACGGTGAGCGCCGGCGGCGTCGCGGTGGGTCCCAACGTGCCCCTGTCGGATGCCTACCACGCGGCGGACCATTGCCTGTACAAGGCCAAGCACGCAGGCCGCGACAATCTCTACGTGGAAGACCTCGCGGAGAAGGCGGCGCGGCGGAGCCGCTGAGCGGCCTACTGGTTGCCGGCCACCCAGTTGTTCTCCGGGGTGTAGCGGCCGTCGAGCCGCCGTCCATTCGTGCAGTACTTCTCGCAGCCGCGGCTGGCGATGCCGATGGCCGTGACGCCGCCGCGCGCGTCGCGCTCCAGCGTGAAGTCGAGCGTGCAGCCGCCTTCGCCCCATTGCGCGTCCTGTTCGTCGCGCAGGCGCGCCAGCGGCGGCGAGGTGCCTTCGGCCGGCAGGCGGCAGAGCGCGACGTCCTGTTCGTCGACATGGCTGCGCAGCAGGCGGAAGCTGAATCCGGCTGCGTCCTTCACGGTCAGTTCCAGCCAGCCGGGCTCGTTGGTCTTGTAGCTGTCGCTCCAGGCCTCCTCCCATTCGCCGCGCAGCGAGGCGATCTGGTCGCGGTACTGCTGCTCGACCTCCGCCGCCGGGCAGCCCTTGGCGCAGCGCGAGCGCAGCACGCCGTTCCAGTCCTTCTGCTGGCCGCGCAAGGCATTGCGGTCCAGCACCAGCGCCAGGCGCTGCCTGAAGGCCTGGGCCAGGTCCTCGTCGAGCTGCGACAGTACGGGGCTGGCGCAGACCAGCTTTTCCACCGCATGGCTGGCCTTGGCGCAGTCGAAGCTGGCGGCGCCGGCCTGCAGGGGCAGGGCGGCCAGCAGCGGGAGGATCGCGATACGCATGGGCACTCCTTGTGCGGGGCGGCCCGCCGATTGGAGCGCGGGTGCTGCCGCCAGGCAAGCCTACTGCGTCACGGAATCAGAGATAGCGCAGGCCCGTCAGCTCTTCGGAGATCTGCCACAGGCGGGCGCCCAGCGCCGGGTCGCGCGCCTCGGGGCGGCAGCCCACGCGCTTGGGATGTCCCATGAACTCGATGAAACCGTCCGGGCCGATGTAGTCGCCGCTGGCGATGTCCGCCACCGTGGCGGCGAACAGCGTCGGCAGCGCGCCCTGGGCGGCGGACTGGGCGAACAGGCTGTTGCCGATGTTCATGGCCCAGCGCTTCAGCAGCGGCGTCTTGTCCTTGAGGCCGAAGCCGATGTTGGTGGCCGAATAACCCGGGTGGGCCGCGACGGCAAGCAGCGGGCTGCCGGACTTCTCCAGGCGGCGCTGCAGCTCGAAATGGAACATCAGGTTCGCCAGCTTGCTCTTGCCGTAGGCGTCGGCCGGGCTGTAGGGACGGCGTTCCCAGTTCAGGTCGTCCAGGTCCAGGCCCTTGGTGGCGCGGTGGGCGACGCTGGCCACGGTGACGATGCGGCCCTGCGGCGCGGCCTGCAGGGACTCCAGCAGCTGGCCGGTGAGCGCGAAGTGGCCGAAGTGGTTGGTGCCGATCTGCATCTCGAAACCGTCGCGGGTCTTCTGGAAGGGCAGGTGCATCACGCCGGCGTTGTTGCAGAGAAGGTCCAGCGAAGCGTAGCGGGCCTTGTAGCCCTCGGCGAAGGCGCGGATGGAGGACAGGTCCGCCAGGTCCAGGGCCAGGGCTTCCACCCGGCTGCCGGGGGCACGGCGCTGCACCTCGGCCACGGCGGCGCTGGCGCGGCCGGGATCGCGGCAGGCCATCACCACGTCGGCGCCGGCCCGCGCCAGCTCCGCCGCCGTTTCAAGGCCCAGTCCGCTGTTGGCGCCGGTGACCACCGCGCGCTTGCCGGCCAGGGCCGGGATGTCCTTCGTCGTCCACTTCGCCATCGATGAATCCGCCGCCGCTGAATGATGAGCCGCGATTCTGCCTCAATGCTGCGATGCAGCATTCGTCCGCATGGCGTAGATGACGGACCTAGCGGCCCGCCTGGCGCAGCGACAGGAGCAGCATGCCGGCCATGACCAGGCCGGTGCCGGCCAGCTGCAGCGGGGTGATCGGCTCGCCCAGCAGCCACCAGGCCAGGAACAGGGTCGAGACCGGGCCGATCATGCCGGCCTGGGCCGAGGGGCCGGCGCCGATGCGGCCGACGCTGATCATGGTCAGGAATACCGGCAGCACGGTACAGAGGCTGGCGTTGAGCAGCGACAGGCGCCATACCGGCAGGGTCTGCGCGAACAGGCCGGGGAGGGGACGCAGCAGGGCGTACTGCAGCAGGCAGGCCGCGGTGGAGACGGTCATCGCCAGGGCCACCAGGCGCAGCGAGCCGACGCGCGCGATCAGTTCGCCGGACAGCAGCAGGTAGATCGCGTAGGAGATCGCCGCGCCCGCCACCAGGGCGCTGCCCAGGGCCACGCGCGGTCCGCCCAGGTTCACGTCGTGCCAGAACACCAGAACGATGCCGGCATAGGCGAAGCCCAGCGACAGCCACTGCCGCCGGCTGACGCCGCGCCCCAGCGCGAACAGGCCGATCAGCAGCACGAAGCTCGGCGTCAGGAACAGGATCAGCCGCTCAAGGCCGGCGCTGACGTACTGCAGGCCCAGGAAGTCGAGCATGCTCGACAGGTAGTAGCCCAGCAGCCCGAGCAGGGCGATGCGGCCCAGGTCGCGGGCGCCGAGCCGCGGCTGCCGCCGCCAGGTCCACGCCGCCACCGCCAGGAACACCGGCAGCGACAGCAGCATGCGCAAGGCGATCAGCGTCACCGCGTCGATGCCCTCGCGGTAGAGCAGCTTGGCGATGACCGCCTTGGCGGAGAAGAACACCGCGCCGGCGATGGCCAGCGCCAGCCCGGCGAACCAGGCGCGGCGCTGGCCGGCGTCGTCCCGGGTGCTCAGGCGCCGTGCTCCCTGAACCAGTCGCGCGTCAGCTTCCAGGCATAGCTTGCGGCGGTAGCGTCGTAGGTCGGGCGGTAGTCGGCGTGGAAGCCATGGTCCACGCCGGGGAAGACCAGGATCTTGGAGCCGCTGCCGGACTGCACCAGTTGCTTCTGCATCTGGTCCACCTGCGGCAGCGGGATGTAGGCGTCACCGGCCGCGTAGAGGCCCAGAACCGGCACCTTCAGCGTGCTGCCGATGTCCAGCGGGTCCTGCGGCTTGATGTCGGACTTCATGCCGCTGAGCAGGCCGTAGTAGGCGACGCCGGCCTTCACCTTCGGGTTGTGCGCGGCGTAGAGCCAGGTGGTGCGGCCGCCCCAGCAGAAGCCGACGATGCCGACGCGCGCGGTGTCGGCGCCCTCGGCCTTGCCGGCCCAGGCGACGGTGGCGTCGAGATCGCTCATCACCTGCGCGTCCGGCACCTTGGAGACCACCTGCTGCAGGATCTGGCCGATGTCGGTCATCTTGGAGACATCGCCCTGGCGCGCGAACATCTCCGGCGCCACCGCGCAGTAGCCGAGCTTGGCCAGGCGGCGGCAGACGTCCTGGATGTGCTCGTGCACGCCGAAGATCTCCTGGATCACCAGCACGACCGGGTAGCGGCCCTTCTTTGCCGGGCGCGCGCGGTAGGCGGGAATCCGGCCGTCGGGCACGTCGATCTCCACGGCGCCGGCCACCAGTCCCTGGGCATCGGTCTTGATGGCTTGCGCCAGCACCGGGCTGCTGGCCAGGGCGAAGCCGCTGGCGAGCGTGGTGACCAGGAAGCCGCGGCGCGTGAAGCCGCCGTTGGCCGGGGCGATGCGCTCGCCGCTGAAGTCCAGGGGCTTGAGTCCGTATTCATCCAGGTCCATCTGCGTTCCTTGGCGGTGGGGGTGCGCGAACATATGCCCGTCGCCGTGGCGAGGTAAAGTCACAGACCGAAGAAAAATCCCCCGACAGGAGTTCCCGATGGAATACAGGCAGCTCGGCCGTTCCGGCCTCCAGGTTCCCGTCCTCAGCCTCGGCACCGGCACGTTCGGCGGCAAGGGCGAGATGTTCAGCAAGTGGGGCAGCACCGACGTGAAGGAGGCGACGCGCCTGGTGGATGTCTGCCTCGACGCCGGCCTCAATTTCTTCGACACCGCCAATGTCTACTCCGCCGGCGCCTCGGAGGAAATCCTGGGCCAGGCCATCCGCGGCCGCCGCAACGAGCTTCTGGTTTCCACGAAGGCATCGATCCCGACGGGGCCGGGTCCCAACGACCGCGGTGCCTCGCGCCACAACCTCGTGCGGGCCTGCGAGGCCAGCCTCAAGCGCCTCGGGACCGATCACATCGATCTCTACTTCATGCACATCTACGACGCGCTGACGCCCGCCGAGGAAGTACTGGGCACGCTGGACGACCTGGTGCGAGCCGGCAAGATCCGCTACATCGGCTGTTCCAACTTCTCCGGCTGGCAGGTGATGAAGGCATTGGCCACCTCGGAGCGCCATGGCCTGGGCCGCTACGTGGCCTACCAGGGCTACTACTCGCTGATCGGCCGCGAGTACGAGTGGGAGCTGATGCCGCTGGCGCTGGAACAGGGCCTGGGCAGCATGATCTGGAGTCCGCTGGGTTGGGGCCGCCTCACCGGCAAGATCCGCCGCGGCCAGGCCGCGACCGCAGGCCGCATCGCGCAGGGCGGCGCCGAGGGCGGGCCGCTGGTGGATGACGAGCACCTGTACCGGGTGATCGATGCCATCGACGAGGTCGCGCGCGAGACCGGCAGGAGCGTGCCGCAGGTGGCGCTCAACTGGCTGCTGCAGCGTCCCACGGTCTGCAATCTCGTCATCGGCGCGCGCAACGAGGAGCAGCTCAAGCAGAACCTCGGCGCGGTGGGCTGGAAGCTGAGCGCGGACCAGGTGGCGAAGCTGGATGCGGCGAGCCGCCGGCCGCCGATCTATCCGTACTGGCACCAGGCGGGGTTTCCCGACCGCATTCCGCAGCCGACGCCCTGGTGAGGCCCGGCAACGAAAAGCCCCGCCGAGGCGGGGCTTTTCGTTGAAGCGTGGTGAATCTCAGTTGTTCTTCAACTCGATCACGTCGATCTGGTAGATCGCGGTGGTGCCGCTGACCTCGTTGCCCACGGCCAGCAGGGGTTTGCCGTTGGGGCTGCTGGCGGCCGGGATGAAGGCGAGGCCCTCGGGGCCGAGGTCGCCGGCGCCGCCGCCGCCGACCTGTGCCGTGAAGTCGCGCGGGTTGATGTACTGCACGAAGCGGGCGTTCTGCGGATTGCTGATGTCGTAGACCATCACGCCGCCGATGCGTTCCAGGCCGATGAAGGCGAAGCTGCGGCCGGAGATCTTGCCCAGCACGACGCCCTCGGGTTCGGGGCCCTTGTTGTCGCTGCGGTCGTCCTGGTTGTTGTTGTCGTTGCTGGCGTTGAAGAACAACGGGCTGCGCTGGGCCACGATGCGCTCGAATTCCGAGCCGCTGTCGTAGACCTGCTGGCCGTCTTCGTTCCAGATGCTGAACGAACGGCCGCCCAGCACGAGGATCTCCTGCAGTTCGCCGGCCTGGTTGGTCCTGGCGCCGAAGGGGGTGATCGTCAGGCGGCCCAGCACCGGCGAGGTCTTGAGGGTGGCGGCGTCGGGGAAGATCGCCGGATCGAGAACGACCGAGTTGGAGCTGAGGCGCTTGGTTTCCTCGCCGGGGATGAAGTCGTTGCGGTCGTCGCCCTCGTTGGCGGTGACGTAGTAGGTCTTGCCGTTGTAGCTGTAGGCGGCAATGGCGTCCGGCTGGTAGAGGCCCTTGATCGGCCAGTTGCGGATGTCGATGCGCGGACCGTTGCCCGGACCGTCGCGGTCGTTGGCATCCAGCTCGTTGCCGATCAGCGAATGATCCTTGCGGCCGAAGGACTTGATGCGCGTGATCGTCGGCGCGGCCAGGTTGCCGATGTTCAGGACGGCCTGGGCATTGGCCTCCTGCAGCGTCACCCAGGCGGTCTTGCTGTCCGGGGCGACGGCGATGTACTCGGGCTCCAGGTCCTGGGCCACGCTGGCGCCGGGGCCATAGATGCGCACGCCGTCGGCGACCAGCTTGGCCTTCTCGGCATCGCTGTTGAAGGCCGAGAAGTCGATGGTCTGGACCGTGGGCGTGGCGATGGTGGCGACATCAATGACGCTGACCGAGCCGACCGGGTCGATGGTGTAGCCGGCGTTGGGCTCGCCCTCGTTGGCCACCAGGACGGCCTTGCCGTCCGGGGTGAAGGTCAGCATGTCGGGCAGGGCGCCGACCGTGACCTCGGAGATCTTCGCCAGGGTCGCGGCGTTGTAGAACTCGACCTTGCCGTTGTCGGTCTTGACCGGCGCCTGGATGGCGACCGCCACCACGCCGTTGGACACGGCGACGCTGTTGGCGCTGCTGCCGCCGCTGATCTGGATGGTGCTGAGCTTGGCCGGAGCGGCCGGGTTGGCCAGGTCGAGCACGTCGATGCTGACATCGGCGGCGTTGACCACGAACAGGCGCTTGGAGCCCGGGTCGAAGGCCACGATCTCGGCGGCGCCCTCGGCGAACCGGCCGGAGGCATAGTTGCCGATCTTCGACAGGTTGAGCAGCACGTCGCCCAGGCCCGGCGTGCCGTTGCTGCCGTTGCTGCCGTTCTTGCCATCGTCGCCCTCGCAGGCCGCCAGGCCCAGGGCCAGCGTGGACGCGAGCAGCGTCAGTGCAAAGCGCTTCATTCGGTAATCCCCATTTTCTTGAGTGCAGGAAGAACCCGGAAACCTAGGGCGGACGGATGACGATCCGGTTACCGCCGGATGTCAGTTCGGTTTCGGACTGTCAGGGACGCCATGGCGGGGCGGGCGGGGGCAGGCTATAAGGCGGCAGCAGAGGGGA
>Ga0255097_1000814_pt1 | contig 11985 bp, 5 predicted proteins | sample Colum_Atlam_RepB_2_FD_188436 | JGI IMG/M metagenome (GOLD analysis project Ga0255097, IMG submission 188436) | Freshwater microbial communities from Columbia River, Oregon, United States - Colum_Atlam_RepB_8d | ecosystem: Environmental > Aquatic > Freshwater > River | place: USA: Oregon...
CCCGAAGCATCCCCAAAGACCCGAAACCAGCGGAGGCCGTGGCCGGTGCAGAACCTGAATCCACCGACCGCAACTCTGTCATGTTCTTGATTCGCCTCGTCTTTGGTCACGGCGGCGTGAGGGACCAGGAGACTGCTTTGAGGCAACTGTCTGCGGCCCTCGGGTACCAGCGCCTGGGCTCCAAGGTTCGCGAAGTATTGGACAGAGATCTTCAGACAGCCCGACGGCGCGGTATTCTTTCTGAGGAAAACGGACAACTCCAACTGGCCACAATAACCCACCAGACTGTCCTTCAGGAGCAGGTAAAAACGGAATTCCTGGCGGTGATGAGCCGATCCTGGGCCACGCGTGAGGAAACGCACCAGTTCTTCGCTCGTTTCCTTGGATTTAACGGCACCGACCCTGCGTTAGAGCAAACGGCCCACTCCCTGATCGAATGCCTGATCCAAGAAGGCAGAATCCAAACTGATGAGCTCAAGATTCGCCCCGCCTAAATTTATCCAACCATGACGATCCGAGACTACATTCAAACAGAGGTCTTTGGGCAGAGGGCGCGCGATAGTGGATGCCTGGTTGTTTATGATCCTACCAAACGATACCGGGAAATTGTCTCAGGCATGGCGACCGCCCGGTGCCGGGTTATTGATATCTTGAAGTCGGTCGTGGAGCAGCGAGAGAAAGCCAACGACGCTTTCAGAGATCTGGCTGATGGAAAGATTGACCAACTCATCATCTGGGTACCGGCCCCCAAACCTATCGATGCTGAGGCGCGTCAGCGGGATCCATTTTCTGTTTTTGGTTTGAGCGGGAGCGAATTTCCATTGGGTGATGGCGACGACTATTTGACCCTCTGTCGTCGAGCCAAACCCGATCATGTTTCAGAGATCAATCGCCTGTTCGAACAGGGGCAGCCTGATTTTGCCGTCATAGATGCACTGGATCGCGGCGGTTCATGGCCCACTATCAAGACCCTGCTCGGTGCCATATCGCCCCGCGAAATCTTGCTGGGGCTTATGGTTCCAACCGAAGACCAAGAAATAGCCCTAAAGAACGATCCGAGCTGGGGCAATGAAGCTCGGGAATTTATCGAGCGTACTCTGGGGATTCAGCTCAAAACCAAAGGACTCAGGCGCGATGCTATCGCCAACGAACTCTGGCGAATCGTTCTCTTCAGCGAGTTCGCCTTTGATTCGGGGCATCATTTGCCTTCGTCGCTCGAAGGCGTCCCGCGAGCTGGCGACAGTTCAAGGAGCATCATTTACGAGCTCTGCGATGCGCTGCGTGGTCACGACAGCTCCAAGACATCGTATATGACCTACGCGTCGGATGTTGAAGAGGAGCTTGCGATGCCTGATCGGTGCCGCGAGGTCCAATACCTGGGCGAACGCGATACATTTGCCTTCGAGGAGCGGTTTTATTTGGCCGGCTTCGTCGCTGCTGCACTCCAGGGGGACTCAAACCGAGCGCGAGAAATCCATGCTCGCCGTCAAAAGTCCATTTGGTTGACCAGTGACCAGAATCGATTGTGCGAATGGTCTCTAGCGATTCGGGCTCTCGATTTGCTCGACTCAGTGGCCAATCTGGGTTCACCGAAATTTGGATCACTAGAGGCCATCGTCCATGGTTACGCTTCAACTTGGCGTGAACTCGACCGCCACCATCGACAGATGGAACAGGCAGCTAATGAACATAGCGATTATGCCAAGGAACTCGACGAGTTGGTAACTAAGAGCCGGCTGCAGTATTTTCGATCAGTAGAGTCCCTTCAGGCCGAATTTATGCGGTTGGTAAAGCTGGAGGGGTGGCCAGCAACCGGCGCTCAATTAATCTGGAATCGTCAATTAGAGGCCGGGGAACGCGTCGCCTACTTCCTCGTGGACTCCTTGCGATACGAACTTGGGGTCGAACTTCAGAAACAGCTCTCGGATAACCGTAAGGTTTCACTCACCACGGTGTGCGCTCAGTTACCCACCTACACCGAGGTTGGAATGGCTAGCCTGATGCCGGATGCTGAAACCTGCCTTCACCTTGCATTAAAGGATGGCACTCTCGTTACTACACTGGCCGGTCAACCGGTAACAACACCGATGGCTCGCCTGGCGTATCTGAAATCTTGCAAAGGCGACCAGTGCGCAGACATCGAGTTAGAAGAGTTGGTTGATAAGCGGAAGGTTAAAATCTCGGAAAAGGCGAAACTCTTGGTGATCAGAACCCACGATATCGATACAATTGCCCACAGCTCTCCTCGTCAGGTGTTGCAGCTCATCCCGGGGCTCATCCGTCAAATCCTGCGGGGCATTTCAAAGGTGGCTGATCTAGGCTTTGACCGCGCAGTGATCGCCACTGACCACGGCTTCATCTTGGTCCACGACAATGTAGCTGGAGATGTGGCAAACCGGCCACCCGGAAATTGGCTGGTGGCCAAAGCACGGTGCCACCTCGGTAGCGGCCAAGCAGACAGCTCCAACGCTGTCTTCAAGCGCACCGAAGTCGGGATCAATGGAGACTTCGAGAACTATGCTGTGCCCAAAACCTTGGTGGCCTACTCACGAGGACAACTTTACTACCATGAAGGGCTTTCGCTTCAGGAATGCGTCCTTCCATGCCTCACGGTGATGCTGCAATCGTCTGCAACCGCTCAGAAAAAACCTGCAATCCCCAAACTCACCCTCAGCTACAAGCAGGGACGAACCGACAAGATCACCTCTCGCAGCCCAGTAATCGACCTGTCTTGGCCTGAAGCTCAGTTTTTCGCTGACGAAAGCGAAACTGAGGTTGGGATCGAAGCCGTTGACGCAAAAAATGAAGCGGTGGGGCGACTCAGTGCAGGCCAGGCCGTCAACGATGCCACCGGGGGAGTTCGAATTCGCCCTGGGGCAGCAATCGCAGTTGGACTAAGAATGTCTGATTCATTCTCCGGCACCTTCACAGTGCGGGCGTTTGACCTAAAGACCCACGCAACATTCCAGCTTCTCAAACTCAAAACTGACTATTTCGAATGAGCCAGGACAACCTTGACCAGAAATTGAACGAAGTCTTCCCCGGCAAGGTTGTCCGGAAGGATCTCCTGCAGAAGGTTAAAAAGGGCACCAACGTGCCATCTTTCGTTCTTGAGTTCTTAATCGCACGCTATTGCGCCAGCGATGACCCTCGCGAAATTGATCAAGGACTTGCGGCGGTCCTAGAGACTATTCAGAAAAATTACGTCCGCGCTGACGAGAGCAACAAAGCCCAAATGCTAATTCAGCAGAAGGGAAAACATACATTTATTGATAAGATCCATGTTCGCTATTCTGAGAAAGAAAAACGGCCCTGGGCTAGGATGGAAAACCTCAATTCGTCTAGAATTGCGATTAACGAATCCCTTTATAAAAAAGAAAGCGATCGAATTTTTGAAGGGGGAATCTGGGCTGAATGCACCGTCGCACACAATGAGGTGGAGGACGATGACTATGCATTCTACATTGAAAAACTCAAGCCAATACAACTCTCAAAATTCGACTTTGATGCTTACGCTGAAGGTAGATCAAAATTCACTCGTGATGAATGGTTAGATGTCTTGATGCGATCGTTTGGGCTAGAACCAATTTTAATGACTAAGAGGCTGAAGTTTCACATACTTGCCAGACTAGCGCCATCAGTAGAATCCAACTTTAATCTTATAGAATTAGGACCTCGCGGTAATGGCAAATCATATACATTTAGCGAGTTCTCTCCTTACACCACCCTTCTCGGCGCCCCAACATCCGCTGCTAATCTCTGGTGGAACAATAACCGAAAGCAAGTCGGCATAATTGGTTTTTGGGATGTCGTGGCATTCGATGAAGTTGGCGAAGGTGTTGTTGTGCGTGACAAAGAGACGTTTCAATTAATGAAACAGTACATGGCAAATGGAAATTTCACCCGAACAACATTAGTGACAGCCAACGCAAGCTTGGCATTTATCGGCAACATTGATGACTCGGTTGATGCTATAGTAAATTCACCTGTTCATACCCTGTTCAAGCCGTTGCATTCTGTATTTGATCTCGCCATCCTGGACCGATTTCATACATATGTGCCCGGATGGGAAATTCCAAAAAATAAGGAAGAAAACTTAACTCGTAGGTACGGGCTCATAATCGAATATCTCGCCGAAGCATTCCATCATCTTGCTCGCAACGTAAACCGCTATCCACAGGTAAAAGCTGCATGTAAACTAAGTTCAGGCTACGACCAGCGTGACCAAACCCCGGTCCTAAAGACCGTTTGCGCATTTGTAAAACTCCTTCACCCAGGAAGCGAACCTACCTCTGAGGAAATGACTGAGTACCTAGAATACGCCATAGAAGGACGCCGCCGAGTCAAGGAACAATTAAACAAGATGAAGCAGGATGACGAATTCGCCCATATCAATTTGGGATATCATCGACCTGACGGTTCTTTAGTCATAGTGTATTGCCCTGAATCCAGAAATGCACCGGCAACCCAATCACCAAATCGAAAAGCAACAATAGCCAGTGCTCAAGGCAGCCCTGTTGAAAATCGAGCACAAACCAAAGATTCTTCGCCAGTAAAGCCTCCTACTGTTCTACTCCACACCCCTACTCAGTCTTCTAAATCAGAGCAAGTAACAGCAGAAGAACAGAAATCAGAAGGTTCTCATACACAACCATCGTCACTCTCACAGCCCAACGCGTTTACTCCGCAGGCGGTTGAATCTGTTGGCCCACCGCAAAGAGATACTCCGAAAGAGCGACATTATCGGATTCACTATGGCGCTATAGGGTTTTCCTACGAACGTATCTTCGGCGAATATCTTATAGGTGCAGAGGAGATTGTTGTAGAAGACCCTTACATCCGGGCCAATCACCAAATAGTTAATTTTTTGCGCTTCTGTGAAACAGCCATTCGAGTAGGTAACCCAAAGCGTATCAAACTAATAACAAAGTTCGATAACCAGCTTGAGAAGGATGAGGCGATAGCAAAACTTTTCACATTAGCTGACAGTCTAAAACAATTCGATGTCACGTTGGAAATCAAGGAGAATTCAACACTACACGACCGAGAAGTCCGACTGAGCAATGGCTGGACCATCAAAATCGGGCGAGGTTTTGACATCTACCAAAAACCCGAAGATTGGATGCATATTGGGGCAACCGACCTCGACCTTCGCCCGTGTTTAGAAACTAACATCGACGTGATTAGGAGACCTTCCAACGACTAAGAACCTAAACATCACCCGTAATTTCCGCTGACCGATTTTCCCCAACCATTCATCCCCACTCTAATGAAGAAGAAGACGCCTGCTTCCCTTATTGTCAAGCACCTCCGAGAGTCTGTGCTTAATGTAGATTCGGGTTGGTCAGTGGAACGGCCCGGAGGTTTTTCTTGGTGGCCTCACCAGCAAAGACAGGACATCTTCATTGACCGTCAACGAACCGAACCAGATGGGACTGTTTTAGATCGGTTAGTAGTTTCAACTGAGGTATGCCAACTCGGTCACTCCATTGATGCAGACCACGAATCGATTTCTTCACTCACTAGATTTGCGACACTTTCCGGGATAGTCTCTGAGAAAAAGAATCTTCGATTGCACTCTCATGCTTGGATCGACAAATCCAACCAACCCCTCTATGATATGGTGCTTGGACTTGTTGCCGGATTGCAGATTCACGAAGCGGCATTAGTTGCGAATATTTTAGAGCAATCGGGCTTGGCCAAGACATCAATCACCCCCCATCCGATTAACGGTCTTCGTCAGGAGCCGGATGAGATTGCCACCATCGTAGAAACTTTAATAGCGCCGATGGGCGAGGAAGAAACACCGTGGCCAGAAAAGATATTTGAAGAGTTACACGAGGAATACTTTGGAGGCCCGCCGTGCCTGTTGGCAAACGCAGGGACAAAGGGAATCACAGCGGAATTCCCTTTTGGTACGGAAAGCTCCCTTCTTCAATCGAATACCGATCAGACCCATCCGATGATAGGAAAAGGTCTTTGGGTGTTAAGTTCTTTCAGCCTGGATCAAATTCAAGGCGCCGGCAAACTTAGCCCTATTGCTCTTAACGCTTGGGAAATTGAGAATGCGAATCAACCATTCTTCGGCAGTTGGTGCGCACCAGAGGATGGGCGTCTAGATTTTGTTAGCTTTGTTCCAAATGCAATGAAACACCCAGCGGCGGCTATGAATTTCATCCTCCTTGGTATCGGACGAGCTCAACGGATGTCGATCAAATGGCTGAGAGACGACTGGTCAAATACTTGGGACGATGAGGGCAATTGTAAGTCGAAATCCGCTATCGAAAGAGTTGTAACCGCAAAAGGCAAATCGAAACAGAAGTCTTGAACCTCTGATCGATCGACAAAAGTGATTTTAGCTAACTAAAATTTTATCGACTAGTGCCGAAAACTAATAAATGCAGATCTTTCAGGACAACTCAACATTAATTTTGCGTGGCAACCGAGCCACGTATGTCCAGACAATCTTTAAAGCGTTTCCAGAGGTGGCATTTACACTATATATTTAAATACCACCTTGGGCGATATCGTTGATAAATCAAAACCAACCAATTATTTATATAAGCCCGCAATCACCTCTTCCATTCGCTCCGTTTCAAGAAGAACAAACAATCCGTTAGCCCCTTGATCAAGGTAGACCAATGTTTTATCACTTGGTAACGCTCTATTAATTAAATCACTCACCTCGTGTTGCGGGGATGTCCATTTGCAACTGCTAATCTTTTCTGAAAAATAGGAGTGAATTACTGCAATTTCGCTCCCGATCATTTGAATTTGAAATTCTGCTTCACTTAACTCCATTTGGCTTACGTAGCGGTTTTTGAAGTGCCGCTTTATGAAACTCAACCCCTCTCCGCAATCCTCAGTGATATTTTCAACGTCAATATAATCAGCATCAATGGCTCCCAAGATGTCTTTCGACCACGACAAAAGATAGGAGACGATTTTCTCCCATTCATCCGACTTGAATGTTGTTTCAATTTTTTCTTTAACTGACCGCGGCATCGGAAAATGATAGCTGAAACATTTCAAGTCCGGTTGTTGGCAATAGGCTTTAATATTTTTGCATATAACATCCGTCACCACACCGTCCCCATGTTCATCACTAATCGAAGGTAAGATATTTTTTATAAACCGGTTTAAGTTTTTTGGCGATTGCCTGATAATCGATATAGGTCGCTGCGATTCATTGGCTTTGATCTGAACCTTCGCGAGAATTGGATTCGCAATTGTGCAGCGATTTTTTGCGTGAACCTCACCGTCAAATTCTAATTGATTTAATATCCGGGCGGCATCGTCATTAATCGTTCCAAAACTTTTGACGGGAGACAGGTTATTGCGGATTATGAATGACTCAATCTTGTCTTTACTCAACACATTTGATAGCCGCTTTTTGTTCAAATCTTTTTCAACTTTACCGTCAAGGTGAATTTCACCTTCACATTTAGCGAAAGCCTCAGCCGCTGTATCACTTAATGTTTTTAATCCACGGAGGTACAGCCTTCCTTTGTGCTTGGCCAATTCAACAGCAGCAGCATCGCCTATTTTAGTCACACTATCTAACCAAAGATCACCAGATCTCTTCGAAAATCTGACGAGTGATTTAACTAGCGCTAAGAAACCAGGAGTATCGGCTATTGTTTCAATTTTTATTTCAATCCTGCCTTTATGTTTTGCTAAATAACTTGCAGCAGCATCGCTTAGGCTCGTCAGATTCAAGAGTTGAAGATTACCTTGGTGAAGAGCCAATGATTGGGCTGCTGCTTCGCTTAGGCTCGTCAGACCAAGGCAAAGTTCCCCACTCTGATGGGCCAAAGCTTGAACAGCGGCATCGCTTAGGTTGGTTAGTCCATCGAGGGAAAGCCCACCCTTATGGAGAGCCAGCGCCTGAGCAGCGGCTTCACCAATGCACTTGAGTTTGTTGAGGTGAATACACCCTTTTTGCTTGGCAAGCTTTGAGGCCAATTGAACGTGGCCGGGTGAATCGCTGAGGATTGTCAGAGCCCAGAGTTCAATATTCCCTTGGTGAAGTGCCAATGATTGGGCAGCAGCATCGCTCAGGCTCGTCAGGCCAGACAACCGAAGTTCCCCCGTATGTAGAGCCAACGCATGAGCCGTAGCATCGCTCAGACTTGTTAGTCCATCGAGGTGAAGGTCCCCCCTTCGCTGGGCCAAAGACTGAGCAAGGACTTCACCGATACTCTCGAGTGTGCAGAGGTCAATCGACCATTTTTGCTTGGCAAGTTTTGAAGCCAATTGAACGTGGCCGGGTGAATCGCTGAGGCTCGTGAGTTCACGGAAATCAAGTCCTCCCTTGTGCGTGGCAAACGCCTGAGCGGCAGCATCACTCAGTTTCGTTATTCTCCAGAGGCGCAGTTCCCCCTCGTGCTGGGCCAAGACTTGGGCTGCACTGTCGTCAATCGAGGTATATTCCCCGAGGTGAAAACTTGGGGCCTTTAGATACTGTTCGGCGATTTCTTTTGTTAGGATTGGGGATTGGCTCATGAGAACTCTTTCAATTCGGTCGCGTGCTCTGGGTGACAGGTGAAGTAGATAACCTGGTTGGATTTTGAGAAATCCTTGAGGGAATACCCAGCGGCTTTACGGCGGGCTGGATCCATGTCGGTGAAAGGGTCATCCAGGACAATGAATCCACCCATGCCCTTTAGATACCACTCGGCGAGGCACAACCGCGTTGCGAGCGCCAAAGAACCGAGAGTGCCCTGAGAAAGCAGTGCAGTGGGCAGTGTGACTCTTCCAGTCACCTCAACTGGTGCGCCGGCATCCATTCGGATGCGGTCATAGGCGCCGCAAGTCAGATCGCGGAATCGAGCGGCAACGGCTTCTTCGACTTTCTGCATCGGATTGTCGTCCGCTCGGAGGGCGAACACCTCATCCAATTTCACCTTGATCCGGAGAAGGGCCGAACCGATCTCGTTGACTCGCTTGAACGCCTTTACTTTTGTTTCCAACTCTTCGCGCAACTCTTCGGCGCTGAGCAGCGGCGTTGAACCCGCCAAGGTTGCTTGTTGGATTCTCAGATCCCCAAGTTTTACCCCAACGCTCTCCAAACGTGTCTCGGCACTGGCCAACCGGGAAAGATAAGTTCCTGCATCGGCGAATCCGTCAGGAACTTGGGGCAACCCTTTGAGTTCGGTTTCCGCTTCAACGACTTCTTGGGCTCCTTTGAGAACCAACGAGGTCAACTTGTCCACGTCACCGTATTGATCGGTCCAGTCTCTGATTTTGATCTCTACCGCAGTTTTTTCGGCTTCAAGTACCGCCTGGTTGGTACGGGCCTTTTTCAACTCCGCCTCCAAGGCCATCACAGAGCGTGTCTGGGGTATTGCCTCGTTTGCGGCGACCTCTGAGTACCATTCCTCCTCGGTCCTGCCTTGCAAGGCGTCCAGGAAGCGTTGCTTTGCCAGTGTCACATCGGCTTCAGCCTTCTTGTGGAGCGTGTGGGCCGCCTCGGCTGCCTGAAGATTGTCCACCCCCAAGGTCGCCAAGTGCCCATTGTGCAGCATCTCGATCTGCTCAATTTCCCCAAACAACGACTCCAACTCCCCGGTTCCACTCGCAACCTCGATCTTCAGATCGCCGAACTCGACGCTCAATTTTCCCTCGATTTGCCCCGTCCAAGGCACTTCAGGCAATACCTCAATCTTTTCCGTGGCACCGGCTCCGCGAATCAATCCCACCATCACTCGAGCTTTGCTTTCCAATCGCGCACTTAGCTTTTGGGCTGCAATCTGGACCCTCAGGTTCTCCCCCCTCTGCGAAAGTGACTTCAACTCATTGAGGATCGAGCTCGGGATAGGCTTGAGGGTTTCAATGAACGCAATGGTTTGGTCCAAGTAATGGCGGGCATTCTTGACCCGGACATACCCGGCTTGCTGGTCTGCGGCTTTCTCGCGCCTTCGGGCGTTGCCGAGCTCGTTCTCCAAACCGGAGATGACCTCTTGGCCTTGTTGGACTTGAGAATTCATCGACTCGGCTTTATGGACGGCACCAGGCCATTCCATGAAAATGCCCTTGAGCGTGGATTGTTCGCTCTTCATCCACTTGATTCTCCCTTCCAGGCCATCTCTCTTCGCCAGTCCAGCTCGCAGCGGTCTGCCCGTCTCCACGAACTGCTTGTCCGATTCAACCGAGCTCTCCTGCTCGCGGATCCTTTCGTTGATCTGATCCACCTTCTTTTCGTGGCTGACCACTTGATCAAGGTCGCGCTCTGTGATTTTCAACGCGTAGTACGCTGCCAACTGCGGCCCAACCCTATTGGCCCATGGATTGTCGATTCCCCTGCCCCTTTCCGGTCCGTTCATGGTTTGATCCCATCGGCTGAAGTGGTCCCCGATGCGCGAATCGATGGCAGCAACAATCCGTTCGGGCGCGATATCTCCAGGTATTGCCGCTGCCCCTGCCAAGAGAGGCCGAAGATCTTCAACCTGCGAAGCATTCTCGCGGAGATCTTCAACCGTCTTGGTCAATTGAGCCTGGCTGACAAACAGCACGTGTCGCCAAGTTGCCTCGTTGCGATGGAGCAATTCCAACAGACGCTCTTGCACGCGGCCCGGATCCGCCATGGCGGGAGAAAGGTTGGATCCGAGAGAAGACGAAGCGGCGATACCCCAACGCTTCTTGAGCAACCAAACTTGTCCCTGCGCTTCGAAGTCAAGCGATACAGATGCGTGGTCGCCGGAAGGCCTTGGGAACCACCGCCCCATGGTTTTGCGCAAGGCCACAGGAGTCAGATTGGTGGGAGTGAACAGGGTATGCCACAAGGCTTGGTTCAGGGTACTCTTCCCGAACTCGTTCGGTCCTTCGATGATGTTCAACCCGGCACTCAGATCGAAAATGCGATCGGTAGCTCCCCCGAACAGATGGAGATGAATTCGAAGAATCTTCATGAGCGCTTGAGGGATTCGATGATGTCCATGGCCAGGTTGGCGTCGACCGAATGGTTTGGGTCGATGAGCAGGCGGCTGATCAGAGCGTGTGGCAAGGTTCCCTCCGGGTACTTCACAGCGACGGCCTTCGCGTCAAGAACCGGCGAAATATCGAGGTCGCTGGTCACGTACAGAAATCGAGCCTTGAGGCCATCCAACCACTGGCGCAGGTCCACAATTTCATCCGCTTTCAAGCACCCGCTTACTTGGACATCGAGAACGGTATTGGGGCCATCGAGAGCGGCACATTCGGACTGCAATCCCACCAACCCGTCCGAATCCGCCAGATTGCGATTCAACCGGATAAACCTCACCCCTCCCGTCTTGAGTTGCTCAAATTGGCACCCTCCACTGCGGTCCCATTCCATCCACCAAGCATGCCCAGAATGAGTGCACTTGATGGAGTCTGGCGTGTGAATTCCGGGCATGAAGAACAAGGGTCTTCCGGTGGTACCCTGAGGTGGTGAGGGAACATGAATGTGCCCCAGCAACCAGGTGTGCATTCCGGCGGCGCGAAGGTCCTGCTCCGTCATGTTGAAGTACCGTTGATCTGCGTCCAAACCCACCCCCTCGACGTTGCCGTGAGCAATGCCAATGTGAATCGCGCCGGCCTGCTTCTCCGTGTCCGTCACCCACCCGATGACGTGTTTCTCCCCGTGCTTACTGGGACAGGGGCAGGCGTAAAAGCAGACTTCGGTATCTTCGATTCCGAAACGCTTGATACCGGGCTCCAACAAGACCAAGACACCACTGCCTTGGACCGCCTCCCGGAACCATTTCCAGACCTTGTTGTCGGGGCCTTCGTAATAGTCGTGATTCCCAGCGAGAACGAGAACGTGGTCGCCACTGAAGCGCCTCAGAATATCCGCCGCACGCTCTACCGATTTCTTGGTGACGGTCTGCTTGTCGAACAGGTCTCCCGCCACCACCAAAAAATGCGCCTTGCGCTCGTTGGCCAGAATCACAATCCGCTCCAAAGCCAAGAAGCGCTCCTCCCTCAACCGCTCTCCAACTGCATCTGGATACTGGGCGAAAG
>Ga0255097_1000816_pt1 | contig 11965 bp, 10 predicted proteins | sample Colum_Atlam_RepB_2_FD_188436 | JGI IMG/M metagenome (GOLD analysis project Ga0255097, IMG submission 188436) | Freshwater microbial communities from Columbia River, Oregon, United States - Colum_Atlam_RepB_8d | ecosystem: Environmental > Aquatic > Freshwater > River | place: USA: Oregon...
GTTCATTCCCATTTTTAAGCCGAAGCGTTCACTGCGCGCGCTGGCGCGAGGTGATCTCCGCTTCAAAGGTCCACTGGTCGTTCGGAGTCTCGTGATCTTTGAGGCGCTTGTCGGCCGCCTCCATCTTGAGCTCGGTGAGCTTCACGCGCCCCGAGTCGGCTTCGAGCTTGTAGAAGAAGTTCGTCAAACGCATGCGGTCAAACGAACGGTCTTTGTCGCTCGACTTGATGCGGTAGACCTTGTCGACGATGCCTTTGGTGCGCTGTTCATTGCCGGGCACCAAGTTCACATCGCCGATCTCCACGTTGCGGAACGCGGCTTGGCGGCGCACATAGCTTTCGAGGTCATCTTGCGCACCGAGACCTTCGCTCTGGCCGGCCTTCTTGAGCTGCGTGTGCTTGTGACCGGTCTGCATCAAGGTGCGCACGGTCTTCTCGATCTCTTGCTTGTCGGCCTTTGTGCGCAGAACGGCGACCTCGTCGCTCTTTTGCCAGCACATCCATGCCAGCACCAGCGAGCCCGCCACCGAGCCAAGGATCACACCACGCGCGAGGTTCATGTCTTTGAAGAAGCTCATGGGATAGTCCTCAGCTCTTGACCGTTTGGATCTTGGAGCAGTCGACATCCACGGCGAAGCCTTGGATGGAGATGCCCTTGCCGCCTTCGATGGACTTGCTCTGCTTGTCTTCCATCTCGCGGAACCAGGCCTCCGAGCGCAGCGCGCGCTTGAAGGACTCGAACTCCTGGCTCGCGGTCACGGAATCCTCCGCGAAGAAGGTCAGGTCCATCACGATGTGCACATGGTCGCCCTTGGCACCACGCCCAACCGTGTAGGTGGAGGTCAACTTGCGCACCGAAGGCCGCGTGCCTTTGGCGATCTCGCTGTCCATCACACCAAGCACCGCGGACAAGCCCGTCAATGCAGATTGCGGCTGCTGGATCTCGGCATCTTGACCGAGGTCCTTCTCGAGCTTGAGCACTTCGGCCTGCAACATGCGCTGCATCGAAGCGAGTTGATCGGCAGGCGGCGTCTCGTTCTCGGGGTTCTTGAACCCGTCGAGCAACTTGACAAAGTCCGGTGAGGGATACGCGACATAGCCTGCGCGACCCGACTTGGCCTCCGGCACAAGGAAGTTGCGCGCACTGTCGCGCCAGAACGCTAGTTCGCCACTCAACTGCTCTTGTTCACGTCCCAAGAAGCGGTACCACACGCCAGTACCCAACAAGAGCAACAGCGCCAGCACCATCAACGGCAGTTCAAGCCGTTCCCAAGTACCGCTGTAGCGCAACTCTTCGCGCCGCAGCGAAGCGGTGATGGCAGCACCGCCCATTTGACGCACAGCAGCTCCATATGCGACGACGAACTCGCCCGCGGAACCGTCAGGGCGGCCCGTTTCGTCGGTGAAGGCTTCCAGACGACGCGTATCGAAGTCGAGGATCGGTTCGTCAAGCAAACCTGGCACTTCAAGGCCGCAGATCAGCACAGCTTCCACGGCGTTAGCGGTACGCGCACCGGCAACGGTACGCGCCAGCTCGCGACGAATGCGCTGCGCGGCTTGCTGCGCACGCTTGGTCTCGTCGACTGGCGCAGGCGCTGCAGCTGCAGCTTCCCCTTCCACAGGTGCAGCGGTGCTGCTGCTCGCCGCACCATGAGCTCCGAACGGAATGGCGCGCACTTCGCGCAGCTTGCCGCCGTCGACCACCACCACACAGGTGGCGTGTTCGCCCACATGCACCAAGACTTGCGCCTTGTCGGCCACCAGCAAGCCGGCAGCATGCGCTGCGTTGTACATCGCCGTCGCTTCGAGCTCGGCCTCCATCGGTTCCGCGCCGGCCTTCGCCAGCAGATCGATGTTGCGCTTGATGTCGTCCTTCTTGACCGCGGTCACGAGCAACAAGCTCGACTCACCTGCGCTATCCAACATCTCGAAGTCGACAATGGCGTCATCGATCGTCAGGTGCGGGAACTCGCCTTCCACATCGAACTTCAGCGTCTCTTCGATCTTGGCGCGATCGGACAACTGCACCTTATGCGTGCGGAACGCACCCAAGCCCGTATCGAGCGCCACCATGACATCGTCGACGGGAGCCTTGGTGGCCTTCAACGCGTCAGCGATGACCTTCGCCGCCGCGCCCACGGGATCGTCACCATCGCGCGGCAACTCACCGCTCGCGGACGCCACGACCTTGTGCTTCTTCGGGCCGCCCTCAAGGACGACCAGCTCGAAGCGCTTGGTGCCAATGCGAATGCCACAGGTTCTTGCCATGCTGTCTCTCCGTTCAGCGTGCGCCGCTTGGGCACGCCATGATCCACTGGGCGCAATGATCCACTTAGCGAGGCCCCGATGCTAGTCGGTCAAAGGCATCTCGTTCGGCAACCGGCAGCACCTTGTCCCGCACGATCGCCCGGTAGCGTTGCCCGAGCTCACGCAGCTCGGGCTCCATCGCTGTGTTCAGTTCGGCCATGTGCCGGCCGCGGATCTCGTCCGCATCGGCCTTGTACTCTTCGAGCACGACCTCCAAGAGGTCGCGGCGCTCTTGCGACAAGGCAAAGCGCTGTGCCAGCAAGCGCGCGTAGTCGTCAAAGGCCGCATCGCTAACCGGAGGATTCGTAGTGCGCTTGGGCGCAATCAGCAAAGCTCCCACGGCCAGCCCCGCTCCAAAGCAGGACAAGGCCGCCACACCAATCCACAGGCGTAGGTCGTGCGCCAGCGTCACGGCTTCCGCACTTGCGCCGCCTCAGCACGCTGCAAGGCTTCTAGGCGTTCGAGGGCCGTGTCCATGCTGATCTGCGGACGCTCGGCAGCGCGCAGGCCATCGCCATCCGGCAAGCGGTTGTCGCGGGCCGCCAACACGACCAAGATCGTGGCCGCTGCTGCGACGCTGGTCAGAGTCAGCACATAGCGCAGCAGGCGATTGTCCTGCTCCGGCGCAGCAGCAGGCACCAACACTGCGGGTGCGCGCACAGCTTGCGGAGCGTGCGCCACCGGCGTGGCAGGTGCAAACGCCGCCTGCGCCACGCGCGCCGCGAAGCCACGCGGCACAGCACTCGCCGTCGGCTCGACAAACCAGCGCTGCAAGTCCTTGTGTTCTTGCACGCCCGTGCGGCAGCCCACGCACGCCAGCAGATGGCGGCGCAACGGCGCGGCTTGCGTCTCGCTCAGCTCGCCGTCCAAGTACGGACCGATCAGCGTGTGTGCATCGTTGCAGTTCATGGTGTGCCTCACTCGTCTTCGGCGAACTCGCCGTATTCGGGATGGAGTTCAAGCAGCGCGGCCTTGAAGCGCGCGCGCGCGCGGTACAGGCGCGACTCGATGGTGCCGATCGAGATCCCCAGCAGATCGGCCATGTCTTGGTAGGCCATGTCCTCGAACTCGCGCAGGATCAAGACCGTGCGGAAGATCTCCGGCAACTTGGCCAACGCGGCCTGGGTCGCACGCGCAATCTCCTCGCGCTCCAAAGCGGCATGCGGCGCGCAGATGCGCGCGTCCACCTGCTGCGGATCGGCGAGCACCTCGGGATCATCGGTCGAGGCGATCGGCGAGCGACTCTTCTTCTTGAGATGATCGAGCGCGGTGTTGACCGCGATGCGGTAGATCCAGGTGTAGAAGGACGCTTGACCTTCGAAGGAGTCCAAGCGCTTGAAGGCCTTCAAGAAGGTCTCCTGCGCCAAGTCCTCTAGCTCGACAGGATTCTTGACATAGTGGCGCAGCAGCGCGAACACGCGCGCCTCATGGCGCTCGACGAGCAGCTGGAACGAGCTCTGATGGCCCGCCAGCGTCTCGCGCACCAGCGCGGCGTCGTCGATCGCTTGCTCTTCCATGCGGACCACTTCCATGTCGGACGGTTGGACGCGCGACTTGCGCGTCTATTCCCGTGCCGGTAAGTCTATTCTAGGCAATAACTTATGTCGTCATCCCAAGTGCTTGGGCAGGCTGTGCCCCAGCTTGTCGCGCTTGGTCTCGAGGTACTTGCGGTTGATCGCGTTGGCCGGGGTGGCCAGCGGGACCTGGTCGACAACCTCCAAACCATAGCCGTGCAGACCGGCGATCTTCTTGGGGTTGTTGGTGATCAGCTTCATCCGTCGCACGCCCAAGTACTGAAGGATCTGGGCGCCCAAACCGTACTCGCGCAGGTCAGCCGGGAAGCCCAGCTTCTCGTTGGCTTCGACCGTGTCCAGGCCCGTGTCCTGCAGGCGATAGGCCTTCAGTTTGTTCTGCAAACCGATGCCGCGGCCTTCTTGACGCATGTAGACGAGCACGCCATGCGGCTCTTTGCCGAGCATCTCGAGGGCTGCATCCAACTGAGGTCCGCAGTCGCAGCGCAACGAGTGGAAGACATCACCCGTCAAGCACTCGCTGTGCACACGCACGGCGACCGTCGCGTCGATGGGCGCACGCGGTCCATCGGGGCCCGCTTCACCCAAGCCCACGGACAAGGCCATGTGCTCCTTGCCGTCGATCTTCGAGCGGAAGAGATGCGCTTGGAAGGTGCCAAAGCGCGTGGGCAACGGCAGGTCCATCTCGATCGGCTCGACAAGGCGCTCGTGCTGACGGCGCCACGCGATCAGGGCTTCAATCGTGCAGATTTTCAGCGCGTGCTTCGCGGCAAAGGCTTCGAGGTCGCCCATGCGCGACATCGTGCCGTCATCGTTCATGATCTCGCAGATCACTCCCGCGGGGCGTGCGCCGCACAACATGGCGAGATCGACAATGCCTTCGGTTTGACCACCGCGCACCAACACACCACCTTCGCGGGCGCGCAACGGGAAGACGTGACCAGGACGCGCGAGATCCGCGGCCTTGGCACCGGGTGCGGCAGCGACGCGAATGGTGTGGGCACGATCCTTGGCGCTGATGCCGGTCGTCACACCGCTGGCGGCCTCGATGGAGACCGTGAAGCCGGTACCCATCTTGTTCGTGTTCGTCGGCACTTGCGGCTGCAGCTCGAGCGTGTCGCAGATCTCGCTCGACAGCGGCATGCAGATCAACCCACGGCCTTCGCGTGCCATGAAGTTGATCGCCTCCGGCGTGCAGTATTCGGCAAGCATCGCCAGATCACCCTCGTTTTCACGACCGGGGTCATCAACGAGGATGATCATCTTGCCGGCCTTGAGGTCAGCCAGCACTTCGGGGATGGATGCGATTGCCATGGGTGTGCCTATGCCAGCAGTGTATTGTAGCCGCGCCCCCTGTCCCTACTGTGAACTTGTGCGTCAATCCGTACTGTACGCGCAACTCATGCACCAAACCGTTCGCAAGTCTCTGGTCGGGAGTGTACTGCTGGGGCTGTGCGGGGCGTGTGCGAGCGCGCCGAACACGAGCCCGTACGCACAGTTCGTCACGGCAACGCCTGCGGAGGCAGCGCAGAGCATCGCGCGCTGTGAGGCAGCGCGTGTGGATGGCGATGGCTTATTGGGAGCCTTGGCCACACGTGGCTCGCTGAAGGTGCGTGTCTTGGCTGTGCGTGCTTTGGGGCGACTGGCGGGGCACGAGGCTCCCTCGCGCGTGGTGGACGCTCTGACTGTTGCGGCAGGCGATGCCGAACCGCGTGTACGCGCCGAGGCGGCCTTTGCCTTGGGCTTGCATGCACAAACGACGGCTGCATGCAAGCTAGCCAGCGACCCCGAGGCCTCCGTGCGTGCACGCGCGATCGAGGCGTTGTCAAAAACGTCGGACAGGCGAGCCTATGTCGCGGTACTGCAAGCTCTGGATGATCCGGATGCGCGAGTGCGCTGGGAAGCAGCCTTGGGCGCAGGCCGATGGGACAAGCGCGCCGAGCACTACACCGAATTCGTGCAAGCTTTCAGCCAACGTGCACAGCAAGTCAGCGTGGACGACACCGAACTGCTGTGGCGTGTGCTGTCGACACACGCACGCTTGAAACTCTCAAGCCTGCAGGATCTCTGCGTGCGCGCAACACGCTCGCCTGATGTGCGTGTGCGCATCTTTGCCTTCCAGGGCTTGGCGCAGCGCCCACAGGACACCGAGACACTCCTTACAGAGCGTGCCGAAGCCTTGAGACGCGGCTTGCGCGACACCGATGCGCGCGTGGCGCAGGAAGCCGCGCTGGCCTTGCGAACTACGCCCGAACCCGAGCTCTGGGCAGACTTGGCCCAAGCAGCAACAGCAAGCTCCACGTCTACTCGTCTGTGCGCCATCGAAGCCTTGGGTGCGCTCGGTGCTTTGGATGCTTCCCTTACAGGTGTATTCAACGCGCTCGAGCGCGCACGCTTGGACGACTCACCCAATGTACGGGGCGCACGCCTAGAAGCTCTCGCCAAGGCACTTGGTGCTGAGGCCGCGCCGCAGCTGGACTTGGCGCGCTTGGACAAGGACCCGATCGTACGTGCAGCGGTAGCACGCGCCGCCGTGCACCTTGGTCCGGAGCGTGGCGTGCCGTTGCTGGACGAGTTGTCACGCGATCCGCACCTGCGGGTGGCGACGACGGCCACAGAGCTTTTGGGTACGTGGGATGTACCCGCTGCACGGGACGCTGCTCTGCGCAGGCTGGATAGCAACGATGATGGTGTGCGTTTGGCCGCGATGAATGCACTCGGCACGCTAGCCACGGCAGAGATGGCGCCGAGGATCTTGGCTGCTGTGCGCACACAGACCAGCGGCATTGGCGCCGAGGTGGCTCAAGTCGCCGTCGAGATCGCGCGGCGTCTGCGTGACGCACGCTTGGCTCTAGAGCTGTCGCAGCATCCGAACGACTATGTGGCCCAAGCGGCTACCCAGCTCTTGCGCACGGAGTTCCGCAAGGAGCCTGTAGCGCGGACGGAACGCGAGGTGTGGCGTGGTGTGCCCGGCGCGCTGAACCAGCCGAAAGGAGCGCGCATCACCACGACACGCGGCCAAGTAGAGGTGGAACTGTACGGAGCGGAAACACCATTGCATGTGCACAACTTTGCCCTGCATGTGATCAAGGGCACCTATGCGGATTTGCTGTTCCACCGTGTGGTGCCGGACTTTGTCGTGCAAGGCGGAGATCCACGCGGTGATGGCAATGGAGGTGCTGCGTGGGACGGAGGTGCTTTGCGCGCCGAGTTCACGCCGCGGCCTTTTGTGACGGGCTCCTTGGGGATGCCGCGCAATGCGGATCCTGACTCCGGCGGCTGTCAGGTGTTCTTTACACTGCGCGAGACACCGCATCTGGATGGGCGCTACACCAACTTTGGGACCGTCACCAAAGGCCTCGAGGTCCTGCAACGCATCGAGGTGGGCGACCGGATCGTGAAGGTCGAACTGCTGCCCTGAGGGCACAGCCGCAGGCGGAAAGGATTTCGCATTGTGTCATTTGCGATTTCCTTGCTTTGACTTATCGCTCGGCCCTGCCGCCGACGAAGACAAAGGGGTCGCGGGCGTCCGGGCAGGACGCATATCCCCCGCACGGGCTAGGTCTCCATGTACAAGCAGGCAGTGGTGTTGGGCGTGCTGCTCACGGCGGTGAGCGTGCTGCTGACTCGGCAAGAGACCCTGCGTGGTCGGCTTGCGGAACTGGAGACGATGCGCCACGCATCGCCCGCCGAAGTACAAGCGTTGCAAGCAGAGCTGGAGGCACTACGCGTGCGCTCGCAGGAGGCCATCGCACAGTTGCGTGCAGCCACAGCAGCCGGTGCGAACAGGCTGGAGATCGAGAGCCGCTTGTGCACCTTGGAAGCCGAGCTGCGGCGCACGGAAAGCGAGCTGGTCGCAGAGCAGAAGCAGAACGCGCGCTTAGTTGACGACCTACCGCGAGCGATCGAGGCGCATGTCGCGCCCTTGGCTGGAGACCTGAGCAACAGCCGTCTGCAACTGGATGACTGGATGCGCACGCACGCGGACAATACGCGTGCAACGCAAGCACAACTGGCGCGGCTGGAACAGGCTATCCCGCGCGAAACAGGCACCGACGAACTGTGGAACGACCTGCTGGGACCTACGGTCCAGGTGTCAGGGGAAGAGTCGGTAGGCTCGGGTGTGTTGCTGCGTTCACGCGCCAACGCAGACGGTAGCTGGACCACGCATGTGTTGACGGCGTGGCATGTGATTCGTGACCTGAGCGCAGATCCCGACACAGGCGAGACCATCGTGCCGGTGACGCTGTATGCGCGTGATGGGTCGATCCAACCGCACACCGCACGCCTTGTGAAGAAGGAGGCGGATCTCGATGTGGCCTTGCTAGCGCTAGAAACGACGACGGCGCTGCCGCATGGTGCGCGTCTGGCCTCACGCGAGACGCTGCGTCACGCACAAGTGTTCGAGCCGGTGTGGGCCGTGGGTTGCCCCTTGGGCAACGATCCTATCCCGACCGCAGGAACGCTTTCGGATACGCACCATCATGTCGATGGGCTGCGCTACTGGATGATCAGCGCGCCCACCTACATCGGCAACTCAGGCGGAGGCGTGTACAACGGCCGCACGCGCGAGTTGGTGGGCATCTTCACCAAGATCTACACGCATGGCTCAGTGCGTCCGACCGTGGTGCCGCACATGGGGCTCGCCACGCCGCTGGAGACGGTCTACGACTGGCTCGAGCATGAAGGCATCGCCGACATTGAGCCGGTAGGCCCACGCGTAGAAACAGCTGCAGCGACTAAGTAGCTTCCACCACGCGTTTGAGCTTGGCTAGGCCCTTGTCAAAATCACTTTGCATGGCGCCCAGCAACAGTAAGCGCATCCAGCCGCCTAGCACGGGAATGGCGAGGTCGCCCTTCATGGTCCACACGACCTGTGTGCCGCCATCCACGGCTTCGTAACGCAACACGCCTTGCGAAGGCAACTCGCCGTCCCCCATCACGAACGCCATGTCGTAGGCGATTCCTGTGTCATCGCAACGGGTGAAGACCAAGCGACCTTCGCCGCTGTCATCCTTCCAACGCTGCATAGCACCCACACCGGTGGTCTGAGCTCCATACTCGATCACCATCTGCGGCGAAGCCTCAGACCAACTGGTCCATTCGGGCCAGCGTCGCAGATCACCAACGCGCTCATGCACGCGCGCCGCCGGTGCAGCAATCTGCACGCGCGACTCGACGGTGTACGCGGTAGGCAGCGCCAACCCCACAAGGAGGGCAAGGGCCAGCAGCACGAGCGCGACCAGCAAGATCTTTCGCAGCATGCGCACAATGATAGCGCCGCGTGACAGGGGCCATGTCCAGTCGACTTGACCCTAGGCACGCGGCGCCATAGTGCGCAGACAGACCTACGCGCAGCGTCTCAGGTGCAGGACGCTTCAAAGATGCTCTGGATGGCTTCGTCTAGCAGGTAGTCGAACTCATCATCCGACTGTTGCGCCGACAGCCCCTCCGAAAGGGCGCGGCTGAAGCTGGCGATCAAGCCTTCGTTGCGTGCCAAGCGCTGGTTGCTCTTGGTACGGCTGTAGCCACCAGACAACGCCACCACGCGCACCACATTGGGGTGCTCGATCAAGCGCATGTAGAAGTTGTCCACTTCCGGCAGCGTGAGCTTGAGCATCACGGTTTGATGCGGCTCGAGATCATCGAGATGCGCCATCAACGCATCTTCGAGCAGGCCTTCGGCTGCGGCCTTGTCGGGGCATTCAATGTCGACCTCAGGCTCAATGATCGGAACGAGGCCTGCATCGACGATGCGCAAGCCGAACTCGAACTGTTGGGCAACCACCTTGGCGATCCCGCTCTTGTTGGCCTGCTTGATGACCGAGCGCATCTTCGTGCCGAAGACACCGTTCGCTTCGGCGCGCTCCAGCAACGCATCGAGGCCGGGCATGTCCTTCATCAACTGGACGCCTTCGGCCTCCGCGGCGAGACCCTTGTCGACCTTGAGGAACGGCACCACGCGCTTCTCTTGCCACAAGTACTGTGCAGAGCCTTTGCCGCGGATCTGGCGATCCATCGTGTTCTCAAACAGGATCGCACCCAAGATACGATCGCCGTTGAATGCCGGTGAGGTGATGATGCGCGTGCGCATCTCATGCACCTTGCCGTACATCTCTTCTTCGCCTTGATAGGCGGTCTCCGGCACGCCGTACAGGCGCAACGCCTTCGGGGTGCTGCCGCCGCTCTGGTCGAGAGCCGCGAGGAAGCCGTCTTGAGTGAGTACCTTGGTGAACTGCTGGTCGAAGGACATCGTCAGGTGTGTGATGGGTTGGCTGGTTGTGCCGGTTGGCCTGAGTGTCACCGATCGGAGGCAAGCGATCAACGCCGCGTGCTGGTATCGTGCTGGTGTGAGGCTCCACTGGCTGGCAATCGGGTTGGCGGCCACCGCCGCCACAGCGGGCGCACAGAGCGCCCAACCGCTGGACTACAACCGCGATGTGCGCGCGTTGCTGTCCGATCGTTGCTTTGCTTGTCACGGGCCGGATGAGGCGCAACGCAAGGCCGAGTTGCGCTTGGATACGGCGGAAGGCGCAGCCGAAGCACTCGCAAGTGGTGAGTTGCTGCGGCGCTTGCACAGCACAGACCCCGACGAGGTGATGCCGCCGCCGTCGCTCAAACGGCCGTTAGCCGACGACGAACGCCAGAAGCTAGTGCGCTGGATCGAAGAGGGCGCCGTCTATCAACGACACTGGGCCTTCGTGGCTCCACAGGCTGCTGTACCTGCAGGCTGGACCCGCGAGCCGATCGACACGCTCATCACAGCACAGCTAGAGGCGCAAGGCCTGGCTCCCGAGCCCGAAGCGGAACCGCGTGTGCTGTTGCGACGCGTGTCGATGGTGCTCACCGGGTTGCCGCCTACACCGGAACAGGCGGACGCCTTTGCCGCCGATCCCACCAACGCAGCCTACGAAGCATATGTCGATGCGTTGCTCGCTTCGCCCGCGGCAGCAGAGCACATGGCGAGTGTGTGGCTGGACTTGGCGCGCTATGCAGACACGCACGGCTTTCAGACGGATGGGCCCGCCTTCACATGGCCGTGGCGTGATTGGTTGCTAGAGGCGCTGCGCAGCAACAAGCCGTATGACCAGTTCGTCACGGATGTGCTAGCCGGTGATCTCAAGACACAAGCGACAGTTGCCGATCGTGTAGCGACGGCGTTCCAGCGCTTGCACCGCACGACCGAAGAAGGCGGTTCGATCCCCGAAGAGTTCCGGCAAGAAGCCATCGCTGATCGTGTGGGCACCTTTGGCACGGCGTTTCTAGGCCTGACGCTCGATTGTGCGCGCTGCCACGACCACAAGTACGACCCAGTGCCCATGCGCGACTACTACGCGCTGGCTGCGATGTTTGGTGCGCTGGATGAGAACGGACTGAAGCCCTTCTCCTTGCCCGGCGATGCGCCGCCTCCGTTCGTGCGACTCGCTACACCCGAGCAGGAAGCGCAAGAGCGCACACTGGCGGCGGCAGTGCAGTCCGCAGCCGACTTCTGGTCTGCTACGCGCACCCAAGCCCTGGCGCGCGTACAGCCACCTGACGAAGCAGCGATCGTGTTGCCTACACCAGCTGCGCATTACCCCTTCGATGTGTTGGAGAACGGCACCACGCCCAATGCCGTCCGCGATGGCAAGCCAGCTCATCTGGATCGGCATCGCCCCGAGCAGCTCGGCACTGTGGAGTTGGTGGCTAGCCCTCATGGCCAAGCCTTGCGCTTGGATGGCGATGGTGGCGTATGGCTCGAGCAGCAAGTCAACTTTGGGCGCCACGATCCCGTCACGCTGTCGCTGTGGATGCGTCCAAGCGAGCGCAATGTGCGCGCAGCCATCGTGCATGCATCGGGCTTCCACACACAAGACGCGGATGCATCGGGCATCGAGCTGGAACTGGTCGACGGGCATGTGCGCTGGAGCGCGATTCATCGTTGGCCAGGCTCCGCCGCAAGCATTCAGACGCGCGCACCGTTGGAGCTTGAGCAGTGGACCCATGTGGTCGCTAGCTATGACGGCTCTTCGAGCGCATCGGGCCTGCGCCTCTATGTGAATGGTGCACTCGCCGACACACAAGTTGTGCGCGATCACCTAGATGGACCTCTTGCAGGCCATGCACTCGAAGTGGGTTCACGCTCGC
>Ga0255097_1000824_pt1 | contig 11898 bp, 8 predicted proteins | sample Colum_Atlam_RepB_2_FD_188436 | JGI IMG/M metagenome (GOLD analysis project Ga0255097, IMG submission 188436) | Freshwater microbial communities from Columbia River, Oregon, United States - Colum_Atlam_RepB_8d | ecosystem: Environmental > Aquatic > Freshwater > River | place: USA: Oregon...
GCTGCCGCTGCTGATCGACGTGCTCGACAACGACCCGCAGCGCCACACCCGGCTCTCGTGGCGGCAGGCCATCACCCACCAGGTGAGCCAGACCTGCGCGGCCTACTTCGACGACCACCAGGCCCAGTGGCAGCCCGACCGGGCGCAAGGCCTCTACGCCTTCTGGCACGACACCCTTCAGCACGACCACGGCATCGGCCTGCTCATGGGCCTGCCCCACATCGGCCGCGCCATCGGCGCCCTGCCCGCCACGGCGCAAGACGCCGAGCACTGGGTGATGCAGCGCCTGGGCCTGCCGCCCGCAGCGTGGGCCGACTACCTGGAATCGGTGCTGCTCACGGTGAACGGCTGGGCCTCGTGGTGCGCCTACCTGGGCTGGCAGGCCGGGCAAGAAGGCCGGCAAGACCCGCACCTGCGCGAGCTGCTGGCCATTCGCCTGGCCTGGGGCGCCCTGCTGCTGGAGTGCAAGGACGACCTCGCCGCGCGGCAGGCCTTCGCTTCGCTGCAACGCGCCTGGGCCAATGCGGCCGAGGTGCTGGCACAGGCCGAGCAGGCGCTGCTGGTGGACGAGGTGTGGCAACTGGCGCTGGAACTGGGCTACCAGCGCGAACTGGCCCAGCGCCTGCAGGCGGCCAGCGGGCCAGCGGGCGAGCCGGGCGACATCGAGGTGCAGGCCGCCTTCTGCATCGACGTGCGCAGCGAGCCCCTGCGCCGCGCGATCGAAGCGGCCTGGCCCGCCGTGCAGACCATTGGCTTTGCTGGTTTCTTCGGCCTGCCGGTGGCCTACACCCCGCTTGCCACCGCCGCGCGCCGCCCGCAACTGCCCGGCCTGCTGCCGCCGGCCATCGAGGTGAGCGACGAGCTGGTGCCCTCAGAAGCCGCCCGGTCTGAGGCCGCCAGCGCGCTGCACAAGGCCGCCAGCCAGGCGCGCCAGACCCGCCTGGCCCTGTCGGACCAATGGAGCGCGGTGGGGCGCTGGCCCGGCGCCGCCTTTTCCTTTGTGGAGGCCGCCGGCCTGGGCTACCTGGGCCAGCTCGGCCAGTGGCTGAAACCCGCCGCGAAAGACCGCGCCCGCGACGACCTGGCCGGCCTGCCGGCGCGCTACCGCCCCATCTGCCGGCCCCGCCTGATGGGCATGGACCTGGAGGCCAAGGTGGCGCTGGCGGCCCGCGTGCTGCACGCCATGGGGCTGGACCGGCACCTCGCCCCGCTGGTGCTGCTGGTGGGCCACGGCAGCCAGTCGGCCAACAACGCGCACGCCGCCGCGCTGGACTGCGGCGCCTGCTGCGGCCAGACCGGCGAGGTGAACGCCCGCACCCTGGCCCACCTGCTCAACGAGGCCGAGGTGCGCCAGGGCCTGACCGCGCGCGGCATCGAGGTGCCGGCCGGCACCACCTTCGTGGCCGCGCTGCACAACACCACCACCGACGAGATCGAAGGCTTTGACCTGGACCTGCTGCCCCCCGACGCCCACCAGCGCTGGGAACACCTGCAAGTGGTGCTGGCGCAGGCCGGCGACCAGGTGCGCCGCCTGCGCGCGCCCAGCCTGCGGCTTGACCCGCGCCTGCCGCACGCCGAGCTGCTGCAGCAACTGCGCCGCCGCGCCAACGACGGCGCGCAGACCCGGCCGGAATGGGGCCTGGCCGGCAACGCCGCCTTCGTGATCGCGCCGCGCTCGCGCAGCCAGGGCGCGGTGCTGGACGGGCGCAGCTTCCTGCACGACTACGACGCTACCCAGGACAGCGACGGCAGCGTGCTGGAGCTGCTGATGACCGCGCCCATGCTGGTGACGCACTGGATCAACTGGCAGTACCACGCCTCCACCTGCGACCCCGAGCGCCTGGGCAGCGGCAACAAGGTGCTGCACAACGTGGTGGGCGGCACCCTGGGCGTGTTCGAGGGCAACGGCGGCGACCTGCGCATCGGCCTGTCGAAGCAGTCGCTGCACGACGGCCAGCGCTGGCTGCACGAGCCGCTGCGCCTGACGGTGGTGATCGACGCGCCACGCGAGGCCATCGAATCGGTGATCGCGCGCCACGCCGTGGTGCGCCAGCTGCTGGACAACGGCTGGCTGCACCTCTGGCGCTTCGAGGCGATCGGCTTCGCGCGCTACACGCAGGGCCAGTGGCTGCCCCTGGAGGCCGCCTGATGCCAGAGGACCCAGGCCACGCACCACGGCGCGTGGCCCTGCTCACCCAGCACGGCAAAGAGCGCGTGCTCGCGCCCGTGCTGGAGCCCGGCTGGGGCTGCGCCATCGAACTCGTCACCGGCTTTGACACCGACCTGCTCGGCACCTTCACCGGCGAAACGCCCCGGCCCGGCAGCCAGCTCGACGCCGCGCGGCGCAAAGCCCGCAAGGGCATGGAACTGTCTGGCCTGCCGACCGGCCTGGCCAGCGAAGGCAGCTTCGGCCCCGACCCCTTCACGGGCCTCTTCCCCTGGAACGTGGAGCTGCTGGTGTGGATCGACGACACGCTGGGCATCGAGGTGGTGGGCATGGCCCAGGGCGCCGACAGCGGCGGCCACCTGCAAACCGGCCAGTGGAGCGAGGTGGAGGCCTTTGCCCGGCGCGAGGGCTTCCCGCGGCAGCAACTGGTGCTGCGCCCCGCAGGGCCCGAGCACCCCGGTGTGCTCAAGGGCATCGCCGACTGGGGCGCCCTGCGCGAACACTTTGATCAATGCCAGGGCCAGGCCGCCAACCACCAGGTGTTCGTGGAACCCGACCGCCGCGCCTTCGCCAGCCCCGCGCGCCTGGCCCGCATCGAAGAAGCCGCGCGCGACCTGCTGCAGCGCCTGCGCTCGCCCTGCCCCGCCTGCGAAGCGCCGGGCTACTGGGTGAGCGACCGCCTGCCCGGCCTGCCCTGCGCGGCCTGCGGCGCGCCCACCGCCAAACACCGCGCCGAGGTCTGGGCCTGCGGCCGTTGCGGGCACCGGCACACGGTGGAGCGAGCCGACCGGCAAGCGGCCGAGCCGGCGGAGTGCGGGCGGTGCAACCCTTGATGGGGTGGGGCGGAAATCTGCGGCGTGTCGAGATTTTCGACAGATCGCATAGTCATGTCGAAAATTTCAAAAAAAATCGACACATATTGGCCATTGGTCGAACCGACCGACGTGTCAGCGCACCAGTTCGGCGAACAACGCGTCGTTGATGTAGTACATCTCGCGCCCCATTTTGCGAGGGCTCAACACGCCCAACCCGGCCAATGTCTGCAAGTAGGTGGATGCCGTCTGGCGCTTGGCCAAGCCAGCATCTACCAAGAACTGGATCTTGGTGTAGGGGTGACGAAAGATCACCTCGATCAAGTCCTTGCTGTAGATACCCGGCGCATCGCGCTGCACCCGGGCACGGACTTCTTCCATCAGCGCCCTGATGCGCGTGACCTGATCAAACGTCTGCTGCGCTGTGCTGGTCACTCCGCGCAGCATGTACAGAAGCCACGGCTCCCACGCTTGCTGCTCGGTTACCGCACGCAGCCCGGCGTAATAGGCCGCCTTGTTGGCCATGATGTAGCGCGACAAAAACAGCACCGGAATGTCCAGCAACCCCGCGTGCACCAGGTACAGCAGATTCAAAATCCGGCCTGTTCGTCCGTTGCCATCGTCAAATGGGTGAATCGCCTCGAACTGGTAGTGCTGCACCGCCATCTTGACCAGAGGGTCCAGCCCATCGTCGGCGTGGATGAACTGCTCCAGGTTGGTCAGCTTGTCTCGCAACAGCGCCTCGCCTGCAGGGGGCGTGTACACCACCTCCCCCGCCGCGTTCTTGAGCGCCGTGCCAATCGTGCGCCGCACGCCGATGTCTTGCTGCTTGATGATGCGCACCATGTCCACAAACAGGTTCGTGGTCAGCGGGCGGTCTTTCAGCGCGTCAAAACCAAACTTCAAGGCCTCGCGGTAGCGCAGCACTTCCTTGGTGTGCGCGTCGGTCGATCCATCGGCTCGCGCGTCAGCACGGTACAACTCGTCGTTGGTGGTGACGATGTTCTCGATCTCAGACGACAGTCTCGCTTCCTGCAGCACGATGCTGTTGATCAGCACGCCCTGGTTGGGAATTTGAGCCGCCAGCCCGCGCAGGTTGGCCAGCATGCGGTTGGCCTCAATCGCCTCCTTCAGCACGGCCTTGGTCTCCAGCTCTACGGCCGGCGGCAGCAGGGGCAGATCGTTGAAGGGCTGAAGACGATCAAAAGGCATAGTGAACTTTCACGCTCAGCACTGTTACGCCGTGCAATGGCATCGCCAGAAATCCACTGCGTCAGCTGCTACCCGCAGATAGGCCACCGCCAACACTCGATCAGTGGCCACCGAATACCGCTCACCAAGCTCCCGTCTGCGTGAGGATGCATGCGCTAATGGCACGTGCTGCGTCGAGATCTACACGGCGGCATACCTGAATGGTGCCCCGCGACTGTACCGCCTTGACAAGTTCATTGAGCATCCCGAGTACGGCAATGGCTTGGCCCGCCGTGATGGCGCTTGCCACAAAGGCACAGAAACAAAAAGGCCGCGCAAACGCGCGGCCTTCTCTTGGCTTCCTAGGGGCTCTCGGCGCCTAGGGCGGGCCAAAGGCCCATCAGGAGCTGAACAGGAAGTTCATCACGTCGCCGTCCTTGACGACGTATTCCTTGCCTTCGGCGCGCATCTTGCCGGCGTCTTTGGCGCCTTGTTCGCCCTTGTAGGCGATGAAGTCGTCAAAGGAAATGGTCTGGGCGCGGATGTAGCCCTTCTCGAAGTCGGTGTGGATCACGCCCGCGGCCTGAGGGCCGGTGTCGCCCTGGTGAATGGTCCAGGCGCGCACTTCCTTCACGCCGGCGGTGAAGTAGGTCTGCAGGCCCAGCAGCTTGTAGGCGGCGCGGATCAGGCGGTTCAGGCCGGGTTCGTCCTGGCCCAGTTCCTTGAGGAATTCGAGGCGGTCGGCATCGTCCATCTCGGAGAGTTCGGCCTCGATCTTGGCGCAGATGGCCACCACCGGCGCGTTCTGGCGAGCGGCGAATTCCTTCAGGCGATCAAGCAGGGGGTTGTTCTCGAACCCGTCTTCCGACACGTTGGCCACGAACATGGCCGGCTTGGCCGTGATCAGGAAAAACTGCTTGAGCTGGGCTTGCTCTTCCTTGCTGAAGTCGATGGTGCGCACCGGCTGGGTATCGTTGAGCGCGGCCTGGCACTTCTCCAGGATGGCCAGTTGCTTGGCCGCTTCCTTGTCGCCGGAGCGGGCCAGCTTGCTCACGCGGTGCACGGCCTTCTCCACCGCCGCCAGGTCGGCCAGGCACAGCTCGGTCTGGATGACCTCGATGTCAGCGATCGGGTCCACCTTGTTGGCCACGTGGATCACGTTGGGGTCTTCAAAGCAGCGCACCACGTTGACGATGGCGTCGGTCTCGCGGATGTGCGCCAGGAACTTGTTGCCCAGGCCTTCGCCGGTGCTGGCACCGGCCACCAGGCCGGCGATGTCCACGAACTCCACGATGGCCGGCACGATGCGCTCGGGCTTGACGATCTCGGCCAGCTGCGCCAGGCGCGGATCGGGCACTTCCACCACGCCGGTGTTGGGCTCGATGGTGCAGAAGGGGTAGTTCTCGGCGGCGATGCCGGCCTTGGTCAGGGCGTTGAAAAGGGTGGACTTGCCGACGTTGGGCAAGCCGACGATGCCGCATTGGAGACTCATGGAATACCTCGAAAAATCAACCCGAAAGTGTATGCGATGGCCCCGATTGCGTTAGTCTGGTCGGCGCTGGCAGATCCCAGACGCGTTCGGAGACAACACAGATGGAAGTCCAGGCCACCGGCACCTCGCCCCTGTACCTGTTCGAGAAGTTCGAGGTTGGCGTGATTCACCTCGACGCCACGCGCAACGTCGTGGCGATGAACGATTTCGCCCGCAAGGTGCTGCCGGTGGACGAAAAACAGCCGTTCGACAAGCTGGTCACCTCGTTCCACCCCGAGCGCTCCAAGCCCAAGGTCGATTTCCTGCTGGACCAGGCCTCGGGCTGCCCCGTGGCGAGTTCCACGCCGATGACCATGATCATCAACATCCCGGAGCAGGTGCTGCTGATCAAGGTGACGCGCCTGGGCGACCACCTGGGCGCCACCACCGGTTTCGTGCTGGTGTTCTACGACGTCACGCAGGTGGTGAGCCAGGAAGCCCCGGCCAGCGCTGGCCTGCCCGCGCGGGCGAACGTGCGGCTGAACCGCATCCCGATGGTGGCCAACCACAAGGTGGCCTTTGTCGACACCGCCGATGTGCTGAGCCTGGAATCGCAGGCGCACTACACCCGCGTGCTCACGCGCGATGGCTTCCATTTCTGCAACCTGAGCATCGGGGACCTGGAGGCCCGGCTTGACCCGGCGCAGTTCCTGCGCGTGCACCGCTGCTTCATCGTGAACCTGCGGGCCGTGGCCGAACTGGGCCGCGAGGGCAGCAAGACGCTGATCGTGCTCAAGGGCAAGCACCGCGAGCCGATCCCGGTGGCGCGCGGCGAGGTGGCGCGGCTGCGCGAAGCCCTGGGCCTGCTGGCCAAGCACTGACCCAGGGCCTTTTGGGGCCATTGGGCGCCTCTTGGGCGCCTTTTGGGGCCGCTAGGACATACCCGTATTGCCTTGCTGTGCGCGCCTGATCTGAGCAGTTCGTGCAGCCACGCGTGCAATTCGTGCGAAAAATCGGTCGTTCTGTGAACTCCTGAGTTCAAGACCCGCCATTGGAGTGGGATAGCGTGTGTCTACCAGACTGGGTGTGCGTTGACAAAAGTCAAGCGCCCACCCAGAAGACCAGGAGACAACACGATGATCCCACCGCGTTTCGAGTACCACGCGCCCAAGTCGGTCGGCGAGGCCGTGGCCCTGCTGGGCCAGCTCGGGTCCGATGCGAAGCTGCTGGCCGGCGGCCACAGCCTGCTGCCCATGATGAAGCTGCGCTTCGCGCAGCCGGCGCACCTGATCGACATCAACCGCATTCCCGAGCTGCGCGGCATTCGCGAAGAGGGTGGCACGGTGGTCATCGGTGCGATGACGGTGGAGAACGACCTCATCCACTCGCCCATCGTGCAGGCTAAGCTGCCGCTGCTGGCCGAGGCGGCCAGGCTGATCGCCGACCCACAGGTGCGCAACCGCGGCACCATCGGCGGCGACATCGCCCACGGCGACCCGGGCAACGACCACCCTGCCCTGTCCATCGCCATCGAGGCGTCTTTCGTGCTCGAAGGCCCGAACGGCCGTCGCACGGTGACGGCCGACGGTTTCTTCCTGGGCACCTACATGACGCTGCTGGAAGAAAACGAGGTGATGGTGGAGATCCACGCCCCGGCCTTCGCGCAGGGCACGGGCTGGGCCTACGAAAAGCTCAAGCGCAAGACCGGCGACTGGGCCACCGCCGGGTGTGCCGTGGTGATGCGCAAGAGCGGCAACACGGTGAGCCATGTGCGAATCGCCCTGACCAATGTGGCGCCCACCGCACTGCGCGCCGAAGCGGCCGAGGCCGCCCTGCTGGGCCAGGCCTTCACGCCCGCCGCGGTGCAAGCCGCCGCCGACGCGGCCACCGCCATTTGCGAACCGGCCGAAGACCTGCGCGGCGACGCCGAATACAAGACCGCCATGGCCGGCGAAATGGTCAAGCGCGCCCTGGCCAAGGCCTGGGCCCGTTGCGCATAAACCCGAGGAGACAACCCCATGGCCAAAAAACTCATCACCGTCAGCGTCAACGGCAAGAGCGAAGAAAAAGCGGTCGAGCCGCGCACGCTGCTGATCCACTTTCTGCGCGAAGACCTCAACCTGACGGGCGCGCACATCGGCTGCGAGACCAGCCACTGCGGCGCCTGCACGGTGGACATCGACGGCCGCTCGGTCAAGAGCTGCACCCACCTGGCGGTGCAGTGCGACGGCTCCGAGGTGCTCACGGTCGAGGGTCTCGCCAACAAGGGCGTGCTGCACGCGGTGCAAGAGGGCTTCTACAAAGAGCACGGCCTGCAGTGCGGCTTCTGCACGCCCGGCATGCTGATGCGCGCCTACCGCTTCCTGCACGAGAACCCCAACCCCAGCGAAGAAGAGATCCGCATGGGCATGAGCGGAAACCTCTGCCGCTGCACCGGCTACCAGAACATCGTCAAGGCGGTGCAGCACGCCGCCAAGAAGTTGCAAGAAACCGCCACGGCCTGAACCCATTCACGGAGAACACCCCAATGAACGCACCGGTACAAACCGCCGAAGCCCGTGAAATCGCCCTGGCCGGCATGGGCGTCTCGCGCCTGCGCAAGGAAGACGCCCGATTCATCCAGGGCAAGGGCAACTACGTCGACGACATCAAGATGCCCGGCATGCTGCACATGGACATCGTGCGCAGCCCGCTGGCCCACGCCCGCATCAAGAAAATCAACAAAGAAGCCGCGCTCGCCATCCCGGGCGTGCACGCGGTGCTGACGGCCGATGACCTCAAGCCGCTCAAGCTGCACTGGATGCCCACGCTGGCCGGCGACGTGGCCGCCGTGCTGGCCGACGAGAAGGTGCACTTCCAGATGCAGGAGGTGGCCATCGTCATCGCCGACGACCGCTACATCGCCGCCGACGCGGTGGAAGCGGTGGAGGTGGAATACGAAGAGCTGCCGGTGGTGACCGACCCGTATGCCGCCCTGCAGCCCGATGCGCCCGTGATCCGCGAAGACTTGGCCGGCAAGACCAGCGGCGCCCACGGCCCGCGCGAGCACCACAACCACATCTTCACCTGGGACGCGGGCGACAAGGCCGCGGCCGACGCCGCGTTCGCCAACGCGCCGGTGACGGTGAGCCAGCACATGTACTACCCGCGCGTGCACCCCTGCCCGCTGGAGACCTGCGGCTGCGTGGCCAGCTTCGACCCGGTGCGCGGCGACCTGACCACCTACATCACCAGCCAGGCGCCGCACGTGGTGCGCACCGTGGTGTCGCTGCTCTCGGGCATTCCGGAATCGAAGGTTCGCATCGTCAGCCCCGACATCGGTGGCGGCTTCGGCAACAAGGTGGGCGTCTACCCCGGCTATGTGTGCGCCATCGTGGCGTCCATCGTGCTGGGCCGCCCGGTGAAGTGGGTGGAAGACCGGGTGGAGAACATCTCCACCACCGCCTTCGCCCGGGACTACCACATGGACGGCGAACTCGCCGCCACGCCCGACGGCAAGATCACCGCGCTGCGCGTGAACGTGGTGGCCGACCACGGCGCCTTCGACGCCTGCGCCGACCCGACCAAGTTCCCGGCCGGCATGTTCCACATCGTCTCGGGCAGTTACGACATCCCGGCCGCGCACTGCTCGGTCAAGGGCGTGTACACCAACAAGGCACCGGGTGGCGTGGCCTACCGCTGCAGCTTCCGCGTGACCGAAGCGGTGTACCTGGTCGAGCGCATGGTGGACGTGCTGGCGCAGAAGCTGGGCATGGACAAGGCCGAGATCCGCGCCAAGAACTTCATCAAGAAGGAACAGTTCCCCTACACCAGCGCCTTCGGTTTCGAGTACGACAGCGGCGACTACCACACGGCCCTCAAGAAGGTGCTGGACGCGGTGGACTACCCCGCCCTGCGCGCCGAGCAGGCGGCCAAGCGCGCCGACCCGAACAGCCCCACGCTGATGGGCATTGGCCTGGTGACCTTCACCGAGGTGGTGGGCGCCGGCCCCAGCAAGATGTGCGACATCCTGGGCGTGGGCATGTTCGACAGCTGCGAGATCCGCATCCACCCCACCGGCAGCGCCATCGCCCGCATGGGCACCATCACGCAGGGCCAGGGCCACCAGACCACCTACGCGCAGATCATCGCCACCGAGCTGGGCATTCCGTCGGAGGTGATCCAGGTGGAAGAAGGCGACACGTCCACCGCGCCTTATGGCCTGGGCACCTACGGCTCGCGCTCCACGCCGGTGGCCGGTGCCGCCATCGCCCTGGCCGCGCGCAAGATCCACGCGAAGGCGCGCAAGATCGCGGCCCACATGCTGGAGGTCAACGAAAACGACCTTGACTGGGAAGTGGACCGCTTCAAGGTCAAGGGCGACGACAGCAAGTTCAAGACCATGGCCGACGTGGCCTGGCAGGCCTACCACCAGCCGCCCGCCGGCATGGAGCCGGGCCTGGAAGCGGTGCACTATTACGACCCGCCGAACTTCACCTTCCCCTTCGGCATCTACCTGTGTGTGGTCGACATCGACCGCGCCACCGGCGAGACCAAGATCCGCCGCTTCTACGCCCTGGACGACTGCGGCACCCGCATCAACCCCATGATCATCGAGGGGCAGATCCACGGCGGCCTGACCGAGGGCTTCGCGGTGGCCATGGGCCAGCAGATGCCCTTCGACGCGCAAGGCAACCTGATGGGCAACACGCTGATGGACTACTTCCTGCCCACGGCCGTGGAGACGCCGAAGTGGGAGACCGACCACACCGTCACGCCCAGCCCGCACCACCCCATCGGCGCCAAGGGCGTGGCCGAGTCGCCGCACGTGGGGAGCATCCCCACCTTCACCTCGGCCGTGGTCGACGCCTTCGCCCACCTGGGCGTGACGCACATGGACATGCCGCACAACGCCTTCCGCGTCTGGAAGCAACTCAAGGCCTCGGGCGTGAACTTGTAACCCCCCGCCGCGCTGCGCGCGCCCCCCAGGGGGCGGCGCTGGCGGCCCGGCAAAGCCGGTTCCGCGGCGCCCTGGGCTGGCGTGACTTCACGCGCAGTTCATCGCGCTCCGGCTCGCAGGCTCTGTGTTCACCGATTCAACAAAAGGTATTCCGTCATGGAAGTCAAACTCGACAAACGCTACCCGCTCGACGTGGACCCGGCGCGCGCCTGGGCCATCCTGGGCGACCTCAAGGCCGTGGCCGGCTGCATGCCCGGCGCGGAACTGACCGAACAGCTCTCCGACACGTCATACAAGGGCGGCGTGAAGGTGAAGGTCGGCCCGGCCGTGGCCCAGTTCGGCGGCCAGGTGGACGTGCTGGAGAAGGACGAAGCCGGCCGCAAGATGGTGCTGCGCGGCAAGGGCGCGGACAAGGGCGGCTCGTCCGCCTCCATGGACCTGAGCGCCACCATCGAAGCCGACCCCGCCAACCCGGCCGCCAGCGTGCTGCACGGCGACGCGGCCGTCATCGTCAACGGCAAGTTCGCGCAGTTCGGTGGCCGCATGATGGTGCAGGTGTCCGACATGATCCTGGCGCAGTTCGTGGAGAACTTCCGCCAGGCCGCGCTGGCCCTGCCGGCCCCGGCCTCGCAGGCCATCGCCGACGACGCGGCGGTGGCGTTCGGTGGCCCAGTGGAGGCGGCACCGCGCACCACGCCCCCGGTGGCACAGGAGATCAACGGCCTGGCCATCGTGTGGGCGCTGATCAAGAACTGGTGGCTGGGCCTTCTTGGCAAAAAGGCATGACCTCCCGCGCCGCCTCCGACCGCCAGCTGCGCGAATCGCTGCAGCAGGCGGGCTACCTCGCCGATGCCGACCTGGCCACCACCGTGTGGCTGGCCGGTGAGTTGCAGCGGCCCTTGCTGCTGGAAGGCGACGCGGGCGTGGGCAAGACGGCGCTGGCCACCGCGCTGGCCAAGGCCCAGGGAGCGGTGCTGGTGCGGCTGCAGTGTTTCGAGGGGCTTGACCTGGCCCAGGCGGCCTACGAGTGGAACTATGGCCGCCAGCTGATGGCGATCCGCCTGCACGAGGGGCAGCCCGGCGCGGTGAAGGAATCCGATGTGTTCAGCCGCGAGTTCTTGCTGGAGCGGCCGCTGCTCAAGGCCATCAGCCAGGACGGGCCCTGCGTGCTGCTGATCGACGAGATCGACCGCGCCGACGAGGCCTTCGAGGCCTTTCTGCTGGAGGTGCTGGCCGAGTACCAGATCACCGTGCCCGAGATCGGCACGCTGCGCGCGCGCCATGTGCCGCGCGTCATCCTCACCAGCAACGGCACGCG
>Ga0255097_1000826_pt1 | contig 11870 bp, 11 predicted proteins | sample Colum_Atlam_RepB_2_FD_188436 | JGI IMG/M metagenome (GOLD analysis project Ga0255097, IMG submission 188436) | Freshwater microbial communities from Columbia River, Oregon, United States - Colum_Atlam_RepB_8d | ecosystem: Environmental > Aquatic > Freshwater > River | place: USA: Oregon...
GCATCCCGGCGACGGCTTAGGCCGCGGCGCCGACAAGCTGTGAATTCAGATATTCCATTGCAGTTTCCACCGCTGCGGCCCCGTCGGGCAGACCCGACTTCAACACTTCACGCAGGTAAAGACCGTCGATCAGCGCGCCCAAACCTTCGGCAACCGCAGGTGCCTTGTCGCCCGCCAAAGGGCGCAACGCGGCCAGAAGATTCGATCTCAGACGTCTTTGATAGACAGCCAAAAGGCGCTTTGCCTCTGGCACGGTCTGCGCCAGAACCCAAAAGTTGAGCCATGCCCCCACCGCCTCGCGCCGGAAATTTGCGGGGCTGAAACTGGCCCAAAGAATGGCCTTCAACCGCGCCTCTGGACCATCGGCCAGATGCAAGGCGCCGCGCACTTCCGCCCCATAAAGCGACAGGATATGTCGCATTGCCGCAAGGAAAATGTCTTCCTTGGACCCGAAATAGTGATGGGCCAAAGCCGACGACATCCCGGCCCGCTTGGCGATCTGGGACACCGTCACGTCAAGCGAACCCGCCCGCCCGATCTCGGCGATCGTGGCTTTGACGAGGGCCGCCTTTCGGATAGGCTCCATGCCAACTTTGGGCATTTCGGTGTGGCTCCAAGAATCTGCTTGCCAAACCGATAAAGCGTGAAGTTTATTGACTCGTCAATCAACAAAAAAACAGGGAGCCACACCATGACCCTTCGCCCCACTTTGCGTACCGCCCTTCTGGGCACCGCGGTGACCTTCGCCCTTGCCGGTTCGGCCTTTGCCGAAGGCTGTGACAAGATCGTTTTCTCGGATGTGGGCTGGACGGACATCACCGCCACCACCGCCGCGACCAGGCTGGTCGCCCAAGCCCTGGGCTATGAGACCGAGACCAAAGTTCTTTCGGTTCCGGTGACCTATACCGGTCTGGCCGAAGGCGATATCGACGTGTTCCTCGGCAACTGGATGCCCACGATGGAAGCTGACCTTGCGCCCTATCGCGATGCCGGCACCGTTGACGTGATCCGCACCAACCTGGAAGGCGCGAAATACACGCTGGCCACCAACGAAGCTGGTGCCGCCGCCGGGATCAGCGATTTCAACAACATCAAGGATCACAAGGACGCGCTGGAAGGCAAGATCTACGGGATCGAGCCGGGCAACGACGGCAACCGTCTGATCATCGACATGATCGCGGGCGGGCCGTTCGGCCTTGACGGCTTTGAAGTCGTGGAAAGCTCGGAAGCGGGCATGCTGGCCGAGGTGAAGAACAAATCCGACGCCGGTCAACCGATCGTCTTCCTTGGCTGGGAACCCCACCCGATGAACGCCAACTTCAAGATGACCTACCTGTCGGGCGGCGACGATGTGTTCGGTCCGAACTTCGGGGGCGCAGTCGTCGACACCAACACCCGCAAGGGCTACGCGGCGGAATGCCCGAATCAGGGCAAGCTGTTGCAAAACCTCGTCTTCTCCCTGCAGATGGAGAACGAGATCATGGGCGCGATCCTGAACGACGGCACCGACCCGGCCGAGGCAGCCAAAACCTGGCTCGCTGCCAACCCCGGCACCTGGGAGCCGTGGCTGGATGGTGTGACCACCAAGGACGGCGGCGACGCCAAGGCTGCCGTCGCGGCCGCGCTGCAATAATCATCGAAGGCCCCCGTTTCCTGACGGGGGCCTTACTCTATCCAAAGGGGAGAGGCCGCCATGGACTGGCTGACCGATAACAAAATCCCGGTCGGGAAGATGGCCAAGATCATCAACGACTGGATGAGCGACAATCTAGGCGGGGTCTTTGATGCCATCTCCTTGGTGATGGAGGCGCTGATCAACGGCATCCTGTGGTGCCTGCAAACGCCGCATCCTCTTGTGATCGTGGGGCTTTTCATGGCTTTGGCGTGGTATCTGCAGCGGTCTTGGAAGGTGTGCCTTGGCGTCCTGCTGGGGTTTCTGTTCATCCTGAACCAAGGCTATTGGGAAGAAACCACCGAAAGCCTGACGCTGATTCTGTCGGCCTGCGTGGTCTGTATGGGCGTGGGCGTGCCGATTGGCATCGCAGCCGCGCATCGGCCCCGGCTCTATGCGGCCATGGTGCCGGTTCTGGACCTGATGCAGACCCTGCCGACCTTTGTTTATCTGATCCCGGCCATCGTCTTCTTTGGCCTTGGCATGGTGCCGGGCTTGATTGCCACCGTGATTTTCGTGCTGCCCGCACCGATCCGGCTGACCTATCTTGGCGTGTCCTCGACCCCGACCGCCCTGTTGGAGGCCGCAACGGCCTTTGGCGCCACCCCCAAGCAACGGCTGTGGAAAGTGGAATTGCCCTATGCCCTGCCGCAGATCATGGCCGGGCTGAACCAGACCATCATGCTGTCCTTGTCGATGGTGGTGATTGCGGCGCTGGTGGGTGCGAACGGCCTTGGCGTTCCGGTGATCCGGGCGTTGAACTCGGTCAACACCGCGCTTGGCTTTGAATCCGGCTTCATCATCGTGGTGGTGGCCATCCTTCTGGACCGCTCGCTCAGGGTGAACAGCAAATGAACGCCGTAGAATTTGACAAGGTTTCGATCGTTTTCGGCGATACCCCTGCCGCCGCCCTGCCCTTGATGGATCAGGGCCTGTCGCGCGGCGAGATTCAGGAGAAAACCGGCCAGATCCTTGGCGTGCATGATTGCAGCCTGACCGTCGGCGAGGGCGAAATCCTTGTTCTGATGGGGCTTTCCGGCTCGGGCAAATCGACGCTGCTGCGTGGGGTCAACGCGCTGAACCCGGTCGTGCGGGGCGAAGTGCGGGTGCGCGCGGGCGGCGAGATGGTGTCGGTGACCCATGCGGCCCCCGAAACCCTGCGCGGTTTGCGCCTGTCGACCATCGCCATGGTGTTCCAGCAATTCGGTTTGCTGCCGTGGCGAACGGTGCGTGAAAACGTCGGTCTGGGGCTGGAACTCGCGGGGCAAACGCCCGCCCAGCGGCGCGAAAAGGTGGATCAGCAACTGGCGCTGGTCAACCTGACGCAATGGGCCGACCGCAAGGTGGGTGAGCTGTCGGGCGGCATGCAGCAGCGCGTCGGCCTTGCCCGCGCCTTTGTGACCGAAGCGCCGATCCTTTTGATGGACGAACCCTTCTCAGCCCTTGATCCCCTGATCCGCGCCAAATTGCAGGACGAACTTCTTGACCTGCAACAGCGGCTGAAGCGGACCATCGTTTTCGTCAGCCATGATCTGGACGAGGCGTTCAAGATCGGCAATCGCATCGCCCTGATGGAGGGCGGCCGTCTGGTGCAGATTGGCACCGCGCGGGAGATCATCGCCAATCCGGTCAGCGATTACGTCGCCGAATTCGTGGCCCATATGAACCCCTTGGGCGTTCTGACGGCGCGCGATGTGATGGTGGCGGGCGCAGGTGGTGTCGGCCGTGCGGTGGATGCCGAAACTCCGGTCAAGGCCCTGATGGAGATGCTGCAAGGCGGCGCTGCAGATGTGACCGTGACGGAAAACGGCCAAGCCATCGGCCGGGTGCAAGCGACAGATGTTCTGTCCAAATTGCTGAACCCGCGCGGGAAAGTTTAATTTTCCGGGGGCAGGCGGGTGAACTCGACCTGCCCCTGATCGCCCATGACATCCCGCAAGGTCATGCTGCCGTCGTCGATATATTCAAGCTGCCAACAGGCATCTGCGGCGGGATCATCGCCATAGCGATACAGGCTGATCGCCATGCCGCCCGGCTCCACCCCATCGGCACAGGCAACGCCCGCCGAGATCATATAGGTCTCGCCCGGCTTGCCGTTCATCTTCTCCTGCCAATCCAAACCCACAACGGTGACCGCAAACGGCACCTCTTCGCCAACCGGCTGCCAATCGCCCTGCATGGCGCGCAGGTTGCCGACATAAAGATCCTCATTCGCCGGCAGTTCCACCCCTGTCAGTGTGAGATCGGCAAAGCTGTCGCCCAGTTCGGCATACTCGCCGGACAGGATCACCGGCTCCAGCAACGGCAGGGCCTGCAAGGTGTCAAACAGCCCCTCCTCCGTAGCCTCCGACGACAGCACCCAAGTGATCCCGGCGGCATTGACGTAGCAAGCGGCAGGACTTGTCTCGGCATCACAGCCAAGAAAATAGCCGGGCGTCGGCGGCAAACTCTCAGCCAGAAGGGGAAAAGCTGCCACGACCAAGACCGATGCAAACAACAGGCGCATGAAATACCTCCGCAATATGCCCCATTGGCCGCGCAACTGGCGCGGCGGTCAAGGCCTGCAATGGTATGGCTCAGGCTTCGGTGGCGGCTTTCTTGGCAGCGGGCTTTTTCGCAGGCGCCTTCTTGGCCGCTGGCTTTTTCGCGGCGGTCTTTGCCGGGGCCTTTTCTGCGGTCTTTTTCGCGGCAGGTTTTTTGGGCGCGGCCTTCTTCTTGGTCCCGGCCTTACCCGCCTTTTCCGCGATCAGAACCAGCGCCTCATCCAGCGTCACCGCCTCGGGCGTGATGTCCTTGGGCAGGGTCGCATTGACCTTTTCCCATTTGACATAAGGGCCAAACTTACCCGGCATCACCAGGACCGGCCCGCCATCGGGGTGGTCGCCCAAGCTCCGCAACGGTTCTGCCGCCGCCCCACGCCCCGGCCCACGCGCCAGCTTTTGCGCCAGCACCTCGACCGCGCGGTTCATGCCGATGGTGAAAACCTCTTCGACCTCGGGCAGGTTGGCATAGGTCTTGCCATGTTTCACATAGGGCCCAAAGCGGCCGATCGCCGCCTCGATCTGCTCCCCATCCTCGGGGTGCGGCCCAAGGATGCGCGGCAGACCCAAAAGGTCCAACGCCCGTTCCAGCGTCAGCGCCTCGGCGGCCCAGCCCTTGGGCAGGCTGGCCCGGTCGGGCTTTGGCTGCGCCTCGGTCGCTTCGCCGCGCTGAACATAAGGCCCAAAGCGGCCCGCCCGCAGGCTGATCTCATGACCAGCCGCATCTTGACCCAGCACGCGACCATCGACAGCCGCCTGCTCATCGTTGGTGGAAATCGGGCGGGTGTAGCGGCATTCGGGATAATTGCCGCAGCCAATAAACGCCCCACCAGAGCGCGCAGTTTTCAGATGCAAGCGGCCCGAACCACAGGTTGGGCAAGACCGCGGATCAGAGCCATCAGCGCGCAGCGGATAAAGGTGTGGCGCCAGAAACTCATCAATCTTTTCAAGCACCTCACCGATTCGCAAATCGGCGGTTTCGGCAACAGCAGCCGAGAAGTCGCGCCAGAACCGGGCCAGAACATCCTTGTAGTTCCGCTCTCCCGCCGAAACATCATCCAGTTCCGTCTCAAGATCTGCGGTGAAATCATATTCCACATATTTGTGGAAATAGTTCGACAAAAAGGCCGTCACCAGCCGCCCCTTGTCTTCGGGGATCAGGCGGTTCTTGTCTTTCTTGACATATTCGCGGTCAACGATGGTGGTCAGAACGCTGGCATAGGTCGAAGGCCGCCCAATACCCAGCTCCTCCATCCGCTTGACCAAAGTGGCCTCGGTATAGCGCGGTGGCGCTTGGGTGAAATGCTGGTCCGGGGTGACTTGGCGCTTGTCCAACGCCTCGCCATTGGCGAGTTGCGGCAGACGGCCTTCGTCTTCGCTTTCCTCGTCGCGGCCTTCATCATAGACCTTGAGGAAACCATCGAACTGCACCACCTGCCCCGTGGCACGAAAGCCAACTTGCCCATCGGGACTGGTGATCTCAACCGCCGTCCGCTCCATCCGCGCGCCCGCCATCTGGCTGGCGATGGTGCGCTTCCAGATCAGATCGTAAAGCCGGCGCTGGTCGGCATCCGCCAAGCGCAGGCTTTCGGTATCTGCCGCCATGTCGGTCGGGCGAATACATTCATGCGCTTCTTGCGCGTTCTTGGCCTTGTTTTTGTAGATGCGCGGGGCATCGGGAACATAGGCGGCACCAAAGCGCTTGCCGATCTCGGCGCGCGCCTGCGCCACGGCTTCGGGCGCCATATCAATGCCGTCGGTCCGCATATAGGTGATAAGGCCCGCTTCATACAAACGCTGGGCGGCGTTCATCGTGGCCTTGGCCCCAAAGCCAAATTTGCGGCTGGCTTCTTGCTGCAGGGTGGAGGTCATGAACGGCGCATAGGGATTGCGCGAGGCCGGCTTTGCCTCAACGCTTTGCACCGAAAATGTTCGAGACGTGACAGCCTGAACCGCCATTTCTGCCGCCGTGGCAGTTGGAAGTTCGAATTTATCCAGCTTCTTGCCGCCCAGCGTCACAAGCCGCGCGTCAAATTCCTGGCCCCGCGGGGTCTTGAACGTCGCGCCAACGGTCCAGAATTCGCGGGCGCGAAAGGCCTCAATCTCCATCTCGCGCTCAACAATCAGCCGCAGGCAGACCGACTGCACGCGGCCGGCCGATTTTGCCCCCGGCAGCTTGCGCCACAAAACCGGCGACAGGGTGAAGCCGACCAGATAATCCAGCGCACGACGGGCCAGATAGGCCTCGACCAGCGGCAGATCGATCTCGCGCGGCTCTTTCATCGCCTTGGTCACCGCATCCTTGGTGATGGCGTTAAAGGTCACGCGGGCAACCTTTTTGCCCTTCTTCAGCGAACTCGCCAGCGCCTCTTGCAGGTGCCATGAAATCGCCTCGCCCTCGCGATCAGGGTCGGTCGCCAGGATCAGCGTGTCATCGGTCTTCAACGCCTCGGCAATTGCCCGGACATGCTTCTTACTGTCGGCCGCCACTTCCCAAGACATGGAAAATTCGTCGTCGGGGTTGACCGAGCCATCCTTGGGCGGCAGGTCGCGGACATGGCCATAGCTGGCCAGAACCGTGAAGTCGGGACCAAGATATTTGTTGATCGTCTTGGCCTTAGCGGGGGATTCGACGACGACGACGGGCATGGCAAGGAACTTTCGACAAGCTTTTCAGACGGGGCCGCACCATGAGGGCCAAGCGCGCGGCTTGTCAACCTGCGATGGCGGGCTGCGATAACACCAAAGGAATTGCGCCTTTCCAAATACTCATCTTTGCCACGCCGGAGTTGGCGCCCAAAATCAGTCGGCGCGCGACAACAGCCCCCCCGGCGCCCGGGCAATCCTGCCGTCCAGTTCCAGCGAGACCAGCGCGGGTGTCAGCACCGACGGCGGCAAGGCCAGATCGCGGATCAGCTGGTCCTCGGCCAAGGGGCTTGGCCCCAGCCGCGCCAGAATCTGCCCATGCACGGCGGCCAGATCACTGAAACTGCGCCGGGGGGCCTCAGGGCCGGGCAAGGCGGGCAGCACCGGCGCTGGAAGGTCTGCCTGATCCGGCGCGACCAACCCCAAGGCCTCGGCCACATCGGCGGCATGGCGCACCAGCGTTGCACCGTCGCGGATCAGATTGTTGCAGCCCGCCGCACGGGCGTCAAAGGGATGGCCCGGCACCGCAAGCACCTCGCGCCCCTGATCGGCGGCATCGCGGGCGGTGATCAAGCTGCCAGACCGCGCCGCGGCCTCTACCACCACCACGGCGCGGGACAGGCCGGAGATGATGCGGTTGCGCGCCGGAAAATGCCGGGTTTGCGGCACAAGGCCCATGGGCTGTTCCGACAGAAGGCAGCCCTTGGCGGCGATCTGGCGGGCAAGTTCGGCGTTTTCTTCGGGGTAAGTCACATCCACCCCGCCCGCCATCACAGCCACCGTGCCGGTGTCGAGTGCCGCCTCATGCACGGCCGTATCAATGCCGCGCGCAAGGCCAGACACCACCACTTGGCCGCCCTGCCCCAACCCTTCGGCCAACCGTCGCGCCATGCGCAGCCCCAGCGACGAGGCATTGCGCGCGCCCACCATGGCCACCATCGGCCGGTGCAGCAGGTCCAGATTTCCCCGCGCCCACAGAACCGGCGGGGCATCGGACAGCGGCATCAGCGCTTGGGGGTAGTCTGGTGCCCCCCAGAGCAACAGCTTTGCACCAAAGGCCCGGCCCGCACGCAGTTCGGCCTGCGCGACCATGTCGGGGCAGGTCGAATACCCCTCCACCCCCGCCGCGCGGGCAATCGTGGGCAAGGCCATCAGCGCCGCATGGGCCGACCCATGTTCCGCCAAAAGCCGGTGAAACGTCACCGCCCCAACCCGACGCGACCGGATCAGCCGCAGCCAATCCAAAGGGTCATCCCGCCCCGCCGCCGGTTCCACCCGCTGGTCCGCCAAACGCGTCATAAAATCTCCGCTCTCAAATTGCGGTCAGCTTGCTCCCGAATGGTTAACGTAAGGTGAATCGCATCACGGCGGAGTGGCCGCTTCTCTGGCCTTATGTTTTCCGAACTGGACTTATCGAAAACCCGCCACTGTCCCTTGCACGCCACGCCAGATTTGATCAATTGCCAAGCGACAAAGACCGCGCCACCCCGGCGCCAGAAGGATGTTGATCATGAAGAACGCAGATGTTGCCAAGCGCCGCGAAGAGGCGATTTCCCGTGGCGTGGGGATGCAGACCCAGATCTATGTCGACCGCGCGCTGAACTCCGAAGTGTGGGACATCGAAGGCAACCGCTACATCGATTTCGCCGCCGGTATTGCGGTGGTGAACACCGGGCATTGCCACCCCAAGGTGATGGATGCGGTGTCGAAGCAATTGGCAAAGTTCACCCACACCTGCCATCAGGTTCTGCCCTATGAACATTACATCCGTCTGGCCGAGCGTCTGAACGCCGCCCTTCCCGGCGATTTCCCGAAGAAGACCGTTTTCGTCACCACCGGCGCCGAAGCTGTTGAAAACGCGATCAAAGTTGCGCGTATCGCCACCGGTCGCAATGCCGTCATCGCCTTTGGCGGTGCCTTCCACGGCCGTACCTTCATGGGCATGACCCTGACCGGCAAGGTGGAGCCTTACAAAAAAGGCTTCGGCGCGATGATGCCCGATGTCTTCCACGTTCCCTTCCCGCAGGACGTCCACGGCATTTCGACCGCCGACGCCATGGCCGGGCTGACCAAACTCTTCAAGGCCGACATTGATCCGGGCCGCGTTGCCGCGATCATCTTCGAACCCGTGCAGGGCGAAGGCGGCTTCTACCCCGCCCCGAAAGATCTGGTGAAAGCCATCCGCGCCCTGTGCGACGAACATGGCATCGTGATGATTGCCGACGAAGTGCAAACCGGCTTTGCCCGCACCGGCACCATGTTCGCCATGGAGCAATACGGCGTGGCCGCTGACATCACCACCATGGCCAAGGGTCTGGCCGGTGGCCTGCCGCTGGCGGCCCTGACCGGCAAGGCCTCGATCATGGACGCCGCCCATCCGGGTGGTCTGGGTGGCACCTATGGCGGCAACCCGATCGGCATTGCCGCAGCCAATGCAGTCTTGGATGTGATCGAAGAAGAACAGCTCTGCGCCCGCGCCAACGAGCTAGGCTCGCGCCTGAAGCAAAAGCTGGAGTCGATCCGCGCCACCACGCCGGAAATCTCGGACATCCGTGGTCCGGGCTTCATGGTTGCAGTGGAATTTGCCAATCCGTCGAACAAAGAGCCTGATGCCGGCTTCACCAACCGCGTGAAGAACGAGGCGCAAAAGCGCGGCCTGATCCTACTGACCTGCGGCGTTTATGGCAACGTGGTGCGCTTCCTTGCCCCGATCACCATTCCGGATGCCCATTTCGCCGAAGCGATGGATATTCTGGAAGCGTCGGTCGCAGCGGCGCGTCAAGGCTAAGTCTAAGTAACTGATTACAAAAGCCCCCGGAACCCCGGGGGCTTTTGCATGCGGGTGTGTGGTTTTTAACGCAATGCGCGAAAAGTCGCCTGCCCAGCGCGTGGGCCTGCCGCCTCGCCCACGCCTTCCCCTTGTTCTCGGGGGTCGGGTGCCATTAATTCATGGTCATGAATAGCATCCACCTCACGCAAATCAGCTATGCCGTCGCGGGAAAACCCCTGCTGCGCGACCTGTCTTTGGTTTTGACCGGCCGCCGCATCGGCCTGATCGGGCGCAATGGGTCGGGCAAAACGACCTTGCTGCGCTTGATTGCCGGTCTTGTCGCGCCAACGACGGGACGCCTGCGGATTGGCGACATAGACCCCTTCAGCGACCGCAAGGCGGCCCTGACCAAGATCGGTATCCTGTTTCAAAATCCGGATCACCAGATCCTGTTTCCAACGGTGGAAGAAGAACTCGCCTTTGGCCTGACGCAAATGGGCACCCCGTTTCCCGAGGCGCTGATACAGGCGCAGGCGCTGCTGGCCGCCCAGAACCGCGCCCATTGGGCAAAAGCCTCGGTCGCGACGCTGAGCCATGGGCAAAAGCAATGGCTTTGCCTGCAGGCCATCTTGCTGATGCAGCCCGAAACCCTCTTACTCGACGAACCCTTCGCCGCACTGGATCTGCCGACCGAAACGCGTCTGCGCCGCCATCTGGACGCCTTGCCGCAGCGGCTTATCACCATCGTCCATCGCCCGGACGATCTGCATCACTGCGACGAGGTGCTGTGGCTCGAGGCAGGTCAGGTGCAGGCGTTCGGCCCGGCCGATCAGGTTCTGCCCGCCTTTACAGCCGAAATGGCCCGACTGGGCTGCGAAGAAGAGGTCTGACCCATGTTCGTCCCGTCACGGCCTTATCCGCCATGCTGAGCCTGACCTCGCCCATCCCGACCCCCGCACATCACTGGCCAGCGGGGCCGAAACTTCTGGCCTTGACCGCCCTGACCTTTGTCCTGTTCCTGCCGCCCCCCGGCTGGCCTGCGCTTTTGCTTGGTCTTGCGACCTTGGCCGCCGCGGCGCTGGTCGCCCGGCAATGGCGGTTTTTTGGCAGTTGGGCGCAACTTTTTCGCCCCCTGCTGCCCTTCCTCGTCCTGCTTGTCATCTGGCACGCCATCACTGAAACCCCGATGCAAGGCGCTGTCGTTCTGACGCGGATGTTTGCAGCCGTCGGGGCGGCCAATTTGATGACTATGACCACACGGCTGGCCGATCTTCAGGCGCTGATGCTTTGGGTGCTTCGTCCCTTGGCCCCAATCTTGCCGACCAAGCCCCTATCGCTGGCGATTGCGCTGATGATCCGCTTCATTCCCGTGATGGCCGACCGCGCGGCCCAGCTTTCTGCGGCGTGGTATGCCCGCTCGCCCCGGCGCCCGCACGCCCGGCTGATCGCGCCCTTGATGCTCTCGGCTCTGGACGATGCCGACCATGTGGCGGAGGCCTTGCGTGCGCGGGGTGGCGTAATGTAGATTGCGATGCGCAAACTGGAGACCCAAGAAATGGATCGCAATCTTACCCACGTCGCTCTTTTTGCCGCTTTGATTGCGGCGCTTGGTTTAATTCCCCGGTTTGAACTGGTTCCGGGCATCGGCATCACCGCCCAGTCCATGGGCGTTATGCTCTGCGGCACCATCCTTGGCGCACGGCTTGGTGGTCTGGCGGCAGGACTTTTTGTTCTGGTTACCTTGCTTGGCCTGCCGATCTGGTCCGGTGGCGTCGGCGGTGTCGCGCTTTTGGCCACCGCAAAGGTCGGCTTCATCCTGGGCTTTCCCGTCGCCGCTTTCATCACCGGCTTGATCATGCACCGCCTGCCCGGCCCGATCTTCTTCCCGGCCTTCTTCGCCTCGATCATCGGCGGCATGGGCGTACTTTATGCCTTCGGTATCCCCGGCATGGCTTGGGGTCTGAACAAAAGCTTGGCCGAGGCCGCGACCATCTCGCTTGGCTTCCTGCCGGGTGACCTTGTGAAGGCAACCCTCGCCGCTGTGATCACCGCCACCATCGCCAAGGCCCGCCCGGCGGCAGTCTTGTCGCGCGGCTGATTGCAGGATCCGATCCCGGCCGGACCTTGTGGGTCTGGCCGGATTGCGGCCTCAGGGCCGCGCCACCACCACGGCTGTTCCAAGCCCTCCTGCGGCCGCAATCGCTGCAAGGCCAAGCCCCCCACGCAAGCCATGGAACAACCG
>Ga0255097_1000830_pt1 | contig 11816 bp, 7 predicted proteins | sample Colum_Atlam_RepB_2_FD_188436 | JGI IMG/M metagenome (GOLD analysis project Ga0255097, IMG submission 188436) | Freshwater microbial communities from Columbia River, Oregon, United States - Colum_Atlam_RepB_8d | ecosystem: Environmental > Aquatic > Freshwater > River | place: USA: Oregon...
CACATGAAGACGTTCACGCCACCCGGCATCCTCCTTGCGGACAGCTTCCGGCAAAACACTCTTGAGCGCCGTCTCGACCGGGCAGCAATAGTAGGACGCAATCCAACGAGCCAACTCCAGCACCTGAGGCGTGACCAGAGTCTGGGCACCCAAAACATTCAGGATGGGCTTGAGGTTGGTCTGGGGCGAGGAATCCGCCACCGCAGTCACCAAGCCCAGCACCTGCCGATGTCCGAAGGGCACCTTGACCCGAGACCCCACGGCCACACGCCCGGAAAACTCCTCCGGAATGGAATAATCGAACTCCTTGCGGAGGGCTATTTCGAGAGTAACGCGGGCGACCACAAGTGAGGTTTCCCGATCATTTGCGGCTCTCGCGCCAGTAGGGTCGATCGGCAGCAAAGAGATACCCGTTCTCCGGGTACCGGTCGCCGAAAACAAACTTGAGCGGGAAACCCGTCGGGATGTTTCCCCCGCGCAGTAGATAATCCATGTAAAACCGACCCCAGACCGTATTGGGATCATTCATCAATTTGGAATGCCATAACTGATCGCACGTCAGCGGCGTCAACAACAGGGCCTTGAAGGGGCGCTGGAAATCATGGATCCGGTAAAAGTCCTCCTTGGGATCCAGCCCGGCCCGCAAAGTCAGGGGCATGGCATCCAAATGGCCATACCATGCGACGGCCGCAGGCATGTCTGTCAGCACCATCGAACCGGCCGGGAGATAGCCCAGCAACTGACGGATCACGGGCAGATAATACGGCGGACTGGCCATCACCGGTTGGCGGGGCGGCAATAGTGATAGGGTGAAAGGCATCAAGCAGAGGCCCAGAGGGACCACCAACGCCATCCATCTCGCCAACGGATAAGGAAACTCAAAGGTGTCGAGGGCCCATCTGAAAACCACCGCAGCATAAAGACCGGCCAGAGGGACCAACCACGCCAGGAGGTTTTCGGAGTTCAGAACGGGAGACTGCGTCGACAGAGGCGTCTGGATCAGTGCCTGCGCCGGTACCAGCATCATCAACTGGGCCAAAAGCAACCATCGGAGCCGGCTCATCCGTGCATCCGCCATCGGCAATAGAAGCCCCACCAGCAGGAAGGCCCCGAACCAATTGCCGAACATCCGAGGGACGTCGTTGGCGAGGATCGACTGCGAGTTGCTGAGCACCTTCGTCAAAACCTCCGCCAGGCGCAGCCTCGACAAATCCGGATTCTGCGAGCGTTCCAACGAGTCGACTGGGAAACCCGCAGTTCCCACCCAAGGTGCCAGGGTTGAGATCCCCAGCGGCAATCCGCTCCGGACGAAATTCCGAACCATCCACGGGGTGGTCAGCAACAAGAACGCCAGCAGCAGCGTCCACAGAGTCCGCAGACGCACAGCGGAGGGAACCCACCAACCCACACAGACGGCAACCGGCAGAACAAGGAATCCAAAGGAATACGAGGTCAGGAATCCCAACCCCAACAAACCGCCCAATGCGGCCGACCAGAGCGAATATAGAAAGTTTACGGGCCGTGCGCGACCGTCTTTGTCCGGCTCAGCGGCAACTCCGATATGCAGAGCGACCGCAGCGACCGCCACACAGAGCAATCCCAGCCAAATCGTGGAGAGACCCGAAAAGGCGAAGTCCCAATTGTTCTTGGACCCCAGAAACACCAAGACCGCCAAGGCTCCGATCGAGTGTTCAAACCATCGCCGCCCCACCTGGAAGAGCAGAAATGCCAGAGCCGCAAACCCCAGGAAATTCAGACAACCCACCGCCACCTCGGCCGGCGGCCGGCGATTGGGGCCCGCCTCGGTGCCATAGACCCATCGTTGAGGGAGCACCTTGAAAAGCACCGCCAGAGCAGCGGGATACAATGGCGGATGGGAAATGTCCGGATGGGCCACGGTGATGAGACGGCGAGGATCCTTCCCCTGCTCCACCGCCTTGGCCGATTGCAAGTGCAGGCTCAGCGGACGAATGATTTGGGTGGTGAAACCTCTTCCCTCGGAAAGGCTGCGCCCCAACTGCGCCAGATCCATGGCTTCGACGGTGCCAAAATTCTTCACCCCATCGATGTGGTACAAACCCAAGGCAATGATGGCCAACAGCAGGACAATGAGCCGCTGGACCCACATCCGGCCTCGACCTTCTTCGAGGCTGTGAATGAGTTCCTGAATGCCCTTGGGCGGTGCGTTGAACTGCATGTGAGTATGAATAGGACAACAACCCCACCTGCTTGAAAAGGGGCGTCACCGAAAGTTTATCGTCTGTTTTGCCAACAAAGCTAAACGGAGCATCCGATTTACGGATTCATCGACCTTCGAACACTTGGCGGATGATATCTTCGATGGGAACCTCCTCGACGGCAAAATCTTTAACCGGCAAGCGGTCGAGCAGCACCTTGCACGTCGCGATCACGGACTCGCGGGCCACCTTCAAACGGGCCAAGGCGGGGCTTTGCTCCAGCACTTCGCCCAGGTCGGCCAAAGGCACCGAGGCAAAACCCGACGCCTGCTCCAGCGTGACGGTGATGATCTTGAAGCCGGCGAACCGGTCGAGGATCTCGTTCAAACGCCCGTCGAAGAACACCGTACCGCGGTCGATGATGATCACCCGGTCGCACAATTCCTGGATGTCAGCCATGTAATGGCTGGTGAGCAGGATCGTCGTTTTGCGCCGCTTGTTGTGCTCACGCAGGAATTCACGAACCACCTTCTGGGAGACCACATCGAGTCCGATGGTGGGTTCATCAAGGAACAGCACCTTGGGCTCATGCAGCAGCGCGGCGATGAGCTCGCATTTCATCCGCTCGCCCAGAGACAGTTCGCGAACCGCGGTGGACAACTTGTCGCGCACCCCGAGCAACTCGCTCATCTCATCAACCGTCCGCCGGTAGGCCTCGGGCACCAGCCCATAAATGCGCCCATTGAGCTCCAGCGAATCCCGCGCCGGGAGGTCCCACCAGAGCTGATTCTTCTGGCCCAGCAGCAGAGCAAACTGACGGCGGTAGCCATCAGCCCGTTCCCAAGGCACGTAGCCCAACACCGAAGCGTTGCCCGAAGTGGGGTACAACAGGCCCGCCAGCATCTTGAGTGTGGTGGTCTTGCCGGCTCCATTGGGCCCCAAGAATCCAACAAACTCCCCTTCCTCGACCTGAAACGACACATCCTTCACCGCGAACACCGTCTCGTATTCCCGGTGGAACAGCCCCTTGAGCGCCCCGGAGAACCCCGGAGCCTTCTTGTAGGTACGGAACGAGCGTGTCAGTCCCTGAACATCGATGAGCGCCACGCCCCGGATTCTGCAACAAGCGCCCGCTGGTGGCGAACCGTCAAATTCTCCGCCGAGTGAAGCGGGCTCGACCCAGGGCCCCGCCCCTCATTCCACCACGGTCCCCGGAAGAAACCCACTGCTGGAACCACAAAGGAGGTTCCCCACCGTGACGCGAGCGATTTCGCCCAGCGCCTCACGAGTCAGGAAGGCTTGGTGCGCGGTCACCAGCACGTTGGGGAACATGAGCAAACGGGCCAGTTCATCATCTTGTAACACGGAGCCCGAAAGGTCCTCAAAGAACACCCCCTCCTCCTCCTCGTAGACATCCAACGCCACACCCGACAGATGCCCACCCTTGAGGCCATCGATCACCGCCGACGTGTCCAAGAGTTTTCCGCGACTGGTGTTGATGAGCACCGCACCGGACTTCATGCGCCCCAGACTGGCCGCATTGATGATGTGGTGTGTTCCTGGGTTGAGCGGCAGGTGCAGCGAGAGAACATCACTCAAACGGAGCACCTCATCGAAATCCAAGTATTCGACCCCATTTGCCATTGCCCATTCGGCCGATGGATTCGGATCGTACGCCACCACGCGCATCCCAAAACCTCGGAAGATCTGTGCCGCGATGCGACCGATCTTGCCTGTACCGACGATGCCGCAGGTCTTGCCAAACAAGTCGAAGCCGACGAGTCCGGTGAGCGAGAAATTCTGATCACGGACGCGGTTGTAGGCCCGGTGAATCTTGCGATTGAGCGAAAGCAGCAACGCGACGGTGTGCTCGGCCACTGCATGCGGCGAGTAGGCTGGAACCCGTGTTACCGCGATACCCAGTTGCCGTGCGGCCATCAAGTCCACGTGATTGAATCCCGCAGAACGCAAGGCCACATGACCGATTCCCAGGGCCGCCAGAGTTTCCAGGCAGGCGCGATCCAACCGGTCATTCACAAAACTGCAGACGGCGTCGGCACCCCGCGCACAGCCTGCGGTTTCCGAGGTGAGCCGAAATTCATGGAAGACCCAGCGGAGCCCATCGGCCCCGGGTGCCGCGGTCATGAATTGGCGGTCGTAGGGTTTGGTGTCTTAGAATGCGATAGTCTTCATCATCGGCGATCAGTCCGGAATACGGTTCTTGCCGCGCTCGCCCCCGAAGCGCAGCCACTTCTCAAACTCAACAATCAGGAACACGGCCAAAGCCACCGCACCGATGCGCACCCACGCACCGAGGGTCAGCGGGGCAGTATGGAAGAGCCGGTTCATGAGGGGCAGATGGGTAAAAAGCACCTGGACGAGGATTATCCCCAGCGCCCCACACACCGCCCATGGATTGCTCAGCAATCCGATACGGAACAGGCTGTGGTGGAACGAGCGGCAATTGAACAAGTAACCCGTCTCCGCCATCACGATCACGTTTACGACCGTCGTTCGCGCCGCGTCGATTGTTTGCGCCGATTGGCTTCTCTCAAAGAAGAAGAGCCAGTAGGCACCCACGGCGATCAAGGAAGTCACCAGGGCCGTCCGCTGCAACAGTAACGCGGTCAAGAGGGGGCGGGTCGGATCCCGAGGCGGACGGTCCATGAGGTCCGATTCGTTGGGCTCGAAGACCAACATGAGACCGAGGAACACCGCGGTGCACAGGTTGATCCAGAGCAGTTGCACGGGAAGAATCGGCAGGGTGATCCCAAAGAGGATCGCAACTAAGAGGATCATCGCCTCGCTGGCGTTGGTCGGCAGCGTCCAGACGAGGAATTTGCGCAAATTGTCGAAGACGCCCCGGCCTTGCTCCACGGCCGACTGGAGGGTCGCGAAATTATCGTCGGTCAGGATCATGTCAGCCGCCCCCTTCGCGACATCGGTGCCGGTGATCCCCATCGCGATACCGATGTCCGCCTGCTTCAGAGCGGGAGCGTCGTTCACACCGTCGCCAGTCATGGCCACTATGTGGCCCCGAGACTGGAGGGCCTTCACCAATCGCAACTTTTGTTCCGGGGCGACGCGGGCAAAGACGGTCGTCTCGTCGGCCACGCGCGGCAAATCATCGTCGGAAACCCCCTCCAACTCGCGGCCTGTCAGCGTGCGGATTTCTGTTCCCGGATCCCCGAGGCCGATTTGCCCAGCGATGGCCCGGGCGGTGATGGCGTGATCGCCGGTGATCATCTTCACACGGATTCCCGCAAGCCGGCACTTCGCCACGGCGGAGATCGCCTCGGGGCGGGGCGGATCGATCATCCCTTGCAGGCCGAGGAAGGTGAGTCCTTGCCTCACCTGTTGGTGCTCGAGCCGCTGATGGTCGGAGTGCGTCGAGCGGCGTGCCAACGCCAGAACGCGCAGACCGTCGGAAGCCATGGCCTCGAGGGCTCGTCGAACTTGCGCACGATCCAGCGGGAGCAGTTGACCGTCGGAACCCAGGGCATCGTGGCATCGATCGAGGAGGCGCTCCACCGCGCCGACCTTGTAGATCATGCGCCCCTCTGCGACGGCGTGCAGGGTCGCTCGGAACATGTGTTCCGACTCGAATGGAATCATGTCCACCCGAGGCGACTCTTGGTGAGACGCCTCGTGGAAGAGCCCTGCCTTCGCCGCCGCGATGATGAGAGCCGCTTCGGTTGGATCACCCTGAATGATGGGGTGCCCCGCCTCCATGCGGATCAGGGAATCGTTGCACAGAAGCCCCGCCCTCAGGCACTCGATCAAGGCCGGATGGCTCGCCGGCACAATTCCCCGGCCCTTGCGCCGAATCTCACCGGTTGGCGAGTAACCCGCTCCGGTGACCTCGAAGAACTCTCCGCCGGCGAAGATCTGCTGCACGGTCATCTGATTCTCGGTGAGAGTGCCCGTCTTGTCGGAGCAGACGACCGTGGTGCTACCAAGGGTCTCCACAGCGGGCAGTTTTCGCACGATAGCACCCCGCGCTGCCATGCGCTTCACCCCCACGGCAAGCACGATGGTCACTGCTGCTGGCAGGCCCTCTGGGACGGCCCCAACAGCCAGCGCCACCGAAGCCATGAACAAGTCCAACGGAGGCTGCCCATGCAGCAACCCAACACAAAAGGTCAGAGCGGTGAGCCCGAAGATCACCTTGAGAATCTGACCACTGAATTGATCGATTTTGCGCGTTAGGGGCGTGACCATCGAGGACGTCTCGGAAATCAGCCACGCAATCCGCCCGGTTTCCGTGCGATCCCCCGTCACCCAGACCAGTCCCTCCGCGATACCCGAGGTCACCAAGGTGCCGGCATAGACCATGTTCTTCCGATCAGCCAACACGGTTTCGTGAGCGAGGCGATCGGAGTGCTTCAACACGGGGAGTGATTCACCCGTGAGGGCAGATTCATCGATCTTCAGGCTTCGAACATGGAAGAGGCGCAGGTCGGCTGGAATACGATCGCCGGATTGCAGCAACACCACGTCGCCCGGAACCAGTCCCTCCGAAGGGACTCGTCGCTGAGTGCCATCGCGTCGCACGGTGGTCTCGGTCAGAACCAACTTGCTGAGAGCCTCGATGGCTTTCTCGGCCTTGGACTCCTGAATAAAACCCACGACCGCGTTGACGACGACGACCAGAAAGATGACCACAGAATCGACCCACTGGTTGAAAAAGGCCATCACACCGGCGGCGATCAGCAGAATGTAAGCAAGGGGCTGGGTGAACTGCAGGAGAAGGCGCTTCCAGGCGGGCGTTCCCCGCCGCTCACGGATCCGATTGGGGCCATGCCGTTCCTGGCGCCGTCGAACCTCGGAGTCTGACAAGCCCTTCTGGCAGTCGGTCTCCAGCAACCGAGCCACATCGCCGGCATCGACCTGGTGCAGCGGTTCATTCATTTCGCCTGCTAACGTCGAGGACAGAGCCCGGTTGGCAAAACGGCTGAACCCGTAGGTCTATTCAGTTCGCAGGGCCTCCACCCGTTTCTCAAAAGGCCCGACGACGGCGTGGGCAAGGGTTCCGTTCATCCAGTCCCAGTCACGAGGGGATTTGACCGGACCGAACGGTGCGAATGCCTCAAGGCTCAATTCCAACGACACGGGTCTGCCCATTGCAGGATGAGTCCGGGTTTCGGGCATTTTGTGACTGGAACTCAGCCAGTTCAGCTTCATGATCGGCACATGCCCCGCAGGTTTTTAAGCCTTTTTGCCGCCATCGGATGCGCCTTGGGGGCGCAGAATTCTCCGGTCATCAAGTTGCAGTTTCTGGCCGACAAGCCGCCGACCCTGTCCTCTCACGCTTCGACCATCGAAGAGACGCCCCAAGGAATGGCAGCGGCTTGGTTCGGGGGCACCGCCGAAAGGGCCAAGGATGTCGTCATCTGGTTTTCCAAGAAACCGCAACACCAGTGGCTTAAACCCGTCGAAGTCGCCCGAGGCACCGAAGACGCCGGCGCTCCGCAATACGCTTGCTGGAACCCGGTGCTCTGGCAGCAACCCGGCGGCAGCTTGTGGCTCTTCTACAAGGTGGGCCCGAGCCCGGACACCTGGTGGGGACGCGTTCAGGAATCCAAGGACGGCGGTCGCACCTGGAGCAAGTCGCGCCGGTTGCCCGACGGACAAGTCGGACCCGTGCGCAACAAACCCGTACTGTTGGCCGACGGCACCCTCCTCTGCGGAGCCAGCTCCGAGGACGCCGGCTGGCGGTTGCACATGGAGTGGTCCAAACCTCCCTTCACCGAGTGGCATCGCACCGGTGCATTGAACACCGCCGACCAATGGGGCGCGATTCAACCCACCTTGCTGGTCTGGGATGGCGGGCGCATCCAAAGTCTGGTTCGCACGCGCCAAAAGGTGATCGGAGAGCACTGGAGCAGCGATCAGGGCCGCACTTGGACTGCGCTTGAAAAGACCTCACTCCCCAACCCCAACAGCGGCATCGACGCGGTGCGCCTGCGCGATGGCCGGGCACTGCTGGTGTACAATCCGTTGGCCGAAAACCGCAGCGTGATCGGGCTGGCCGTCTCTTCGGATGGCAAGTCCTGGAAGCATGTCACCAACTTGGAGAGCACCCAAGAGCCTGGAAAGGCCGACCTCGCCCACAACCCCGGTGAATTGAGCTATCCGGCGGTGGTACAGTCCCGCGACGGCAAGGTGCACATCACTTACACGTGGAAGCGTGAGAAGATCCGCTATGTGGTGGTGGATCCGGCCCGCATGACAAACTAACGGCCAAATCGGGGCCAGCCTAGGGCGGAAAACGTCGCCCCCCCCGTCCTTCAGCCCGTGAAAGCGCTCCTCACTGATAGGTGCGCCGCAAGTGGCTCGGCAAGACGTTCAGCTCGGCCCGGTATTTCGCCACCGTGCGCCGGGCGATCATGACGTTCTTCTCCTTGAGCTTGTTGACCAACTGATCGTCGGAAAGCGGCTTGGCGGGGTTTTCGCCCGCAATGAGTTCGGCCAAGATGTTCTTCACAGAGGTGTTGGACACCGTCTGACCGTCGGCCGTGGCCACACCGGAGGTGAAGAAGAACTTCATTTCGAAGATCCCCTGCGGGGTGCGCATGAACTTGCCCGAAACGGCACGACTCACGGTCGTCTCGTGCACACCGACCACTTCGGCCACCATCACCATGGTCATGGGTTTGAGGTGTTCGACGCCCTTTTCCATGAAGTCGCGCTGACGTTTCACGATCTCGCGGCCAATGCTCAAAATGGTGCTCTGGCGCTGATTCAGGCTCTTGATGAGAAACTTGCCCGCTTTGATCTTCTCGCGCACGTACTCGCGGACCTCGGCCGAGGTTTCCGACTGGGCCAGCAAATCCTTGTAGGTATTGCTAATGCGCAGTTGCGGCATGAACTCATCCTTGCCGGCCACGTCGTACTCGACCTTTTGGCGCTTCTCGGAGATGGGAAGAAAATCGCTCAGGAAAATGCGATTGAGATCGGCAGCCAAGCCGTCGGTCACTGCACCGGCACTCTTCTGCTCTTCCGCTGCCAGAGCCTCCGCACAGGCCTTGAGGCGTTTGTCGGCCGCCGTGCTGAAGGACGCCTTGCCCAAAAAACAGTGATAGAGGCGCTCCTCGCCCCGAACGATCCGAGTGAGATCCTCGCTCAAGCCATTGAGCAAGGCCTCGGAAACCGATTCCTGATCGGTGAACCGCCACAGCCGCAATCCCTCGCGCGTCTGCATCGAGAGCCGGTAACGCAGGTGGGTGATCACCTCATCGTCATCGTCCGGATCACTGAGAATTTCGGCCAGTGACGGAGGGTCTTCGATATCGGTGACTTGAATATCTGGGTTCGGATCATCAACCACACGGCGGACCACCTCCAACTCGGGCACCACATACTGCTCGGGATCACGCGAAAAATCGGAACCGGGGCGCGGGTCCAACCGGGCGAGGCGGGCGGCGGCATCTTGGGCTTCGGCAGGGGTGATCCCGAGTTGCCGGGCGATCTCAGGGAATCGGCGTTTGCCCAGTTCCTCCATGTGATCGCGGAGGATGAGGTATTCGAGGTCGTTGGTCCGACCGGCCCGCTCCATTTGGAGCATGAGACACTCGCGAAGATCCCTGGCCCCCACACCCGCGGGTTCAAAGGTTTGCAAGACCGCCAACACCTCCAAGATCAGCTCCGTCGAGACACCCGTGGAAAAGGTGAGCTCCTCGGGTTGGGCCGTCAGGTAACCTCGGTCGTCGATGTTTCCGATGAGCAACTCAGCCACCTCGCATTGTTCGGCGCTCAGTTCAGCAAAACGGACTTGTTCCAGCAGGTGTTCTTGCAGTGATTGGCCCGTCGTCAGGGAATCAAAGAGGTGCTGCCGACGCTCTTCATCCTCCTGAGTCACCCGGTTGACGGTGTTGTTCTGGGCGAAAACGTCCCGCCATTCCTCGTCCAGCTTCAGGAGCTTCTGGAGATCCTCGGAGTAACGGTCGACGGGCTCGTCGTCGGGCTTTTCAACCGCCGGATCGAATTGCACATCCAGAGGCGGCTCGGTCGGATCAGCGGCGGCGGCTTCCGCCTCGGCCTTGGATTCCCGGGCTTCGACATCGACCTCGAGAGTTCCGATCTCCTCCAGAACCGGGTTCAACTGCAACTCCTGCTCCACCATGGCCTTGAGTTCCAGCACCGGAGCCTGCAGCAACGCCAGCGAATGCTGGAGCTGCGGCGACAGCACCATTTGCTGAGAAAGCCGTTGGCTAAGTTGGAGTCCCGCGGACATTAGCCGTCAGGTTATTGCAGGAATCTTGCCAATCAAAGAAAGAACCGAAACGACGGGGCTGAAACTCGTGTTACCCCGACGAGAGCCCGCCTCTAGAGCATAAATCCTACCAAACTGAAGCTTGGCATTTTAAGGCTTCAAACCCGCATTTCTGCGACCTGTATTTCGACTTTCGGCTCGGCGCCAAGCTGACTCACGGCGTCGCGATTCTGCCCTCAACAACTCCTCGGCCGACCAGCCGGCAGCCTGACATTCAGCCGCTAGGTCGAACAGGGCGGCCGCCATCGCCTTTCGGGATGCATCCGCAGACCCAACCCGAGATGGCTTGGTGATTTCAGCCAATCCCGCCTTGGCCGCTTTCTTGAGCAGTTTCTGGGAGCGCATCAAGGCCGGCAAGTGCCGCGGCACGCCATCCAGCGCCGATTTCCGCTCATGCTTGGAACCCGCCTTCTCGGCTTTCTTGATGGATTCCCAATTCGCCCAGACTTGATCGATATCCTTCACCGTCACCGATCCGAAAACATGCGGATGGCGGCGCACAAGTTTGTCGACCAGGTGCTGGCAAACCGCATCAAAATCAAACACGCCTCGTTCCCGCGCCAACTGGGCATGGAACACCACTTGGAGCAGCAAATCCCCCAATTCCTCGGCCATTTCCACATCGTCGCCGGCTTCGATGGCGTCGAGCAATTCGTACACCTCCTCCACCGCATGGGATCGGAGCGACTGATGATCTTGCTCGCGGTCCCAAGGGCAGCCATCCGGAGCGCGCAAGGCGGCCATGACCTCGAGGAGTTGCCGGATCGGTGCGAGGCGTCGAGAGGGGGCTTTGGGCATGGGAGCAAGAATGGTGATTCTATGGGTCAGAGCACCACGAGATCATCGCGGTGGATGACCTCGGGCTTCTTCTGGGAGCGAGCGCGAACCTCATCCGCAGACGCACCGGTCAACCCGCGAGCGAACTCACGACCTTCGGGATCACAAATACGAACCACATCGCCCGTTTGAAACTCGCCCTCGCAGCGAAGGATTCCGGGCGCCAACAAGCTGCGACCCTGATCGCGCAAGGCCACCACCGCACCGGCGTCCACGGTCAGGGTTCCTTCGGCATGATGGTAGAAGGCGATCCAGCGCTTGCGGCTCGAGAGCTTTCCAGACCCAGCCAGAAACCGCGTACCGACCGATTCTCCGCCCACGATCTTGTCCAGCGCGTCATGCCGGTGCCCTGGGGCGATGACCATCGGAATGCCCGATCGGACGACGATTTTCGCCGCGGATATCTTGGTGGTCATGCCGCCGGTGGCCGTCTCGCTGGAGGTCCCGCCAGCCATGGCTTCGATCCGGGCATCGACCTCAGCGACCGTTTCCAGCAAACGAGCCTCCGGCTTGCCAAAGTTTTCAAT
>Ga0255097_1000832_pt1 | contig 11743 bp, 10 predicted proteins | sample Colum_Atlam_RepB_2_FD_188436 | JGI IMG/M metagenome (GOLD analysis project Ga0255097, IMG submission 188436) | Freshwater microbial communities from Columbia River, Oregon, United States - Colum_Atlam_RepB_8d | ecosystem: Environmental > Aquatic > Freshwater > River | place: USA: Oregon...
GGATGTCACGGTGGTCGGCTACGGCCGACCGATCCGCGACGCCATGGTGCTGGCCGACAAGCTGGCGGGCGAGGGCATCTCGGTGGAAGTGGTGGACCTGCGCACGGTCTCGCCGATGGACACCGGGACGGTGCTGAAGTCCGTGGCCAAGACCGGCCGTGCCGTGGTGATCCACGAAGCTCCGCGCAGCTTCGGCTGCGGCGCCGAGATCGCGGCGCGAATCCAGGAAGAACTGTTCGACCAGCTCAAGGCGCCGGTGCTGCGCGTCGCTTCGCGCGACGTCACCGTGCCGTTCTCGCGCGTGCTGGAAGCCGAGTACCTGTACAAGGCCAGCGGCATCGAGGCGGCCATCCGCCGGACGCTGGAAAAGAGGACCCAGAAATGAGCGTTGAAGTACGTATCCCGCAGATCGGATTCTCCACCCAGGAAGGCACGCTGACCGAGTGGCTGGTGGCCGACGGCGGCAAGGTGGAGGCGGGCAAGCCGCTGTATACCCTGGAGCTGGACAAGTCGGTGCAGGAGGTCGAGGCACCGGCCTCCGGCACCCTGAAGATCCACGCCGCGGTGGGCGAGGTCTATTCCGTCGGCCACCTGGTGGCCGAAATCGTCTGAAGCAACCTGCCGGCGTGCAGGAGGAGAGCGCATGAACACGACCGCGCAGAACAGCTGGCCGGAGAGCTGGCGGGTCCTCGAACACGGTATCCGCGCCGGTCGCTATACCGACCCGGCCTTTGCCCGCCTGGAGCACGAGAAGCTCTGGAGCCGCGTCTGGCAGGCCGCCGCGCGCCTGGACGAGATTCCGGAAAAGGGCGACCACACCACCTACGAGATCGGCGACCAGTCGGTGCTGATCGTCCGCGTCGACGCCGACACGGTCAAGGTCTACCACAACGTCTGTCCGCACCGCGGCACGGCGCTGTCCGAGGGCGGCGCCGGACACTTCAGGAATTGCAAGATCATCTGCCCCTTCCATGGCTGGCGCTGGAACCTGGAGGGGCAGAACGAGTATGTGCTGGAGCGCGGCGAGTTTCGCAACGGCCAGCTGCGCGACAGCGACGTCGCGCTGCGCGAGGTCCACCACGTGGTCTTCGCCGGCTTCATCTTCATCAACTTCGACCGCAACCCGCAGCCCTTCGACGAGTTCATCGCGCCGGTGCGCGCCCTGATCGAGGGGCTGGCCATCGGCGACATGCGCCATTACTGGTGGAAGGCCCTGCCGGTGAAGTCCAACTGGAAGGTGGCCCAGGAAGCCTTCTTCGAGGGCTACCACGTGCCGGCCACGCATCCGCAGCTGGAGCCGGATGCCGCCGACATCATCTACAACGGCACGCCCACCCCGGAGAGCGACCAGGGCTTCGCCCACCGCAACGTGGAGACGGAGAATTTCGCCAACGGCCATGGCCGCTTCTTCGCCGGCAAGAAGACGCCGATGCAGGGCCACGTCAAGCAGAAGCACGGCGATCCGGTCGACATGATGGCCGACCGCCTCAACCTGCTGGTCACCGGCATGGACGCCATGGTCCTCAAGGAGGATGTCGAGCTGGTGCGCTCGCTCAAGGGCAAGCCGATCCCCGAGGGATCGAGCCTGGGGGCCGAGTACGTCAAGGCGCTGTACACCACCGCCGCGATGCAGAAGCGCCCGATGCCCAAGCCCGTGCCGGAGATCCTCGGCATGTGGGGCGGCGAGATCTTCGTGTTCCCCAACCTGCTGATCCTGCCTCAGGCCGGCAACGCGATGATCTACCGCATCCGTCCGGACGGCTTCGACCCCGACAACTGCATTTTCGAGATCTTCTCCACCAAGACCTACCCGGCGGAAGCCAAGCCGCCGCGCGCGGTGGTCCAGAAGGTCACCGACGTGCTCGATCCCGAGCAGGTGCTGCTGATCCCGCGCCAGGACCTCGGCAACATCCCGCGCATGCAGCGCGGCCTCCACTCCCGCGGCTGCAAGCAGATCTGGCTTGCCGCCGACCAGGAAAAAATGATCCTCAACATGCACCAGCAGCTCGACCTGTACCTGACCGACAGCCTTCCGGCCCCGCCGTCCGCCGGAGCTGCCGCCGCATGAATTTCAACCTGTCCGAAGAGCAGGAGCTGATGCGCGAGACCTTCGCGCGCTTCCTGACCGAACAGAGCAGCATGCCGCGCGTGCGCGCCGCCATGCCTTCCGGCTTCGACGCCGCCCTGTGGAGCGGGCTGGCCGAGCTCGGCGCCTTCTCGATCCGGGTGCCGGAGGACGCCGGCGGCCTGGGCCTGGGACTGCTCGACGCCGCGCTGCTGATGGAGGAAGCCGGGCGCACCCTGGCCTCCGGCCCCGTGGCCGAGACCCTGGTGGCCGCGCGACTGCTGGCCTTGCTGGGCGGGCAGGCCGAGCTGCTGGAGCGCGTGCTGTCCGGCTCCGCCGTGGTCAGCCTGGCCTTCCACGATCTTGCCAGCCGGCCCTCGCAGTGGGTGGCCGGCGGTGCCGTGGCCGAGGCGGTGATCGCGCGCCAGGGCGGCGAGATCGTGCTGGTCACGCTGCCCGCCGGCGACAAGGGCGAGGACAACCTGGCTTCGACGCCGGTGGCCGAACTGCGGCTGGCGGAGTTGCCGCGCCGCACGCTGGCCAGCGGCCCGCAGGGCCTCGCGCACTTCGAACAGGCCCGCGAGGAATGGAAGCTTCTGGTCGGCGCCGCACTCGCCGGCCTGGGGCGCGAGGCCCTGCGCATGGCCGCGGCCTATGCCAGCGAGCGCAAGCAATTCGGCCAGTTCATCGGCCAGTTCCAGGCCATCTCGCACCCGCTGTCCGACCTGCTCTGCGAGGTCGACGGCGGCAAGTTCCTGGTATGGAAGGCGATCCGCCATATCGCCGACGGCGCTCCCGAATCCGCCGCGGCCGTTTCCGTGGCCGCCTGGTGGAACAGCGAAGCCGCCTCGCGCTCCGTGGCGCAGGCCCTGCACACCTTCGGCGGCTACGGCCTGACCACCGAGTACGACATCTTCCTGTTCAACCTGCGCGCCAAGGCCTGGCCGCTGGTGCTGGGCGATCCGCAGCGTCTGCTGGAGGAGGCCGGCCGCCGGCTCTATGCCGGCGAGAAGGCGGAACTTCCGCAGGCCGGCGACTGCCCGATCGATTTCGACCTGGGCGCGGACGCCCGCGCCATCACGGCGGAGATCGACGCCTTCTTCGAGAAGCACGTCACCCCGCAGATGCGCGAGAAGTTCCACTACAGCTGGGAAGGCTACAACCCGGAGATCCACCGCAAGCTGGCCCAGGAGAACCTGCTGTTCCCCGGCCTGCCCAAGGAGATGGGCGGCCGCGGCCTGTCGCCCTACGCCAAGATCGCGGCGATGGATGCCTTCGAGCATCAGGGCTACAACACCCCGGCGGCCAACGTCGCCCAGATGGTGGCCCTGATCATCCACCGCTTCGGCACCGACGAGCTGAAGCGCGAGGTGCTGAGCAAGATCATGTCCGGCGAGGTGATCGCCAGCCTGGGCTACTCCGAGCCCGGTTCGGGCTCGGACGTCTTCGCCGCGCAATGCAAGGCCACGCGCGACGGCGACGGCTGGCGCATCGACGGCACCAAGATGTTCACCAGCGGCGCGAACCTCGCGTCCTATGTGCTGATGCTCTGCCGCACCAATCCCGACGTGCCCAAGCACGCCGGCTTGACCATGTTCATCGTGCCGCTGAAGGCGCCCGGCGTGACCATCCAGCCGGTGTACACCTTTCAGGACGAGCGCACTAACATCACCTTCTACGACGGCGTGCGCATCCCCGACAGCTGGCGCCTGGGGGCCGTCGACGGCGGCGTGCGCACCATGAGCGCCAGCCTGGAACTGGAACACGGCGGCGGCTTCTCCAAGGTGCAGCGCGCCATGCTCAAGGCGGCCGAGGAACTCTGCCGCGAGATCCGCCACGAGGGCCGCCCGCTGATCGAGGACCGCGCCGCCCAGGTGCGCCTGGCGCGCACCACGGCCAACCTCTGGGTGTCCGACGTCCTGGCTTTCCGCGCGCAGTGGACCATCGCCGAGAAGAAGCCGAACCACGCCTACGGCCCCATGGCCAAGCTGTTCTCCTCCGAGAAGTTCCTGACCGACGCCCGCGACCTGCTGGACCTGACCGCGCCGCTGTCCCTGTCCAAGCGCAAGGGCGCTGCCGCGCTGGTCAACCAGTGCTATCGTCATGCGCACGGCACCACGATTTACGGCGGCACCAGCGAAGTCCATCGCAGCATGATCGCCGAACGCGCGCTGGGCATGCCGCGCACCCGCGCCTGAGGAGAACGGGATGTCCGAAGCACCGCACCTGCTGGTCGAGGAACAGGGCGCGATCCTGATCGCGACGCTGAACCGGCCGGAGAAGCTCAACGCGCTCAGTGCGCAGCTGATGGGCCTGTTCGAGCAGGCCCTGCACCGGTTCCGCGATACGCCGGAACTCAAGGTCATGCTGGTGCGCGCCACCGGCCGCTTCTTCTGCACCGGTGCCGACCTGCGCGGCGGCGACGGGCGCGCCGCGCCGGCCACCACCGGATCGGCCATCCGCGAGAACCACCGCATCCGCCTGAACGGCATGCACCGCATCTACGACGAAATGGAGGCCATCGAGAAGCCCATCGTCGTGGCGCACCACGCCACCTGCATGGGCGGCGGCCTCGAATTGTCGCTGTCCTGCGATTTCCGCCTGGCGGCGAAGAGTGCGAGCTATGCCTTTCCCGAGGGCAGGTTCGGCGTGATCCCCGCCTCCAACGGCGTCAGCCGCCTGGCCCGCATGGTCGGCACGCACTGGGCGCGCTACCTGATCATGGCCAACCTGCCGGTGAACGCCGACCGCGCCCTGATGATGGGCCTGGTGCACGAGGTCTTCCCGGACGAGAGCTTCGAGGAAGACGTGATGAAGTTCTGCCGGCACCTGGCGGCGCAGAACGGCGAGCAGATGGGCACCGCCAAGCTCGCGATCGAGCTGGCCCGCGACGTGGGCCTGGCGCAGGCGCGCAACGTCGAGCGCATGGCCAACAGCGCGCTGATGCTCAACCCGGCGTACCTGGAGGGCATCCGGCGCTATGTCGAGGGGATCGGCAAGGGCAGCAAGGGCGGAGATTGAATCCGTCGTGCCGGAGCAAGCCGGCATCCAGTCCCGGACGTCGGTTGCCCATTGCCTGACGGGATACCGGCTTTCGCCGGCATGACAGGAGAAAGAAAGGTCTTCCGGAGGAAACCGATGCCCACGCAGCTCGATCACTACCGCCTGCTGGGCCATTCCGGCCTGCGCGTGTCGCCGCTGGCCCTGGGCACCATGACCTGGGGCGTCGGGCAGGGCTGGGGGACCGGCGAGGCGGAGGCCCGCAGGATCCTGGACCTGTATGCCGGCCAGGGCGGCAACTCCATCGACACCGCCAACTTCTACGCCAACGGCGAGTCCGAGAGCATGCTTGGACGTCTCGTGCAGGGACGGCGCAATCGCTTCGTTATCGCCAGCAAGTACTCCTTGAGCATGTCGCCGGGCGATCCCAACGCCAGCGGCAACCACCGCAAGAACATGCTCCAGTCGGTCGAGGCCAGCCTGCGACGGCTGGAAACCGACCACCTGGACCTGCTGTACCTGCATGTCTGGGACCAGCGCACGCCGGTGGACGAAATCCTGCGTGCCTTCGACGACCTGGTGCGCGCCGGCAAGATCCTCTACATCGGCGTCTCGGACACGCCGGCCTGGCAGGCCTCGCGCATGCAGGCCATCGCCGAGCTGCGCGGCTGGAGCCGGCTGGCGGCCCTGCAGATTCCCTACAACCTGACCGAGCGCACGGTCGAGCGTGAGCTGATCCCCATGGCCGCGGCCATGGGCATGGGCGTGCTGCCCTGGTCGCCGCTGGCGGGCGGGGTGCTGTCCGGCAAGTACCGGCAGGACGACCTTTCCGCCGACCGCTCCGCGATGAATTCGCGCAGGAACATCAATGTCGCGACCGGCCGGCTCAGCGAGCGGACGCTGGGCATCGCGGCGCAGGTCACGGCCGTGGCGGGCGAGATCGGCTGCACGCCGGCGCAGGCGGCACTGGCCTGGACCCTGCTGAACCCGGCCGTGACCTCGCCGATCCTGGGCACGCGCACGGTGGCGCAGCTGCAGGACAACCTCCAGGCGCTGGAGGTGAGCCTCAGCGCCGCGCAGATCGACCGGCTCGACGCCGCCAGCCGCATCGATCTCGGCTTCCCGCACGAGTTCCTGGGCTCGGGCGTGGTCGGGCCGATGTTCGGCAACGTCAAGGTGGCGGTGCGCCCATGAGCCGGGAAGACCTGCACCGCCCGCTGTACGTCCCGGACCTGCTGGTCAACGCGCTGAAGCAGGTGCCGGAGAAACCGCTGCTGCAGCTGGCGGATGGCACGATCTACACGGTGGGCGAGGTACGCGACGCCACCAGCCGCTTCGAGCAGGCCCTGCGCAGCCTGGGCGTGGCCGAGGGCACGCGCGTGGGCCTGCTGTCGGCCAACCTGCCCGAGGTGCTGTTCTCCAACAACGCGGTACAGCTGATCTCCGCGGTCTACGTGCCGATGCATCCGCTGGGCGGTCTGGCGGATCACCAGCACGTGATCGTGGATTCCGGCGTGGAGCTGCTGATCTTCGACGCCCAGCGCCATGGGTCGCGTGCGGCGGAACTGGCGGAGCGCTGCCCCGGCCTGAAGCTGGCGGCCCTGGGAGAGAGTGCGCTGGCCCCCGATCTCTGCCGCCTGGCAGCCGGCTTCGCCGCGCAGGCCCTGGCGGCACCGCGGGTGGAGCCCACCGATGTGATCCGCCTGGGCTATTCCGGCGGTACCACCGGCAAGCCCAAGGCGCTGGCCAGCGTGCAGCGCACGGGCCTGGCCACCCTGCAGATGATGATGGCGGAGTGGGAGTGGCCCAACCCGCCGCGCTTCCTGTCCTGCACGCCGCTGTCGCATGCCGGGGCCGCCATGTTCATGCCGACGCTGCTGCGCGGCGGCAGCATGCTGGTGCTGCCGGGCTTCGATCCGGTGGCCGTGATGCAGGCGATCGAGCAGCACCGCATCAACTGCGTGCTGCTGGTGCCGACGATGATCTACGCCCTGCTGGACCATCCGCGCTTCGGTGAATTCGACCTGTCGAGCCTGGAGACGGTGTTCTACGGGGCCTCCTCGATTTCGCCGCTGCGGCTGAAGGAAGCCATCGAGAGCATCGGCCCCGTCTTCTTCCAGTTCTACGGCCAGGCCGAGGCGCCGATGTCGGTGACCGTGCTGCGCCGTGCCGAGCACGACGTGAACGACCTGCGGCGACTGGCGAGCTGCGGACGTCCCACGCCCTGGGTGCAGGTGGAACTGCTCGACGGCGACAACCGGCCGGTGCCGGATGGGCAGCCCGGCGAGATCTGCGTGCGCGGCCCCCTGGTGATGGAGGGCTACCGCGACAATCCGGAGCTGACGGCGCAGGCCTTCGCCGGCGGCTGGCTGCATTCGGGCGACGTCGCCGTGCGCGATCCGGGCGGCTTCCTGCGCATCATCGACCGCAGCAAGGACATGATCGTCAGCGGCGGCTTCAACATCTACCCCCGCGAGATCGAGGACATCCTGGCCCTGCATCCGGCCGTGTCGCAGGCCGCCGTGATCGGCGTGCCGCATCCGAGATGGGGCGAGGCGGTCACCGCGCTCGTGGTGCTGCGCCCCGGCCAGGCCGCGAGCGCGGAGGAGCTGGTGGCGCTGGTGGCGGAGCGCAAGGGCTCCTTCCAGGCACCCAAGACAGTGGAGTTCGTCGAGGCGATTCCCCTGACCGCCGTCGGCAAGCCCGACAAGAAGGGGCTGCGGGCGCGCTACGGACAAGCTTCCTAGGGACGTCATGCCGGGGCGAAAGCCGGCATGACGCCTTCTCTCTCAACCAGCCCGGCGCGCGGCCACGTTCACGCTCATCAGCTGCACGTCCGCCGGCAGGTCGACCAGGGCGCGGAAGACCTCCGTCACCGAGTTGACGTGCGAGATCGGCCGCTCGCGCAGGTTGAGCCCTGCCGCCAGGGTGGCCTCGCGGAAGCGCAAGGCGAGCTGCGGGTCCATGCCGAAGGTCTTGCCCTCTTCCATCATCTGGCCGGCGCGGACGTTGGTGACCCGGATGCCCGCCGGCTCCAGCTCGTGGAACAGGCCCTCGGAGAAGCGTTCCAGGCCGGCCTTGCTGCTCTGGTAGGCCACCATGAAGGGGAATTTGAAACCCACCGATTCGCTGCTGACGTTGATGATGTGGCTGCCGCGGCCCATCAGCGGGATCGCGGCCCGGGCGCAGAGCATCGGGCCGGCCAGGTTGGTGGTCACGGCCTGCAGGATCTGCGCGTCGCTGGCCTCGGCGATCAGGAAGGGCTCGTAGACCGCGGCGTTGTTGACCAGCACGTCCAGACGCGGATGGTGCTTCGCGATCTCGGCGAAGGCGGCCCGCACCGAGTCGGGCGAGGCGACGTCGCAGGCGACCGCCAGGGCGCGCTCGCCCAGTTCCGCGGCCAAGGCCTCCACCTTGGCCGCGGTGCGGCCGAGCAGGACGACGTTCTCGCCGTCGCGGTGGAAGCGGCGGGCCAGGGCGCGGCCCAGGCCGACGCCGGCACCGGTGATCACGAGGGTCTTCGACATGTGCTGCTCCGTTACGAAGGGAGAATCAGCCGCGCGGCTTCAGGATCTTCCAGATGCCGTCGACGCTGGCGACCGTCCGCTCGCCGACGCCGATGAGCCCGCGCAGGAATACGAGGTCCGAACTCCGCCGCAGTACCTGCGGGCGGCAGACGATGAATTCCCCGACCTTGGCCGCGGAGATGAACTGGGTCTGCAGCTGCGCGGTGACGCAGTTCATCGCGCCGAGCTGCTGGATCACCGCGTAGCCCAGGCTGACGTCGGCAAGGGTCAGCAGCATGCCGCCGTGCACCGTGCTCATGTGTCCGTTGACGTGCGGCTGGCCGGAAACGAAGCCGACTTCCAGCTCCGGCAGCTTGCCCCGCGTCCAGAGACCGCCGGAAACGCGAGAGAAGCCGTCGATGTCCAGCCGGGTCCAGCCTTCCGCCGCCAGGTTCTCCGGTTTCACGGTTCAGTGACCGAAGGCATGCCGTGCCACGGCCAGGGCCTGCCCGCCGCGGCCGCCGAGTTCGGAGACAAGGGCCTTGAGGCGGTAAGTCCAGAGATGCAGGGGGTGTTCCAGGGTCATGCCCATGGCGCCGAGCATCTGGTGCAGGTCGTAGGCGATGCGGGTGGCGCTCTCCTGTGCGTGCAGGGCCGCCAGCGCGGCGTCGGCGGGGTCGCCGGTGGCGGCGGCCTTCAGGGCCAGCCAGCGGACGCCGCCGGCCAGCACGGTGCATTCCGCCATGCGGTGCCGCAAGGCCTGGAAGCTGCCCAGCGGGCGGCCGAACTGCTTGCGCACGCTCAGGTGCTCGCCGGCCGAGGCGATGGCGGCCTGCAGCAGGCCCGTGGCCTCGGCCGCCAGGGCGACACGCAGCCAGGTCCGCACACTGGCCGCGTCCTCGGCGGACAGCACGGTGGCGGCGGGGCGGCGCTTGAGCCGGCCCATCGGGTAGGCGAACAGGGATTCCGCGGGCTCGACATCGCCGGGCGTCACCCGTGCCAGGCTGACCTGGTCGCCGTCGATCAGGATCAGGGTTTTCGCGGTGGCGACGAAGCGTCCCGGCCGGCCGTTCTCGACCACCGCGATCGGCCGCGGCCATTCGCCGGGCAGTTGCGGCCGCACCAGCATCGACAGCGCGGTGTCGACGGTGCAGGGCAGCCAGGCCAGGCGCTCCACGGCCATCGCCGCGGTCAGCGAACCCAGTTCGGGCACCTGGGCGATGTCGAAGTAGCCCCCGTCGTCGAGCTCGCGTTCCAGGCCGTCGCCGGCCAGCGCGAAGCCATGGAAATCGATGGGCTTGAACTCGAAGGGCTTGGCCAGCCGGTCGAGGGCGCTCATCAGCGCGGACTGGTCGGTTGTGAGCGTGAAGTCCATCAGCGGGGCTCCCGCGGAAGCTGCAGCAGTTCCGTGGCGATCAGGTTGAGCTGGATCTCGGCGGCGCCGGAGGCGATGCCGGCGACGATGGCGCGCTGGTGGTGCGCCAGCAGCAGAGGGTCGCCTCCCGACAGCGCTTCGGGCAGGTGCTCGACGACGAACTCTCCGACCAGGCGCTCGCACATGACCGTGGCATAGCGCGCGGCGCTGGCTTCGGGGCCGGTGGGCGTGCCGTGGCGGCGCTGGTCGACGATCTGGTAGCTGTACAGGCGGGCCGCCTCGCAGGCGGCATGGGCGCGGGCCGACTGCTCGACGGCACCGTGGCCGTAGCGGCCCTCGCGGCGCAGGCGCTCGACGGCGCGGCGCAGCATGCGCGAGGCCAGCGCGAAGCGGGGGATGCCGACGCGTTCCAGCGACAGAGCCGCACGGGCAATCTCCCAGGCCTGGCCCTCGGCGCCCAGCAGCGCGCTTTCCGGCACGCGCACGTCGTCGAAGAACACCTCGTGGATGTCGCCCTCGCCGATGACGCTGGGAATCTGGCGCACGGTGATGCCCGGCGTGTCCATCGGTACCAGGAATACCGACATGCCGGTCTTGCCGGGCGCGGTGCGCGCCAGCAGGAAGCAGGTATCGGCATGGCCGGCGTAGGAGGTCCAGATCTTCTGGCCGCTGATGCGGTAGAAGCCGCCATCCTTCTCCGCGCGGGTGCGCAGCGAGGCGAGGTCGGACCCGGCCTCGGGTTCGGAGAAGCCCTGGCACCAGAGGGTCTCTCCGCGCGCGATCGGGGGGATGTAGCGGGCCTGCTGCGCCTCGCTGCCGAAGCGCATCAGCACGGGGCCGATCCAGTTGACGTTCATGTACTGGCCGCCACGCGGCTCGCCCGCGGCCCACATCTCCTCGGCCAGGATGAAGGCGGTCCAGGCGTCGGCATCGCGGCCACCCCAGCGCTGCGGCCAATGCGGCACCAGCAGGCCGGCCTCGGCCAGCGCGCCGCAGAACTTCTTGGAGAAGGCGCTCTGCGACTCCGAGCCCGGGCCATGGGCCTGGGCCTCCCAGTCGGCAGGCAGGTTCGCGGCGAGGAAGGCCCGGACCGTGTCGCGGAAGGACTGCTGCTCAGCGTCCCACTGGAAATCCATCAGGCTCGCTCCCGAGTATTCTTTATTTCTACAAGCCGAGGCACAGGTACTTGATCTCCAGGTAGTCGTCGATGCCGTACCGGGAACCCTCGCGGCCGAGGCCCGAGGCCTTGACGCCGCCGAAGGGCGCCAGTTCCGTGGAGATCAGGCCGGTGTTGACGCCGACGATGCCGGCCTCGATGCGCTCGGCCACGCGCCAGATGCGGCCGATGTCGCGGGCGTAGAAGTAGGCGGCCAGGCCGAAGGGCGTGGCGTTGGCCTGCGCCACCGCATCGTCCTCGTCGCGGAAGCGGAACACCGGAGCCAGCGGGCCGAAGGTCTCCTCGCGGGCCACCAGCATCTCGGCGGTGGCGCCGGTCAGCAGGGTCGGGGTGAAGAAGCGTCCGCCGCGCGCATGCGGCATGCCGCCCGTCAGGACCCGGGCGCCCTTGGCGGTGGCATCGCCGATGTGCTCGCGTACCTTGGCCAGGGCCTTGTCGTCGATCAGCGGGCCGATCTCGGTGCCCGCCTCGGTGCCGGCGCCGACCTTCAGCGCCGCGGTGGCGGCGGCCAGCTTTTCCACGAAGGCATCGTGGATACCGGCCTGGGCATAGATGCGGTTGGCGCAGACGCAGGTCTGGCCGGCGTTGCGGAACTTGGATTGGACGGCGCCGGCCACGGC
>Ga0255097_1000833_pt1 | contig 11736 bp, 11 predicted proteins | sample Colum_Atlam_RepB_2_FD_188436 | JGI IMG/M metagenome (GOLD analysis project Ga0255097, IMG submission 188436) | Freshwater microbial communities from Columbia River, Oregon, United States - Colum_Atlam_RepB_8d | ecosystem: Environmental > Aquatic > Freshwater > River | place: USA: Oregon...
CCTCCAGTGCCGCCGCGGTCCAGGCCGCCAGCGCCCCGAGGCCGCGGGCCTTGGCCAGCAGCAGAAGCTGCGCCCGGCGCGGCGCGGCCGGCAGGCGCGCCAGCTCCCGGCCATGCCGGGTGATGCGGCCCTGGGCATCCACCGCCCCCAGTTCGCGCAGCAGGTCCCGGGCATAGGTCCAGCTCACCGGGGCCGGGGGGTCGAGGAAGGCCAGCTGCGAAGGATCGGCCGCGCCCCAGGACGCCAGCTCCAGCGCGAAGCGCGACAGGTCCGCCGCCAGGATTTCCGGCGTGTCGTGGGCCGTCAGCGAAGCCTGCTGGTCGCGGTTCCACAGGCGGTAGCAGGTCCCGGGGCCGAGGCGCCCGGCACGGCCGGCGCGCTGGTCGGCCGAGGCGCGCGAGACGCGCTGCGTCTCCAGGCGGTTGGCTCCGGCGCCGAGGTCGAAGCGCGCCACCCGCACCAGGCCGCCGTCCACCACGGTGGTCACCCCCTCCACGGTCAGGCTGGTCTGGGCGATGTTGGTGGCCAGGATGACCTTGCGGCGGCCCTGCCGGTCCGGCTGCAGCGCGGCATCCTGCTCGGCCGAGGACAGTTCGCCGTACAGCGGATGGATGGCGGCCTGCGTCCGCGACTCCAGCCGCCGCTGCGCGCCGCGGATTTCGCGCGCGCCGGGCAGGAAGGCGAGCACGTCGCCCGGAGTCTCGGCCAGCGCGGCCAGCACGCCCTGCGCCACCGCCTCGCCATGGTCGGCATCGCCGCGCTGCGGCAGGTAGCGGAGGTCCACCGGGTAGAGCTGGCCGCCGCTCTGCACCACCGGCGCCTCGTCGAGCAGCCTGGCCACGCGCTGGGTGTCCAGCGTGGCGGACATCACCAGCAGGCGCAGGTCCGGATTGAGGTTCGCCCTCACGTCCAGGCTCAGCGCCAGCGCCAGGTCGGCGTCGAGGCTGCGCTCGTGGAACTCGTCGAAGATCAGCAGGCCCACGCCGGGCAGTTCCGGGTCGGCCTGCAGGCGCCGCGCCAGCAGGCCCTCGGTGACCACCTCGATGCGCGTGGCCGCGGAAACCTTGCGCTCGAAGCGGATCTGGTAGCCCACGGTCTGGCCCACCGGCTCGCCCAGCAGCTGGGCCATGCGCGCCGCGGCGGCGCGCGCCGCCACGCGGCGCGGCTCCAGCATGACGATGCGCTGCCCGCGCAGCCAGGGTTCGTCCAGCAGTTCCAGCGGCACCAGGGTGGTCTTGCCGGACCCCGGCGGCGCCGCCAGCACGGCGCGGCCACCGCCGGCCAGGGCCTGGCGCAGCGCCGGCAGGGCCTCGCGGACCGGCAGCTCGGGCAGCGCGCGCCTCATGCGTTGCCTTCCAGCCAGGCCCTGCGCTTGAGCAAGCGCTCGCGCCAGGCGGCGGTCAGCCCCGGCGTGTCGGCGAAGCGCTGCAGGCTCGCGGTCGCGGGCCGGTGCAGGGCCAGCACATCCCAGAACTCCCTCAGCGACACCGGATCGGGATTGCGCTGCTGCAGCCGCAGCGAGTCGCCGGCCTGCGCCACGCCCGCCTGCAGCACGCGGTAGTACCAGCCGGAGATGCCCTGCTGCGCGATCCACAGCGCGATGCCCTCCAGGCCGTGGCGCGCATCGATCTTCCAGCAGGGACTGCGCGGCTGCGACAGCTGCAGGAGCGCCGAGCCGAAGGCGAAGACGTCGCCGATGCAGACGCCGGACTCGTCGGCGCCCTCGGTCGAGAGATTCTCGCCCAGTCCACCGGCGACGAAGCCCGCGGCCTGCTCCGGGAACCGCGCCGCGAGCCGGCGGTGGTTCTCCAGCGGGAAGTGGTGCACCGCCTTCTCCGGCCCGCCATGCACGCGGCGGTCCGCCTGGGCGTCGATCCGCAATCCCTCGGGGCCGATCTCCACCGGCCCGGCGACCGGGTCCTTGAAGATGCCGGTGGGCCGGCCGTCGCCCGGCATGGGGCGCACCGAGCCTGCGAAAACCTGGGGGACGAGCAGTTGCATCTGCGCATTTTCGCGGATTCGGTGAAAATTGGCGCATGAACCCGTCCCTGAAGCCGCCGCCGTGAGCGAGATCGAACTTCACCGCAAGCTGCTGGGCGACGCCCCGCGCAACGCCGCCTTCCAGGCGGCGCTGAAGCAGCTGGTCGTACCCGGCAAGACCACGGTGGCCGACATCGGCGCCGGCACCGGCTTCCTCAGCTTCCTGGCCCGCCGCCTCGGCGCGGCGCACTGCACCCTGATCGAATACAGCGGCATGCTGGAGCTGGCGCAGAAGCTGGCGCGGCAGAACGGCATCGACCAGCTCAGCTTCGTCCGCGGCCACTCGGCCGAGATCCGCAAGCCGCCCAAGGTGGACCTCGTGGTATCGGAGACCCTCGGCAACTTCGCGCTGGAGGAGGGCCTGCTGGAGACGCTGATCGACGCGCGCCGCTACCTCAAGCCCGGCGGCCGCGTGCTGCCCGAGCGCCTGCGCCAGTTCGCCGCCCCGGTGACGGCACCGCGGCTGCAGCGCGAGATCGACATCTGGCCGCAGGTGGGCTACGGGCTGGACCTGTCGGCGGCGCGCACGGTCTCGCTGAACAACATGTACGTCAAGCAGGTTGCCCCGGACGACCTGGGCGGCCGCGATACCGGCCAGATCTGGGACGACCTGGACCTGCGCCCGCAGGCCAGGGCCCCGGACAGCCGCCGCAGCGCCACGCTGCGCTGGAAGGCAGCCGACCTGCCTTCCGCGCGCGTCGAAGGCATTGCCCTGTGGTGGATCTGCGAGCTGCTGCCGGGCATCGCGATCTCGACCTCGCCCTTCGCCCCGGCCACGCACTGGGACCAGATCTACCTGCCGCTGCTGGCCCCGCTGGAACTGGCGGCCGGCGACGAGCTGGAGCTGACGCTGGGTTGCGATACGCGCCCCGAGACCGGCGTGCGCCTGGGCTGGAAGACGCGGCATCTGCGCGGCGGCAAGGCCGCGGCGGAACAAGTGCAGGACAGCTTCCGGGGACGCGTCGACCTCTGAACACGGCCCCTGTGCAGGCACGCACAGGGGGTGCAAATCCGCGCAATTCCCGCGGCTGCGCCCGGTTTCCATACTCCCTCGCCGCCATCACCGCACGAGGAGAGAGATCATGGGCGACATGCCTGCCGTAGCCGACAGCTTCGAAGGGGCCTATCCCCGGGGCTGGTACGGCGTCCTGTTTTCCGACGAACTGGCCTGCGGAGAGCGGCGCTCGCTGCACTACTTCGGCCGCGACTTCGTCGCCTGGCGCGGCGCCAGCGGCCGGGTCGCGATCGCAGATGCCCACTGCCCCCACCTCGGCGCGCACCTCGGCGACGGCCGCTGCGAGGGCGAGGACATCGTCTGTCCCTTCCACGGCTGGCGCTTCGGGCAGGACGGCCGCTGCAACGCCATTCCCTATTCGCGGCGCATTCCCCCCAAGGCGCGCCAGGGCGCCCTGGCCACCTACCCGGTGCGCGAGATCAACCAGATCATCCACCTGTGGTTCGATCCGCAGGGCGGCGTACCGGATTGGGAGCCGCCGCTGCTCGGCGGGCTCAACGGCGAGGCCGGCTGGACGCGCTGGCATGTGCAGCGCTGGCGCGTGCGCACCCAGGGCCGCGAGATCATCGAGAACCTGGTGGACGGCCCGCATTTCGCCGTCGTGCACCAGGCGCCCATCGAGGACATCCGCTTCCGCTTCGAAGGCCACATCGCCAGCCACGACTCGCTGATCGGCGGCCACCCGACGCTGGGCCGCATCCGGACCACCGCCACCTACTACGGCCCGGCACTGCAGTACATCGACATGGAGGGCCTGCACCGCAGCCGCCAGGTCAACTGCCACACCCCGGTCGATCACGGTCAGGTGGACCTGTGCTACGCCATCAAGCTGCAGCGCGACCCGGCGCTGCCGGATACCGACGCCATCGCGCAGGACTATGCCCGCCACGCCCAGGCGGCCTTCGCGCAGGACATCGGCATCTGGGAGCGGAAAATCTACCGCCCGCAGCCGCTGCTGTGCGAATCTGACGGCCCGCTGTTCGAGCTGCGGCACTGGTACCGGCAGTTCTTCGGCACCGCCCCCGCCCCGGCATAGGAACCATCCGCAGAGGCCGCCGCGCCACCCATGCAAGACCCGATCGACTGGAACGACCTGCGGATATTCCTGCAGGCGGCGGAAAGCGGCTCCTTCCTGGCCGCCGGGCGCCGCCTGGGAATCGACCGCACGACGGTGGGCCGGCGCATCGAGGCCCTGGAGAAGGCGCTGGGGCATGCCCTGTTCCATCGCGACAGCGCCGGCTGCCGCCCCACCGAACAGGCCCTGCCGGTGCTGGAGGCGACACGGCGCATGGCGGCGGAGGTGGCGAAGCTGGCGCCGGCACCCGTCGCCGTACACCGGGAACGCATCCGCATCGCGGTCTCCAGCGCCTTCGGCGACGAGTTCCTCGAGGATATCGCCGAGTTCCACCACGGCCGCCCGGCCTGCTCGATCGAGATCCACAGCGTCGGCGACCCGATCGGCCTGCTGCTGCAACAGAAGGCCGACATCGGCATCTGCGTGGCCCGCGAGAAGCCGGAGCGCCTCGACGGCGTCTGCCTGGGCCAGCTCGCGATCGCGCTCTACGGCAGCCGGCAGCACCCCGCGCCGCAGGCCTGGGTCGGCTGGAACGACCGCCTGCCGCCCTCGTTCTCGGGCTGGTTCGCAGAGCACCTGCCGGGCAGCGCGCCGCTGGGCACCACGGTGGGCTCCTGGTCGGCGCTGAAGGCGGCGGTGGCCTCGGGCATGGGCGTGGCGCCGCTGTGGTGCGCCTTCGCCGACCGCGATCCGGCCCTGCGGCGGCTGCAGGACTGGCCGGAGGCGGACCGCCTGGGCCTGTGGCTGCTGTTCCCCGATACGGGCGCCACGCCGCGAGAACTGTTCGACTTCCTGCGCCCCCGCATCCTGCGGCGCCTGCTGCCGCCGGAGCCGGCCTAGGCGGTCAGCAGCTCCAGGCGCTGCAAATAGGCCAGGGCCTCGGCACGCGAGCCGCCGCACATCTCCGCCGAGGGCCTCAGGCTGGCGCAGACCGCCGGACGGCGCGGATCGCCGAAGATCGCGCAGCGCTGGTCGTCCAGCAACTGCACGCAGCGTACCCCCGCCGGCTTGCCGCCAGGCATGCCGGGGATCGGCGAGGAGATCGACGGCGCGGTGCAGCAGGCCCCGCAGCCCGAACGGCAAGTCATTGACGACACTTGGTGGAATGACCCTTTTGGCTTAGCCTTGCGAGCTGGAATTTTATCACCCCCGGCCGCAGCCCCCGCATGAACCGCATCCTCTCCGACCTCGTCGGCCTGCTCGACCTGGAAACCATCGAGCAGAACATCTACCGCGGCCAGTCGCGCGACCTGGGCGGCAAGAGCGTGTTCGGCGGCCAGGTCATCGGCCAGGCCCTGGTGGCGGCGAACCGCACGGTGGAGAACCAGGTCCCGCATTCGCTGCACGCCTACTTCCTGCGCCCGGGCGACATGGCCATGCCGATCGTCTACGAGGTCGAGCGGGTCCGCGACGGCCGCAGCTTCAGCACGCGCCGCATCCATGCGATCCAGCACGGCCAGCCGATCCTGGCGATGATCGCGTCCTTCCAGAAGGAGGAAGGCGGCCTGGACCACCAGGCGCAGATGCCCCAGGTGACCCCGCCGGAGGAACTGCCGACCCTGCTGGAATGCGCGCGCGAATGGGTGGCGCAGGCCCCCGGCGTCGGCGAGCGTGCCCGCAACGCGCTGCTGCGCGAGGTGCCCATCGAGTTCAAGCCGGTGCAGCCCTGGAATCCGCTGGTCGGCGAGAAGCGCGAACCGGCCCAGCACATCTGGTTCCGCGCCGCCGGCCAGTTGCCGGACGATCCGCTGCTGCACCGCTGCGTGCTGGCCTACGCCTCGGACTTCAACTTCCTGTCCACCGCGCTGCTGCCGCATGGCATGGGCTGGCTGCGCAAGGACATGGTGGTGGCCAGCATCGACCATGCGCTGTGGTTCCACCGCGACGTGCGCGTCGACGACTGGCTGCTGTACTCGATGGATTCGCCCTCGGCGCAGGCGGCGCGCGGCTTCTCGCGCGGCCTGATCTTCGACCGCCGCGGACGGCTGGTGGCCAGCACCACCCAGGAAAGCCTGATGCGCGTGGTCGACGCGCCCTGAATCAAACGGATTTGAACCGGAGAATCACATGCGTTTCCTGATCGGCCTCGTCATCGCGCTGGCCCTCTGCATCGGCGGCCTGTTCGCGATGGACCGCTACTTCCCGGAGCAGGCGACGCGCTGGGGCATGGCGCTGGAACGCTCGCAGTCCAAGCTGGAGGAAAGGACTCTGAAGATTCCCGGCTTCGAGATCGCCTATCTCGAGGGCGGCAGCGGCGAGCCGCTGGTGCTGGTGCATGGCATCGGGGCCGACAAGGACAACTTCACCCGCGCCGCACGCTGGCTGACGCCGCACTACCGCGTGATCGCCATCGACCTGCCGGGCTTCGGCCAGAGCAGCAAGCCCGAGCAGGCCGACTACGGCATCCCGGCCCAGGTGGAGCGCCTGGACGAGATCATGCAGGCGCTGAAGCTTCCGCGTGCGCACTTCGGCGGCAGCTCCATGGGCGGCTGGATCATCGCCAGCTACGCCGCCAAGTACCCGGACAAGGCGGCCAGCCTCTGGCTGCTCGGCGCCGCCGGAACCGACGGCGGCAAGCGCACCGAGGTGCGCCAGGCCTACGACCGGGGCGAGTACCTGCTGTTCTCGCAGAAGCCGGAGGACTTCGAGAAGGTCCTCGACTTCGTCATGGTGCAGCGCCCCTTCATCCCCGGCAGCGTGCGCCACGTGCTGGCCGAGCAGGCCGTGGCCAACTACACGCTGCACACCCGCATCTTCCGCAACCTGATCGAGCACTGGAGCGAATACGCCGTGAACGACAAGCTGCGCGGCCTGCCGGTCCCGGCGCTGATCGTCTTCGGCGACGGCGACCGCGCGGTGGACCCTGGCGACGGCCTGATCTGGAAGCAGCTGCTGCCGAACTCGCAGCTGGAGATCATGAAGGGCATCGGCCACCTGCCGATGATGGAGGCGCCGCAGGTCTCGGCGGAGCGGTATGTCGCCTTCAGGCAGGGGTTGCCGAAGTAAGGTCTGCAAGCTTCAAGAAAGCGGGATTGCCATCCATGGCGAGACTGCATTTCGCCCATTGAGCCCCTGCCCGGCCATCCATGGCCGGGCGTTCGGTGACGCAGGCGATGCGATTCAACGCATCGCCAAAACGCGTCTCCTCACCCGCGTGCCGTCGCAGACGATGCCATTCAGGCATCGTCAAAACGCGACGTCACGCCCAGCCCGCCGCCATCTTCTCCAGTCCGCCGCGGTAATAGTCGAAGCGCTGGGCCAGATCCTGGAACACCGGCCGCAGGCCGAGCTGCTCGGCGATGCGGTGGCGCGAGGCCGTGGCGTAGTAGCTGCGGCCCATGCGGCAGTAGTAGTTCACGTCCACCGGCCGGCGCTTGTAGCGGTGGCGGTAGTCGATCCAGGGGCGGCAGACGCCCGCCAGCCACAGGGCATAATTGCCGATGTGCGACTGCACGTAGAAGCCGCGCTCCGGGCCGGCCTGCGCCGCCTCCTGCACCAGGTCCACCAGATAGTGGTAGCTCTGCTCCTCGTCGGCCTGCACGCGGCAGACACGCTCGCTGCGCACGAACAGCCCCAGCAGGTTGGCGAGGTAGTGCACCGAGCGCCGCGTGGCGGTGTTGCGCGAATCCGGCAGCGAGCGCCGCAGCAGGACATTGAAATAGAGTTTCGGCGAGACCTCCAGCCAGCGCAGCTGGCGGTCGCGGATGGCGGCATGCACGTAGTCGCTCTCCAGCAGCGACTCCAGCGTCGTCGGGCGCTCCAGGGCCAGGCGCACGGCCTCCTCCAGGTCCACGCCGGGCACCGGGAAGTGCGCGAACAGGAACCGCAGGTCCCTTTCCTCGAAGGCCGGCGGACCCAGCCGGGCGAAATCGGGCATCTGCATCGTCATTAAAAGACCTCCTTGACGCGGTTCAGCCTCGACAACCGCTGTTGCAAGGACCGGGCCATGGCACTTCGCCGGCACCGCGGACCCGACCGGCGGCGTAACAACCCCTTCACGAATCTGTAGCAATCTGTCGCCCATGAGCAAGCCCCCCCTCGCATTGCGCGAACTGGATGAACTGGAAACCCTGATCGGCCGCGCCGGCAGCGCCCTGCGCAGCGAGGTGGTCTGCCAGGTGGACTACGGCGGCCGGCGCTGGCCGGTGCACTGCCTGGAACTGGGCTCGCGCGATCCCGACGTGCCGGTGGTCGGCTTCTTCGGAGGCATCCATGGCGTCGAGCGCATCGGCACCCAGGTGCTGCTGGCCTACCTCCACACCCTGGTGGAACGCCTGCGCTGGGACGAGGAACTGGACCACAGCCTCCGGCGCGTGCGCCTGCTGTTCATGCCGCTGATCAACCCAGGCGGCATGCTGGCGGAAACCCGGGCCAACCCGGCCGGCGTGGACCTGATGCGCAATGCCCCGGTAGACGCCGAGGATCCGCACCCGGTGCTGGGCGGACACCGCCTGTCGCCGCGGCTGCCCTGGTTCCGCGGCAAGCCCGGCGAGCCGATGCAGGTGGAGGCGGCGGCGATGTGCCGCGTGGTGGAGGAGCGCCTGCTGACGCAGTCCTTCAGCCTGGCGCTGGACTGCCATTCCGGTTTCGGCGTGCGCGACCAGATCTGGTTCCCCTACGCCCGCACTGCGCGGCCGATCGACTGCCTAGGCGAGCTCTATGCGCTGCGCAGCCTGTTCCGCGCCACGCACCCGCATCACAACATCTACGTGATCGAGCCGCAGGCGCGCCACTACACCACCCACGGCGACCTCTGGGACTACCTCTACGACCGCTCGCGCGAACAGCCGCAGCGCCTGTTCCTGCCGCTGACCCTGGAGATGGGTTCCTGGCTGTGGCTGAAGAAGAACCCCCGGCAGATCTTCCGGCCGCTGGGCATCTTCAATCCGATCATGCCGCACCGCCTGCAGCGCACCCTGCGCCGCCACCTGACGCTGTTCGAATTCCTGCTGCGGGCCGCCGTCTCGCACCAGCGCTGGCGGCCCGAAGGCGAACAGCGCCGCCTGCTGAACCAGGCGGCGATCGACTACTGGCCCTCGATCCTGCGCTACGAGGACCAGTAGCGGCCTCTTCCGGACCGCCTGACGCCTGCGGCGGTCATCGGCTAAGCTCCGGCGATAGCTGGAGAATTCGGTCATGCCCCATCGTTACGGACTGCTCGTCCCCGGTGTTTCGACCAAGTCGGAACCCCTGCTCGTGCGCGCGCCCTTCGACCGCACCGCCATCGGCGAGGTCGCCACCGCCGACGCCAGGGTGGTGGAGCACGCGCTGAAGACCGCCCATGCGCTGTACCGCAACCGCGACGGCTGGCTGCCGCTGGCCAGGCGCATCGCGATCCTGGAGGAGGCCTCCTCGATCCTGCTGGCGCGCGGCGAGCGGCTGGCGGTGGAGGCGGCGCGCGAGGGCGGCAAGCCGCTGATCGATTCGCGCGTGGAGGTGGGCCGCGCCGCCGACTCGCTGAGGATCTGCGTGGAGACGCTGCGCACCCAGGCCGGCGAGGTGATCCCGATGGGCACCACGGCCTCCAGCGTCAACCGCATGGCCTTCACCCAGACCGAGCCGATCGGCGTGGTGGTGGCGGTCTCGGCCTTCAACCATCCGCTGAACCTGATCGCGCACCAGGTGGGCCCGGCGATCGCGGCCGGCTGCCCGGTGATCGTAAAGCCCGCCAAGGCCACGCCGCTGACCTGCCTGCGCTTCATCGAGATCCTGCGCGAGGCCGGCCTGCCCGAGGAGTGGTGCCTGCCGCTGATACCCGAGAACAACGAGCTGACCACGAAGATGGTCAGCGACCCGCGCGTCGCCTTCCTGAGCTTCATCGGCAGCGCCCGCGTCGGCTGGGAACTGCGCTCGAAGCTCGCACCCGGAGCGCGCTGCGCGCTGGAGCACGGCGGCGTGGCGCCGGTGGTGCTGGCCGGCGACGCCGACATCGCCTCCGCGCTGCCGCTGATCGCCAAGGGCGGCTTCTACCATGCGGGGCAGGTCTGCGTGTCGGTGCAGCGCGTGTTCGTGGACCGCGGCATCGCCGGTCATTTCGCCGACGAACTGGCCAAGCTGGCGCAGAAGATGATCGTGGGCGATCCCACCATGCCGGAAACCGAGATCGGCCCGCTGATCGACCCCGCCGAGACGCGCCGCATCCACGACTGGGTGGAGGAAGCCGTGGCCGGCGGCGGGCAACTGCTCTGCGGCGGCCAGCCGATGTCCGAAACCATGTACGCGCCGACCGTGCTGCTGGACCCGCCGAAGACGGCGCGGGTCTCGACGCAGGAAGTGTTCGGCCCGGTGGTCTGCGTCTACAGCGTCGACTCCATCGACCAGGCGATCGAGCGTGCCAACAGCCTGCCGGTTTCCTTCCAGGCCGCCGTGTTCACACGCTCGCTGGACACCGCCCTGCGCTGCTATCACCGCCTGGATGCGTCGGCGGTGATGGTCAACGACCATACCGCCTTCCGGGTGGACTGGATGCCCTTCGCCGGGCTGCGCGTCTCCGGCCATGGCGTGGGCGGCATCCCGCACACGATCCACGACATGCAGGTGCGCAAGATGATGGTCCTGCGGTCGCGCGAGATCGTGCGCTGAAGAAGGCCCGCGCACGCCGCGCGCCCGGGCCCTGCGCTCAGAACTCCGCGATCAGCTTCAGGCCGAAGTTGTCGCCGCTGTAGTCGATGCCGAGGTCGTCGGTGTACTCGATGCCGGTATAGCTCAGCAGGATCCACTTCCAGCCGATCTCGACGGTGTAGCCGGTGGCATCGTCGAATTCGATGTCTTCGCCGATGCCGTCGGCGTCGAATTTCACGCCGTTGTGCCGCACCAGGCCCACGCCCATGCGGGCGCCGTTGTCCAAATGATAGCTGCCGACCAGCTGCAGCGGCACGCGGCGCATGTTGATGTCGGCGTTCTCGGCCTGCGTGGTGACGTACTTGAAGCCCACCGTCCCGCGCACCGAGAACGGTGCCCCGGCGAAGCGGTAGTAGACGCCGGCATCGACACCCAGGCCCTGACCCGCCTTCACGTCCTGCTCCTCGCCGTTGGTGAACACCACCGTGGCCACGTCGTCGCCGCCGAACTCCAGCGAGCCGGCGAGCACGAAGCCGAAGCCGCCGGGCTGCGGGACCGGCGAGGGCTGCGGCGGCGGCGGAGATGGAGGCCGCTGGGCCAGCGCCAGGCCCGCGGTCTTCAGGATGTTCCGCATCAGATTCCCCCAGGGAAGTCGGCAAACAAAGGCCTGCCCCCGGCAGGCGGGGGCGACTATACCAACGGGAATTCCCTTCAAAAACCTGACGATACGTTCAGGTCTCCTTGCCAGCCGACACTGGCATGCAAAACCTGGCCGCAGATGCGGCATAGTGCGCACCCTAGGGCCTCCCGCAGGCCCACCAGAGGCCGCCCACGGCCCGCCGCCATCCTAGAACCAGACGAGAGCCCGCATGCTGTTCAAACTCCAGATCCTGTTTTTCAAGATCCTCATGGTGTTCCTGCTGATCGGCACCCGGATCCTCAATTTCCGCAAGCCGCAGCTGTTCACCGGCCCCGGCTCCTCCCTGCAGCTCTGCGACCACATCGCCGGCACCGGCGTGACCAAGCTGCTGGTGGTGACCGACGC
>Ga0255097_1000838_pt1 | contig 11700 bp, 8 predicted proteins | sample Colum_Atlam_RepB_2_FD_188436 | JGI IMG/M metagenome (GOLD analysis project Ga0255097, IMG submission 188436) | Freshwater microbial communities from Columbia River, Oregon, United States - Colum_Atlam_RepB_8d | ecosystem: Environmental > Aquatic > Freshwater > River | place: USA: Oregon...
GACAAAAACTGGTTGCCAGCCCGGTCAAGGAATGGGCACTGGCCCATGGGCTGACGGTGTCGCAGCCCGCGAGCCTGCGCGATACCGCTGCGCAGGCCGAACTGGCGCAAGTCAAGGCCGACCTGATGGTGGTGGCCGCCTATGGGCTGATCCTGCCGCAGGCTGTGCTTGATCTGCCCCGCCTGGGCTGTCTCAACATTCATGCTTCGTTGTTGCCACGCTGGCGGGGGGCCGCACCCATCCAGCGAGCGATCGAGGCGGGTGATCGAGAAACCGGCATCACCATCATGCAGATGGATGCCGGTCTCGACACCGGAGCGATGCGTCTGGTGCAGCGTCTTTCGATCGGGCCCGAGTCTACCGGGGGCGAGATTCACGATGCGCTCGCCGAACTCGGAGGACAGGCCATCGTGCAGGCGCTGGCCCTGCTTCAGGCAGGCGCTCTTCCCAGTGAGTCTCAGCCGGCCGAGGGCGTGACCTATGCGCACAAGCTCACCCGCGACACCGCCCGGCTCGACTTCTCTCTGCCCGCGCAGGCCCTGGTGGATCGCATCCGTGCCTTCGACCCGGTGCCTGGCTGCACGGCAAGCCTGCCCGGAGATCAACCGCTCAAGATCTGGCGCGCCCGTGTCCATGATTGGGCCGAGCCCCTGGAGGGCGGCGCGCCGCAGCCAAAACCCGTGCAGGCCGCGGGGTCCCAGGCGCAGCAACACCCCTTGCCAGGCACGGTAATCCAGGCATCCGCTCGCGGGCTCACGGTAGCCTGCGGTCCAGAGGGTTCGCAGGCCATCGATCTGATCGAGTTGCAGCGCCCGGGTGGACGCAGGCTGGCCGTTCGAGAGTGGCTGGCAGGCGCGTCAATCAAGCCCGGGGATCGGCTCGAGTCGGGTGCGCCTGTCTGAGCCTTCCGGTGCGACTTGAATCCGGGGCAAGGGCCCCCACTTGACTCTCACGGAGCGGGTCTGTTTCATGACTCTCCGGTTTCCTGATTTCAGCGGAGGCTGATGCAATGTTCAACTGGATGAAGACGGCAATGCTCATGGCGGCCATCACGGCGCTGTTCATGATGCTGGGTGGCGCCATGGGCGGCCAGCAAGGCATGCTGCTGGCGCTGGGATTTGCCCTGGTGTCCAACTTCTTTGCCTACTGGTTCTCCGACAAGATGGTCTTGCGGATGTACAACGCCCGCGAGGTGGACGAAACCAGCGCACCGCAGTTCTATGGCATGGTGCGCGAACTGGCCGAGCGGGCGCAGATGCCCATGCCGCGGGTCTACCTCATCGACGAGGAAGCCCCCAATGCCTTTGCCACCGGCCGCAACCCGGAGCATGCGGCGGTCGCGGCCACCACCGGCATCCTGCGTGTGCTCAACGCCCGCGAGCTGCGCGGCGTGATGGCGCATGAGCTGGCCCACGTCAAGCATCGGGACATCCTCATCTCCACCATATCGGCGACCATGGCGGGCGCCATTTCGGCCCTGGCCAACTTCGCCATGTTCTTCGGTGGGCGCGACAGCGAGGGTCGGCCTTCCAACCCGATCGCCTCCATCGCCCTGGCCATCCTCGCACCGCTTGCAGCGATGCTGATCCAGATGGCGATCTCGCGGGCCCGCGAGTTCGAGGCCGATCGTCTGGGTGCCGAGATTGCGGACGACCCGCAGTCGCTGGCCAGCGCTCTCGACAAGATTCATCGCTATGCCCAGGGCATCCCGCTTGAAGCCGCCGAGCGCAATCCAGCGACTGCCCAGATGATGATCATGAACCCGCTCTCCGGAGGTGGGTTGCGCGGTCTGTTCTCCACCCATCCGGCCACCGAGGAGCGAGTGGCTCGACTGATGGACATGGCAGCCCGGCGCGGCGGGTTCGGTCGCGGTTGACTGCCCGTCGCACCGCGACACTGCCTCACGGGCCCGGTCGATGACGCCGCAGCGCGCCCCGCTCGGCGATGAGATGCTTGCTGCGGCCGATGCGCTGCTTGCGCTTCAAGGCGGGCAGCGCCTGCCCGACGCACTCGATGTCGTCTGTGAAGCCTTGCCGGCCTCGTCCCGAGGGCCGGCAAGGGATATGGCCTATCGATGCGTGCGCCGCTGGGGTCTGCTGCGGGCGCTGAGCGAGCAACTCAATGAACGCAGACCGAATTCCCGCATTGCGGCCCTTCAGTGGGTCGCGCTGGAACAGCTGATCTCGGGCGAGCGACCCGCAGCGATCGTGGTCGATCAGGCGGTTGTCACGCTCAGGCAAGGCCCGCCTGCCCTGTCCGCTGCGGCGGGCTTCATGAATGCCACCCTGCGCCGGTTCGGGCGCGAACGCGAGGCACTGTGTGTCCGAGCCCGACGCGACCCCGAGGCGAAATACAACCTGCCGCGCTGGTGGATCGATGTGCTGCGCCCTGCCTGGCCTGATCAATGGGTCACGGTCATCGAGCAGGGAAATCAGCAGGCGTCGCTTGTCCTGCGGGCCAATGCCCGGCGCATGAGCCGCGACAGGCTGGCTGAAGTGTTGGCCGCTTCGGGCGTAGCCACCCGCGCGCTCGGCCCGCAGGCGCTGGCCCTCGAGCGGGCGTTGCCCGTGACCGAGATTCCAGGATTTTCTGAGGGTTGGTGGTCGGTTCAGGACGCCGGGGCGCAGCTCAGTGCTCCGCTGCTCGGGGCACAGGCAGGTGAGCGGGTTCTCGATGCCTGTGCCGCGCCGGGGGGCAAGACGGGGCACCTGCTCGAGCTGGCCGATGTGCGCCTGACCGCACTGGATATCGACCCCGCAAGATGTCGACGCATCGAAGACAACCTTGGCCGCCTTGGGCTGTCCGGCCCGCAGGTTCAGGTTCGATCGGCTGATGCGGCCGAGCCGGATCGCTGGTGGGACGGCGAGCCCTACGATCGCATCCTGCTTGATGCACCCTGCAGTGCTTCAGGCATCTTGCGTCGACATCCGGATGTCCGCTGGCTGCGTCGGCGTGGTGATCTCGCCACACTGATGCGAACCCAACAAAAGCTGCTCGATGCTCTTTGGCCGCTGCTTCGTCCGGGTGGTACATTGCTTTACGTCACCTGCTCGGTCTTCCCGCAAGAGGGCGAACAGATGATTCGAGCCTTCCTGGAGCGGCATCCCGATGCCCTTCGCGAAGCCCTTTTCTGGACCTGGCCAGACGGCTCCCGCGAACCGGTCGCGCAGCTTTTTCCGCTTGCGCAGCCAAACCGGGAGCACGACGGTTTCTTTCATGCCCGACTGACCCGACGCCCGTGAAGCGACGCACTGCCATCGCGGCGCTGTCGATGGCGGTGTTGACAGTCTGGACGCCGGCCGCTCGCAGCGCTGATCCCATTTCGGTCCTTCAGGCCGCACTCGTTCCGTCCTTCGACGGCGAATCATGGGAGCTTTCAGCCGATTTTCTGCTGCCCCTCAATGCAACGCTCGAAGAAGCCGTCAATCGAGGTGTGGTGTTGCAGTTCGTGGTCGAGTTCGAGCTGCGTCGTTCACGATGGTACTGGTGGGATGAGCAGGTCGCCTCAGCCACGCAGACCCATCGCCTGGCCTGGCATGCCTTGACCCGTCAGTACCGATTGTTGCTCAATGGGGTGGCTGAGTCTCACAGCAGCCTGGCCGATGCGTTGGCCTCGTTGTCTCGTTTGAGGCAATGGCGGGTCATGCCGCGCGAGCGGGCAGTGGCCGGTCAGACCTACGAGGCCCGTTTGCGCCTGAGGCTCGATACCGAAGCCTTGCCCAAGTCTTTCCAGTTTTCCGCGCTCACGCAGCGCAACTGGGCGCCGCCCTCCGAGTGGAAGCGCTTTTCCCTGAGGCCCGCCCCCTGAGCGCGCTCGAACAACGCTCGGGCGCCCGAGCCCTGCGCTATGCGCTGTTTGCCTCGCTCGGGGCAGGGGCAGTGCTGATCACCCTGCTGGCAGTGGCCAGTGGCAACGATCGCCTTCTCGAAGAACACTACGCCCTGCTGCTTGGCCTCAACCTGATCGTCGGCCTGGGTCTGCTGGCGCTGGCCCTCACGCTGGCCTGGCGTCTGTGGCAGCGATGGCGTGCCGGACTCTTCGGCACCCGCTTGATGGCTCGCATGGCCGGGGCCTTTGTGGCCATGACCCTGCTGCCGGCCCTGCTCATCTATCTGGTGGCGGTCCAGTTTCTCGGACGCTCGGTCGAATCCTGGTACGACGTGCCCATGGAGCGCGCACTTGAGTCGGGTCTGACGCTGGGCAGGGCGTCGCTTGATTCTCTGCTCGCCGATGTGCAGTCGCGAGCGCGTAATCTGGCCAGCGAGCTTGCCGAACAGCCAGCTTCGCAATGGCGATCGCTGCTTGAACAGGGTCGGGAACGCGCGCAGGTCCAGGAGGCTCTGATCATCACGGCCAGCGGCCGGATCCTGCAGGCCAGCGGCGGGAGTCTCACCCAGTTGGTTCCTGATCTGCCGCCACCTTCTGTCGTGCGTCAGGCGAGGTCGGGGCGAGGCTTGGCGGTGGTCGAACCGGTCGATGCCCAAGGCGAAGCCCGGGGCCTGCGTTTGCGGGTGATCGAACCGATTGTGGGCGGGGGTTCGCTCGGCGAAGACGCTCGCTTGCTGCAGTTTCTGCAGCCGGTGCCGCAGACCCTGGCGGGCAATGCCGAAGCCGTGGCTCAGGGATGGCGCGACTATCAGGAACTCGCCCTGGCCCGATCGGGCCTCAAGCGCATCTTCCGAATCACCATGACGGTGACGCTCCTGCTCACGATGTTCTCCGCAGTGGCCGCGTCTTTTCTGCTCGCGGGCTGGCTGATCGGCCCGCTTGCGATGCTGGCTGCCGGCACCCGGGCGGTGGCCGGGGGTGATTTCAGGCCCGTCAAGGACTACACCGGCCGCGATGAGCTGGGGGTGCTCACACAGTCCTTCAATGCCATGACCCGACAGCTGGAAGAAGCTCGACTGCTTGTCGAGCGCAACCAGCGGGCCCTTGAGCGCGCCAATGCACAACTGGCCAGTGTGCTGGGCAATCTCACCGCCGGCGTACTGGTGCTTGATGAAGCACGCCAGGTGGTGCTGGCCAATGAAGGAGCCGCGCGAATTCTGGGGACCGAACCCGCTCAGATGCAGGGCCGCAGTTTGAGTGAGTTGCCCCGCCTGGCGTCCGTGTCCGGTCAGATCATCGAGGCCTTCGATGCGCTCGATCCTGCTGAACCCCCTGGCTGGCAGCGCCAGTTCAGCCTCAGCCCGCTGGGGGCCCAGGAGCGTCCTGCGTCAGCGGATCTCAGGGGGGCGCCCGCGCAGACCCTGCTGGTCAGGGGGGCCCTGCTGCCGGGCGCGCAGGCCGGCGCACTCGTGGTGTTCGATGATGTGAGCGAGGTGGTGGCTGCGCAGCGCGGGCTGGCCTGGGGCGAAGTGGCGCGCCGCCTGGCCCACGAGATCAAGAATCCGCTCACGCCGATCCAGCTCGCTGCCGAGCGGCTGCAGCACAAGCTCGCCGACAAGCTGCCTGCCGCAGAGGCGCAGCTGCTGGCGCGCAATGCACGCACGATTGTCGAGCAGGTGGGGAGCCTGAAGCTCATGGTCGATGAGTTCAGCGACTATGCGCGTTTGCCAGCCGCCCAGTTGGCCCCGCTTGATCTCCAGGACATCGTGCACGATGTTGCGACGCTGTATGCCCCCCAGGAAGCCTCAGGGGGGCTGGTGCTGCGATTCGACGCCGATCTGCCGCTGGTGCTTGGCGATGCCAGCCAGCTGCGGCGTGTCGTGCTCAATCTCGAGCGTCAACCGCAGATCCGTGTCGAGGTGGCGCTGCGGCGGCGCATTCGGGAGGGCCAGACGAGCGGTGTGATTCTCTCGGTGACCGATAATGGCCCGGGCTTTCCCGCGGGCATGCTTGAGCGCGCATTTGAGCCCTATGTGACGCACAAGCCACGCGGGACCGGTCTGGGCCTGGCCATCGTCAAGAAGATCATCGAGGAGCACGGTGGACGCATCGAGTTGTCGAATCAGTTGAGCGAGTCCGGCATGCCGATCGGTGCCTGCGTCACTGTCCGCTTGTCGAAGTTGGTCAAAACCGACGAAAATCGAGGCTTTCCCGCAACACCGAGGGCATCGGCCTCAACGCCGGCCTGACGTCCATCCGGTCTGGAGCTCTCCCTTCGATGGCCGACATTCTGGTCGTAGACGACGAAATCGGCATTCGTGAATTGCTGAATGAGATTCTCGGTGACGAGGGTCACACGGTTCTGCTGGCCGAAAATGCGGCCCAGGCCCGGCAGGTTCGCGATCAACAGGAGCTCGACCTGGTCCTGCTCGACATCTGGATGCCCGAGGTCGACGGAGTCTCGTTGCTCAAGGAATGGGCGGCGATCGGCAAGCTCAGCATGCCGGTGATCATGATGTCGGGCCATGCAACCATCGATACCGCAGTCGAGGCCACCCGCATCGGCGCCCTCGATTTCCTCGAAAAACCGATCTCGCTTCAAAAGCTTCTCAAGACGGTCGAGAACGGGTTGGCCAGACGAGCCATCAGTCGGGGCGTGCCGCGGCCTCAGCCCGCCCCGGCGGGACTTGGTTCGGCAACGGGGCTCTCTGGCACGACGCAGTCCGGCGACTTCAGGCCAGCGGCTCAAGGGGTGGATGCGTTCGGAAGTCATCCCGCGCTCGAGGGGGCGTTGCCCGAGGGCGATGGCCCACTGAATTCGGATCGATTTTCAGTACCTTCGTTCGAGGTCTCGGCGGGCCTGAACAGCGCCGGGCCCGATCGAGGCATGAATGGTGCGGGGGGCGCAGCGAGTCGCAGTGCGGCGGTCGCCCTGGCCGCAGGCAGCGCGGATCGGGTGGGGCGTGTGGCCGCCGTCGGCTCCACGGCCGGTGGCGGTCAGGGGGTCTTGCGCGAACTGCCGCTCGATCTGCCGCTGCGCGAAGCCCGCGATGCCTTCGAGCGAACCTATTTCGAGCACCACCTGGCGCGCGAGCAGGGCTCCATGACCCGCGTGGCCGAAAAGACCGGCCTGGAGCGCACCCACCTCTATCGCAAGCTCAAGCAGCTCGGCATCGACCTGTCCAAGGGCGCCTTTCGCAAGAACGGCTCGGGGTCCGCGTGAAGACCCGCTCGAGGCGTACTTGAAGATCATCATCCTGGGTGCGGGCCGGGTCGGTGAGTCGCTGGCCGAGAGCCTGGTCTCCGAGCGCAACGACATTACCGTCATCGACAACGACGCCGCGCGACTGGCCGCGCTGCAAGACCGCTTCGATCTGCGCACCGTGCACGGCCATGCGGCCTCGCCTTCGGTGCTCAGGGCGGCCGGCGCCGAAGACGCCGACATGCTGATCGCCACGACGCAGTCCGATGAAACCAATCTGGTCGCCTGTCATCTGGCGGCCCAGGGCTTCAATGTGCCCAAGCGCATCGCCCGCGTGCGCTCATCCGAATTTCAGGACCATCCGGAGCTGGTGGGCGAAGGCGCCTTTTCGGTCGATCACCTGATCGTCCCCGAAAAGGCCGTGACCGACACCATTGCCCGCCTGGTGGAGTTTCCTGAAGCACTGCAGGTGCTCGAGTTTGCCAATGGCCGCCTCAGTCTGATCGCGGTGCGGGCAGTGGCAGGCGGGCAGCTCGTGCAGCGCCCGATCCGCGAGATTCGGGCCCACATTCCCAAGGTTGATTCGCGCATCGTGGCGATCTTTCGCGGCGAGCGCACGCTCTATCCCGATGGCGATACCCTGATCGAGCCCGGCGACGAGGTGTTCTTCCTGGCCGCAACCGAACACATCCGCACCGTGATGACCGAGTTGCGCAAGATGGACCAACCCGTGCGCCGCGTCATGATCGCCGGAGGCGGGCGGATCGGCTTGCGGCTGGCCCGTGCGTTGGGCGAGCGCCTGGATGTGCGCATCATCGAAAGCGATGCCCGCCGCTGCGAGGCGATCGCAGCCGAGTTGCCCGGCAAGGTGCTGGTGCTGCAGGGCGATGCCACCGACGAAGACCTGCTCGACGAAGAAAGCGTGGGCAGCATGGACCTGTTCTGCGCGCTCACGTCGGACGACGAGAGCAACATCATGTCCTCGCTGCTCGCGCGCAAGATGGGTGCACGACGCGTGATCGCTCTGGTCAATCGCCGGGCCTATGCCGATCTGGTGGAGGGTGGGCGGATCGACATTGCCATCGTGCCGGCCCAGGCCACCATCGGCAGCCTGCTCACCCATGTGCGCCGTGGCGATGTGGTGGCCGTGCACTCATTGCGGCGCGGTGCAGCCGAAGCGCTGGAGCTGATCGCCCATGGTGACGCCAAATCCAGCAAGGTGGTGGGCCGGCGCATCGAGCAGATCGCCCTGCCTGAGGGCGCCATCATTGGCGCTCTGGTTCGCGAGCGGATCGGCGGGCGTCATGAGGTGGTGATTGCCCATCACGACACCCTGATCGAGCCCGACGACCATGTCATCGTGTTCGTGGCCAATCGCAAGATGATTCCCAAAGTGGAGCAGTTGTTTCAGGTTGGTGTCGGATTCTTCTGAGCCTGTTCATCAGGGCGTCATCGGAATACCCTGCACGTTGATCGGGATTGCCCCGACCAGCGCCTGTGGCCCCTACCATCGGCCACCTTTTCGCACGCGTTTCCCCCCACTTCCTCAAGACAGGAGACCTCCATGACCTCGAACGCCTCACTGCGCCGCAAGTTCATGACCACCGGTGCGGTGGCTACCGGAGCTGCCACCCTCGGCTTTCCGGCCATCGTCAAGGCCCAGACCACCTCGCTGCGCTTCCAGAGCACCTGGCCCGCCAAGGACATCTTTCACGAATACGCCAACGACTTCGCCAAGAAGGTCAACGACATGACCGGCGGCGAGCTCAAGATTGAAGTGCTGCCGGCCGGTTCGGTCGTGCCGGCCTTCGGCCTGCTCGATGCGGTTTCCAAGGGCACGCTCGATGGCGGCCATGGCGTGGTGGTGTATCACTACGGCAAGAACAGCGCGCTGGCGCTGTGGGGCTCGGGCCCGGCCTTCGGCATGGACGCCAACATGCTGCTCGCCTGGCACAAGTACGGCGGTGGCAAGGCCCTGCTCGACAAGCTCTATGGTGCGGTGGGCGCCAATGTCTACTCCTACGTCTACGGCCCGATGCCGACCCAGCCGCTGGGCTGGTTCAAGAAGCCCATCGCCAAGGCTGAAGACCTCAAGGGCCTGAAGTACCGCACGGTGGGCATCTCGATTGACGTGTTCACGGCCATGGGTGCGGCGGTCAATGCCCTGCCCGGTGGCGAGATCATTCCTGCCATGGACCGCGGCCTGCTCGATGCAGCAGAGTTCAACAACGCTTCGTCCGATCGACTGCTGGGCTTTCCCGATGTGTCCAAGGTCTGCATGCTGCAGAGCTTTCACCAGAATGCCGAGCAGTTCGAGATCCTGTTCAACAAGGCCAAGCTCGATGCCCTGCCGCCCAAGCTCAAGGCCATCATCGACAATGCCGTCGAGGCTGCGTCGGCCGACATGTCCTGGAAGGCTGTGGACCGCTACTCCAAGGACTACATCGAGATGCGCGAAAAGCAGAACGTGAAGTTCTACAAGACGCCCGATGCCATCCTGCAGCGTCAGTTGGCCGTGTACGACGAAGTGGTCAAGAAGAAGTCGGCTGAAAACGCCCTCTTCAAGGAGATCGTCGATTCGCAGCGCGCCTTCGCGGCCCGTGCCGTGGCCTGGGACATGGACACCAACGTCAATCGCCGCATGGCCTTCAACCACTACTTCGGCAAGAAGTAAGTCTGAATCGCTGCCCCGGCGCGCGCTTGCGCACCGGGCGCGATGCCCAGGCCCGCGAGGCGGTGCCCGGGCAACCCGTTCTCGCGGCCGCATTCCTGCATGCGGCCGATTCGTTTGCAGGGCTCGTACCAAAGCCCCACGGAAGACACGATGCAAGGCTTCTTTTTGACGGTTGATCGCATCTCAACCTGGATCGGTCAGGCCTTCGCCTGGCTGATCGTGGGCCTCACCGGGCTGATCGGTTACGAGGTCTTTGCCCGGTATGTGCTCAACAAACCCCATGCCTGGGCGTTTGATGTGCAGATCATGATGTACGGCACGCTGTTCATGATGGCGGGCGCCTACACGCTGTCCAAGAACGGGCATGTCCGTGGCGACATCCTGTACGGCTTTTTCAAGCCGCGTACCCAGGCCTTCTTCGACCTCATCCTCTATCTCGTGTTCTTCCTTCCGGGCGTGGTGGCCCTGGCCTGGGCCGGTTATTCCTTTGCGGCCGACTCCTGGGCAATCAACGAGCATTCATCCATCACCGCGGATGGTCCGCCGCTCTATCCGTTCAAGACCATCATTCCGCTGGCCGGGGGGCTGCTGCTGTTGCAGGGCGTGGTTGAGATTCTGCGCTGCATCGTGTGCCTGCGCGACGGCGACTGGCCTTCCCGCGAGCAGGATGTCGAAGAGGTCGATGTCGACAAGCTCAAGGCCATGGTCAACGCCGACGGCGCTGGGAGCCGCTGATCATGCGCAAGGAGATGCTGTTCGGTCTGTCGATCATGGCGCTCATCGTGCTCGCCGTGATCATCTTCATGCCCTGGGGCAACATGCAGAGCGGCCACTATGGCTTGCTGATGCTGGCGCTGGTGGTTGTCGCCATCATGCTGGGATTCCCCACAGCCTTCACCCTCATGGGCATGGGCATGCTGTTCGCCTTTGTGGCCTACCGCATGCGGGCGCCCGATCAGGCCATCGGCCAGACCCTCGACCTGATGGTGCAGCGCGCCTATGCGGTGATGAGCAATGACGTGCTCATCTCCATTCCGCTTTTCGTATTCATGGGTTATCTGGTCGAACGGGCCAACCTGATCGAAAAGCTTTTCAAGAGCCTGCACCTGGCGCTCGCCCGGGTGCCGGGTTCGCTGGCGGTGGCCACCCTCTTCACCTGCGCAGTCTTTGCCACAGCCACGGGCATCGTGGGTGCGGTGGTGACGCTCATGGGTCTGCTGGCCCTGCCTGCCATGCTGCGTGCGGGTTACAGCACCGGCGTGTCCGCGGGGGCCATCACGGCCGGCGGATGCCTGGGGATTCTGATTCCACCGTCCGTGCTGCTCATCGTGTACGGCGCCACTGCAGGGGTATCGGTGGTGCAGCTGTATGCGGGTGCGTTTTTCCCTGGAATCATGCTGGCGGGTCTGTACATCGTGTACGTGATTGTGCTGGCCAAGCTCAAGCCCGAGCTGATGCCCCCGCTGCCGGAGGCCGAGCGCAAGGTCCCCCTGTCGGCCGCTCTGCGTGCGCTCAGTGCGGGCCATGGCCGCGCGCGTGCCCTGCCTGTGATTGGCCGCGCCCTGAGTGGTCGTGCGGGTATCGGTGCAGGCCAGGCCCTGCGGCAGCTGGTCGTGGCGCTGTTGCCGGCGCTGTGCGTGGCCGCCGTGCTCGGCCTGTCGTGGCGGGCAGTCACCGCGCCTGCGCCGGTTGAAGAGGCAGCGGGTCTGGTTGAAATGACCGGGGGAACCTCCACCGACGCCACGAGCTCGTCCGGGGGGCTGCAGGAGCCGCCGACCGATGACAGTGCGGACAAGTCTGTGGGCTCGGGCGGCACCGGTCTGGCAGAGCCTCCCGCCACGGAATCCTCGACTTCGTCGGCCGAAGTCTCATCCACGGGACCCACAGCGCTCGGCGGTGTAGCCGAGCCGTCGGGTTCGGGGGCCTCTCAGGCCAGCGCGACAACCGGCTCGGCAGCGAGCGCGGGCGCCGCAACGGCCGACGCCGCAGCAACCC
>Ga0255097_1000844_pt1 | contig 11682 bp, 9 predicted proteins | sample Colum_Atlam_RepB_2_FD_188436 | JGI IMG/M metagenome (GOLD analysis project Ga0255097, IMG submission 188436) | Freshwater microbial communities from Columbia River, Oregon, United States - Colum_Atlam_RepB_8d | ecosystem: Environmental > Aquatic > Freshwater > River | place: USA: Oregon...
GATATTCAGTAGGTACTCAGGGCCATGAATCGCAAAGATCCCTTCCAAATCAATACCATTACTGAAAAACTTAGGGTCGGCGCTCGTAATGACCAGCGCTGCAGGGCCGGCGCTCGTTTCCACGGTATCGAGGGCTTGGTGCCATTCGGCTAGCGAGGCATCATTGAAACGGTTGTCGCCTTGCGTCATGGTAAGCAGCCAAACAGCTCCTTCGCGACTTAATTGCACAGCACTCATGGGCAGCTCACTTTGTCAGATTTATTGATACACGATAGAAAAACAGTGCCAGCTATAACAGCAGAAGTGACTTGGTATGTCTATGTATTGGCTTGTCAAAATGGGCGTTTGTACACAGGCATCAGCACAGACCCTCAGCGCCGTTTTCAACAACACCTTAGCGGGAAAGGGGCGAAGTTCACTAAGGCCAATCCACCCGTCGCGCTATTGGGATCAGACCGATGCTTGTCGCGTAGTGATGCCCTTAAGCGGGAGTACGCGCTGAAGCAGCTAACAGCGCCTGCAAAGCGGAAACTTGTTGCTCACTGGGCTGCGACTGCGCAACTTCAGGCGGCAGAACTTGCTGCAAATAGCCCACCACCGCGATAGATGCCTGTTGAATAATTTCCTCGGATATTTCGCCTTGGCGGTAATAGCCATACTTCATCAAAGAAAAGGCCAGCTCGGTGATAATAGTGCCCACATCGGGAGCGGCTGTTAAAGCCACGGGCGGGCTTGCTGTGGCATAAATTACACGCAACTCATCGCCAATATTTTCAATGGTCACTTCTTGAGCCAAGTAGGTTTCACGACTCATGGGCCAACCTAAAATCAGGATGCCCGCCACAGGATTTTGGTTGTAATACTGAGACGCTGCCTGCACGAGCAGAAACGTAATTTGACGCCAATGAAAACCCTTTAATGCCGAACCGCCATGTTTAACTTCTTCGGCGACTCGACTTAAATGCTGCTCTGCAATGGCGGCAAAGAGTTGATGTTTATTGGCATAAAATTGGTACAGGCTAGCACGGGGAACTCCAGATGCCTCTGCAATATCCGGAATAGAAACCTCCTCCGGATTTCCTGCTAATAACAGCTGCTCCGCCGTTTGCAAGGCACGGGCAACACGCTCCTGTGTGCGAGCTTGAGCGGGCTTGCGTAGTCTGGGGATTGCTTCCATGTCGTATCTGCTTATGTTTTAAGCATGAATACTGCAATACGAATGTAGCCTTGGCTAGCCCCATAACGACAATTGTCTGCTACCACGGCACAGGTTCATTGGCCCAATCAAAAAATCCCCCGCTGCTTTCGGGTCCACGCGTTCGTAATACCACTAACAAATCTTGAGCCACACGCTCTTTAGTGAAGAGTTTTTCTGGCACAACATGGGCGCTGAATGGTTTCGAAAGATCTGTATCTGTGGTTCCTGGGTGCAGCACTAAAACCGTCGCTAAAGGATGTGTTCGGGCCAGTTCAATAGACCACGTCTTGAGGAATTGATTTTGTGCTGCTTTAGCCGCGCGATAGCTGTACCAGCCTCCCAGTTGATTGTCGCCAATCGAGCCGACGCGGGCAGATAACGAGGCAAAGCAAAACGCATGCTGTCGCGAAATTAACGGCAATACGGCTTGTGCGAGCAGAATGGGTGCCCAGGCATTCACGGAAAAGCTGCGCATCACCGCATCCACCCGTATTTGTGACAGGGCCTTCTCAGGACGCAGTGCCGGTTGGCTATCCGTCGCAGGCTCGTGCAACAGACCCGCCGTATTCACTACCGCGCGTAAGGTCGGTGTTAGCGACTTTAGCTGTTGCGTGAGTGTGGCAAACGCTTCGGCATTCGCCATATCCAAGGTCAGCAAGGCAAGTTGCTGTGGATGCTGACGTTGCAATGCCTGTAACGCTTCTGCACGTTGAGGGTGGCGGCAGGCCGCAAGCACGATTAGGGGCTTATGATTAGGCGAGCCCAGCATTATATTAGGCTTAGTCAGCAGCGCTTCAACCATGGCATAGCCAATGCCGCGCGAAGCGCCGACTACCAGAACAACGTCCGCAGCGTCTGGGCTAATGGGCGATACAAACTCAGGCAGGCGGTGAATCATGGTGAACACTCTCGTCTATTAATTCAACAAGAGTGCCCCACTGAAACGAATTGGCTAGTCTACAAACACTGTCATAGATCAATCTTTGTCTAGCGACGGAGCTCCGGCACCGGTTCGCACAAATGCTAACAAACCACCGGCAATCGCGAGATTTTTCATCAGCATGATTTGATTCGTTTGGTCCGGCGCGCCATGAAACATAAACCCGGTGACGACACAAAACCCTGCCAATAAGCCCGCAACGAGGCGCGTTTGTATACCTAGTAACAACGCAATACCACCGCCGAGCTCAAGAGCAATGACCAATGGTAGAAATGCACCAGGCACATGCATCGCCTCCATATAGGATTGCGTTCCGGCATAGCCGATTAGTTTGCTATAACCCGCGCCAATAAAAATAAGCGATATCAGCGCTCGCGAAAACACCGCAAGCAGCGCATTTAATTGCGGCTGAGCAACGAGGTTATTGATGGTTTGTTTAATTGAAATCATTGCGATGCACCTCTTGGGAAAGTGAGTACAGCCTAAACCCAAATTAGACCCTTGCCGAGTAGGACAATTGGCAATTACTGTTGCCATTAGCGCAACAATACGGAGTAGGCCTGATCATGAACTTAAATGACCTCAGCGTATTTATCCGCGTCGTGGAAGATGGCAGCTTTACTGCAGCTGCTGACCGCTTAGGCGTACCGAAATCGACACTCAGTCGAACCTTAAACCGTCTGGAAACTCATCTTGGGGTGCGTTTGTTGCAGCGCACTACCCGCAGCCTCAGCCTCACTGACGCGGGACGGCAGTTTTACGATCGTGTTCGCCACAATCTAAACCAGTTGGCCGATGCCGAACGCGAGTTGAGTGAGTTCCAAGCCAGTCCGCGAGGACACTTGCGCATCACCATGCCGGTTGAACTGGGCATGCGTTTTATGGGGGAGATTACCGCCGAGTTTATGCAGCGATACCCAGAGGTGAGCCTAGAAGCTGATCTTTCTGGGCGTGTCGTGGATCTTGTCGAAGAAGGCGTAGATCTCGGCCTGCGCATTGGCGCATTCAATGATGCCCAGCTCATTGGCCGCCGCTTGGGGCAGCTAAATGGTCGATTTTTCGCCAGCCCCCACTACCTCGCTCAGCACCCTGCCCCGACCGATATCAGCGAACTCGCGTCACACAGTTTCGTACTCTTTCGACAGGCTAGAGAAAATACCGTGCCATTAGATGCTGGGCGGGAGCCAGTAAATGTGCGCTTAACGGGTCGACTCAGCGCCAATAACGCGCTGATGCAAATGGATGCCGTCATTGCCGGCTTAGGCATGGGCTTACTGCCCGGGTTTATTACCGATCAAGCGGTGGCCAATGGCCAACTCGTGCCGGTATTGCCGGATGTACGCGTACGCATGGGCGACCTGTGGGCGATGACACCCAGCCGCTTACATATGTCATCGGCATTGCGTGCGTTTATTGATTTTGTCGCCGAGCGCGTGAGTCAGCACCCTTGGTTTAGGGATTGAGCCCCTCAAGATGAGAGGCCCAATCCGATGCCCAAGCTGTGGACTTAAGCTTTAAAACCAATGCTATGTGCCGAAATCGCATTCACGATAAATCGGGGCGAAAGGCGCACGGTGAAGGCTAGAACTTTCATTAATAAGCGATGCACGGAAATACCGCGTTTTGCCTTAAGTGACTCGTAGGCATAGTCCGCCAGCTTGTCGAGAGACGACAACATGGGCCAGCGAAAAGCCGCCGAGGCTTCAGCATTCGCAGCGGAAGCAAAGCCGGTATCCGTGGGGCCAGGGCAGAGGGTAGTCACGCGCACGTTTTTACTACGCAATTCATAGTTCAGTGCATCCGAGAAACTCAGCACATAGGCTTTGGAGGCGTAGTAAACGGCAGCACCCGGTCCCGGCATAAAACCAGCAATAGATGCCACATTGAGAATTTGACCGCCACCCTGGGCCGCCATGCGACGCGCAAAGGCATGGGCCAGCGAGGTCAGTGTGGCCACATTCAGCTGAACCATCTGATTTAAGCGCTTGATATCTGCGTCAATAAACGTACCAAATTCACCAAAACCCGCGTTGTTAATGAGCATGTCTACACGACGATCACCCAGTTTTTCAACCAATTCGAGGGCCGCACCTTCGTAACCCAGATCCTGCCCTATCACATCGGCCTGAATGCCATGCCGTTGGTTCAGGTCATTTGCAATGGCCTGCAACTTGTCGACGCTTCGGGCAACTAAAATGACGTCGTGACCATCAGCGGCCAGCCGCTTAGCCAACTCAAGTCCGATACCGTTTGATGCCCCTGTAATCAATGCTGTGCTCATCGCGCCAGTCTCCTAAGTTATTAGATATCAAAGGCTTCCAGCCACTGTATTGGATGGTTATGCCATGGTTTTTGCTTTAGTTCAAAACTGGAACAATAGTACCAATACAGCCTATCAGCCACAACGACCGCTCATCGGAAGTATGACTTTTGAGCTGGATTTTTACGCGCACTTGAAAATAGCCCTCGCTTTTCATCTCCGACATCCGTATAGTTCGCCCCGCTGCAGACGCAGCCCTTTTGTTGCCCGCCTATTATGTGCTGTCCCGGTTCTTACACCGGCTCGCAGCCTGCTCTGGTCTGGTTGGCGACGATAAATCCGTCAGCCACCGCCGTATCCCGTCGGTTTGCTGTTTACCCATACTCACCGCGGGTTACCCGCGAGGATCAGTCCTGTGTCTTTGACTTTTACAGACCTGGCGTTGCATGACGCCCTTTTAGCCGCCCTTAACGAAGCTGGCTACACCGAACCCACGCCAATTCAGGCGCAAGCTATTCCAATCGCCATGAGCGGTCGCGACCTCATGGCGTCGGCCCAGACCGGCACCGGTAAGACCGCAGCTTTTCTGCTGCCAGGCCTTCACCGCCTAACTATGACCCCAGGCGGCAAGGGCAAAGGCCCACGCATTCTGGTGCTAACCCCAACGCGTGAACTCGCTCGCCAAGTCGAATCCGCTGCCATGGTTTACGGCAAGCGCCTGAAGACCCGTACCGTCAGCATCCTCGGCGGCATGAACTACCAGCAGCAGCAGAAAGCGCTGATGCGCCCAATTGATGTTATGGTTGCCACACCGGGCCGCCTGCTCGATCTGATGAACCGTGGCCAGATCACGCTGGATCGCGTTGAATTGCTGATCCTCGACGAAGCTGACCGCATGCTCGACCTCGGCTTCATCGATGATGTTGAACTGATCGCTGAAAAGGCGCCTGCCGAACGCCAAACACTGCTGTTCTCGGCCACGCTGGAAGATCGCATTGCAACCCTGGCAGCGCGTGTCATGCGCAATCCAGAACGCCTGCAGATCAGCTCGCAGCAAGCCAAGCATGAGAACATCACGCAAGGTCTGTACTTCTGCGACGACATGGAACACAAGAAAGCCATTCTGCTCAAGCTGCTGGCTGACCCCGCGGTAAATCAATCCGTTGTGTTCACCGCAACACGCCGCGACGCCGAAGTGCTGTCGATTGAACTGGCCAACTTCGGTCTGTCCACCGCTGCCCTGCACGGTGACATGAAGCAGCCGGCGCGTAACCGCACGCTTCGTGACCTCAAGAACGGCATGGTGAAGTGCTTGGTTGCCACCGACGTTGCCGCTCGCGGTATCGACGTCGTCGGCATTAGCCACGTATTCAACTTCGACCTGCCGATGGTTCTGGAAGATTACGTTCACCGCATCGGCCGTACCGGCCGCGCGGGTCGTACCGGCACCGCCGTGAGCCTAGTGAATCGTCGTGACCGCGGTAAATTACAACGTCTGGCTGCCTACACCGGTAACGCCATTCCAGAATTGACCATCCCAGGCATGGAGCCACGTCCAGCTCCAAAGTACCGTGACAATGGCGGCGCTAGCCGTCCTGCCGGTGGTGCGCGTCGCGACAACGGCGGCCGTCCAAGCTATGGCGATCGTCCTGCCTATGGTGACCGCCCAGCCCGTACCGACAGCCGCCCAAGCTATGGCGATCGCCCGGCCTATGGCGATCGTCCAGCCCGTACCGACAGCCGCCCAAGCTATGGCGACCGACCGGCCTATGGTGATCGCCCAACGCGCACCGACAGCCGCCCAAGCTACGGCGACCGCCCCGCTTATGGTGATCGTCCAGCGCGTACGGATCGTCCAGCCTACGCTACACGTCCCGTTGTAGTGGATGGTGAATTGAGCGGCAACATTGCCGGCGCCGCAACGCACGAACGCTCAGCGTTTGATCGCCAGGCTCTGCGTGGCGACCGTCCGATGCACCGCAGTGCAGCACCGCGCCCACAAGGTGACCGCCCAAGCTATGGCGACCGCCCAGCTTACGGTGATCGTCCAGCCCGTTCGGCCGCACCTCGCCCACAAGGCGACCGTCCAGCGTATGGCGATCGCCCAGCACGTCCAGCCCGTGCCGAAGGTTTCAGCGCAGACCGCCAGCGACCTCAAGCTCGTGTATTCCGTGCTCAAGATAGCCAAGCAGGCGCTGCATCGAAGGCAAGGTTCGACGACAAGCAGTAAGCCCAAACTCTAGCTGATCAACATAACTCGTCAGGGTTATGTTGAGCGCGACTTGATCCACCGGTATGGATACCGGGTATTGTCCGGTCAAGCGCGCGCCGTTCCAGTACAAGGGCTCTTTCGGACCCGGCACATTGGAAATGATCACGTTGAAGGCTCGCAGACGGGGCGCCAGCCCCGTCAGCAGATGTAATCCCGCCGGTGCCATCATCAGCGCCGTGTAGTTCAACAGTTCCGCCGAACTCATGCTCTTGTAGCGCGTTTTAGCCTCTTGTACCGAGGCCTTGACGCGCTCCAGGCGCAGCGTCGGGTCTGCGACTTCCGTTCCCAAGTTAGCCAAAATCATCGCGATCTGATTTCCAGTCTCGCTATCATCCGTTCGTAACGACACCGGCACCATGGCAATCAACGGCTTGTCTGGCAACGCTTGCTGACTAATCAGATAGTTACGCAACGCACTTCCGCACACGGCCAACACCACATCATTGAGCGTGCAGCCAAAGACCTTTCCAATCGCCTTAAAGCGCTCCATGGGATAGCTCTGCGCAGCGAAACGGCGTGAGCCGGTAATATCGCTATTAATAATGCTCGCCGGAGCATTCATAAACGGCACGAAATTAGGGTCGCGTTGAGATTTTCGTGCAACTTTGGCCATTTCCTTGACGACTGCGGGCATGGTAGCGAGTTGCTTACTAAAGCCAGAGGTCATGCGAACTGCGCCGGTGGCCACATCAATCGGGTTGGGCAGACCAGTAGGCTTACGACGTGGCGGCATAGCCCAAATTGGCGGCAAGTCACGGGCATCAATATCGGTAGAAAGTGCGCGACTGCCCATGCGCATCGCTGAAATACCATCAAACAGGCTGTGATGCACTTTGGTATATAGCGCGAAACGACGCCCCTGAACCCCCTCAATCAGATGCACTTCCCACAGGGGACGCTGGCGATCCATGAGGTTGCTGTGGGCGGCAGATACATAGGAAAGCAGTTCACGAATACGCCCCGGCTTAGGTAGTGCGCGATGACGGAAGTGATGTTCTAGGTCAAATTGCTTATCGGTCTCCCAGAAGTATTGGCCGAAACGGCGGACTAAGCGCTTATTAAAAGGATGCTGCGGCTCATTAAACGTTCGAAGGTGCTCCACGAGGTCGCGGATATAACGAGGGCCCGCATCTTCGGGAAAATTAAACAGCTGCAGTCCAGCCACATGCATAGGCTGCTGGCGTTTTTCCATCCATAAGAACAATTGATCGGCAGGAGAAAGCGGGGTCATGGGTTTGCCATCCGTCTTGTTTAGTAAACATTATCAGCACACGCCGTGCCAAATAATTACCCAAGACTACCCCGCCACTTTCCGCTTGTCAGCGTTTAATCCACTCCTGTGCTGACCACGTTATGGGCAGCCCACTCACCGAATCCACACCCAGCAGCGTGAGCTGAAGTGCATTGAGATCGCCTAAATCAGCAAAAAATGGCCCCTGCGTTAGTTCGGGAGCATCGGCAATCACGGCAGCATAGACAGGAACGGCCGTTATGCCGTTTGCCGCCGTTACTTGCAGCGAGGCGTTCGTGACACGAAGTGTTGCTGGCGTAAAATCCACCGGGCGCAGCCGCCAGCGTTCACCTTGACGGGTAATTTTCAGCCACTGACTACGCGAACCGGCCTCTTGCGTCGCCATGCGCGCACTGCCCCCGGAACGATAATTCAGCGCCGCTAAATAACCCCGGTCCGAACTCCACTCCTTGGCACAGTAGGACATGAGGTCACCAAACTGAGGCTGCCCCGCGCCATTTAATCGCTGACTAGAGAAGTAAAATCTTCGTGTAGTGTCATAGCCTGCACCCCCGCCTAATCGTCCGTCAGAGTAGAGTCGAGAGTCGGTGTCCGTTGGGCCGCCACACGCCGCATGATTTAGATTAAGCAAGTGGCCATACTCATGAGCCACCGTTAGCGCTCTGAAATTCAGCCAATGGTTGGCGCCATAAGCGGATAGCTCGGCAAAATCATCGGTCGCACTAACCGATTGCGCCAACATAGAAACCCCACCCACATACGCCAACCCGACCACCTGGCCAGTGGCAGAGCGGAAAGTCAGATTGTTCGGAAAGACGCCGAGGCATTTCGGCGCTGTTCTGGCACTACTTTGAGCGCCATTACGTCGCGCACACTCATCGTCCAGCTCCGACAGCACCGCCTGCATAGTCAGAAATGACTCTTGCCCAGAAGTCAGAAAACCTAAAACCGATTGATTTAGCGAAGGCGGTGCAAATGCGGCCTCTGTTCTCAAAGTGAACGTGGTAATGGGATGCAGCCTAACCATCAAGTCCGCTAGGTCAGCGTTATTCGTGACGAAGCCGTTTTGCCCTTTATACGTCAGGGGAATTACACGGATGACTTCAGTCAACGCTGATTGCACTGGCAGTCGGAGCAAACGATACGTTCGGTCCGCTTCAGCTTCGCTACGACCTTGATCGTCATCAAAGACAACCGCCACCGTACTCCCCGGCTCAATCAGATTTGCCGGAATGGTTGCGTAATAAGCAGAGTTTAGGGTTTGCCGATCAACCGCCGTGGGGATTGAGCCGGGACTGGTAAGGGCTATGCGGGTACAGCCTCCGGCGTTCGAGACCAACATATACGCACGAGAAGGCGAAGCAGATGCACTGGTTGTGAGTAAATCCACTCTTGCTAACACAGGTTTGTTTGCAATCAGCTGCGCATTGGTTGCTGACGCATCGAACTCGGCTGTTTGCACCCAGCTCACCCGCTCTATGCGCCGACCATCATTACGGGCCGCTGACAGCACTTGAGTAAATGGGCACGTTGCGTTGATTTGTTGAGAGCGACCATCACCGGAAATGGTTTTGTCTGACTGTAGCTGACCCTGATTCGCAGCAGGCGAACCGCCGCCTCCGCCTCCACCACAAGCGCTGAGTAACAAACCCAGAAGCACGACAAGGCCGCGTAAATGCATGATGAATCTCAGTATAGTTTTTATTACTGAAGATTCTGGCACAACATGACGGCCCTGAATGCCTATACATCTCGCTAATTTTTGTAACGCTCAACGGGCTGGAATTTCACTACCAGACCATAACATCAAGCGCTCGCCCGCCTTGAAAACTTCAAGTTGTGTGACCTGACGACTCCCTACATCCACATAATAGGGGCCCTTATTGAGTGCCGGCATGTCGGATACCACCGCTGAATACAGGGGCAGAGTCGTTGGCTGCTGGTCACTGCTAACCGTTAAGGCCAGGTCCGACATTTGCAACGTGCTGGGTGCAAAGGCCACCGGACGCACTCTCCACACCCCATTCAGCTGACTAATCTTCAACCATCGCTCGGTCGCATCTGTCATGCGTGCTGCGGTTTCATTGCTTGCGCTGCGATAACCCATGGCGGCCAAATAGCCTCTGTCGGAGGTCCACTCTTTGCCACAGTAGGACATTAAGTCGGCAAATTGAGGCTGGTTATTACCGTCCAAACGCGTGCTTGAAAAGTAAGTATCTCTAGCCTCATCCCATCCAGCACCACCATTCAAGCGGCCATCGCTATATAGCCGCGGATCAACACCGCCCGCTCCCCCGCAAGCTGCATGATCTAAATTGAGCAGATGTCCATACTCATGCGCCAAGGTGAGTGCGCGATAGTTCACCCAATGACGACTGGCATAGGGGCTGGTAATCGTATTGTCGTCTGTGTTTAAAACCTGCTGCGTGAGCATGGTTATGCCACCGACATAAGCGAGCCCAACCACTTGGCCCGACCCGGAGCTTGGCCTGAAGGAGATGGTGTCCGGAAAAAAGGCAATGCACTTTGGCGCCGTTCGGGCTGAGCGCTGGCTGCCGTTGAGTTGTGCACAATAGTCGTCTACCTCATCCAACACCGCGGTCATCACACTGAGTGAGGCCACACCCGTTGAAAGTAAATTATTGACGGTAATGCTTAGGATAGATAACGGCGCGGTGGTCGTGACATTGGCCGCGCTGATGGGATGCATTCGAGTCAGCACTTGCCCAATATTGGCACTACTTACTGAGGCTGTGGTGCCGAGAATACGCAAGGGGATCAAGCGTACAGTTTCGGTTTGGGCTGCCGCTACCGCAGGTAAAAAATACCGATACGTCGCATCAGCTTCGCTCGCCGACCGGCCGCCCGCTTCATCAAACACCACCGAAACACCCATGCCAGGTTTAATTTTATTGGCGGGAATTGTGGCGACAAACGCATTACTCAACGAGTCTAAAGAGACCGACGTGGGCACATTATTGGGGCCAGCCAGCGGATAACTCGTGCAACTGCTTGTACTTGGGTCATAGACCCTCAACTCTTTAACTGCAGGCGCACTTCTCACACTATTGGCCAGAAGGTCCACCCGCACTTTGACGGTTTTCCCCCCCGCTAAGCGGGTATCACTTTCGCTAGGGTCTAACGCTACCGTTTGTAGCCAGCGCACTTGCTCAATCCGCAGGCCATCATTGCGTGCCGAGGTAATCGACTGCGTAAAGGGGCAATTGGTATTCACCGTGCGCGCTGTTCCATCCGAATTCATTGTCATGGACACCGGAACAGATCCAGTACCTGAGCTTGGTGTTGAGGGAGCTCCCGTACTAACTCCGCCCCCAGTTCCACCTCCGCCACCGCCACAGGCCATCAGTACACACGCCAAACTCAAATAACCAAAACCGTGCTGTTTTTTTAGGCGCATGTTTGCAAATCCTCTCTGGGTCTCCTTTAGCTATCGACCGCTGGGAAGACCAATTGAGCAGGGTTTTGCAGCAAGTTGTTACATGTTTGTTCTGATAATTAGGTGGCGTGTAAGCCAGTGTCTAGCCTGTGTTAGTTCAGCACTTTTTGACTAAGCCAATCGGCGAGAAACGATGAAATCAACTCGATGCTTTTGTGTAGCGGATGATCGTCCTCCGTGACCAAAAGCGGGCATTGCCACGCGTCCGCTGCACGTAAAGAATGAGCTAACGGCACCACCTCATCATGACGGCCATGGACAATCCGTACTGCTTGACCACGCAATTGCTGCTCTGGTCTTATC
>Ga0255097_1000847_pt1 | contig 11610 bp, 7 predicted proteins | sample Colum_Atlam_RepB_2_FD_188436 | JGI IMG/M metagenome (GOLD analysis project Ga0255097, IMG submission 188436) | Freshwater microbial communities from Columbia River, Oregon, United States - Colum_Atlam_RepB_8d | ecosystem: Environmental > Aquatic > Freshwater > River | place: USA: Oregon...
GCTCGGACCGTTGACCACAATGCGTGAGGCCGGCTTCTCGAGGAAGAAGGCATCGAGCACCTTCTCGTCCTTGGCGTGAATCGCGCAGGTGTGGCCGAGGCCTTCCGCCTCGAGCATTGCCATGCTAATGCGGCAGCCTTCTTGCCAGCCATTGACCTTGTGCACCGACAACACGGGCGCAAGGATCTCGATCGACAACGGCCACTCAGGCCCGACGCCGCCTTGCAGCGCGAGCAAGACCGTGGTCGTTTTCGGCACGGCGAAGCCCGCCGCCTCGGCGATGCGCCAAGGATCGAGCCCGACCACATCAGGGTTCATGTGCCCGCGCACATTGCAGTACTTCGCGAGCTTCTTGGTCTGCTCTTCGTCGCACAGGTGCGCGCCACGCTTCTTGAGCTCGCCGAGCAACTGATCCGCGACCGGTGCATCGACCACGATGCCCTGTTCCGAACAGCACAAGGTGCCGTTGTCGAAGCTCTGGCTGGCGACAATCGAATGCGCCGCCCAAGCCACATCGGCCGTGCGATCCACATACACAGGCACATTGCCCGGACCGACGCCATAGGCCGGTTTTCCGCTGGAATACGCGGCTTTCACGAGGCCGGTCCCGCCCGTGGCAAGGATCATCGACACCTCGGGATGCTTCATCAGCGCGCCGGTCGACTCGATGGTCGGATTCGGCAGGCACTGGACCAAGTCCGCCGGCGCGCCTGCGCGTTCCAGCGCACGCCGCAGCACCTCGACCGTCTCGCCGATGCAACGGCGCGAACGCGGGTGCGGGCTGATGATGATCGCGTTGCGTCCCTTCACCGCGATCAACGACTTGAAGAGCGTGGTCGAGGTCGGGTTCGTGGTCGGGACGATGCCCGCAATCACGCCCACAGGCGAGGCGACTTCGACGATGCCGCTGCGTTCATCGCGCTTGACGATGCCGACGGTCTTCTCGTCCTTGATCGAGTTCCAGACACCCTCGGAGCCGAAGAGGTTCTTCAGCACCTTGTAGTGCACTCGACCAATGCCCGTCTCCTCGACCGCCAAACGCGCCAAGTCATAGGCCGCAGCTGCGCCGGCCTTCGCCATGGCGGCGCAGACATCATCCACGCGCTTTTGGTCCCAGCCGTGGATGGCCTCACAGGCTGCTGTAGCGCGCGCGACACAATCGCGCACGTCTTGCAGCGCCCGGAGGTCGGGATCGATGCCCTGGCCCATCGCGAGTGCGCCTTAGCGACTCAGTCCGCGCTCTTGTCCGAGTTCTTCTTGGCAGCACCCGCGGCTGCCTTCGGAACGGCGGCCATCTTCGGCAGGATGCGCCACAACTGATCGTGCGGACGCGGGATCACATGCACGCTGACCAGTTCGCCTACGCGACGGGCAGCGGCAGCGCCTGCATCAGTAGCGGCCTTGACCGCACCGACTTCGCCGACGACGAACATCGTCCAGTAACCGGCGGTGATGTTTTCGCGGCCGTACAGTTCGACCATGGCGGCTTTCACCATGGCGTCGGCGGCTTCTACGTGACCTACGAGACCCTTGGTCTCGACCATGCCCAGCGCGGTCGGCTTCATAAGAGAGGGAGGATGCGGTTTCTTGGCGGTCGCGCCGTCGGCGATGAAGCCCGGCGCGGGGTGCAGAGTCTAGCCGTCCTGCGCCGCGGGAGGTAGCGCCAAGAATTCTGCGCATCGCGCGCTCGCAGGCTCTACCCTGAGGCCGTGATCAGTGACTGGACCAAGCGCCTGCTCCGGCTGCGGCTGTGGCTGTACCGCAGGCTCACGCTCGACGAGGCCCAAGCGACCCTGCTGTTGGCGGCCTTGGTGGGGGCGCTGGGCGGGCTGTCCTCGCCCCTCTTCCACGAGGCACTGCAGCTGGTCACCAAGCTCTTCACCGGCACGGAAGGGCCGCTGGTGGCCGTGGCGCGCAGCTTGGAGCCGTGGCAGCGCGCCGCAGTGCCCATTGTCGGCAGCTTGGTGGCGGGCTTGGTGCTGCATTACGGCATGCGCCTGACGCGCCACAAGGCCGTCGACTACATGGAAGCCGTGGCGCTCGGCGATGGCGTCATCCGCACCAAGGCCTCGCTGGTGCGCGTCGTGTCCTCGTTCTTCTCGATTGGCTCCGGCACCTCCATCGGGCGCGAAGGTCCGATGGTGCAGCTATCGGCGCTGATTGCCTCCAACATTGGGCGGCGCATGAACCTGGGCGAGCCGCGCCTGCGCTTGCTGGTGGCCTGTGGTGCCGCGGCGGGCATCTCTTCGGCCTACCACGCGCCGATCGGCGGAGCGTTGTTCGTGGCCGAGATCGTGCTGGGCACGATCGCCACCGGAACCTTTGGCCCGATCCTGATTGCTTCGGTGATGGGCACCTTGGTGGCGCGGCCCTTCTTTGGGAACGAGCCCATCTTCCATGTGCCTGACTTCGACATGGTGTCGTGGTGGGAGTTCCTGCCCTGTGCAGTCGTCGGTGTGTTGTGTGGCTTGGCTGCAGCGCCCTTCCGCGACAGCCTCGCAGTAGCGCGCAAGCGTTTTGGACAACTGCCGGTGCCGCTGTGGGCGAAGGTCACGCTCGGTGGCGCGGTCACCGGCGGCGTGGCGTGGTTCATGCCGGACATCTGGGGCAACGGGTATGAGTCGGTGGCCACGATCCTGTCGCAGAACACCTATTGGCTGGCACTCGTCGCGTTGCTGATCCTCAAGTGGATCTGCACTGCGGCAGCCGTGGGTTCCGGTGCTGTGGGCGGGATCTTCACTCCCACCCTGTTGATCGGCGCGATCGTAGGCGCGTTGATTGGCGCTCCATTGCATGCGTGGTTGCCCCACGACACGGGCTCAGCCGGTGCGTACGCATTGGTGGGCATGGGTGCCTTCTTGTCGGCGACAACGTTGGCGCCCTTCATGGCGATCGTCATCCCGTTTGAGATGACACTCGACTATGACTTGGTGCCGGCCTTGATGGTTGCCTGCGTGGCGGCTTGGGTCACGGCCAAGAGCCAAGGAGCCAAGAGCGTGTACGCGCATTCGATCGGCGAAGGCGAGCGCGTCGATGCGCGCGAAGTGCGCCGGCAGCGGGTCGAGAGCCTGATGCGCCGCAAGACCATCTCGATCGCAGCGCAAGCAAACTTTACAGCCGTCGTCGACACCTTCCTGCAGAACCGGCACCGCAACCTGTTCGTCGTGGCTGCGAATGGGCGCTTTGTGGGCGCGATTCCTTTGGATGCGATCCGGCCGTGGCTCGAGGACCGCAGTGCACCGCCGCCGATGCTGGCAGAGGAGTTGACCTTGGAGGGCTATCCCACGCTGCTGCTGGACGACACGCTCGACACGGCGCTCGATCGCTTTGCAGGGCATCCGTTCGAACGCCTGCCGGTGCTCGATGAGCACGGCCGCCTCGCAGGCGCGCTCTACAAGACGGATGTGCTGCTGGCCTTTGCCGGCGGCGCAGCGCCTGTAAAGACTACTTGACGAGCAGCCATTCAGGCCATTCAAAGACCGAGGCCGGGAACGATGCCCCGGTCTCGGGGTGCCGCAAGGCGCGCTTCAAGCACAGGTCCATGAGCCATGGATTCCACTCGCGAATTTCGGCCAAGGCGTTTGCATCCGCCGGCAGCAACAAACCCAACTCCACCAGCTTGTCCAGATCCCACAGGATGCTGAAGGCCGGCAAGGGCCAGTCCGAGCCATCCAAGAGACGCGCATGCAGCTCGGGCTTGGACAAGATCGTCAAGAATGTTTGACTGCGATCGTACTGCGGCAGCGCCGACAGCTCGCCGTACAGCAAGCCCTCCCAGCGCGGGTCTTCCATCAAGCGCAACCACAGGTCAAAGGCCGGTTTGGGGCCGCGTGCGGGATCATCCAAGTCTAGGCACGTGCCTACGCTGCCACAGTGGCCGGCGATCACACGCACGCCCATCGACAAGGGCAAACGCAAGCGCAGTGGATTGCCCAACTCCTGCAACTCATCGGCCTCCACGGCGCGCTCGTGGCCGGTGTGCGACAAGAGCGCCATGCCATGCTGCTTCATGCGCTCGTAGTACGGGCGCACACGTTCATCCGCGGGGTCCATCCCCTGCGCATTCGGCAACCACTTGATCAAGCGCACACCAAAGCGCGCCATGCGGTCCAAGCGCTGGAGTGCGTCCGGCGCATACGGGTGCACGGAAGCCACAGGCACGAACTCGGCGTGAAAGCGCGCGTACTCGACCACAAAGTCATCGGGCACATAGAACTCCGTGCGCGCCTCATCGACCGTCCCATCGGCACGGTAGTGCTTGTCAAAGGCAAGGATCGCACACCGTCCCGCGCCCGCAGCAGTCACCATGTCGTCCAGGCGCTTCATCCACTGCTGCGAAGCCACCGTCAGGTCTTGGACTCCTGCCGCACCGGTGTAGGCCAAGAACTGCGCGTGCTTGATGGGGTGACGCCACGACAGCATCTCGGGATGCACAGAGGCCCCGGACCAATCACCCTGCAGGCCCGCCACATGCGCGTGACCGTCCACTCGTTTGGACAGGTCTAGCCCGTTCAGACTGCGCTCCACCAAGGCGCGTGCCGCAGGCGAAGCTCCTTGCGCGAACCCAGCGGGATCAGCGTGCTTGGTCTGGCCCAGCGACACCAACGCCAAAGGCACCAGCCACCACCACAACCACGCCAGCACAGCCAACACGGCCAGCGCTCGAATGGTGCGCTGCGTCCAGCGCCGCAGCTTGGCCTCCAGATCGTCGCGGCGGGCCACACGCGCAGGTGTGTTGCGAGACTCAGCACTGAGCGCGTCGTTGTGGTCCTCCATCGGTGTCTTTCTCTGGATCTAGCCTAGCCTCTTGCGCGCGCTACACCCAAGGACCATGGTCTGACGAGGAAAGGCTCACACTCGTGACAACAGCTCCCACCACCACGCCTCGCATCGGGCTGTACCACGCCTCCTTGATGGTGATGGGTGGCATCATCGGGGTGGGCATCTTCTACAACCCGTCCAAGGTGGCGGCACTCTCGGACTCGAGTGCGCACGCGCTGTGGTTGTGGGCGCTGGGTGGCATCGCTGCACTGTGTGGAGCCGCCACCTTCGCGGAGCTGGGCGCTCGTTTGCCGCAGGCGGGCGGTTGGTATGTGTACTTACGCGAGGCGGTGCATCCGTTCGTGGCCTGGCTGTTTGCCTGGGTGGTCGTTGGCGTCATCTCGACCGGCGCCATCGCCGTCGTGCTGGCGATTGCGCTCCAGAACTTCAGTGCCTTGTGGCCCGCACTTGGCGCACCGGAAACGACCGCTGGTCGCCTCACAGGCAGCGTGCTGATCGTGCTCATCACCGCCGTGGTCGCTGCGGGCGTGCAAACCGGCGCACGCCTGCAAAGCGCGTTGATGCTGCTCAAGATCGCCGCCATTCTGGCCTTGGTGGGCGGCGCCATCTGGCTGTCCAGCACACTTGACAGTGCAGGTCTAGCCACCCCGGCTGCTGATACTGCCGTGCGCGAGGGCTCTTGGCTCGCGCGCAGTGTGCAAGGCATGTTGCCCGTGCTCTTCACCTGCGGTGGCTGGCACATGGTCAGCTACATGGCACACGAGGTGCGCGATCCGCGCCGCACCCTGCCGCGCGCGATCGTGTTGGGCGTCGTCGCTGTCGTGGCGCTCTACCTAGCTTTGGTGTGGGGCTACTTGCAGGTCTTGGGCCTCGAAGGCGTGGCAGCCAGCAGCGATTTCGCCGGCCAAGCAGCCACACTGTGCTTTGGCGAAGCCGGCGGCCTGATCCTGCGCGCGGCGATGGGCATCTCGGCCTTGGGCATGGTGGTGGTGATCATCCTCGCCTCCCCGTGGCTGGTCGTGGCGATGTCGCGCGATGGTGCCTTGCCTGCGCGAGTAGGCGCCTTGCATCCCACCACAGGTGCGCCGGTGACCGCGCTGGTGCTCCAAGCGTGCCTAGCCTTGGGCTATTGGTGGCTGGGCACGGCGGACTTGCTGGTCGAATCGATCAGCTTTGTGGAGTGGATCTTCCACGGACTCGCGGCCGTCGCTTTGCTGCGTTTGCGGCAACGCGACACAGCAGGTTCCTTCCGCGGTTGGCGCGCGCCGCTCGTGGCCCCGCTGCTCTACTTGGCCTTGGCAGTCGCGATCGTGCCAGGCAACTTGCTGGCGCTGAATCTGCGCGCTGCAGGCATCGGCGGCACACTGCTGGTGCTAGCCACCCTCGCTTGGTTCGTCGTGCGTCCCTCACGCGCGTGAGAAGCTGTCGCCGTCAAGCACGGGCTCTTTGTGCGCGGTCAAACCCAATGCCAATCCCAACATGGCAAAGGTCGCCAGCTGCGACGAGCCACCGGTCGAGAAGAACGGCAAGGTCAGACCTGTCAAGGGAACTAGACCAAGGTTGACGCCCACATTCACCACCAAGTGCGCGGCGAAGTAGACGGCGACACCGGTGACCGCGAGTTTGGAGAAGCGATCACGCAGCCCCGAGGCGCTCTTGAGCAACGACAACACGAACAGCGCGTAGATCGCCAGCACCAGCAACGCACCCACAAAGCCCCACTCTTCTGCCACCACGGCGAAGATGGAATCGCAATCCCGCTCGGGCAGGTAGGCCATCTGGTTCGCCACTCCCTCGCCGGAGCCCGTACCCGTCCAACCGCCGTTCCCGATGGCGACACGGGCGTGATAGACATGGAACGCGGCACCATTCTTGGCGGCCAGCAACTCCTGCGTGCCCCATGAGTCCGTCCAGGTGCGCACACGCTGCAGCTGATAGTCATGCAGCAAGAAGCCCGTGTGGTATGCAGCGAGCGAAAGCAACGGCACACCGAGGAACCCTACGGCATAGACCTTCCAACTGGCGCCCGCGACCCACAACAAAGCCAATGTGACCGGCACCATCGTCATCGCCGTGCCCAAGTCTGGTTGACGGGCCACCAATAAGATGGGCACCAAAGCCACAGGCAACGCACGCAACCAGTCGCGCAGCGTGCGCAACTTGTTGGCGGCCAAAGCAGCCGCAAGTGCGATCACCAACGCCACCTTTGCCAACTCGGAGGGCTGCAAGTCCCAGCCTAACGGCAACTGAATCCAGCGCTGGGCTCCGTTGCGCTCCTCGCCGACGACGAACACAGCGAGTAGCAAGGCCACAGCCAAGCCCCACACCCACAAGGCGTGGCGGCGCAGCCAGCGCGGACGCACCGCCATGGCCAGCAACAGGAACGGCAAAGCGACCAAGGTCTTCTGCGCATGCGAGGCCCACGACACGCCCATGCGTTGGTGCAACTCGTCAGCATCTGCGATGGAGTGCACCGTCAAGCTCCCTAACAGTGCCAGCAAGAGAGCCATGAAGGCCACGTGCCAATCGAGCTCGAACCAGCGCACCTCCTTCAAGGACACGGCACGCTGCAAGACATCCCGGGCCTTGGCGCTCACTGTCCAGCCTCCTTGACAAGGTTGCGGACGGCCTCATGTTGCAGGAACTGCGCCGCCACCCAAGCAGCTGTGCGGCTGGAGGTTTCCGTCGTGTCGTGCAGGTACACCACGACGACCCATTGCGGACGCTCGACGGGGAACCAACCACCGACCCAAGCATGCTTGCGTTGCTTGCCCGCATCCTTGTCCGCGCGGTCTGCGGCCGACAACTGCGGCGACTCGCGGATGGCGCCGATGTCTGCCGAACCGGTCTTGCATGCCAAGCGGAAGCCCAAGCTCGCACGATCCAAGCCTTTGCCATGCGCCGAGCCACCCGCTTCCTCGACGACCGCCACCATGGCTTCGCGCACAAAGCTCAGCGCTTCGGATTTGACCACCACATCGCGCGCGGTGCTGGGCACTTCGCGGCCGCCGATGCTCGCCACCAAGCGCAAGTCCGGCAAGCGTCCCGTGGCGAGAGCGCACATGCCGCGCGCCACCTGCGCCGGCGTTGCCTCCAAGACTTGCAAGCCGTTGGGAAAGCGTACGCGATCGAAGCGCGACTCCAGACGAGCACGCACTTGGTCATCGCTCAAACGCGCGTGCAAGCGCCAGTCTTCCCAACCTTCGCCAGCACCAAAGCCAGCCACGGACCAAGCACCCGTGGCTTGGCCGAAGCCGAACTCGCGCGCCATGCTGACCAAGTCATCCGGCGGATACTCAAGACCCATCTGCGCAAAGTACGCGTTGCACGACACCACCAACGCGCGCCGCAAGTCACAACTGACATGCACACCGTTGCAAGCGATGGTCTCGAAGCGGCCGTTGCACGGATACTGACGCTGCGGGTCGTAGGACAACTTGTCCAAAGCCCATGACGCGACAAACGGCTTGAATACACTGCCCGGCGGGTTGAAGCCGGGGCGATGAAAGACTCGCTCGCGCGGTTCGCTGCGTGCACGACCGCGACCAGGTGTGGGCTCAAGGCCCGGCGCTGCGGGTTCGGAAGCAGCCGCCAACACCGCACCATCCACCGTGCACAGCATGATGGCGCCCACGGGATTCGCGAACCAAAGCTGATCGGTGTCATCGCCGAGCGGCGGAGGCACAGGATGGGCAAGCGTCTCTTGCGCCGCCGTTTGCAAGGCAGCATCCAGCGTCAGCACCACCTCTGCTCCATCGCGCGGGGCAATGCTGGCTAAGCGCGAGGCGCGCGAACGCTCATAGAGACCTTGTGATTCGTACACACCAAAGCTGCCGCGCAAAGCTGTGTCCAACCAAGCCTCGATGCCGCTGCGCCCCACCCACTCGGACTCGCGCGCGACACGACCGTCGACACCCACAAGGCTCTCCCACGCCAGCAACTCGCGCAAGGACGGACGGCCCACAGTGCCCAACAACTGCGGCGCCATAGAGAGACCATTGGCATCGCGACGCACGGGCGCGCGCCGCGTGGTCTCGCGCACATCAAAGCCGGGATGCAGACCACGCTCGCGTGCCAAACGGTGCACCAACTCGTACGACGGCTCGCCGATGAAGCGCACAGGACGCGACGCAATGTCCACGGACAAGTACGCCTCATGCTGCAAGGCACGCGCGATGCGCTCGGCTGAGATGGCGCGCGGGGCGGACGCCTCCGGCAAACCCAGACTGCAGACACGCTCGATGGCCTCGGCATGGCGATCTTCCAACGCAGCCACAATGTCCAACAAAGCTGTGCGCGCCTCATCACCTTCGAGGCCGCGCGGACCATCCGCCAGCTGCGTCCATTGGGCCACCAAGTCCGCGTGCGGGTACTGCGGACGCGCATCCACCAAGGGGCTATGCGCAAAGCGCTGCAGGTGCGCTAGACCGTGCCACGCGTCCGCTGTCTCTGCGCCGACCAAGGCCTGCCAATCCTCATCCACAAAGGGCAAGCAGCGCGCACCAGCCAACGCTTGGGCATCGAGTCGCACACCCTCCAACGCGCTAGACAGCTGCGCCAGCACAGCCACTTCGTCGAAGGTCTCCAAGCCTTCACGCGCGACGGCATTGCGTTGGGCATCATCGGCATAGATCGCTGCGAGACCTTGCAGCACCACACGCTCCATCGCCAGCGGATCGCGTTCATTCGCGGCGCGCGCCAACACACGCGGCACCAACACCGTTTCCAGCTCTTGGCGCCAGCGTCCGGCACGGGTCGCGATCCACTGGGCGTGACGCTCCGCGCTGCGTCGCAAGGCGCGTCGCAGAAACTGGGTGTCCAATTCATCGCGCAAGACACGCGTGGGCACGCGGCCTGCATCAAAGCCCAGCGCCAACTGGAACATGGCATCGGCCTGTGCATCCTCGCGTTCATCGCGCAAGCGTTGCAAACGCTCCAACAGCCGCTGCGCCGCATCTGCTTGCGGTGCAGCAGCCCCCGTCAAGTCCGCACCAAACTGCAAGCCATCCGTCTCGAGCATCTGCGCCAGCAACACAAAGCGCTCGCGCTCCTGTGCGAAACGCCGCTCCAGCAACTGGCACTCCTCGGCCACGCTGGAGCTGCGCCAACCAGCGAACAGCTCGAGGTAACTTTGCTTGACAGGACCTTCACGCCGCAACAAGCGCAACTTGCGCTCTTCCTCGCGCGTGGCCGCCAGGAAGCGCAAGGCATAGAAGCGCAAGTCCCCTGCCCGTGCTGCGCGCCACTCGCCACGCGGATCCGCAACGGCGGGGACGGCAAAGCCACGCAAAGCCGCACCACGACCGAAGTCATCCAGATCCGCAGGCGACAGCTCTAACAACGCACGCGCATGCGCCAAGCCTTCGCGGGCCGCGTCCACATACGACACGCTCTGCCCATACGCCGAAGTCAGTGCGTGAGCGAGTTGCCCCAGAGCACTGCCGCGCCGGAACTCGCGTTGCACATAGTCGACCTGCCAACGATCTTCGTCTTGCACCAGCGGCGTCAAGTCGTGCGCACGCAATGTCCCGCGGTGGTACGGCACCACTTGCGAGGAGCTGGTCAAGGCCATGGCTTGAGCGGCCCAAACCTCGCGTTGGGCCAGTTGAATCTGGGCTAAGCGTGCCACCACGCCCAACAAGGCCAAGACGAAGAGCGCGGACAAGACGGTGAAGCGATTCACCATGCCCTCCTGCGCAAAGCAGCAAGCCCTGGCAACGACTGCAGCACGCCGCCCAGCACAGCTGCCAACAAGGCGCTGCTAAGTCCGGCGCTCACCACAGTGGCATACACGCCCATGCTCAAAACTGAGGCGGTTCCGTCACCATCTGCTGCGCGTAGCGCGCCGGAGACCGTGCTCCACAACAACGCACTCGCCACGCACACAAAGGCTGTAGTAGCACGCCCCAATACGCCGGCTGCATCCAACACACGCCGCACCAACAGCGCCACCCACAAGGCCAAGAACGTCCCACCCACCAGCACCGAGGGCTCATCGGGCGCAAACGGCGCGCGCGCGATCGCCGTCAAGGGCACTAGCCACCAGAGGTCTTCATCCTCCGCGCGCGCGATGACCGCGCAGGCCAACACCAAGGACAACGCCGGTGTCCAAGCACCCAAGGTGTCACCCAAGAGTGTTTCCAATCCCGCACACCACAGCAGGAACACCATGTACACCAACATGCTGAGGATGCGCGCTCCGCTCATGGTGCTTCCTCATTCGATTCCAACCACACACTGAGGCGACGCACATCCACGACCGAGGAACCCACGAGCACCGTGCGTGCAGCGCCACCAACTACAGGATCACTCGTGCTACGTGCGGGCTGCAGCAGACCCAAGCGCAGACCTGCAGGCACACCGCGTTCGCTGCCTGCGGACCACAGCACCACCTGCGCGCGGGGCGCACGCTGCACAAGGTCCTGCAATCGCTGCATACCCAAGGCGCTCAGCTCCAACGACACCTCCGTGTCATTCACGCGGCCTAGACCGCGCACGCGTCCCAAAGCAGCCACCTCACTCGTGCCATCCAATTGCGCCACGGCTTCCACTTCGAAGGCTGGATCTCCGAGCAAAGCCACATCCGCCATGCCGGCTGACTGAGCCAAGACGCGCCCGCAAAGCTGCAGTCCATTGACCACGGCAGCTCCTGTGCGTAACGGTCGCTGCGGATGGTCCACCACCTTGAGAGTCTCGCGATGCGACCACACATTGCCGGCCGACAAGCTCATCAAAGCAGCCCAGCGCTGCGCATCGAGCGGCTCACGCGCGCTCACCATGCCACGTTGCGCGGGTGCAGCATCCACCAACACGGCGACATGGTGCAAG
>Ga0255097_1000862_pt1 | contig 11405 bp, 7 predicted proteins | sample Colum_Atlam_RepB_2_FD_188436 | JGI IMG/M metagenome (GOLD analysis project Ga0255097, IMG submission 188436) | Freshwater microbial communities from Columbia River, Oregon, United States - Colum_Atlam_RepB_8d | ecosystem: Environmental > Aquatic > Freshwater > River | place: USA: Oregon...
CGGCCGGCGGGATCGCGGGCGGCGACACCGGCGAAGGATCGGGCGCCCAGGCCGGAACCACCTTGGCCGTGGCCGCAGCGGGCGGCTCCGCGGCGGGCGCGGCCGCAGGGACCGAGGCGGGCGCCAGCGTCAGCCCCACCGCGGCAGCGGGCGCGGCGGCAGCTTCCGCAGCCGGCGCCGGAGCAGCGGGTGCCGGCAGGGCCGCGGCACCCAGCAGGGCCTGCGCGTTCTGCGGCTCGCGCGCGAGCTGCCGCGCCAGTTCCGGGTCGACGCGGCGGACGTCCTCGTCCGCGGGCACCACCAGCATCGCGCCGGGGCGCAGCCGCTCCATGTCGCCCCCGATGAAGGAGCGGGGATTGGCACGGTACAGCGCGGCGGTCATCTGCCAGGTGCCGATGCGGGTCTTGTCCGGGCGCAGTTCCCAGGCGATGCGCGCGAGCTGCTCGCCGCTGCGGACCGGACCATAGAGATACGGCTCCGCCGCGGCCTGCACCGACAGGCTGCTGCCCAGCAGCGCGGCGATGGCCAGCTTGCGGAAGGGCGGGATTCTCATAGGCCGGCGCAGACGTTCTGCTCGTTGCTGTCGAGGAAGGGCTTGGGCGGGCAGACGAGATAGCGCAGGTTCACGTCGCCCACGCGGATCTGGTCGGCACGGACCGCCTTGGGCGCATTGCCGATGGACCCGCCGGGCAGCTTGCCGACCGCATCGCTGGCGAGGAAGGGCAGGAAGTCGTCCTGCTCCAGGCCATCGCCGGACAGGCCGATGGCGCCCACCAGGGTGCCGCCGCGGTAGATCGGGAAGCCGCCGGCGAACAGGGTGATGCCGTTGGCGATCTTCGGGATCGGGTTCACCACCGGCTCGAAGCCCGCCGAGACACCCTGGTAGCCGGTGCAGCCGACGCCGACATCGGTGGCGGCCAGGCCGACGACGAAGGCGATGTGGCGGATCACCGCGTTGTAGACCAGGTCCAGCTCCAGGCCGGTGGAGAAGATGCTCCACTCGCCGGGCGGCTTGCTCAGCGGACCCGGCGGCTTGCCGTCGATGCCGTCGGGGAAGAAGGGGCGGGAGATGTTGCCGACCGCGCGCGTGGACCAGGCGAAGGCGCCGTCGTCCAGGCCGGCGGGCTGGCCGAGGAAGCTGCGGAAGGCGGTGACGTACTGGCCGATGGATTCGGTGCGCAGGCTGGCGACGGCGGGGCCCGGCGCGAGGTACTCGGCGTCGGGCAGGGCCTGCAGCGCGGTGCCCGAGCCGGCGGCCGAGAACAGGATCGAGGTGCGCGCCTTCTGCACGGTGACGTCGGTGGCGTCGACCAGGGCATCGCGCGTGCGTGCCACGCCGATCACCGCGCCATTGGTATCGACGATCACCACGTGGATGCCGGCGCTGGCGCCCAGCGGGCGGCGCACCTGGCTGCGCGTGCGGTTGGCCAGCGCGACGGAGGTGGACAGCAGGTCCTTGACCTCCTGCTGCGTCAGCAGGCCGTCGGTGCCGTTGATGGGCGGGAAGCGGCGGTTGTTGAGCTCGTCCACCAGCACGAAGCCGTCGACGGCGGCGAGTTCCGGCTCGGCGACGAGGCTGGCCGGGCGGATGCCCGAGTCCGCCTGGCCGAAGGCGGTGCCGGCGCGGATCACCGGGTCGGCGTAGCCGCGGATCGCGACCAGGCTGCCGACCGCGGGCGTCAGCGTGGCGAAGGCGGGCGCGGTGGCCGGGTCCCGCGCGAGGTCGTCGAAGTCGACGTTGGCGTAGCGCAGCGTCTTGCCGTCGAGCGTGATGACGTCGGCGCGGCGGTCACGCGGCGCGCCGAAGCCGAAGCTGGCGGCCACGGCGATCAGCTCGTCGAGGTTGCGGTCGGTGCCGAGATCGTCCTTCACCAGGCCATAGACGCCGTCGGCGATCACCGCCACCGCGCCGACCACGGTGCCTTCCTTGTACAGCGGCAGGCCGCCGGGGTCGGCGGCGAAGCCGATCGGCGAGCGGTGCGGGCCGGGGTCCACGCCCACGCCGTTGTAGCGGCGCGAGATGTCGGAGCAGGGCAGCTGGCTGATCTGCACGCCGAACAGCGGGCCGCCCGGCGTGAAGCGTTCCTCCAGGTTGAAGTGCTCCTGGATGATCTGGTTTGCGGTGCGCGTCGAGAAGGCATTGCCCTCCGACGAGAAGTAGGCGCCGGTCAGGGCCTTGGCGATGGCGCCGAGCGTGGACGGCACGATCTCCACGCCGTCGATGCCGCCGCTGGCGCCGGTGCCGGAGGTGATGCGGATGGTGGGCGGCGCCCCGGTCATCTGGTAGGCCGCCAGCACGTTGCCGACGCGGTCGATGACGACGATGGTGGCGGGAGCGCTGCGTGCCTGCGCCTCCTGCACGCCCTGGGCGATGATCTGCTGGATGTCGGCCACGGTGAGCCGCGTCGGCGTGTCCTGGCAGCGGCCGGAGCAGGGCGCCGGCCCGTTGCCGATGCCGGCCCCGCCCGGACCGGGCCCGCCGCCTCCGCCGCAGGCAGCCAGCAAGGCCAGCGCGGCGAGGCTGCCGAGCGTGCGCGAAGCCCGGCGGATCATTTCGGCGATTCCTTCGGTGCGGCCCCAGGCGCCTTGGCCGGTTTCGCGCTGCCCGCGCCATGCACGGCGTCGTCAGGCTTCGGGCCCTTGGCGGGCCCGCCGAAATGATGCGAACCGGCGATGTGGAAGGCGTGGCAGAGCGTGCAGGCAGAGGGCACCTGCCGGTCGCTGCCGGTGTCGCCATGGCAGTCGCGGCAGCTGTTGAGGTTGGGCAGCAGCACGTCGGCGCTGGTCTTGGAGCGGTCCGCGCCGTGGCAGTCGCTGCAGGGCTGCGCCTGGTGCGCGGCGTGATCGAAGCGCGAGCCGTCGAGCGCGTGCTCCTGCAGGTTCACCGGCGCGACGGTCCAGGGCTTGGACGGGTCGTCGCTGCGCTGCACCTGGTGGCAGTAGTGGCAGGTGCGGCGCTCGAACACGTCGACCATGGTCTGGCGCGCGCGGCCGTCGGCCCAGTCCAGCGCGGCGCGGGCGCCGTCGCGCGGCAGCGTCTCGCCGGGCCGGCGGCGCTCGCGCACCACGGCCGGGGCCTTGCCGTCCATGACGCCGCCCTGCAGTGCCTTGGCGTAGTAGTAGTCGCGCACCACGCCCTGGATCTGCTCGGGCCGGCCGTGCGGCAGCTCGCGGTCCGGATCGTCCGGGTCGAAGTCCAGGCGGTGGCAGCTGGAGCAGTGCTTCTCCATGTTCACCGGCTCGAAGCTGACGCCGCGAGAGTCGGGCTGGTGGCAATCGGCGCACTGCATCACCACCTTGCCCTCGGGCGAGTCGATGCCCTTGGGATTGAGGTGGACGTCATGCGGATAGATCAGGTTGGTGGCCTCGCGCAGCGTCGCCGGCGGCTGGCGCTGCTTGGCAAAGCTGAACTTGCCGGTCTTGGCGTCGAACGCGGCGATGCGCGGCGCGAACTCCGGGTGCGCCTTGCTGAAGCTGGAGGCCGGCGCCAGCCTGGCCGCGGCGAACTCCTTGTCGGGGTTGGCATGGCAGTCGGTGCACAGGGTCGGCGACTGCGCGTTCACGCCGTGCGTGCCGTTGTGCTCGCGGTGGCAGTCGGTGCACTGCTGTCCGGAGAAGGCCGGGTGGTCGAGGATCGCCGGATCGTCGCTGTGCTGCGCCATGTCCTTGTGGCAGGCCAGGCAGGCGCTGTCGCGCACCTGGCGGAAGGGCTTCTCGTGGCAGGCGGCGCAGTCCTCCACGAAGTAGCGGTGCACGCTGCTGACCGGGCCCGACAGCCAGACCGAATCGTCGAAGGGAATGCCGGACTGCGCCAGCGAGCGGTCGCGCGGCGTTTCGCCCGCCGGGCTGCTGCCGTAGCGCAGGGCCAGCGGTAGCAGCAGGCCGACGGCCAGCATCAGCAGCATCAGCCCCCAGGCCATGCCGCGCAGCGACAGGCGGGTGTGGCTCAGCCGCGTCTTCAGCGAGGCCTTGCGGGCCTGCAGGTCGGCGGCCTGGCTGAGCTTTTCCTCGTAGCCCAGCACCAGCTCGGGCACGCCGCCCACGGCCAGGACCTCGAGGCGGAAACGGCCGACCTCGATGATGTCGCCGGCCTCCAGCTTGGCGCTCTCGACCGGTGCGCCGTTGATCCAGACGCCGTTGGCGGACTTGGCGATCAGCAGCGGGCCGCGGCGGTCGTGCACGATCTCGGCATGGGCCAGCGCGGCGCGCAGGTCGGGCGTGTAGACATCCTGGTTGGTGCCGCGGCCGATGGTCAGGCGCTCGCCGATCAGGCCGCGCTCGGTGGCGATGCGTTGATCGCCCTGCTGCTGGAAGCTGCGGATCAGGACACGCATGGGCGCGCTACCAGTAGAGGAACACGGAGATGACGTGGGCGGCCAGCGCCGCCAGCAGCGCCACGGTCAGCGGAACGTGGAAGTACAGCCAGATCTGCATCTGCGCGTGCAGCTGGATGTCGCGGTTGACGCGCACGATCAGCGCGTTGCGGCGGCCGATCAGCTCCATCAGCTGGCGCGATTTCTCGGCGATCTCGCCGCGCTTCTTGGCCTGCGCCAGTTCGCCGGCCATGAACATCACGGTGGAGCTCTGCGGATCGAAGGTCTTGGCATTGGCCGCGCGTTCCTCGTCGACGACGATCTTGCGCAGCTCGTCGATCGCGCGGCGTCCCGGCGGCAGCGGGCCGAACAGCTGCGCCCACAGCCCGCCGCCCAGGCGCATGCGCTCGGTGGAGCGGGCGATGATGCGGTGGACCTCGGGGCCGAGCGGGTCGGCCAGCTTCAGGGCCTGCTGGTTGAGGTCCAGGATCTCGTCGATCAGCGTCTCGCGGTCGGAAGCGCCCATGTTCTCGGTGATCAGCGTGGGCATGCGCACGTAGACGCCGATGCCGAAGATGCCGCTGAGGATCACCATCAGCATCAGCACGTAGGCCGCGGTATGGATGTTCCAGCCGAACTGGAATCCGGTATGCAGCGTGGCGACGGTGATCAGCGCCAGGCCCAGGTAGACGTGGGCGGAAAGCCAGCCCTTGACCGTGCCGGCAGTGGAGCTGTAGCGGCGCTTGCGCACGCCCAGCCAGGCCAGCCAGCCGATCAGGCCGGCACCGACGGTGCCCAGGGTGTAGCCCAGCCAGCTGCCGCCGTTGGGGCCGTCCTGCGGGTCGTGCCACCCGTAGATGAGGATGCAGACGATGCAGAGCAGGCTGGCCAGCTTGAGGTAGCGGTAGCCCCGGTGGCGCAGGAAGCTCCCATGAGGCGTCTGTGCCATCAGCGGCCTCCCCGGTACAGCTTCACGAACTGCTCGGGGCTGGCGCGCATGGCCGCTCCGGTGGGACAGGCGCGCACGCAGGCCGGACCGCCGTCCAGGTCCTTGCACATGTCGCACTTGGTCGCCTTCTTGGCGCTCTTGTCCTTCTTGGCCGGGTGATAGCGGCCGGGCTCCTCGCCGCCGAACAGCATCCAGCGCCACAGGCTCGGCCGGGTCTTGCTCTGGATGCCCATCTGGATCACGCCGTAGGGGCAGTTGCGCTCGCAGTTGCCGCAGCCGATGCAGGCGTCGGTGATGTGGACCTCGCCGTTCGGTGCGCGCTTGATCGCGTCGGGCGGGCAGTCCTTCATGCAGTGCGGATGCTCGCAATGGCGGCAGGAGGTCGGCACGTGCAGGTGGTCGAAGGTCGGCCCGGCCTCGCGCTTGAGGCGGCTGACGTTGCCGTGGGTGTCGGAGCAGGCCTTCTCGCACTGGTCGCAGCGCACGCACAGCGACTCGTCGATCAGCAGCACGTCGGTGGCCTCGCCCAGGCCCTGCGACATCATGAATTCCAGCACGTCGCCCATCGGGCGGGCCTGGGCCACCGCGTTCTGCGCCACGCGCGAGCGGTAGACCTCCTGCACGCGGTCGCGCACCTGGGTGCGCCGCATCATCAGGTCCTTGAAGGCCACTCCGTCGAGGCGGATGGTCTCGGTGGCCACCGCGGCGCGCGCGGTGGCGGAGCGCGGCAGGTCGCTGACCAGCGCCATCTCGCCCACGTACTGGCCGGCCGGCACGTAGGCCAGCACCACGTCCTTGCCGCCGATCTCGCGGGACACGGTGACCGAGCCCTTGCGGATCAGGTGCAGGGCGTCGCCGGCATCGCCCTCGTTGAACAGGACCTCGCCGGGGCGGTACTGCCGCACCTCGGCGCTGCTCACCAGGTCGGCGATCTCCTCCGGCGGCAGCGTCGGCGCGATCTTGCCCTGGATGATGCGGCGCAGGAACACCTCGTCGATGACGCGCTTGACCGCCGCCACCGAGTTGATCAGCTTGTTCATCGAGCGGCGCGGCGTCTCGATCAGCACGCACTTCTCGCCGGCACGCACCGTGGCCGAACGGCGGCGGCCCGAGATCAGGCTCATCTCGCCGAAGAATTCGCCCTTGCCCAAGGTGAACTTCTTGGACGGGTCGGCGGGGTCCACCTGGATTTCCACCGTGCCGGAGACGATGGAGTAGAAGGTATCGGTGTAGTCGTTGAGCTCGAAGATCGTCTCGCCGTCGGTGGGGGCGCGGATGTCGGAGTCGATCATGAACTCGCGCATCTGCAGCGGCGTCAGCGGCTTGAGGATCGGCACGCGGCGCTGCATGGTGGCCAGCGCTTCCTCGATGTCGGTGATCTCGGGCAGCACGGCGAACTTGTCGCGCAGCAGCGGCGTGTCGGCGGGCTCCACCGTGCGGCCTTCGATGAACTCGATGACCTCGTAGCCCTGGTTCATCGCCTGCTTGATCAGCGGGAAGCCCGCCAGCGCGCCGATGATGTACAGGCCCGGCACGTTGGACTCGTACTGCGCCGAGACCGCCGGCACGCTGTTGGGGTCCTTGCTGGGGAACTGGATGCCGGTGCTCTCGACGAAGGCGCGCGGCGGCGTGGCGCCGAGGCGCGCGATCACGCGGTCCACCGCCAGCTCGGTCTCGCCGTCGTTGGTGGCGACGCGCAGGCGCTTGCCGGAGGGCGTGTCCTCCGCCGCCACCGGCTTGGTGTTGTACAGGCAGGTGAGCTTGCCGTCCTCGATCGCCTTGAGGATGCCGGAGAGGTTGCCGGGCTTGGCGCGGTCGAACTCGTCGCGGCGGTTGAGGATGTAGACCTTGTTGTTCTCGGCCAGGGCGATGGCGTTCTCGATCGCCGCGTCGCCGGCGCCGACCACCACGATGGTCTCGCCCTTGTACTCGTCGGGGTCGTCGAGCTGGTACTGCACCCAGTCCAGGTCCTCGCCGGGGCAGCCGAGCTTGCGCAGGTTGCCCTGCAGGCCGATGCCCAGCACCACGGCTTCGGCCTGCAGCGTGGCGCCGCCGTCCAGCGTGATGGTGAAGGCGCCCTTCTGTCCGCCGATGGCGCTGACGCGGGCGCGATGCGCGACGTTGACGCCGAGCTTCGCGGTGCCGCTGTTCCAGGCCTCGAGAATGGCTTCGCGCTTGCCGGCGGTGAACGCCAGCGGCGAACGCAACGGCAGCACGTCCGGCTCGGCCATGACGTGCTTGCCCTTCTGGTACCGATAGATGGTGTTCGAGAGCCAGCTCTCGGCTTCCAGCAGGACGTGCGAGAGCCCGAGCTCTGCGGCACGCGCTGCGGCGGAAAGCCCGGCAGGCCCGGACCCGACTATCGCGATCTTGACGCTCCCTGGGACCATACCTGGCTCTTTCTGGCTCGGTCGGCTGCGTAGAACCTACTTTAGGCGCAATCCGACGGATGGCGCCAGTGTTCCAGTGCGCAGTTCCGGCGATGGCGCTTGTACGAATGTGACGCTCCGCACGTCGGATTCGTCGGATTCGGAGAAACACGGGCGGCGGGGAGTAGTGAGGTGGATCGCCTGCGTTTATATTGCTCCACAGCCAGCTGCCGATCGGAGCTCGATCCATGCGACGCCAATTTCTCGCGGTCTGCCTTGCACTGCTGTGGTCGGCACTGGTGCCCGTTGCGGCTGCGCCGGCCCCGGCCCCGGACCGCAATCTCGGCGTCGCCGACTGCGCCGGCAGCACCTGCCACGGCTCCATCCGTCCCTTTGCCGACCGGCAGATCCGCCAGGACGAATACTTCACCTGGCAGCGCAAGGATGCCCACGGCTCCGCCTGGAAGACGCTGTTCACCGAGCGAGCGCGCCGCATCACGGGCCAGCTTGGCCTGGGCGCGCCGCACGAGGCGCAGGCCTGCCTGGTATGCCACGCGCATGCTCCGCCCGCCGAGGCGCGCGGTCCGCGCTTCCAGCTGGAGGACGGCATCGGCTGCGAAGCCTGCCACGGTCCGGCCGAGCGCTGGATCGCGGCGCACGTCAACGAGCTGAAGACCCCGGAGGAGCGCATTGCCCACGGCATGACGGCGACCTGGGATGCCAAGGTCCGCGCCGGCATGTGCAGCGGCTGCCACCTGGGCGACGCCGCCCACCCGATGACCCACAGGATCATGGCGGCCGGCCATCCGCCGCTGCTGTTCGAACTGGACACCTTCACGGCGCTGATGCCGCCGCACTGGGACGTGGATGCCGACTATCGCCAGCGCAAGCCGGCGACCGACACCGCGACTAACTGGCTGGAAGGTCAGATAGCGGCGACCGATGCCTGGCTGGCACGGATGGAAACCGGCGCGCTGGGGCATGGCCTGTTCCCGGAGCTGGCGCTGTTCGACTGCGATGCCTGCCACCACTCGATGAACGGCAACCGCTGGCGCGCCGACCGCACGCCGGGCCTGCCGCCGGGCCAGGTGCCGCTGGCGGACCAGCCGCTGGTGCTGGTGCAGGCCTGGGCCGCCGCTGTGAACCCGTCGGTGGCCGACACGATGGCGGTGCAGCGCGAGCGCCTGTACCAGCAGTACGAGACCGATGCCTCGCGCCTGCGCGAACAGGCCGGCGAGCTGCGCGGCTGGCTGCGGCGCGAAGCCTGGGGCCGCCTGCGCCAGGGTTCCGCGGACGCGGGGCAACTGCGCCAGGTGCTCAAGCGCGTGGCGCAGAACGCGGAGAACGCGCAGGGCGGCGACTTCTACTATGCGCAGCAGACGGCGATGGCGGCGCAGGTGCTGGCGGCGGCGATCGGCGAGCGCGGCGGCAGCAACGGCGCGCTGCGCGGGCCGACGGACGCGCTCTACGAGTCGGTGAAGAACCGCGACCGCTTCCAGCCGGAGGAGTATCGCAAGGCTCTGGGGCGGTTGAGTGCGGCGCTGAGGTAGCGGGCGCACATATATATGTGCATTGCCGACTGAAGCATTCACCCTTCGACAGGCTCGGGGCGAACGGTGGGGCCTGTCGCTTCACGGCTTGCAGGAACCCTCTCCCGGCCAACTGCTCCTGCGTTGTCCTGCCTCGGGCATCCATGCCCTCGCCCGCCCTCTCCCCGCAAGCGCGGAGAGGGTGCTCTCCAACCTTTGGGTTCCATTCCGGTAGGGGGGACGTCGAGCAAGGCGGACTTCCGCCCGCTCGTTGCGACGTTGGATTCCCATCGCTCTTGCGATGGGGTCCCTCCACGCTGCAACGAGCTTCAGCGCGAGAAGCTCACCCCCAGACCCACCCGCGTCACCTCGCGGTTGTAGTCGATCAGGCTTTCGCCGTAGCCCTGCCAGACGTAGAAGTTCCAGAAGGCGTAGTTGGACAGCGGCGCGCTGTAGCTCAGGTTGATCGCGCCGCGGCCGGTGTCGGGGTTGAAGCGGCCGAGCATGCCGATACGGTGGCGGCGGGCGCCGAAGAGGTTGCGCTGCACCTGCAGTTCGCCGTAGCCGTAGTAGTTCTCGATGTTGGGGTTGTCGTCGCGCTTGGGATCGTCGATGGGACGGTCCTCGTCCTCGGGCAGGCGGTACCAGAGCTTGAGGTAGGCCAGCGTGTTGGGGTTTTCCCAGAAGCCCGCGGCGTAGACGCGGTTCCAGCTGCGCGAATCGGGAATCTCCTTGCCGTTGGACTCGTGCTCGGCGCCGATGTCCAGGCCCCAGGTCTTGATGCGGTTGTTCGGCTTCCAGCGGTAGAACACTTCCGGGTTGTAGTTGGTCTCGCGGAAGGGACGCGAGCGGTCGGCGTCGAAGACCTGCCAGAACGACTTCTGCGAGTAGGCGAAGTAGAAGTTGGAACTGAGGATGCGCTGCTTGAAGCTGATCTGGAAATAGGTTTCCGCTTCCTTCTCCCCGTCCGCCAGCCCGTCGACCCAGCTCACCGGCAGGATGAACATCGGCCGGTGGAAGGACAGGCCGGGCTTCTCCGCCACCAGGGAGAACACCACCGGGTCGCGCCGCAGGTTCTCGAACAGCAGGGCGTTCTCCTCCTTGGTCTCCTTGCTCGCCACGGTGATCACCGGCAGGTCCTCGCCGGTGAGGTCGGGTGCAGGCGAGTCGAGATTCGGTTCCTCCTGGGCGCCGTCGCTGGATGGCAGGCGGGTTTCCGTGGGGATCTCCATCGGCTTCTTCTCCTCGGCCGGGGCTGCGGCGGGCAGCAGCAGGGCGAGGGCGAGCAAGGCGGTGCGCATCGGTTCAGGTCTCCATCAACGAAAAAGCCCGCTTCGAGCGGGCCTGCACGGGTTGCGGCGCGTCACCGGGTCAGTGGGCCAGGGCATCCACGTAAGGCTTCATCACGCGCTCGACGCGGCACAGCTTTGCAAAATGCCAGAGCTTCTTCATGTTCAGCGTGCGCTCGTTCATCGCCGAGCGCAGGGCATCGACCGCGATATGCGGTCCGATCTTGTTGCGGAACTTGAAGAGGTCGGCGAGCGTCTTCTCCAGACTGTAGACGCGAACCTTCACGTTTTCCACCACATGCGTTTCCACGCCCTCGGTGAAGGCGGGGCCGCCGAGGCGTGCCACCTTGATCTCCGGGTAGTCCACGCGCGGCCGCGCGGCGCGGCGCTCGATGGCGACATAGACCTCGTCATTGTTCTGCTCGCCGATGCCGTGGAAGGCGAGCGCGGAGCGCAGGCAGATCACGCCGTTGGGCACTGCGCGTCCGACGATGGCGAGCGAGACGCTGGCATCGACGTTGGTGTCGGCGAGCACGTAGCTGCCGCGTCCGACCTTCTTGATCAATCCCTTGTCGCAGAGACGACGCAGGTACTCCGCCTGGATTCCATGCGGAACCAAATCCTTCGGACGCAGCACACCGAGCTTCTGTGCAAGCTGGATGATGCGTTCGGATTTGCTGTGCTCGTCCATCGATCCGGTGGAATCGTGAGTATCGGGCGGAATTTCTCAAATGTGTAAACATTTAAGAACATGTGAGAAAGGATTGCAAGCGAAAAATTGTTTACGCTGAACATCAACAACACTTGTCAAGTGCCTGCCAACAATAAAAAAATCCCACCTGGCCTCTGTGGCTAAAAAATAGCCGGCCAATAGGTTTTTCCGCGCTTTTCAAGGAGTTCCGGCCTGGCGGGTTGTCGCGGGAGGGGCGGGGCCGGGGGATTTGCACCATTTTAGG
>Ga0255097_1000863_pt1 | contig 11404 bp, 9 predicted proteins | sample Colum_Atlam_RepB_2_FD_188436 | JGI IMG/M metagenome (GOLD analysis project Ga0255097, IMG submission 188436) | Freshwater microbial communities from Columbia River, Oregon, United States - Colum_Atlam_RepB_8d | ecosystem: Environmental > Aquatic > Freshwater > River | place: USA: Oregon...
CCCGTTTTGCACGCAAAATCTAGGGGTTGGACCACACAACAACACAAGACAAACACAACCAACACAGAAAAATCACCTCAAAAGACAACGAACCGGGCACGAATCTGGGCATAGCCCATCGGGCGCGCGCCGTTGGAAAAGGATGATCAAGGCATTTGAGGTGGGGATTCCTTTGGGACGGGGATGCCGAGCACCTGTGGCCGTGCAGGACGACAACACCGACCTCAAACTCGGCAACGTGACATTCGAAATTCCGCGCCATGAGGCGTTGGCGCAGCAGTTTCACACAATGCCTCTAGGTTTCGACTCGGCTTCGGCGGCGGTACCGTCTTCAGGAACATGCCATCCAAGGATAGGTGCTGGCATGCACGCTTCTGGAGCGCGGCACGGCGACAGTGGCGGTCTCGTATATCAACAACCACTACGGCAAAGGTCCGGCCGAGGCCTGCCGCAGAGCCAAAATCAATGGGCTCTGACCCTAAGCCCGAATAGGAACTCCGAGTTCGACACCGTGCTAAAAGTCTTGGCCTGCTCAATATCAAGCTGAATAGACAGCCAGACGGTGTGGCCACGCATCATACGCCAGCATAGGAATTGCCATTTGCCGTGGCCGATGCCGTGCCAACTTCTTTCAGAGAAAGGTCTTTGAAAGCCCGCATTGTCGCCGTCGGCTCGAACCTGCCCGCACGGATCAGAACCACGCGGCTCGGGGGCATGTTGCCGGCAAGCGGGCGGGTGACGACGCTGCGGTTGTCATAGGTCTGGCCATACGGCAGGTCTGTGGCCAAAATCCCTACCCCCTGCCCGTTTGCCACCAGTGCGCGCAGCATTTCAATCGAACCGGTTTCATAGGCGATTTCGGGCACGGCGCCTGCGATTTGAAACAAGGAGAGCATGTAGCTCCGGCTATGCGGCAGATTGACCAAGATCAACGGATCGCGGGCCAGATCCCGCAAGTCGACCGTCTCGTGCTGTGCCAACGGATGATCCACCGGCAGCACAGCCCGGGGCGGGGCCTCGGCCAACAGGGTGGCATCAAGCCCCGTGGGCAACCCCACATCATAAAGCAGCGCCAGATCAAGCGTTCCCGCCAAGATCGACTGGCAAAGTTCTGCGATGTCACCTTCGGTCAAGTGAACTCTGGCCCCGGGATGGGCGGCGGTAAACTGACGGATCAGCATCGGGGCATAGCGCGGCCCGAGCGTCGAGTAGACCCCCAGACGCAATTCTTGCACGCTGTCCGACAGTTCGCCAAAAACCCGCCCCGCCTCGGCCCGAAGCCGGCGAAGGCCCGCCAGTCGGTCATGGCCAAAGGGGGTGGGCGACATGCCAAGCCCCGGCAGGCGACGGAACAGGGGTGCCCCGAAATGCGCCTCGATCTGCGTGATTGCGACCGAGACAGAGGGCTGTGAGACGTTAAGCGCCCGCGCCGCCGAAGCCGTTGATCCGGTTTCGGCCACGGCAAGCACATAGTCGATCTGGCGAAAGCTGAAGGGAATAGGATTCATTCATCAAGTATATATGGAACTATTATTTCTGCCTATAGATTGGTTTCGCCTAATGTAGGGCAATCCACTGCGAGGCCCCCATGACCCACAACGCCAAACCGCTGTCTGACCTGCGCGTCCTTGATTTCACCCGCGTGCTTGCCGGGCCCTATGCCACAGCGCTGATGGCTGATCTGGGGGCGGATATCATCAAGGTTGAAGGCCCGGAGGGCGACGAATACCGCCATGTCGGACCGTTTCATCAAGGCGAAAGCGCCCTGTTCCAGTCGGTCAACCGCGGCAAGCGGTCCATCGTGCTGGACCTAAAACGCCCCAAAGACCGCGACACGGCCATTGCTTTGGCCGACCGTGCCGATGTGCTGATCGAGAATTTCCGCCCAGGCGTCATGGACCGACTGGGCCTTGGCGCAGAAGCACTTTGCGCCCGCAATCCGCGGCTGATCTATGCCTCGGTGTCGGGGTTTGGGCAGACCGGGCCGCTGGCCTCTCGGCCCGCCTATGACATCATCGTGCAAGCGATGAGCGGCCTGATGGAATTGACGGGCCGCCCCGACGGCGCGCCTACGATGGTGGGCGAGGCGATTGCCGATGTGGCGGCGGGACTTTTTGCCGGTTGGGGCATCATGGCCGCACTGCATGAACGGCAGAGGACAGGCCGCGGACGGGTGATTGATGTGGCGCTGGCCGATGCGCTGGCCTCGATGATGCCCACGGCCGCCGCGCGCGTGCTGGTGGCCGACCAGACGCCGGTGCGGACGGGGAACAAGCATGCGCTTTCCGCGCCGTTCGGCGTCTATGCGGCGGGAGAGGGCCATTTTGCGGTGGCTGTTCTGAATGACAGGCTGTTTGCCGGTTTCTGTGCGGCCGTCGGACGGCCAGACTTGGCGAGCGATCCGCGCCTTGCCAGCGACAGCGATCGCCTGGCAAGCGAGCCCATTCTGGCGCAGGCAATCGAGACATGGGCCGCGGGGCAAACCGCAGCAGGCGCTGCGGCCGCTCTGGCCGAAGCGGGCATCCCCGCCGCGCCACTGGCAACGGTGCGACAGGCTTGGACCTCGGATCATGCCTTCGCCCGCGGCCTTGTGTCGTCGGTGACCCATCCGACGCTTGGCCCGCTCCACCTGCCCGAACAGCCAGTTCAGTTTGTCGGCAGCCCGCGTGGGCAGCGCCGTCCGGCCCCCGGTCTTGACGAACATGGCGCCGAAATTCGCGCCGAGCTGGAGGGCTAAGCAATGATGTGGAACGACGACGAACAGGCCGTCCTGACCGAGATCACCCGTTTCGCAACCGAGGTTTTGGCACCGAAAGCCGCAGAACTGGACGAAACGGCCAGCTTTGCGACCTGCCACCTGCCCGCCATGACTGCCTTGGGGTTGATGGGGCTGAACCTGCCGGAAGCCGAAGGGGGGCTGGGTCTCAGCGGCCCGATGCTGTACCGCGCCGTCGAGATCATCGCGGGGGCCTGCGCCTCGACCGCGTCGATGTTGACCGCGCATTTTCTGGCAACTGACAGCCTGCATCTTGGCGGCGATGCTGCGCTCAAGGCTCGCATCCTGCCGCGCGCCGCACAGGGTGCCTTGGGGGCCTTTGCGCTGACTGAACCCGGGGCGGGCTCCAACCCGGCCGACATGCGCACCACCGCGCGGCGCGAGGGGACCGGCTATCGGTTGCGCGGGTCGAAATGCTTCATCTCGAACGCAGGCGCGGCCGAGTTCATCGTGGTCTACGCCAAGACCGACCCCGAGGCTGGCGCACGCGGGGTCTCCGCCTTTGTGATCGAACCTGCCGTGACGCCGGGCATCACGATAGCACCACCCGAGCGCACCATGGGCCTGCGCGGCGGTCATGTCTTCGGCGTAACCTTCGACTGCCTCGTGCCAGAGGAAAACCGCATCGGGCCAGAGGGCAGCGGGTTTCGCACCGCGATGAAGGTGTTGGACAATGGCCGGATTGAGGTTGCCGCCCAAGCCACGGGCATTGCCGCCGTCGCACTCGAGGCAGCGGTGGCCTATGCCAAGGATCGGCAGATCAGCGGCAAACCGATTGCCGATTTCCAGGGCCTGCAATGGATGCTTGCCGACAGCGCCAATGACCTCGCCGCCGCCCGCGCCTTGGGCTACGCCGCCGCCCGCCTGCGCGGCACCGGTGCGCGCTATGCCTCGGAAAGTGCCCACGCCAAGCTTTTCGCCTCAGAGGCTGCATGGCGCATCGCGGACCGCGCATTGCAGATCCATGGCGGCTATGGCTATTGCCGAGATTTCCCACTGGAACGCCATTTGCGGGATCTGCGGATTTTCCGGATCTACGAAGGCAGCTCCGAGATTCAACGCACCATCATTGCCCGGGAATTGTTGTCCTGACAGGGACCAGCTGACGCCTTGTCACGGAGGTGGCGCAATCTCCGGCTGACCAGACGCTACTTGCCGGTACGCGGTCCGGACAGTGGCCTGTTCTTAGAGTGGTGGCTGCTCGATGCGACGCCGAGCGTGGCAGGTTTCACAAGCCGTGAAGCATGTCTGACGTGCACCGCCGTGTGGGAGCGGTTATGGCCACCCTTTCATCTCGGCTGAAGTACCTAAAATACGCGCTGTCTCGGGACGCAGGTGCCAAGAAGATGCGTAGAATGCATATTTCGGCCGAGATGAAGGCCAGAGGTCAGATTTGCATCACTCGGCGGCAACCCCTTCGGCGTCGGGGTCCCAGCCGGAGATGGCTTTGGCTTCGAGAAATTCTTCGATCCCCCAGATGCCACCTTCCCGCGCGCGACCCGACGCCTTTACTCCGCCAAAGGGCGAGCCTGCGCTGCGGGATTTGCCGTTCATTTCCACCATGCCCGCGCGGAGTTGGCGAGCGAGACGGTTGCGGCGGGCGCCGTCTTGCGACTGGACGTAATTACTCAGGCCGTAAGGTGTGTCATTGGCGATCTGCACCGCCTCAGCCTCGGTGTCGAAGGGTATGATGGAAAGGACGGGGCCGAAGATTTCTTCTTTCTCAATCTTCATGCCGGGTTTGACATCGGCAAAGACGGTGGGGCGGACGAAGTAGCCTTTGTTCATCCCTTCGGGCAGGCCGAGGCCGCCTGCGACGAGACGCGCACCTTCCTCGATGCCTTTCTGGATGTAGCCCTGGATCTGATCCCATTGCCGCTTGTTCACCACGGGGCCAATATGGCGGCCGGGTTCGTGGGCAGAGGCGACCCTGGTGGCTGCGGCCACCTGTTTGGCGATTTCCACCGCACGGTCATAGACGGGGCGTTCCACCAGCATGCGGGTGGGCGCATTGCAGCTTTGTCCGGAGTTGTTGAAGCAATGGCGCACGCCGCGCTCCACAGCGCGGTCATCGGCATCGGCGAAGATCAAGTTCGCGCCCTTTCCACCGAGCTCCAGCGTGACCCGCTTCAACGTTTCGGCGGCGGCCTTCGAGATGGCCTTGCCGGCGCGCGTGGAGCCGGTGAAGGAGATCATCTCGACATCGGGATGCGTCGAGAGACGCGCGCCGACGCCAAGCCCATCGCCGTTGACGAGGTTGACCACGCCTGCAGGCACGCCCGCGTCATGCACGAACTCAGCGAAGAGGAGCGAGGAAAGGGGCGATTCCTCGGACGGTTTCAGCACACAGGTGCAGCCTGCCAGTAGCGCGGGGATCACCTTGAGCGTGACCTGGTTCATCGGCCAGTTCCATGGCGTGATCAGGCCCACCACACCGATGGGTTCCAGCGCGATACGGTCATTGGGTGTATGCGGACCCAAGGGGCGGACCCACTCGATATGGTCGAAGGCGGTGAGGAAGTTCTTGAGGTGCCAGGGCAGGCAGGGGGCCTGATCGCTGCGCGACATGTCAATGGGGGCGCCCATTTCAAGGCTGATGGCGCGGGCCATTTCTTCGGCGCGGGCCTCGTATTGGGCGAGGATGGCCTCGACATAGCGCTTGCGTTCGGCGGGTGGGGTGGCGGCCCATGCGGGGAAAGCGCGCTTCGCTGCGGCGACGGCGAGATCGGTATCCGCCTCGGAGCCGAGCGAGATGATGGCGCAGGCCTCCTCTGTCGAGGGGTCGATCACCGCGCAGTCGCGGGGGGCGGCGGGGGCGGTCCAGCGGCCGTCGATGTAGAAGTCGCGCTTGATGAGCATATAATCCTCCGGGGTGTGGCGAGTGTGGCAAGGGGCAGCGGCAGCGGCAAGTGGCGCAGCGACAGTTTATGTCGCGGATGGGCGGCGGGATGGCTGCGGACGGCAGTTCCGTGCCAGTCCTGTCGGTCAGAGCGCGTTCGCGGCAGGTCACACAATGGTCATCACCGGACGCTACGGCAGGCTATTGTTCAGCGGGGTCTGGGTAGAGTTTTGTCGGTCTGCATCTGGTCTTGCGCAAGGGCAAAGGCGGCCTCCAGATCCCGAGCCAAATCATTACGGGCGCGGTTTTGCTGGTCCTGATCGCTCCGGCGCAGACTATTCGCCGGATGCCACGACACCACAACCGGCCCTTCATGCAAGCCCTGCTCAACTGTTACGCGCCGCCTAGATGAGGGCGTGTCACGACCTGTCAAAGCAAAGGCTGCGCTGGCCCCTAAGGCCAGCGTCACCTTTGGCCGAATGAAAGCCAGTTCCAGCCCCAGCCACCAGCGACACCGCTCCACTTCGGTGCGCTCAGGGGTGAGGTGGAGGCGCTGCTTGCCGTGCGCGGTGAACTTGAAATGCTTGACAGCATTGGTCAGCCAGACCCTGTCCGGGTCAATACCCGCCGCCGTCATCGCCTGCTGCAAGATCTGACCTGCGGGGCCGACAAAGGGGCGGCCGGTCAGATCCTCTTGATCGCCGGGCTGTTCGCCCACGATCATCAAGACCGCATCCCTAGAGCCAGAGCCCCAGACCGTCTGGGTCGCCCCCTCGCACAGCGCGCACCTGCGACACGTCATGGCCGCCGCGCGGGCTTGGTCAAGCGTGTCTGGCAAAGCATCGTTTGGCTCGGGCACCTGCGGCATCGCGGCGCGGTAGCGGGTCGAGATTGCAGCAGCCCCGGGCCGCACCTGTGATGCGCCCGCCGCGTGCATGCGCTGGACCCGCGCTTCGGCATCTTTCAGCATGTCCGGGATCAGGCGGGTTTCGGGCAGGTTCTTCCAGTATTTCTTGGGCATTTCCGACTGCATCGCATCCAGCTTGATGCGTGCCGGGTTGAAGATGTTGGCAAAATAGGTGGCCCAAAGACCCTCTGCGGCATCATCCGGTAGGGCGGGACGCGGCGCTGCTGGGCCGAAGGTCAGCCGGCCATCCTGAAACCGTGCGGTCAGGCGGGGGGTGGCGATCATCCAGTCCATATCGCCAAAACGCTTCGCAAAGAACGCGCTGCCGGGTTCCAGCGTATTGTGCTCGGGTTCAAACCACGCGGCAAAGCGGCGGCGCGGGCCATCGGCGGGGCACTCGCGAAAGCGTACAAAGGCGTGCATCTTGTGAATGTCGCGGCCAACATTCTTGGCTAGCAGATGCAGACGGCGGCCAAGGGGATCGGCCTGCGACAGGGGGGTGCCCTCGCCCCGGTCCAGCCGCCACAGGGCTTGATAAAGCAGGGCAAAACGCTCGGGGTCCGAGTGCCAGATGACCGAACTTGCCAGATGCACAAAGCTTTGCGGGACCAAAATCTGATGGGTGCCGGGGTGCGCAGGTAACGGGGCGGCAGCAAACAGACTGTTCGCGCCCGTCCAATCCATGTCCGCGGGCGCAATGCGGTGCGAGATGGCCAACCGTGCCGCCATACGCCATGCGTCAAACGTGCCCCGCTCTGGCAAGGTGACGCCGAAGGTCACAGCAGGGTCAGTTGTACAGGGGCGGGCGCGAAACGGGCCCGCAGGTTGGCGCTGTCGGTCATGGCTCCGGGGGTCCAACCGGGCAGGCTGACAAAGGCCTTGGCCTTTGTCATCAGCGCTCCGATCCGCACCAAATCTTCGTAACGCAGCGCACGGCTCCGGCGAGCGGCGATGATACGCGCCACCGTTTTGGTGCCAAAGCCGGGCACCCGCAGCAGCATTTCTTTGCTCGCGGTGTTCACATCCAAAGGGAACTGGCCGCGATGCTGCAAGGCCCATGCAAGCTTGGGGTCAAGCTCAAGGTCCAGATGACCAGCGGTGGCTCCGGTGGCAATCTCGTCGGCGCTAAACCCATAAAACCGCAACAGCCAGTCGGCCTGATACAGTCGATGTTCGCGCAGCAAGGGCGGCTGGACCAGCGGCAGCAGCGCTGACGCATCCGGGATGGGCGAGAACGCCGAGTAATAAACCCGCCGCAGTTTGTAGCCGCTGTACAGCCGCGTTGCAGAGGTCAGAATTGTCACATCATCCGTGCCATCCGCGCCAATAATCATCTGCGTGCTTTGTCCCGCAGGCACAAAGCGCGGCGGCCTTTTCCCAGTATGCGACAGCTCTTTGGCGGCCTCTCCCTCCAGCCGCACCTGCGCCATCGTGGCGCGGATTGTCTCCGGTCGCTTTTCGGGCGCGAATTTGCGCAAGGAGGCATCCTGCGGCAACTCGACATTGATCGACAGCCGGTCGGCATAAAGCCCCGCCTGTCGGATCAGGTCTGGCGAAGCATCGGGGATGGTTTTCAGATGGATATAGCCGCGAAAGGCGTGATCCTGTCGCAAAGTCTGCGCGATGCGTACCATGTCGGCCATGGTCTGATCGGGCGAGCGGATGATGCCTGACGACAAAAACAGCCCCTCGATATAGTTGCGTCGGTAAAACTCCAGTGTCAGCGTGACGACTTCTTCGACCGAAAACCGCGCCCGCTCGACATTTGAGGATACCCTGTTGATGCAATAGGCGCAGTCGAAGACGCAGAAATTGGTCATCAGAATTTTCAAAAGCGAGATGCAGCGCCCATCCGGCGTATAGGCATGACAGATGCCGCTGCCGCCGGATGATCCAAGGCCCCCCTTGCGGGAGTCGCGCTTTTCTCCACCCGATGATGCACAGGACGCATCGTATTTTGCTGCATCCGACAGGATCGCAAGCTTGGTTTGCAAGGTCATGATTGCCATGGGGTTTAATGTAGTGTTCACTTTTTGTTCGTCAACCAGGAAAGCAAAACCACGCTTTCGTCGATGGGAATACACCACTGGAAATTGCTACTTGAACAGCCTTTGCAGGGTTGGGCGCAGGCGTAGAAAGCCGCGGTATGCCGCCTCGAAGGCGGGGGAAATGGGTGGCCAATCGGCCACCAGGCCCAGCGGGCGCAACAGCGGGATGGCCCGCCACATTGCGGCAAAGGCGGCTGCGCCCGAAAGCAGCCTGCCGTTTTCTTGTGCGTGAAACCGGCTCAGCAGGTCGGCTCGGTCAATCGGGCAGTCGGCATCCGTGGCGCAGGCATCGACGAAATGGATCGCCCCGCGCCGGTCCAGCCGCCGCATTAGGGCGATTTCGCGCTGGCAAAGGGGGCAGGCGCTGTCGAACCAGACTGTCAAAGACGCTCTCATGCCAAACCTCGCTGCGCGACAAGGGCTGGAATGTTTTCCTTCAGAGCGAAAAAGCCCTTTTGGCAGTGCGGCCAAACCTGCGCGTCCCAATCACGCAAGTATTCCCTGAGCGGCAAACCTAGTGCCAATGCCGCTTGCCGCAGCGGGCCGAACCCGTCGGCCACCAGACCAACCGGGACGAAGGCTGTCACGATCTGGGCACAGTCTTTCGCTGCTTCGGCTAGATTGGCGGGGGACAGCGCGCCGTGGCATTTTGCCTTTGGCCAGCGGTCTTGCGCCCGCGCCAACGCATCTTTCAGCACGACCTGATCTGCTGCAGTTGCGCCCGGCAGAAAGGCAATCGAATGGATCGGCAGGCCATGCAATTGAGGTACTGTCTCGGGTGACAGGTCCTCGATGCTCAGCACCAGTAAGCTGGGCATTGAGGGGTCCGGTTTGGCGGGTTGGCGTGGTGGCAGGGGCCGGGGCACCGACAGCGTATCGGGCCCAATCACCGCCAGCGTCGACAGACCTTGGGGCGCAAAGCGACCTTGTGTCATGGCCGCAATCAACGCCGCGTCGCTCAGATACGCCTTGCCCGCGGTGTGCAGCCCCGCGACCCAGCGCCAAGACAGCGTGTTGCTGGCTGGATCGGAATCGACAAACCGCTTCATCGTAAAGCTCGCCCCGAGTTCCCACGGAAGGTCCAGCGTGAACACCCAGATCGAGGCAAACTGCATCCGTGCCCAGTTGTGCAGATAGCCGGTTGCTTCCAACTCGCGCACCCAAGCGTCGAAACAGTCGATGCCGGTTTGCCCCGCGCAGGCCATGGCGTGACGTTGGCGCAGGCTTTGGTCCGTCGCCAGCCGTGCGTTGGCCTGCGCGACGGCATGCAGGTAGGCAGGCCAAAGGGTGGGGCGGGATTCAAGCCAGCCCTTCCAATAGCTGCGCCAAAAAACCTCGCTGATGAACTTTTCCGCTGCACGATAGGGGTGCCGGGCAAGAACGGCGGCGATTGTCTCTTCTTCGCTGACCAAACGTCGCCGCAAAGCTGCCGAGAGGCGCGACACATGGTTGTGTCGCCCGGCCCCCAGATCCTTGTTGCGCAAGCGCGCGTAATCTTCTCCGGCAAAAGGGACAAAAGCCGCAAGACGCTCCAAAGCCTCTGCACGGGTCAGCGGAAGATCGGTCATCCTCTTGCTCTCTCAGCCCTTTGAACGCAGCCGCGCCCGCCCGCCATCGACGCCGATCACCTGACCAGAAATCCAATCCGCTTGTTCTGAAATCAAGAAGGCTGCCAGCGCGGCACTATCTTGTGGTTTGCCCAGCCGCCCCAGCGGATGCATCTGCGCGAGTGAGGCTGCCATCTGCGGATTTCCCGTCAACCCCGCCGCCAAGGGGGTTTCAGTCAGCGAAGGGGCAATCGCATTTACGCGAATTTTCGGGGCAAGCTCGGCGGCCAAGGCGCGGGTCAATCCCTCGACCGCGCCTTTGGCCATCGAAACCGAAGCATGGGCCGAAAACCCCTGTGCCACCGCTACAGAGGAAAACAACACCACCGATGTGACCCCCGGTGCCGCCTTCAGCGCGGGCAGCGCCGCCTGAATCGCCAGAGCCGCGCCTTGTGCATTCAGCCGAAAATCACGGGTAAAATCATCGGCGTTCAACCGCGCAAGCGGGCGCAGGTTGATGCTGCCCACCGCATAGACAAGCCCTGACAGCATCTCCCCCGCCTCGGCCGCGACCCGCGCAAAGGCGGTGTCGTCGGTCACATCGGCCTCGCTGATGTCAGCGCCGAGTTCTGCCGCTAAATCGGCCAGCTTTTCCGTATCGCGCCCCACCAGGTGCAGCGCATAACCCTGCCCGGACAAAGCCCGCGCCGTTTGCGCGCCAATGCCGCCAGACCCGCCCCAGATCAAAACCTTGCCCGCCATGATGCCCCTGTGTTTTGTCTGCATCGGGCCTGCCGATACCATTCATTTCAGGTTTAGATATGGACCCGCGCCAGCAGGGGTCAAGCCTCGCGGAACCCGGCTTCGGGCCAGGCCAAAAGCTGGGCGTTTCCGGCGTGGAACGTAAGCCTTCAGCGCAGGAGAATGTTGCGCGCCCAGCCAGTGTCCTCCGCCAATTCGGATCATAAATGAGCACCAATATCCTTCGGGTCCTTGTTCGGGTATTTCTGCCGATCGCAGTGAGGGTCTGCAGCAGCCGGCTCTTTGGCCCGATAATTCTGACCCCGCTCTCGGCAACCCCTGCTCTTTTGGCTAGCGCGCGCAGTTGATCGCATTGGTATACGCCTGCATTAACCTAGATAAGTGTAGGATCGTATGACGCCGCCATCTCCCTTTGGCGGAGTTTCGCCCGTTGGGTTGTGCTTCTGCACCGTTTAAAGCTCTGCGCGATCCTGTCGCTGTGCGCGGCGGGCGCCACAAAAGCAAAAGCCCACGCGGTTGGCGTGG
>Ga0255097_1000865_pt1 | contig 11384 bp, 29 predicted proteins | sample Colum_Atlam_RepB_2_FD_188436 | JGI IMG/M metagenome (GOLD analysis project Ga0255097, IMG submission 188436) | Freshwater microbial communities from Columbia River, Oregon, United States - Colum_Atlam_RepB_8d | ecosystem: Environmental > Aquatic > Freshwater > River | place: USA: Oregon...
ATTGAAACCAGTACCTCTAGAAGGAGATAGCAAGTGAACAAACCAAAAAACATCCATGATGCGTTGAGCAAAATCAGTCGCAAACTGAGTGCGGTCTATGGCGACATTGGCCTGTACCTGGACAACCCAGGAGAGTACCAACCTGAATTCTTTGAAGACGTGAAGACCTGCGCCATGGATGCGCAGATGTTGTTAACGTGGGTGCGTGATCAATTAGGAGAGAGCAAATGAACAATGAAGAAACCGGGAAATGGATCATCCTGAATTATTTTCCTCACTCACCAACTGACGTTTACGGACTGTTTGACTCAGAGAAAGAGGCTATTGACTATGCGGAAGCGCAGGGCATGGCTATGGGCGGCAACGCCTATGAGGTCAAGATGGTGCTGAACGCCCACTACCGGGAAGACCCAAGCGACTATGTTGGCATGGGTTGGGTTGGCAGAGATGGCAGACCCTGATCAACTGTTTACACAAGGAGAGAGCAAATGAAGTTACATGAACTCAATGCCTATGCAATGGGGGCAATAGCCGGTTACACCACCGGTACAGAAGAAAACCCATACGACCCTGAGACACGCCCCGTTGAGCACCGCCTGTATCGTTATGGATACGATTTTGGCGTTGCCCTGTACTGTCAGGGAGAAGAAGAAGGAGAGAGCGCATGAAAGTTGAAATAGACCTGGACAAGGTATTCAATGAAGCAATGGAGCACATGATCAATCCAGATGATCTGCGTTGGTCTATCGGCATGGCATTGCAAGAACTGTACTTCGATGATTGGATGAAAGACCTGCAAGCAAAGATGGTGAACACATACGCAAAAGGAGAGCAAGCATGAAAACGTGGCACGTTCAGATTCGCCGTGAGGACTTCGCAAGCATTGTCATCGAGGCCGACACTTGGGAGGAGGCCGAGAGCAAAGCAAACAGTCAGGTGACAGACAAAGACTTTGGCTATGCCAACCTGTATACAGAGAATGTTGAAGAGATTGAAGGAGAGCAAGCATGACCGCACAAGAAGTTTATGCCCTGCTTGATGCGGCAGGGGTTGAGTACGAACTCATTGAGATATTTGAGGGATCACGTTTCCTCCGCATCGAGGTTGAAGATGAGAATCAGGAAATTGCCATTGATGACATATCACATTTAAACGAACAGGAGCAAGTATGAAACCCAGACAAGAAATGATTCAAGCATTGACACGTTTTGAATTGCAATATCTGATGGACAACCCGCATTTATTGGATGACGTTGCTAAATTCTTTGCCAACGGCGGGTATGTTAACCAGACAGATGAAAAGTTGTGGGAGCACTACCTATTTCAGTTTGAAGGAGAGCAAGCATGAAAACATCTGAACTGACTGATGCCGCACTTGATTGGTCTGTGACTAAATGTCAATTTATTGCAGGTACTGCTAACTCATTGATTTCAAGCGAGGTCAAGCCTTACTCAACCAATTGGGCGCAGGGAGGGTTGATCATTGAGCGTGAGGGTATACAGATTAAAAAACACGCAAGCAACTGGATTGCCTTACCCGCAGACGCTGAATTTTCAGAGGAGGCATATCAAGAAGGTGATACCCCTCTGATCGCCGCCATGCGGTGCTATGTTGCAAGCAAACTAGGCGATGAGGTTGAACTGCCAGAGGAGGTGCTATGACCGATCAAGACTTCAAAGAGATACGCCGCCACGTTGTGCTATTGTTCATAGCCGCCATTGTCATTGCCCTGGACGTTTTCTACTGGAGACCATGATGCAAAGAGAAAAAGAAGCGCAGAAACTTGCAGACAAAATCATTGCCGATGTTATGAACTCACCCCTAAACATGGATGACTGTCTGTCCGTTGTATCGACTGTCATGGTTGAGATGGCGCTGACCAATGATGTTGAGGTCAGCACCCTGATGCAGAACATTAATCGTTTACACGACTTTATGATGCGCATCCAGTCAAACCAGTCCGGGGTTGTGCATTGAAGATCAAGACCATCACCCAATCCGACCCGACATTCCTGAAGATTGCATATGCCCACGATCACCTTATCGACCTCCAGAACCATGAGCGATTCGTCAATACAGGCGAGAAGTTCATGCGCTACGACAATGGCATCTGGAAGGTCTACAAGATGACCCCTGACCGCATTCCCAGGTTGTATGGAAAATTTAAGACGCTACATACCGCTATCTACCGAGCGAGTCTGTCAGCATAAAAAAAGGGGGGCTAGTGCCCCCCTAACTTCTTCCCCTTCAACCAACCATCAAAACGCATCCATTGTCTCCGAGTACGTCCCGGCAGTCTTGGAGTACTCTAGCATGGTTTCCCCCTGGGTGCCAACCCACCGATAGCGACACTTCCAGACCGCTATCTCGACCTCCTTGCCCTCCCTGCGATGAACAGTCAGGCCACAATCCGTTTTAGCCCACCATGCCATCGACCCGCTGATCGACATTCCGTCTGGCCTGGGTTGCTCCACCCCCGACCGATTGATCTTGGCAGGGTGCGCAATGAACCAACAATGTACATCATGGCTCTTGATAAACGCCTGAACCCGACTCAGCATTTTGCTGATGGCGTCAGTCTCTGTTGTGTTTAAACGATCAAGATCGATGTAGTTGTACGGATCGATGATCAGACCTCGGACTCCCATCCGTTTGACCGCAACCCTGGCTCTCTCCAGGATTGAATCCAGGGTCGATGGCTCTTCCCCGTTGGTATCAATGAACAGGAAATGCTCATTCACCCATTTAAACGCACGATCCCGCTCGGCCTCGGTCATCCGATCCTTGCCCTCAAAGAATCGTTTCCCGGTGTATATCTCCATCAGGCGACTGATATGAATGTCGGGTTGATTCTCAAACGAACAGACGGCGAACTTCCAATCCACCCCCCGGGCGAGGTTGACCATGACCTGATCGATGAAGTTGGACTTGCCCGATGACGGGTAACCCGTGACTACTGTCAACTGACCCGGGGCTACTGTGTAAATTTGATCTACGGACTCATACCCGGTGCTGTGACCCTTGCCGGTGCCCTTCGCATACAGATCGTTTAAACGTTCGGCAAAGGAGGCTGCTTCCGAAATCCCTGCGATTGGGTACGGGGCGGCAGACTCAATCGCCTCCTTGATATCCCGTGACGGGTCATTCCGTGACGGGTCAGTGAGTATCTCGTTCAGGTCTTTCTTGTCAAACTTGGCGACTCTGCATTTTTCTTTCCCGATGCGCCGTGCCAATTCTTCTGCGAGTGCCTGACCTGGGATATCTTGGTCTGTGGCAAGCACCACATAGGGCACCGCCTCCAGTACCTCCCGGGCATTCCAGACGTAACTGAATCGCTTGTCTTCGCTCGGTAGCACCTTGCCATCTGCGACCTTGATGGGTGCCCCGCTTGGCACACTCACCACATTGTCCAGTCCCGCCTCAATCGCAGTCAACTGATCCAACTCACCTTCGACAATGATCAGAGGTTTTGACGGGTCAACTGATTCAATCCCAAAGAAGTCATGCGCCCCGCCTGATTCCTGGGTGAAGTCTTTGTCTGGAAAAGATCGGTACTTGACCGAGACCAATGCACCTTTGCGGTAGTAGGGGAAGCCGATGCAGTCTGCGTTGCGTCCCAACTTGGAGAAGAACTTTTGTGATGCAAACAACTTCATCTTGTCTGCGGTGTTGGGACTGATGCCTCGTTCTTTTAGATAGTCATAGTGATGTTGTGACAGTTTGGTTTGCGTGACCACGGGGCTGGGTACTGCGGACAATTTAAACTCCTGTTTGTGTTCTGGCTGAACTGATCCCTGGAATCCGCAATGATGGCAATGGTAGACAACCGCCCCGTCTGCCTTGCGTGTCAGGGTCATATCCTTCTGTGTGGATTTTCTGCGATCCGATGAACATGAAGGGCAAGCAACCCTCGCATGATCATTGAATCGGGTCTGCTCGATAAGGGCTTCGATCATTTCATACTGCCGTCTGACTTGCGTTTAAATGATCTGTTTTTGGAAGCAGGTTCCAGGCGGACGCCGTCAGCATTAGAACCGCCCTTGGATAGGGCTTTAACGTGTGCAACGTCTTTACCTGCTCTGGATACACCCCTTGCGTCGAGTTTTCTGCGTGCTCGTTGACGCTCCATTCTGTTTTCATGTTCTCCTCTCGCCTTCTGCGTCTTGTATTCCTGTTTGTAGTCCCGGCTCATGCTAAGTCCTTCAGGTTGAGTAGGTGTAAATCCCGTGAATCAAACACCCAACTTTCTTTTGCATTACCCGACTGATCATCGACCCTACGCCGATATTCAATCGTCTTTGTTCCGCTCTTAACTATAGCCCTGCGGATGTCAGAAAGAAATCCCGCCACAGTCATGTGCATAGGGTTTACCCGATAGATTGTCCCGCCCAGGTCTGCCTGGGTTTCTTTCCAGTTGATGTCAAAGACAACGATGATGTTGGGATACAGGTTCCGGTAGCGCACTGCGTCTTTTTTGTTGAACGTCACTGCGTACTGCGGGTCGATCCCAAACAATTCCTTCGCCTTGAAGAGCGGGGTTTGCACCGACTTCAAATCCGATGGGAAGGATATGAACAGGTCGTGCGTGTAAACGTCTGTCTTCTTGGAGAGGTTGATGTTACCGCTCAAGCCAAGATCAAACAACCGATTTATCGCAAACGCATTCTCCTGCGGTATGGCAGATGCACACCAATCCTGCTTGTTTTCGGTGTCCATCAATCCTCCGGGGTGCCGTACCAATCTTCGGGCGTTCGGTTAGCCCTGACCCGGAAATATTCCTGATACATGTGAGCATTTTCAAAACTATGCTCTGCCCTCATCGCCTTGTACATGAACACCCTGTACCAGATCTCCCACACGAATTCCTCGTGGTTAGTCATCCTGACAAGGTCATCTCCATTTGGCAATTCATCTTCATTCATTTACTACTCCTGTTACCACTCTGGTGGTTGTTATTTATTTTCACCCAAAAGACCCCCTACCCCAACTGAATGGGGCCGGGGGACAGGTTCACCCGCCTTGCGGCATCATCATGCTGACTTGCGTCATGCCCTCGACTTGATGATTCGACCAGTCGCATGGATTATTCGGGAACTGCCCCCTAGACCGGAGTCATACCATGTACCCTTTTCTTCCGCGCAGTCAGGTTGAACTCTTGCTATCGTGCGGAGTACGGCTGGGAGTGGGAGGGGTCAGACTGCTCTCATAAAGCAGAGTTGGCTGAACAACACTTAGAAAAGTGACCACGGCGCTAACCCGTTTCAGCCTGACCCCAAATGCAAAAAAGCCGTTAGAACAGACCCCGGTGAGAAACCACTTTCCTTTTGGGAGAGTGACACCCCATTACGGGGTCGGAGTCTGATCTAACGGCTATCCTGCTGGGTTTCTCACATCCAACGGGCGTATTGTAACCACAGGTTTTCAACGCTTGTCAATACCCCTCTGCAAAAAAAATTTAATTGTTCGTACACCCTCCGCAGGAGACCGTACATCCTCCGCCGGAGAGTGATACGTTTAAACGCACAGGCTCACCTGGTGATCCCGAACTGAAGTACCTGTTTACAAAAACAGGATATACTGAAGCCCTGCACCTCCAATGCAGTTGCTACTCCTGTGGATGGGTATCCACGTTGCCCCGGCTAACCCCCGGGGCTTTTTTTTCGATGGTGATGTACGAGCGTGGGTTGTCTTTGTCGAGATGCCAGTAGAGGTGCCTCTCCTTTACCTGCCGGTCATTCTTATAGATCAGCCCCTGCATTAGGTCTAAGATAAGACTGTCATCAAGGTCTGGTCTGCGTGAGCCATACCAGATGTGGATCGTCATCACCAAATCCCCATCCATCAACGGATCAAGCGGGACGCATTGTTGACGAAATTGGTCGGAATAGGCCAGCGCTTTTTGAGACTTTATTACTCTGCTCAGATTGTTATAGCGAACAACACGCCTACTATTTGCCTTGCTTGCTGGCTCTCCGTAGATCATAAAAGAAATTGATTGCACAGATTCTGGACTAGCAGTATCATTGCGTCTAGGCATTCAAGACCTCACAGGAGTAGAGATGAAAATCACAAACAAGTACGGTGTACCCGCACCGTTGTTGACCTTAGCGTCCAAGGATTACTACAGTAAGGGCGCTTCACAGTATAGCGTGACGGAGTTACTTTCGTCACCACAAATCAGAAGGTTGCAAGAACGTTTCCATGACCAGATGGAGCAGGACGTATCAGACATGCTCTGGTCTATGCTCGGCTCTGCCCTGCACGTTGTAATGGAGCGTGGCGAGACCCCGGGGTACGTTTCTGAGGAGCGTTTATATGCCAAGGTAGGTGACACCACCATCTCGGGCCAAATCGATCTCCAGGAGGTCACCCCCTTTGGCGTAACCATCATTGATTACAAGTTCACCTCTGCGTGGTCGGTCATGCAGGAGGAGAAGAGGGAATGGGTTGAGCAACTCAACCTTTACAAATGGTTGGTCGAGAACGTGAAGGGTCAGCGGGTCGTAGGGCTGAAGATCTGCGCCTTCATCCGGGACTTCAGCCGCCACGATACCCGGGAGAACTATCCCAAGTCTTCCATCACCATGGTTGACCTCCCGGTCTGGGATGCGGAGAAGGCCAACGAGTTTATCAAGCAACGTCTGGACGCTCATCAGCAGTCCAAGGTAGACCGGGACTTTGGGGATGATCTGCAACCCTGCACAGATGAGGATAGGTGGATGAAGGAAACCACCTACGCCGTGAAGAAGGAAGGACGTAAGACTGCCGTCCGAGTCTTCAAAACCATGGAAGAAGCAGTTGAACTAGCAAAGGAGAAAGACCACTATGTCGAAACGAGACCAGGAGAACCAATCCGCTGTACTGGAAATTACTGCGGGGTCGCAGATTACTGCGATCAATTCAAACTCTGGAAGGCAGGATTCAATGTCGCCGCATGATCTACTCAAACTTGATGTCGGTGCCCACACCGAGAAGAAACAGAACCTGACTTACCTGTCCTGGGCGTGGGCTTGGACGGAAGCGTTGAAGGCTGATCCAACCGCACGATTCGATGTGCAGATCTTTGATGGCAAGCCGTACATGGATGTAAACGGCACGGGCATGGTGTGGGTAACCGTACACATGCTTGGCATGAGCCGTACCTGCATGTTGCCTGTCATGGATCACCGCAACAAACCCATTATGAATCCCGATGCGTTCCAGGTTAACACCGCCATCATGCGGTGCATGACCAAGGCGCTAGGTCTGTTTGGTCTGGGTCTGTACATCTACGCAGGTGAAGACCTGCCGATGGATGCAGAGCCAGAGGTTAAGCAAGAAGCAAAGATTGTTAAACGCAAGGAGGTGCCACCAGGGGAATTGCCCAAGAAGGAAGACATGCGTCTGTTCGCAGACTCCATGATCCAGTACACAAGCATTTGTGAATCCGTAGCCCATCTCAATAGCTACTGGAAATCAAATCAAGGTCAGCTTGAAATCCTCAACAGTGTCTATCCTGACATGTACGAGGAAGTGCTGACCAAATTCAAGCAACTGAAGGAATCTTTCAAGGAGAAGATCAATGAGTGAATATCAAGGCGAATACAAGCCGAAGGCCGATTCAGGCAACCTGCATGCAACCATCAGCAAGAAGTCGGACTTGTCTCCCGACTACTTTGGTGAGATTGCTCTCAACCTGAACGACAAGACCAACATCGTCACCAAGGATGGCCTGACCATCATCAAGCTGAGTGGATGGAAGTCAAAGTCCAAGACCTCTGGCAAGACCTATCTGTCTATCAAGGTTAATCGGTTTGTACCGGAGCCTGAAGGCGGTGCTGTCCAGCACGATGACGACGTTCCCTTTTAATTTAAACACAGGAGTAAGCAAATGAAGAAACAGACTAAAACATCAAAGATCGTAGCCTACAGAAAGGCCAATCCCAAAGCAACCTACAAGCAGATTGCTGAGAATGTTAACTGTGATATATCTTTGATTGGTAATGCTTTGAGCAAAGCAGGACTGACAAAAAGATACAAAAGCCGTAAGGTAACCAAGGGTCAGCAAGTTCTGCGTGAGCACATCCGCAAAGAGGCCCAGCGCACGGACGCCCCCAACGTTCATGCTTTAAACGTGGAGATCTATACCCTGCGCCAGCAAGTGTCTGGATTGGTTGCAGTTATCTCCTACCTTGAGAACAAGCTGGGCATCAAAGATGGCGCTCCAGTTTGAAGCCAGGAAGGTAGCGCTCAAGCAGGACAGGACAGGATTTGTCCTGACCCTGTCTATCCACCCTGACGAAATCCCTGTCGAATTGTTAAGGGATTTTGTTGGGGCACGGTATGCCTGTGCTCTGGTGAGGATTCAAGATGACGAGTCCCCCACCGAGTACAACAACCGAGTGCAGAAGGCTGGCATGCTATGCAGAGATCGAACGTTCCAGGTCTTCCTCCATGAGATGAAGATGGCAACCGCCAAGGACGAGGACTCTGCGGCCAATGCAATATGTCTCCACTGCGGGATCGAATCCAGGGCTGAACTCAACGGCAACGCTGAGGCACAGCGCAAGTTCGACATCATCATCAAAGAATACGAAAGCTGGAACCAAAATGATCCGTTCGTCTAAATACCATCCATTCATGGTCTACCTTGAGCCAAAGGAGATCAAGCGTTTAAAGAAGTTCTCGGTCAAGCACAAGATACCCATGACGCAGATTGTGCGTGAGGCCATCGATGCACGATTGTCAGTCGGGGATTCGTTCACCAACGGATTCAACACCGGCATCGAGAAGGCGGTCGAGATAGTCAAGGCCGCTCAGTGGGCGCAGATGAGATTCCCCTCCGGTATCTCTATCGCAGAACTGATTGACCAAGACCTATCGGATAAAAAGATGAGGTTCTTTGATGAAGAAACAGGTAGGGATTAGTCGAAATCAATGCCCTGGTTGCCACGTTTATTTCAATAGCGTTTTTGCTTTTGATATGCATCGTACCGGGGAGCATGGTGTCAATCGCAGATGCATGACCGAAGAAGAAATGCTCGGCATTGGCATGCGTTTAAACAAAGATGGATATTGGATAGGAGAAGGATATGAAACCAACCGAAGAAACAAAACCAAAGATGGCAATCCCAACTCAACGAGTGACAGATCCTAACTTCAAGTATGTGCCCCAGGCCAAGACAGATGTCCAAGAGACTTGGAAGCGTTTTGGATGGGTGCCACCTGTACACAAGGATCAGAAGTGAAAGCCGTCATTGAGTACAACTACCCGGAGGACGAGGAGAAACTGCGGTTTGCCCTATGCGGGGAGACTGCGGTCAAAGCTATCCTGTCTATTCGGGAGGTGTTGGATGGGGGCAGATCGACCAAGGGCGACATCATCAGCAGGATCGACGAGATAACTGCTAAGGCGTTGCTGGACTTTAAAAGGGTTTAAACATGACGGCAGAAGAAATCATTGAGGAGATCAAGAAAGCCCAAGGTCTGATGAGCTTTGGGTACTGGGATGCGGCCCATGATCTTCTTGAGGAGGTGATCAAGATGGTCGCAGAACTTGGGGAGAAAGCAGAATGAACACGCTACAGGAGTACTGGGACGCATGTCTCATCCGATCATGGCGGCGGCAGTTAAGTTTGCTGGATGCCATGAGCATGTTTCTCTCACTCACCGGAAAACGGATTGACGAGTGCGAACTGTTGCGGGTTCCACTGGATAACATCCCCTGGCGAGTAGGAGTCAGGGTGTTTACAGCATATCACCTTCCCAAAATCAACGACAGGTTGTGGGATCAGGATCCTGAGAAAGACCTTGCGTTGCTACGCAAGTTGCAGAAGTCCAAATACAACACGGAGAAAACTGAATACCGCACCAACGCAGACAGGGACTTGGCAAATGAACGGGTAAAAAATAGACGCAATCGGATGAAGAACACATATTCACTGAACGAAGCGATTAACAGAAACTCCGCAACCGACTGGAACGTCACAAAGGGTGCGGCAAAGATCAGAGTGAAACGCAAATGACTTGGCCCTTCCCTCAATTCCCCCTGCCCCCGTACAAAGAACCCCGGGGGCCAAAGTACCCATCTGACGCAGAGGATGCTCCGCTATGAAGAAGGAACTCTTGATCGGATGCGGATCCAAGTGGGACAAGCGATTGACCTGCGATGGATCTAAAGACTGGTCAGAACTAACCACCCTGGACTACAACGCAGATCACAAGCCTGATGTTGTATGGGATCTAATGCAGGGCAACCTGCCGTTTAAAGATAACACCTTTGACGAGATCCATGCCTACGAAGTGCTGGAGCACACCGGATCCCAGGGTGACTACAAGTTCTTCTTTAAACAGTTCAGCGACTTCTGGCGGGTGCTCAAGCCGGGTGGTCACTTGTTGGCTACCTGCCCGAGTAAGCATTCCATCTGGGCTTTGGGTGACCCAAGCCATACCCGCATTCTGGTGAAAGAGAACCTTGTATTCCTGAGCCAGAAAGCCTACGCAGATCAGGTGGGCAAGACATCCATGTCTGACTTCAGGAACATTTACACAGCAAACTTTGAGCCGTCGTTTGTGGACGAGGGCGACGAGACATTTATCTTTGTTTTGAGGGCCATCAAATGAAAAAGATCATTGTGCTACTAGCACTTTGTGGTTCAGCACATGCAGAGTTTGCTGATGGCAACAAGTTGCTAAGTGACATGACGGGTGATTCTATAGATCGCATGCATGCGCTTGGGTACGTCACAGGAGTATTTGACGCAGGTAGAAGCATTGTCCACTGCCCACCAAGCAATGTCACCGCAGGTCAGATCAACGACATGGTCAAGAATTACCTGAGCAACGTACCCGCAGACAGGCATCTGACCGGGGACACAATCATTTTTAAGGTTTTAAAGGCAACATGGCCCTGCGCCAAGAGAGGATCATCACTATGAAAACAGATGAAGACGAGGCATTTGAGCAGATTGAGAAAGCACAAGGCTGGCGCAAGCGGCAGATTGCCGATGCCGAAGACGATGACATCATGTGCTACCGCAACGATGTGCTTGAGGAAGTTGCTCGGGCGCTGGAACAGTTCCATATCCCGTTCGGACAGGACACCATCAACAGCTTTGCTACGTTCATACGGGACATGAAGCGATGAGCCAACAACTACTGCGCCGCGCATGGAATTTCATTGACACCATTAAGCAGGTGTATCCAGAACATTGGTCTCCAGAAGAGCAAGTATTGCTAGACGATCTGATGAAGGCAGACCTTGACTTGTCAGGCGTCAAGCGTGAATGGGTTGGGCTGACGCTGGATGAGATTGCTTTGATAAGTCAAGACTACCCTAACCCACAAGGCTTTGCATTAGCAATACAAGCCAAATTAAGGAGCAAGAACACATGAGACACGGCAT
>Ga0255097_1000868_pt1 | contig 11376 bp, 11 predicted proteins | sample Colum_Atlam_RepB_2_FD_188436 | JGI IMG/M metagenome (GOLD analysis project Ga0255097, IMG submission 188436) | Freshwater microbial communities from Columbia River, Oregon, United States - Colum_Atlam_RepB_8d | ecosystem: Environmental > Aquatic > Freshwater > River | place: USA: Oregon...
GGTGGATGACTACGACAACCGCGACCAGCTCTACCAGTTCCAGGAAGGCCATGTCGGCTACGCGGCCAACGTGCTGGCGAGCTTCACGGTGCCGGAAGTGATCTACCACTTCACCTCGGGCCGCTACTTCATCACCGCCGCCTTCAACGAGGACAAGCCGTATGACCTCACGGTGAGCTTCGGCGACGACTACTTCAGCGCCAGCTCGGTGCAGAAGATGACGACGAAGTAAGGATTACAGCATCCTCGTCTGCGCCTTTGCAAAAGGGCGCAAACGTTACGGAGCATGCCGGGGGGTGATCTGCCGCGCTTGGCGATGACTAAATGTCATCGCCTGCGGCAGGTCACGGGCGGCCATGGATGGCCGCCCTGGAGTTCGATGGGCGAACTGAAGCCTCGCCATGGATGGCATCACCAACGAAGAAGGCCCGCTTGCGCGGGCCTTCTTCTTCGCAACGGCAAGCCTTACTTCAGCAGCGACAGCATCGCTGCGCCGAGGTCGGCCGGGGAGCGCACGGTCTTCACGCCCGCGGCTTCCAGCGCCTTGAACTTCTCGTCGGCCGTGCCCTTGCCGCCGGAGATGATGGCGCCGGCGTGGCCCATGCGCTTGCCGGGAGGCGCGGTGACGCCCGCGATGTAGGCGACCACCGGCTTCTTCACGTGGCCCTTGATGTACTCGGCCGCTTCCTCTTCGGAGGAGCCGCCGATCTCGCCGACCATGATGATGCCCTCGGTCGCCGGGTCCTTCTCGAACAGCTCGATGACCTCGATGAAGCCGAGGCCGCGCACCGGGTCGCCGCCGATGCCGACGCAGGTCGACTGGCCCAGGCCGTTCTGGGTGGTCTGGTGCACGGTTTCGTAGGTCAGCGTGCCGGAGCGCGACACGATGCCGATCTTGCCCGGCTTGTGGATATGGCCCGGCATGATGCCGATCTTGCACTCGCCCGGGGTGATGACGCCGGGGCAGTTGGGGCCGATCAGCACGCTGCCCGGATACTGCGAGCGCAGCGTGGCCTTGACCTTGATCATGTCGTTCACCGGGATGCCCTCGGTGATGCAGATGATGACCTTGATGCCGGCGTCGGCGGCCTCCAGGATCGCGTCGGCCGCGAACGGCGCCGGCACGTAGATCATGGTGGCGTCGGCGCCGGTGCCGGCGACGGCGTCATGGCAGGTGTCGAATACCGGCAGGTTCAGGTGCTGGCTGCCGCCGCGGCCCGGGGTGACGCCGCCGACCAGCTTGGTGCCGTAGGCGATCGCCTGCTCGGAGTGGAAGGTGCCCTGCTTGCCGGTGAAGCCCTGGCAGATGACCTTGGTTGCTTTGTTGATCAGGATGCTCATGAGGGGATTTCCGGCGGATTAGGCAGACTTGGCGAGCGCGACGACGGTCTTGGCCGCCTCGGTGAGATCGCTCACGGGGGTGATCTTGAGGCCGCTGGCATTCAGCATGTCGCGGCCCTTCTCCATGTTGGTGCCCTGCAGGCGCGCCACCACGGGAATTTTCAGACCAGTCTGCTTGCAGGCCTGGATGATGCCCTCGGCAATCAGATCGCAGCGGACGATGCCGCCGAAGATGTTGATGAAGATCGCCTTGACCTCGGGCGAGCGGGTGATCAGCTTGAAGGCCTCGGTGACCTTCTCGGCCGTGGTGCCGCCGCCGACGTCGAGGAAGTTGGCCGGCTTGCCGCCGTGCAGCTTGACGATGTCCATGGTGGCCATGGCCAGGCCCGCGCCGTTGACCATGCAGCCGATGTCGCCGCCCAGGGTCACGTAGTTCAGGTCGAACTTGCTGGCCTCGCGCTCGGCCTCGTCCTCCTGCGAGGGATCGCGCATGCCGGCGATCTCCTTCTGGCGGTACAGGGCGTTGGTATCGAAGTTCAGCTTGGCGTCGAGGGCCATGACGTTGCCCTCGGTGGTGACGATCAGCGGGTTCACTTCCACCATGCTGGCGTCGCACTCGGTGGCGATGCGGTAGAGGCCCTGCATGATCTTGGTGAACTGGTCGACCTGTTCCTTGGTCAGGTCCATGAAGAAGCCCAGCTCGCGCGCCTGGTAGGGCTGCAGGCCGGCGGCCGGATGCACGAAGATGCGCTTGATCTTCTCCGGCGTGTGCTCGGCAACTTCCTCGATGTCCATGCCGCCGGCAGCGGAAGCCATGAACACGATGCGCTCGCGGGAGCGATCCACCAGGCCGGCGACATAGAGCTCGCGGGCGATGCCCGAGGGCTTCTCGACCCAGACGGAGTTGATCGGCAGGCCCGCCGCGTCGGTCTGCTTGGTGACCAGGCGCTGGCCCAGCATCTTCTTGGCGGCTTCCTCGACGGCGTCGAAGCCCTCGACCAGCTTCACGCCGCCGGCCTTGCCGCGGCCGCCGGCGTGGACCTGCGCCTTGACGACGAACTTCTCGCCGCCCAGTTGCTTGGCGGCTGCACGGGCCTGCTCGGGGCTGGCTGCCAACTGGCCCTGCGGGACCGGAATCCCGTAGCGCGCGAAAATTTCCTTGGACTGATACTCGTGCAGATTCATGCAGATCCCCGTAGAGGATGGAGGTGGGCGGTCAAACCAAAGGGCCGCGCATTCTCGCGCAGCGATTCCACGAAGGCAAAACACCATTCGGACGAGGCGCGACGCTCCCCGGCGGGAAGAGTGTGATTAAAAATAAAACATTATTTTTTATTGCAATGTTTAACTCTCATTCGAGTTGCCTGGCGGCGCGCTGTCCTACAATGCCCGCCCACCTCTTCGAGCGGTGCCGATGATCGTCCGCCTGCTTTTGCTTGCCGCCCTGGCCTGGATCGCCTGGCGCCTGTTCCAGTACTTCGTGCGCTCGCAGCCGCTGCAGCGGCCGCCGCAGCAGGAGCAGTTCGAGCCGATGGAACGCTGCCAGAAGTGCGGAACCTACCTGCCGGCCAAGGCCCTGTCGCGCGACGGACGCTGCGGCCGCTGCAGCGAATGACGGCGGAGAGCTCCGCTCCGCGTCCCGAAGACTGGCGCGTCCTCTCCGCGCTGGGACTCTATCGCCTGTCGCTGGTGAGCCTGCTGCTGGTGCTGCACCAGAGCGGCTTCGGCGCCAACTTCTTCCAGCAGTTCCACAGCGACAGCTTCCGGCTGGCCTGCTACAGCTACGCCATCCTGGCGCTGTTCCTGCTGCTGCTGGTGGTCTACCGCTCGCCGCGCCTGCAGGTGCAGGCCCACGTGCATTTCGCCGGCGACCTGGCCATGGTCACCTGGCTGGTCTATGCCACCGGCGGGGTCCCCGAGGGCCTGGGCGTGCTGCTGCTGACGCCGATCATCGGCTGCAGCCTGATCCTGACCCCGCGCATGGCGGTGCTGCAGGCCGCCATCGCCACGCTGACCATGTTCGGCGAGGAGACCATCCGCCAGCTTCAGCAGCTGCGCTTCGACGCCTCGGACTACACCCAGACCGGCGTGCTGGGCCTGATGCTGTTCGCGATCAACATGGCCGCCAACACCGTGGCGCAGCGAGCCCGCCGCAGCGAGGCCATCGCCGAGCGCGTCGGCAGCGAGTTCGCCAACCTGTCGCGCCTCAACGAGAGCATCATCGAAGCCATGCAGACCGGCGTGCTGGTGGTGGACGCCGGGCGGCGCATCCGCACCGTCAACGCCGCGGCGCGGCGCCTGCTGGGCCGCAGCCCCGGCATCGGCCGCCTGCTGTCCGAGGACCTCCCCCGCCTGGAGCAGCAGCTGCGCCTGTGGCAGGACAACGATCCCGGGGCGCTGCAGCCCTTCAGCGAGAATCCCCATGGCCAGGAGCTGCTGCTGCGCTTCACCCGCTTGGGCTGGGGCGCCCAGGCGCCGCTGCTGATCCTGCTCGACAGCGCCGGCCAGCTGCGCGAGCAGGCCCAGCAGATGAAGCTGGCGGCGCTCGGACGCCTGTCGGCCAGCATCGCCCACGAGATCCGCAACCCGCTGTCGGCGATCACCCACGCCGGCCAGCTGCTGGCCGAATCCAGCGAGATCCAGGGCGAGAACCAGCGCCTGCTGGGCATGATCCAGCGCCATTCCGGGCGCATCGACAAGATCGTGCGCGACGTGCTGGAGCTGTCGCGCCGCGACGATGCCCGCCAGGAAACCCTGGTGCTGCGCGACTGGCTGCAGCGCACCATCGCGGTCTACCAGGAGGGCTATCCGCAGTCCTCGCGCGCCCTGGACCTGCTCGACGTGCCGGCCAGCCTGCAGGTGCGCTTCGACCCGGGCCACCTGCAGCAGGTGCTGTTCAACCTCTGGGACAACAGCTTCGAGCACGGCGCCGCCGGCGGCGGGCCGCCGCGCGTGCTGATGCATGCCGAGCGGCTGGACAATGGCCGCATCTACCTGGAGATCGCCGACAACGGCCCCGGCATCTCCCAGGACCTGTCCGACAAGGTGTTCGAGCCGTTCTTCACCACCCACAGCGCGGGAACCGGCCTGGGCCTGTACCTGGCGCGGGAAATCTGCGAATACAATCACTCGCGGCTGCAACTCGTGCCGCAGACCCGGGGTGCCTGCTTCCGCATCCTGTTTTCGATGGAACCGCGAGAATGAAAGGCGCTGCCGCACTGATCGTCGACGACGAAGCCGATATCCGGGAACTGGTGGAGATCACGCTGTCCCGCATGGGGCTGAAGACGCGCTCCGCCGCCAGCCTGCAGGATGCCCGCCGCCTGCTGGGCGAGCAGTCCTTCGATTTCTGCATCACCGACATGCGCCTGCCCGACGGCAACGGCATCAGCCTGGTGCAGCACATCCAGAAGCACCACCCGCAGACGCCGGTGGCGGTGATCACCGCCTACGGCAGCTCGCAGGCGGCGGTGGAGAGCCTCAAGGCCGGGGCCTTCGACTTCGTCTCCAAGCCGGTGGACCTGCAGTCGCTGCGCAAGCTGGTGGACGCGGCGCTGAAGCTGCGCGGGCGCGACGAGAAGGCCGCCAGCGACGACGGCGGCCTGCTGGGCGAGCACGACAGCGTGCGCCAGCTGCGCGGCATGATCGACCGCCTCGCCCGCAGCCAGGCGCCGGTGCACATCGCCGGCGAATCCGGTACCGGCAAGGAACTGGTGGCGCGGCTGATCCACAGCCGCGGCCCCCGCGCCGGCGGCCCCTTCGTGCCGGTCAACTGCGGCGCCATCCCCTCCGAACTGATGGAAAGCGAGTTCTTCGGCCACCTCAAGGGCAGCTTCACCGGCGCCCTCAAGGACAAGCCGGGCCTGTTCCAGGCGGCGGAAGGCGGCACGCTGTTCCTCGACGAGGTGGCCGACCTGCCGCTGCACATGCAGGTCAAGCTGCTGCGCGCGCTGCAGGAGCGGGCCGTGCGCCCGGTCGGCAGCGAGACGGAAGTGGCGGTGAACGTACGCATCACCTCGGCCACCCACAAGAACCTGGCCGAGCTGGTGGCGCGCGGCGCCTTCCGCCAGGACCTGTTCTACCGCCTCAACGTCATCGAAGTGCGCACGCCGCCGCTGCGCGAGCGCGCCCAGGACATCCCGCTGCTGGCAGACCACATCCTGGCGCGCCTGGCCCGCGACATCGCCCTGCCCGGCCGCCCCACGCTGGACGCCGAGGCCCGCAAGGCGCTGCAGGGCTACCCCTTCCCCGGCAACGTGCGCGAACTGGAGAACATCCTGGAGCGCGCCATCACGCTCTGCGACGGGGAGCAGATCACCGCGCTGGACCTGCAGCTGCGCCACCTCCCCGGCTCGGATGCCGGCCCGGCCGGCGGCGCGCTGGAGGACCAGATGGAAGACATCGAGCGCAAGGCCATCCAGGAGGCGCTGGAGAAGGCGCGCTTCAACAAGACCAAGGCGGCGGAGCTGCTGGGAATGAGCTTCCGCTCGCTGCGCTACCGCATCAAGAAGCTAGGGATCGAATGAAGCCGTCGGTAGTCGGTAGCACGGGGCAAGACAAACCTGCTACTGCCGGCTGCAACCTGCAGACTGCCTGCAGACGGCGTTTCACGCCGTCTGCAGGCCGCACTCGCGCTTGTCGTCGCCCTTGGTCGGGTCGTAGTAGTCGAGGTTGTCCGGCAGGCCGTGCTGCTTGAGGTACTGCCACAGCTCCTTGGAGCTCCAGTGCAGGATCGGCGCCACCTTGATCACCCCGCGGCTGTCCAGCGACACCGGGTCCATGCCGGCGCGGTGCGCCGTATCGCCGCTGCGCACGCCGGTGATCCAGATCTTCGGCTGCAGCTCGCGCAGCGCACGGCGGAAGGGCTCCAGCTTCACCTCCTCGGTGAAGCGGTCGTGTTCCGGCGTATCCAGGGCGGGAACCTGGGGACCGTCCACCGCCTCGCGGTGGGCGCGGGAGCGCAGCGGCTGGTAGATCAGGCGGCGCAGCTTGAGCTGCTCGGTGACCTGGTCGGCGAACTGGTAGGTGGCCGCCGTGTTGTAGCCGTTGTCCATCCAGACCACCGGGATATCGGGCCGCTGGCGCGTCACCAGGTGAAGGATCGCGGCGGAGAAGGGCCGGAAGTTGCTGGTGATGATGGCGCCCGGATCCTGGGCCAGCGCCCAGGCGATCAGCCCTTCGGGGTCGCGCCCCAGGTCGCGGTTGACGGCTTGCAGGTCCAGGCTCATGTGCAGCTCCAGCGGAAATTCGGCAGTAAGACCATCAATTATAAGCGGCCGTGCCAGAATCAAGGCCGAATGCGCAAAGACCCTATGGATATCACTTCCGCTGCTAAGGACTACGGCAGCCTGGCCCTGACCGAGGACCGCCGCCCCGGCCAGCCCACCTGGCGCGGACGCTGCGCCCCAGGCCCGGAGCCCACCCTGCACTTCCTGCACGGCAACGGCTTCTGCGGCGGCGTCTACTGGCCGTTCCTGCGGGGCTTCCTGCCCCGCCACGGCCTGTTCTGCAGCGATATCGAGGGCCATGGGGCCAGCGAGGCGCCCGCAGCCTTCTCGGGCGTGGCGACCGTCCTGGAGCGCGCCCGGGCGGTGATCGCCGCCCAGGGGCTGGACCGGGGCCCGCTCATAGGCATCGGCCACAGCTTCGGCGGCGCCCTGACCCTGCGCCTGGCGGCCGAGCATCCGGGCCTGTTCCGCGCCGTGGTGCTGCTGGACCCCATCGTCATGCCCGGCCCGATGTGGGCCGCGGTGCGCCTCGGCAGCTTCGTCGGGCGCCATCCCATGGCGGCGGCCGCGCGCCGCCGCCGCGAGCGCTGGCCGAGCCGGGCCGAGGCGCTGGCGCGCCTGCAGGGCCGCGGCATCTACGCCGGTTGGACGGCCGAGGCGATGCAGGCCTTCGTGGACCATGCGCTGCGCCCCAGCGGCCACGGCGAGGAGGTGGAGTTGGCCTGCCCGCGCGAGATCGAGGCCCAGATCTTCGAGCAGCCGGCCTGGCCCTGGCGCGCCTTCCGCCGCCTGCAGTGCCCGACCCTGTTCGTCAGCGGCCAGTCCAGCTACGGCTTCTTTCCCTGGGCAAGGCGGGTGACGCAGCGCCTCGCTCCCCGGGTCGAGTTCCTGACCCTGCCGGGGGGTCATTGCTTCATGCAGGAGGACCCGGCCGGCACCCATGCCGCGGTGGCCGACTTCCTGCGCCGCCAGGGGTTCTGACACAAAAGCTTCATCGGCCTGTCATCTTCGCTTCAAGCCCCCGGCGCAAGCTGAGACGCATGAAAAAGGATGACGCGAACAACGAGGCCAAGACCCACTACCGCACGATCTGGATCTCCGACGTGCACCTGGGCACGGCCGGCTGCAAGGCCGACCACCTGGTCGACTTCCTCAAGGCGCATACCTGCGACACCCTGTACCTGGTCGGCGACATCGTCGACGGCTGGAAGCTCTCCGGCGGCTGGTTCTGGCCGCAGGAACACACCAACGTGGTCCGCAAGATCCTGACCAAGGCCAAGCGCGACACGCAGGTGGTGTACATCACCGGCAACCACGACGAGTTCCTGCGCAAGTTCGTCGACTACCGCCTGGAGATCGGCAACATGCGCCTGGCCAACGAGGCGGTGCACATCACCGCCGACGGCCGCCGCCTGCTGGTCATCCACGGCGACTTCTTCGATGTCATCACCCGCTACCACAAGTGGATCGCGATGGCCGGCGACGCGCTCTACGAAGGCACCATGCGCTTCAACTACTGGTTCAACCGCGGCCGCTCGCTGCTGGGCATGCGCTACTGGTCGCTGTCGGCCTTCGCCAAGCAGCACGTCAAGACCGCGGTCAACGTCGTCTCCACCTTCGAGGAATCCCTGGCGCACGAGTGCCGCCGCCGCAAGCTCGACGGCGTGGTCTGCGGCCACATCCACCACGCCGAGGCGCGCAGGATCGACGGCGTGGACTACTACAACTGCGGCGACTGGGTGGAGAGCTGCACGGCCCTGGCCGAGGACCAGAACGGCCAGATCCACATCCTGCGCTGGGTACAGCTGGACCACCTGAACCAGGCCTCGCCCAAGGTCACCCCGCTGCGCAAGCCGGTACCGGCCGCGGCCTGACGGCCATGGCGTCCCCGCACCCTCTCCGGGGAGGGTAATCCCGCGTTTTTCCTGTGTCCCGGGCCTAGCCGCTAGAATGTCGGACAACGCCGACACGGTAGGGCTTCCCATGCTGTTCTCGTTCTTCTTCGCACTGCGCGCCGCCGGGCTCAAGTCCAGCCTCAGCGAATTCCTCACGCTGCTCGAGGCCCTGTCCAAGAACGTCGCGATCTTCTCGCTGGACGACTTCTACTTCCTGGCCCGCACCTCGCTGGTCAAGGACGAGTCGCAGTTCGACCGCTTCGACCGCGCCTTCGCCGCCTACTTCAAGGGCATCGAGGCCCTGACCGGCGAGCTGTTCGCCAGCGTCCCCGAGGAGTGGCTGCGCCTGCAGGCCCAGAAGCTGCTGACCGACGAGGAGAAGGCCAGGATCGAAGCGCTGGGCGGCCTGGACAAGCTCATGGAGGTGCTCAAGCAGCGCCTGGAGGAGCAAAAGGAGCGCCACGAGGGCGGCAACAAGTGGATCGGCACCGGCGGCACCTCGCCCTTCGGCAACGGCGGCTACAACCCCGAAGGCGTGCGCATCGGCGGCCAGGGCGGCGGCAAGACCGCGGTCAAGGTCTGGGAGAAGCGCGAGTTCCGCAACCTGGACGATACGATCGAGCTGGGCACGCGCAACATCAAGGTGGCGCTGCGCCGCCTGCGCCGCTTCGCCCGCGAGGGCTCGCCCGACGTGCTGGACCTGGACGACACCATCCGCTCCACCGCGCGCAACGCCGGCTACCTCGACATCAAGATGGTGCCGGAGCGCCATAACGCGGTGAAGGTGCTGCTGTTCCTCGACGTGGGCGGGTCCATGGACCCGCACGTGCGCGTCTGCGAGGAGCTGTTCTCGGCCGCCAAGACCGAGTTCAAGCACCTGGAGTACTTCTACTTCCACAATTTCATCTACGAGACGGTGTGGAAGGACAACAGCCGCCGCCACGGCGAGCGCATCCCGCTCTACGACATCCTCCACAAGTACACGCCCGACTACAAGGTGATCTTCGTCGGCGATGCCACCATGAGCCCCTACGAGATCGTCCAGCCCGGCGGCAGCGTCGAGCACTGGAACGAGGAGGCCGGCGCGCAATGGTTCAAGCGCGTGATGGATGTCTTCCCGCACCTGATCTGGCTGAACCCGGAGAATCCGCAGTACTGGGAGCACACGCAGTCCGTGCAGATCACCCAGGAGCTGCTCGGCCGGGAGCGCATGTTCCCCATGACCCTGTCCGGCCTGGAGCAGGGCATGAAGAAGCTGGCCCACTGAATCACGCTGTCCATCACCATCGATAAACTGAGGGGAGAACCATGTCTGCACTCGTCGCACTGATCGGCTTCACTGCCTGGACCCTGCTGCTCGTCTTCCTGGCCGTCAACTGGCGCGGCATCGAGATCCTGCGCGGCGTGAAGGCAGATTCCTGGACCCGCGGCGCGGAACGCGAGCGTCCGGGCCTGGTCAAACGCCTCGAACATGCCCACTTCAACTGCCTGGAAAACCTGCCGGTCTTCGCCGCCATCGTCCTGGCGGGCTATGCCATGGGCAAGGCGCCTGTGGTCGACGCCCTGGGCTGCGCCGTGCTCGCCGCCCGCATCGGCCAGAGCGTGGTCCACCTCATCGGCGTCTCGCACTGGCTGGTCATGCTGCGGGCGGCCTTCTACCTGGCCCAGATCCTGATGTTCTTCTACATGATGTGGGGCCTGGTCGCTTGAAGCCATCCACCCGACGCCGCGTCCGCCGCTGGTCCTGGAGCCTGCTCTGGACCTTCCTGCTGGTGATCCTGCTGGGCAACCGCTGGGTCATCAACAGCAGCGACGGCTACATCACCGACAAGTGGGCGCTGCTGCCGGACAATGACGTGGGGCTGGTGCTCGGCACCAGCCCCTTCCTCGCCTCGGGCAAGGCCAGCCCGGCCTTCCAGGGCCGCATCGACGCGGCCGCCGAGCTGTACCGGGTCGGCAAGGTCAAGCACCTGATCGTCAGCGGCGCCAACCCCGACGAGACCTACAACGAGCCGCGCGCCATGCGCAAGGCGCTGATGCAGGCCGGCGTGCCGGAAGAGGCCATCACGATGGACTTCGCCGGCTTCCGCACCTTCGATTCCGTGGTACGCGCCAAGCAGGTCTTCAAGCTGTCGCGCATGACCATCGTCACGCAGAAGTACCACAGCTACCGCGCGGTGTTCATCGCGCGCAAGTTCGACATCCCGGCTTACGGCTTCATCGCGCCCGCCAACGCCGACGGCCGTCCGGGCAACCGCCACCCGGTGCGCGAGATCTTCGCCCGCGTCGGCGCCATCCTCGACATCTTCGTGCTCAACACCCAGCCCCGGTTCCTCGGCGAGCCCGAGGCGGTACCGCTGGCGCCGGAGGCGGAAGGCGCCTGAGGCGCCGCCTCCCGGAATGAAAGGCCCGCTCTCCGGCGGGCTTTTTTCGCAGCGCCCGCAGGCGCCGGCACACGTCGGCGCGGCCGCACCGGACTAGCGCGACGTGCTGAAACGCTCGCGGTTGTCCTGGGGGATCTCGGGCACGCGCAGCGGCACGATCACCAGCTCCTTGCCGCGCAGGCTGAGCTGTCGCTGCATGGCCAGCGGCATCTGGTTGTGCAGGAAGCGGGTGACCGTGTGGTCGTGCTCGAACATCAGCTGGCTGGCGAAGCAGAGGCTGTCGGGATACTCGTCCAGCACCTGTTCCAGCAGCGCCGAAAGCTCCTGGAGGGGATCGTTGCCGTAGGCCTGGTAGCTGGCCGCGCGCAGGCCGCGGCTGGCGCAGTAGCTGGTGAGGTAGCGCAGCGAGTTGTCGATGCGCACCTGCAGCGACTTGATCGCGCCGCTGGCGTCGAAGCTCTGCTTGTCCACCTCGCCTACCGAGACGAACAAGAAGTTGCGGAAGCGCCCGGGAAACTGCTTCTGCGC
>Ga0255097_1000869_pt1 | contig 11365 bp, 12 predicted proteins | sample Colum_Atlam_RepB_2_FD_188436 | JGI IMG/M metagenome (GOLD analysis project Ga0255097, IMG submission 188436) | Freshwater microbial communities from Columbia River, Oregon, United States - Colum_Atlam_RepB_8d | ecosystem: Environmental > Aquatic > Freshwater > River | place: USA: Oregon...
ACCCCCTCTGGCGACCCCGCCAGGGCCATCGCCGGTCCGTCGGCGGCCCCGATTCCGCCATTTTTTGCCAAATAGTTGTCGCCTAGGTTAGCGGGCCTCAGCGCGGCCCGGCATAGCGACCTTGGGTGTAGCGCGCTGTGCCTTGGACCGTTCCGTCCTGCTTCCAGCCGGTCCAGATCCCGTCGCGCTCCCCGTTCACAAAGGCGCCCTCGCGAGCCTTGCCGCCCGTCTCGTAGTACTCCTCCCAGAGGCCATCCGGAAGACCCATACGGTAGCGGCCTTTGGTGCGGAGCTTGCCGCCGGGCCAGTACTCCACCCACGCGCCATCCATCTGGCCGCGTTCGTAATGAGCCTCGAGCAACGGTGTGCCATCAGCGCTCCATGTGCGCCAGGCACCATGCATGTGGCCATCCACATAGCTGCCTTCACGAGCCAGCTTGCCGTCCGTGTGCCATACGCGCAGCGGACCATTGGCCTTGCCCTGTACAAAGTGCTGTTCCGTCCAAGGCGAGCCATCGGGCTGGCGCGTGCGACGCACTTCACTCTCGCTGCAGCCAGCCAGCCACACGCCTAGCAACAACAGGCTCCACAGGTAGAGCTTCACTTCGGTGTCTCCGGTTGCACGGGGGCCTGCACCTCATCCTCTGCATATCCCAAAGCACTCAGACGAGCTTGGTCACCTGGCGGAGGTGTGTAGCGTCGCGGCTGCGGGAAGAGTTTGGCGTGTTGCAACGCCAGCCCCAACATGTGTCCCAAGCTGTCGCGCATGCGCGTCAAGGCGTCTTGACGCGTGGACAGCAAGTTGGTCTGTTCGCGCGGATCGGCGGCCAAATCGTACAACTCGTCGCGTTCCTTGCCATGCGAACGATCTTCATGCAGCTTCCACGACTCTTCGCGCCAGCAGCGCATGTCTTGATCGTCGTGCCAGCGGACTTCGGACAAGGCTCCGCGCGGCGGCAAGGTTTCGCCGCGCAGCAAAGGCATTAGGCTGCGCCCTTGCTGCAAGCCACGCGCTGGCACACCCGCGACTTCCAGTAGCGTGGGCATGAAATCGATGTTGGAGACGAGATCGCTGACGCGACGCGCGGCATGTCCGGGCACATGCACAATCAACGGGATGCGCACCGCCTCCTGGTACAGCGTGTAACCGTGGCGCTGGAAGCCATGCTCGCCAAACTCTTCACCGTGATCAGCAACGATCGCGACAACGGTCTGGTCAAGGCCATACAGCTCGTCCACACGTTTGAGCAGACGCGCCACATGCTCATCGACCCAACGAATCTCGCCGTCGTACAAGTCGATGTCGGCCTTGAGGCCGAACTGTTCGCTGTAGCCTGCGTGCGGCAAGTACTCGTCGTGCGGATCGAAGTAGTGCACCCACAGAAAGAACGGCGAATCATCCGGACTCTGCTGCTTGCGCTCCAACCACGCAATCGACTTGTCGGTCATCGCCGGCGAGCTGATGACCTTGTTGGACTCCGAAGCCGTGCGCACCAGCGTGTCGTCGATGTGCACAAAGCCCTGCTGCAAGCCGTACTGCCCGGACAAGAACACATGCGGGACGATCAAACTGGTATCCCAGCCTGCATCGCGCAGGTGCTCGGCGAGCGTGTCATGTTCGCTTTCCAAGCGGCTGTCCACCTTCCAACACCCATGCGAGGTGGAGTACAGCGAAGTGAACAGGCTGGCGAACGAAGGCAAGGTCCACGAAGCCGACGAGTGCGCGTTCTCAAAGACCGCTGCCTTGGCAGCAAACGCATCGATGTTGGGCGAAGTGGGCCGCGTGTAGCCATAACAGCCCAAGTGATCCGCGCGCAGCGTGTCGATGGACACGACCAAAATGTTCAACTTCTTGGCACTTTGCTGCGGGCTGCACGAGCCTACGAGCGTTGCTCCGGCGACCAGACACAGTGCGAAAGCCAGTCCTACGATCGGGCGCATGGGCTAGAGGGCGCGTGTCAGTTGTTGGGGACCACTTCGTCGATGCGCGGTGCTTGTCCACGCAAGACGGAGTTTTGGTGGAAGAGTTGGCGCTGGTCAATCGAAGGCGTGCGCAGCAAAGCCTCCTTGTCAATTTGACCTGACTGTCCATAGGCATCCAGCGCGTTCTGCCAGGTGGTCAGCTCCACTGCCTCCGCAGCAATGCCACGCTCCAGCATCAGATGCGCTGTCTTGGGAACCGAAAGCGGATCACTCACACCCCAGTCGGCACTGGAATCCACGATGATGCGTGCGGGACCGTACTGGCGCACGATCTCCACCATGCGCTCGCTGCCCATCTTGGTATGCGGGTAGATGGTGAAGGCGGCCCATGCCCCTGCATCCAGCACATCTTGCACGGTCTCTTCGTTGTTGTGGTCGATCACGAGCTTGGACATCGACACACCGCACTCTTTGGCCACAGCAATCGAACGCCGGATGCCATTCTTCTTGTCACGGTGCGGCGAGTGCACCATCACCACCATGTCGTGCTGGGCTGCGAATTCCAGCTGCCACTGGTAGGCCTTCTCTTCGGCCTTGGTGATCTCGTCGTAGCCAATCTCACCGATGGCGACGACACCTTCCTTGAAGGCAAAGCGCGGGAGCTCGGCCAGGACCTCGCGCGCCAGACCTTCGTCGTTGGCCTCTTTGCTGTTGAGCCCCATCGCACAGTAGTGCGCCACACCAAACTGGGCCGCACGGAAGCGTTCCCAACCAACCAAGCTCGACCAGTAGTCGACAAATGTGGCCACATTCGTGCGCGGTTGTCCCAACCAGAACGCAGGCTCGATGATGGCGCGCACACCTGCCTTGGACATCGCTTCCAAGTCGTCGGTGGTGCGGCTGGTCATGTGGATGTGGGGATCAAAGAAGCGCATGAGTGCAGGTCCTGTCAGAGTCCAAAGAGAGGCGCGTAGTCGTCTTGCGTCGGGCGCGCCGCCAGCGCACGCACGAGAGCTTGCTGCACGAGCGGATCGCTATCACCGCGTGCTGCATAGGCTTTGACATCGTCGGTGTGTCCGGCGCGAGCCAAACCCAGCAGGGCTCCTGCTCGTCCAGCGGGATGATCTGTGCCCAACTCGGTCAGTAGAGACGCGCGTGCACGCGCACCTCCGTTACGACCCAGACAAGCCCATGTGGCCGGCACGATTCCGCGTTGCGCGCTGCGCCGTTCTTCCACAAAGTCCAGCACGATGCGCGCCAGTTCTTCATCCAGGCGCCCATCCAAGCCATACACACGGTGCAATGGCGCGCCTACGAAGAGGGCCTTGACGATCAGTTGGCGCCACGCCACGTCGTCAAAACGAGCATACGGGAAGCCCGTGTCGCAAGCCGCGGCTTCATACACCGCACTCATCGACGAACGGCAACCTTCACCGGCACGCCACGTGAAGCGCGCGTTATCCGGCAGCAGCTGCAGCGTCTTGTAAAGCGCGCAGAGCTCGCCGATGTCGGCGTGACGAAAGACCTCATCAAGGATCGCGACACCTTGCGGGCCAGCCAAATGAGCACGCGACAACACCAGCACGGCGCGCACAGCTTCCAGCACCGTCCAGCGTTCGGGATTCCAACCGGACACCAGCTCGTGAGCGGTGGCACGCTGCGCAAGCGTAGGCGCCAAAGGCTTGGCCGGAACCTTGCGTGAAGCCAGCGAGATCAAGGTCGGAAAGCGCACCTCAGGTTGATGGGGCAGCGCTTCACATTCCGCGCAGGCACTCACTAACCACTCGTGTGCACGCGCATCCAAGTGCGGCTCCAGACAGCGCAACAGGTACTCACGCGTGGAACTCACTGACTTTCTCCTTCGGCCGCAAGCCCCTTCTGCAAAGCCACCAGCGCAAAACCCGTGGCATAGGTCCAACTGTAGAAGGAACCCACAAAGTCGATGTACTGACCATCCTTGCCTTGCGCCTTGAGCACTTGCCCACGAATGAGGCGCTGGTACTTGCGGCGCAGATCCCGATCGGCGAGTTGGTCGGCAGCCAAAGCCGCGTAGCAGTGACCAAAGAAGTAGAAGTACCCCGCATTGGCGTAGTACGCCTCGTGCGGCACGGGTCGCATGCGCGCCACGTCCAAGAACTTGTGGTGTTCGAAGAACAAGTCCAGCCCGCGGGCAATCTTCGCATCATCCACGCGTTGATCCCCCGCCATGCGACGCGCCCAGTTCCCGATCTGGATGCGCCCAAGGCTGCCCTTGATCTCATCGATGCTCTCGCCACCGTTGTTGCGCGGAATCGGGCGCAGATCGTATTGGTACGCGCCGGAGGGCAAGGCGCAGCGCTGCACATAGCCCAGCGCCGCCTTCATCATGGGTTCATCTACGGGCCAGCCACGCTTCTTGGCGGAGTACAAAGCTGGCACTACCGCCGCAGTAGAGAACGAGGTCGACCAACTAGGTTGGGCCGCGACGACTTCGCCCTCGTAGTAACCCCAACCACCCATGTGCCCTTGCATCAGCTTCAAGCGCGCGAGGTATTCCGCAGCCTTACGCTCGATGCGAGCCAGGTAGCGCGTCTTCCACGGCTCTTGTTGGAAGCGCGGGTCACCTGCGGCGTGATCCAGAAGGATCGTCACATACAGCAAGGCCCAGTTGCCGTCGATGTCCCAACTGTTGCCACGCAACGGCAAGGGCGCGTCGAGCGTGAAGTCGAGTCCGCGCTCGATGGCTGAGCGCAGTTTGGGCGTTTCCTCCAACTGCAGGAACGCCCACAGCGAAATCGCCCCGCCTGCCAGTTGCCAGTGGCGGAACGAAGCGGGCGAGTAGTTGAGCTCATGCAACGAAGCCGGCGCCGCGTCGCCCCACGACCCATCGGGATTCTGTTTGGCCGTTAGCCAGTCGACACTGCGCTGCATCGACTCAGCGACCAGCTCCAACGGCACCACTTCGGCTGCGCTAGGCGCAGCCGAAGTGACTGGCTCTTGAGCGGCGCAGGCAAAGGCTGCGCAGAGAGAGAGCAACACGCTCACTTGGGTGCACCCTCTTTGCTCTTCTCGTTCTTCTTGTCTGTACTGGGCTTCTTATCTGTGCTGGGCTTCTTATCCGTGTTCTCCTTCTTCGGTTCCGCAGGTACCGTGCCGCCCAACTCCTTGATCTCCTGCTCGAGGTCGTCCAGTTTGGCCTCGGACTTGCGCAGCTCGAGTTCATTCTCATCAGCCACGCGCGTCTTGTCCGCGCGCGCATCGCGCAAGTGCTTTTCAGCTTCCACCTTGGCGCGCTCGAGTGACTTGAGCTTGGTAGGCAACTCGAAGTTCTTCTTCGCGTTGAACTCCGTTTGCTCGTGCTCCACCGACAGCTTGGCAAAGGCCAACTTCTTCTCCGAGCGCTGAATCACCAGCTCCTTCGTCGTGCTCTCGACTTGGTTGTCGGCATAGAGCTTCCTCAGCTCCTCCAGCTCTTGCCGATCCTCTTCCATGGCCCACTCCGCACGATCCAAGCCCAACTGCGCACGCGCGAGCTCGAGCGGTTGCTCTACCTGCGTGTAGTGATCCAACTCCGCCGCGGCCTTCTTGAAGGCGTGCTCGGCCTCTTCCACTTCGTCCTGGGCCTTGCGGGCTGCCGCAGTCAACTTCTGGCGCTCGATCTTGAGCTCCATGCGCGCCCACTCCAAGTCGCGCAGCTTGCCTGTCAGCTCCTTCTTCTTCTTCGCGGCCGCCTCGGCGTCCACCGTCGGCTCAACCTGTACAGGAGCACTCACCGGCTCGACCGTCGTCGTCTCCTTCGGCGCCCTCGTGGAAGAGAGCGCAAAGCAGGAGGTCAGCAGAGGTAGGAACAGCCAGGCTGTGTAGTTGCGCATAGTGCGTGCGTTCAGGTTCGGAGCCGCGCCCATCGCGGATTCCGCTGCACCATGATGTACCCCGAACCTCCCGCGGGGAAGAGGCGGGCTGGATTGGCTTGCAGTCGTTGGACACATGCGTGTCGGACCCGCACAATCCTTGCGGCCCAAGACCACCCACCATGAACCTAGGCAACTTCCGCGTCCCGGTCCCCGTCAACGAACCCGTCAAGAGCTACGCACCCGGATCTCCGGAGCGCGAGAGCATCAAGAAGAAGCTGGAGTCGCTGGCTTCCATGCAGGTCGAGGTCCCCGTCATGGTCGGAGGTGCCGCCCTCAAGACCGGCAGCGTCGACTCGATGTGGATGCCGCATGACCGGCGTCACAAGCTTGGCGTGTTCCACCAAGCGGGACCGAAGGAGATCGCGCAAGCCATCGACGCCGCAGAGGCGGCTCGCCCCGCTTGGGCGGCCATGCCGTTTGAGGAACGCGCGGCGATCTTCTTGCGCGCAGCGGAGAAGCTCGCCACCACGCATCGCGATCTGATCAACGGCGCCACCATGCTCGGCCAGAGCAAGACGGTGCACCAAGCCGAGATCGACGCAGCGTGTGAGCTGATCGACTTCTTCCGTTTCAATGTGCACTTCGCCGAGCGCTTGATGGCCGAGCAGCCAATCTCGGCCCCTGGTGTGTGGAACCGGCTGGAGCATCGCCCGCTCGACGGCTTCGTCTTTGCTGTCACGCCGTTCAACTTCACCTCCATCGGCGGCAATCTGGCGGCTGCGCCGGCGCTGATGGGCAACACGGTCATTTGGAAGCCCGCTTCCACCTCGGTGTACTCGAACTGGTTCGTGTACCAACTACTGCGCGAAAGCGGCCTGCCGGATGGCGTGATCAACTTCGTGCCCGGCTCGGGCTCGAGCGTGGGAGCAGCCGTCGTGAAGGATCGTCGCTTGGGCGGCGTGCACTTCACGGGCTCGACAGGTGTCTTCAACGGCATCTGGAAGGCCGTGTCCGAAAATATTGACAACTACGGTCAATACCCGCGCCTTGTCGGCGAGACCGGTGGCAAGGACTTCATCTTTGCGCACAACTCGTGTGATGTGACGGCGCTGTGCGCCAATCTGCTGCGCGGTGCCTTTGAATACCAAGGCCAAAAGTGCTCGGCGGCAAGCCGGGCCTACATCCCGAAGTCGCTCTGGAAGCAAGTCCAAGAGCAACTGGGTGCCATGTTGGCCGAAGTCAAGATGGGCGACATCCGCGACTTCCGCAACTTTGTCGGCGCGGTGATCGACGAGAAGAGCTTCAAGAAGCAGAAGGCGGCCATTGAAGGCGCGAAGAAGAGCAAGGATGCGCGCGTGGTGATGGGCGGTCGTTGTGACGATGCGGTGGGCTGGTTCGTCGAGCCGACCGTGATCGAGGCGCTGGATCCCAAGTACGACACGATGTGCACCGAGCTCTTTGGACCGGTGTTGACCATCCATGTCTACCCCGACAAGAAGTACAAGGAGACTCTCGACCTGTGTGCGACGAGCTCGGCCTATGCGTTGACCGGCGCGATCTTCGCCGATGACCGCGCGGCCGTGTTGGAAGCCACGAATCGCTTGCGCTTTGCCGCCGGCAACTTCTATGTGAATGACAAGCCCACCGGCGCCATCGTGGGGCAACAGCCCTTTGGTGGCTCGCGTGCATCGGGCACGAACGACAAGGCCGGTTCGATTCTGAACCTGTTGCGTTGGGTGTCGCCGCGCACGATCAAGGAGACCTTCGTCCCGCCGCGCGATTGGCGTTATGCATTCTTGGGTGACAAGTGATGGACTGGAAGATCTTCGGCACAGTGTTCGGCACGGTTTTCCTCGCGGAAATCGGTGACAAAACGCAACTCGCCACCATGACCTTCGCCGCGCAAGGCGGTGGCAAGTGGACGATCTTCATGGCCTCCAGCCTGGCCCTCATTGCCGCAGCTGGGATCGGTGTGCTGGCGGGCTCGCTGCTCTCGCGTTGGATCGACCCTGTGATGCTGACGCGGCTGGCGGGCGTGGCCTTTGTGCTGATCGGTGCTTGGACCCTGTGGAAGTCGTGGAACTGAAGCCCACATGGCGCCGAGCGTACTGATCGTCGCCACGCTGGATACCAAAGGTGTAGAGGCGCACTTCGTCCGCACCAAGCTCGCTGCCTGTGGTGTGTCCACCACTCTTGTCGATGCCGGTACTCTGAACCCTCCACACACACCGCCGGATGTGGGGCGTGAGGTGGTGCTGGCGCGGGCAGGTACGAGCATGGATGAGCTGCGTGCCAGCGGAGATCGCGCGACAGCTGTTCGCGCCGCGGCTACGGTGAGCTGTTGGGTGTGCTCGGGCTCGGAGGTTCGGCGGGCACCACCATTGCTACCGAAGCGATGCGCGCCTTGCCCATCGGCATTCCCAAGCTAATGGTGTCCACACTCGCTTCGGGGCAAACGCGTGGGTTTGTGGGCGACAAAGACATCCTGATGCTGAATAGCGTGGTGGATGTGCTGGGGCTCAACCGCATCTCGCGCCGTGTGCTTGCCAATGCTGCCCACGCCATGGCGGGTATGGTCTTGCGTCAAGTACGCTTGACGGACGATGCGGATGCTCCTTTGGTCGCTGCCACCATGTTTGGCGTGACGACCCCATGCGTCGAGCGTGCCAAGCGTGAACTCGAGGAGCACGGCGTAGAAGTACTTGTTTTCCACGCGACCGGCACGGGTGGTCAAGCGATGGAGACGCTCATCCAGGAAGGACTCGTGTCCGGTGTGTTGGACATCACCACCACCGAACTGGCCGACGAGCTGGTCGGAGGTGTGTTGAGCGCTGGTCCTACGCGCTTGACAGCGGCGGCGCGCGCCGGGATCCCGCAAGTCGTGTCGAGCGGTGCGTTGGACATGGTCAACTTCCACGGACTCGCTAGCGTCCCCGAACCATACCGCACTCGCCGGCTGCATGTGCACAACGCCCATGTGACGCTAATGCGCACCACGATCGAGGAGAACCGGCGTTTGGGAGCCGAGTTAGGCACCAAAGTCGCTGCAACACAGGGTCCGGCAGAGATTCTGATGCCTAGACTGGGTGTGTCCGCGCTCGACCGCGAAGGTGCCGCCTTCAACGATCCCGAGGCGCGACGCGAACTGCACAGCGCCATCCGTGCTCACGCTGGGCAAGTGCCGGTGCGCGAGCTCGAACTGCACATCAACGATGAGGCCTTTGCGCTGGAAGCCGCGCGCACACTCTTGCGGCTGATGGGCATCGTCCAACAAACAAGACAACCATGATCCACTCACGCACAGACATCTTGCAGCGGCTACGCGCCAAGGTCGCGGCCCGCAAACCCATCATTGGAGGCGGCGCAGGCACAGGCATCTCTGCCAAGAGCGAAGAAGCTGGCGGCATTGACCTGTTGGTGGTCTACAACAGTGGCCGCTACCGCATGGCTGGCCGGGGTTCCTTGGCGGGTTTGATGCCGTATGGCAATGCCAACCAGATCGTGAAGGACATGGCCTACGAAATCTTGCCGGTGGTGAAGCACACTCCGGTGCTAGCGGGTGTATGCGGTACGGACCCGTTCATGATGCCCAAGCTGTTCTTGAAAGAGTTGATTGAGCTCGGCTACTGCGGCATCCAGAACTTCCCCACCGTTGGGCTCATCTCGGGTGACTTGCGCGCTGCATTAGAAGAAACCGAAATGGGCTTCGACAAAGAGGTCGACATGGTGCGGTTGGCGCGCGAGATGAACCTCCTGACCACGCCGTATGCCTTCAATGTAGCCGAGGCACTCGCTATGACCGACGCGGGAGCAGACATCGTGGTGGCTCACATGGGGTGCACCTCGGGAGGCTCGATTGGTCCCAAGTCCGTGACACCACTCGATCAATGTGCGCTGCGCGTGGCTGAGATTGCTCAAGCAGTCAAGGCGCGTCGTCCCGAAGTGCTCGTGCTGTGCCACGGTGGAGCCATCTCATCACCTGAGGATGCTCAGAGCATCTTGGGCGCCGTCCCCCACTGCGATGGCTTCTATGGTGCATCGTCCACGGAACGGTTACCTACCGAGATTGCTATCCGTGACCAAATCCGCAAGTTCACGGCTCTGAGCCTGGCACCCCTCGCCTAACCTGTCGCATCTACTTGACACCCCATGTGCACCGAAGCCTGCCTGCGATTTGTAACGGACAAAGAAGCCATCATCGAGCATCAACCCTGGGGACCGCACGAGTGGCTGGCACGCCCAGGGCTTGTGAATGCCGAGCGATTGCAGTTGGTACGCGTGCAGATGCCGCCCGGCTGTGCCCATCGTTTTCACCGTCATCCGTGCTTTGAAGAGTTGCTCTATGTGATCGACGGCCAAGTCGAACAGTGGGTAGGCCGCGAACACCGCATCCTCAAAGCCGGCGAATTAGCGCATGTGCCGAAGAACGAGGTGCATGGCTCGTACAACCGTTTTGACAAGCCCGTGACCTTCTTGGCCATTCTCTCCGAGAACAAGTTCGATGGGCCCGCCGTCATCGACATGCATGACGACGAGCCCTGGAAGTCTCTACGCCCCTAATCGCGCAGGTTCAGGTCGACCGGCTTGTACCCGCCGCGAGCGCGGAACCAAAGCCACAGCAAGAAGAAGGCCAGCAGCATCCCGATCGGCAGCAAGGCCACCTTCCCTAGGGTCTCCTTCTGCACGATCTCATTGGTCTTGGCCACCACCGCTTGCTCGTCGGCGGTCAGGCTCTTCATCTTGTCCGCGTCCAGAGCGCGGTAGGAGCCGAACACGCTTTCTCGCTCGACCGTCGCGGCAGCGTGAATGGCCGGTTGCTCCTTCAAGAGATGCTCGGCTTTGCCAGTGTCCTGCCAAAAGCCAAACAGCGCGTTCCCCACGATTCCGGCACCAATCATGCCGACGCCACCGATGGCGTTGAGAGTCAGCGCGCCGCCCTTGGGGAATTGCTCCGAGACCACGCCCAACATGGTGGGCCAGAAGAAGGTCTTTCCGAACCCATAGATCGTCGCAGCGGCAAGGATACCGATGCCGGTCGAGCCCGAGAGCCACCACAAACCTACGGCTGCCACAGCCGAACTAGCCATCAATAGCCCTAGCGGAGACACCTTGTGCACGATGGCGCCCGCAAAGAAACGCAAGACCATCATGATGGCCGAGGTGTAGATCAACACCCAGGCGGCATTCAGTCCGATGTGCTGCATCTCTGGCCCCATCAGCGAAGTGATCCAACCATCTGTGCCGAGTTCGGTGGAAGCCAAGGGCAACATCACCAGCAACAGCAGGAAGAAGAGTGGCTGTCCAAAGGACTTGACAGCCAGACCGAAGACCACGCTGACCGCAGCAGCCGATCCCCAAGCCATCATCGGGCTCCAGCCAAAGACGCGACCCAACTCGGCGAACACAAGCCCGAGCACCACAAAGGCACCGAGGGCCCCTAGCTCACGCAGCATGTCGACATAGCCCACGCCCGCCGCTACGCGCTCTTGGACAGGGAAACGCACGCGCATGAGGATCAAGCCATAGACCACGGTCGGCGCAAGAATCAGCCAGAACTTCGTAGTCCACGCGATATCACCGAGGGCAATCGCCACCAAACCGCCGAGCAC
>Ga0255097_1000877_pt1 | contig 11323 bp, 12 predicted proteins | sample Colum_Atlam_RepB_2_FD_188436 | JGI IMG/M metagenome (GOLD analysis project Ga0255097, IMG submission 188436) | Freshwater microbial communities from Columbia River, Oregon, United States - Colum_Atlam_RepB_8d | ecosystem: Environmental > Aquatic > Freshwater > River | place: USA: Oregon...
CAGGATGGCGCCGTCCATCTGGGCAGCACCGGTGATCATGTTCTTGACGTAGTCGGCGTGGCCGGGGCAGTCCACGTGGGCGTAGTGGCGGTTGGCCGTCTCGTATTCCACGTGCGCGGTGTTGATCGTGATGCCGCGAGCCTTCTCTTCCGGAGCCGCGTCGATCTGGTCGTAGGCCTTGGCCGAACCACCAAACTTGGCAGCCAGCACGGTCGTGATCGCAGCCGTCAGCGTGGTCTTGCCGTGGTCAACGTGACCAATGGTGCCCACGTTCACGTGCGGCTTGGTCCGCTCAAATTTCTCTTTTGCCATTTTTCACATCCTAAAAAGAACAAGGCCCGTGTCGGGTTTAAGGTCTGCACGCCACTGCTGAATCGCCCCGCACGGGCACAGGGCGGCGTGACGTCGCAGACCGACTGAAATTACTTGGCGCGAGCCGAGATGATGGCCTCGGACACGTTGCGCGGCGCTTCGCTGTAGTGCTTGAATTCCATGGTGTAGGTGGCACGACCTTGGGTCATCGAGCGCAGCGTGGTGGCGTAGCCGAACATTTCGGACAGCGGCACCTCGGCCTTGATAGCCTTGCCGCCACCCACCATGTCGTCCATGCCCTGCACCATGCCGCGGCGGCTGGACAGGTCACCCATCACGGTGCCGGCGTAGTCTTCAGGGGTCTCGACTTCCACGGCCATCATGGGCTCCAGGATGACGGGCTGGGCCTTGCGGCAACCTTCCTTGAAGCCGAAGATGGCAGCCATCTTGAAGGCCTGTTCGGACGAGTCCACATCGTGGTACGAACCGAAGTGCAGGGTGACCTTGACGTCGACCACCGGGTAACCGGCCAGCACGCCGGTGTTCAGGGCTTCGATCACGCCCTTCTCCACCGCCGGGATGTATTCGCGAGGCACCACACCGCCCTTGATGGCGTCAATGAACTCGAAGCCCTTGCCGGCTTCGTTGGGTTCGATCTTGAACACAACGTGGCCGTACTGGCCCTTACCACCGGACTGACGCACGAACTTGCCTTCGGCTTCGTCGACGGTACCGCGAATGGTTTCGCGGTAGGCCACCTGCGGCTTGCCGACGTTGGCTTCCACGTTGAACTCGCGCTTCATGCGGTCAACGATGATTTCCAGGTGCAGCTCGCCCATACCGGCGATGATGGTCTGTCCAGATTCTTCGTCGGTCTTGACGCGGAAGGACGGGTCTTCAGCGGCCAGGCGCGACAGGGCGATGCCCATCTTTTCCTGGTCAGCCTTGGACTTCGGCTCGACAGCCTGCGCAATCACGGGCTCAGGGAACACCATCTTTTCCAGGGTGATCACGGCGGACGGATCGCACAGGGTCTCACCCGTGGTCACGTCCTTCAGGCCCACGCAAGCAGCGATGTCACCAGCGCGGATTTCTTCCACTTCCTGGCGGTTGTTAGCGTGCATCTGCACGATACGACCGATGCGCTCTTTCTTGCCCTTGACCGGGTTGAAGACGGTGTCGCCCTTCTTGAGCACGCCCGAGTACACGCGAACGAAGGTGAGCTGGCCCACGAACGGGTCGGTCATCAGCTTGAAGGCCAGGGCCGACAGCTTCTCTTCGTCGTCGGCCTTGCGGGTCGTTTCCTGCTCGGCTTCGTCGGTGCCCGCCACCGGCGGGATGTCCACGGGCGAGGGCAGGAAGTCGATCACGGCGTCCAGCATGCGCTGCACACCCTTGTTCTTGAAGGCGGTACCGCACAGCATGGGCTGGATTTCGGTGGCCAGGGTGCGGGCGCGAATGCCAGCCTTGATCTCTGCCTCGGAGAGGTCGCCCCCTTCGAGGTACTTGTTCATCAGCTCTTCGTTGGCTTCAGCGGCGGCTTCCACCATCTTGCTGCGCCACTCTTCAGCGGTGGCCTGCAGCTCTGCCGGAATGTCGTGGTATTCAAACTTCATGCCCTGGGAAGCCTCGTCCCAGATGATGGCCTTCATCTTGATCAGGTCCACCACGCCCTTGAAGTTGTCTTCGGCGCCAATGGGGATCACGACGGGCACCGGGTTGGCCTTCAGACGCAGACGCATCTGGTCGTAGACCTTGAAGAAGTTGGCGCCGGTACGGTCCATCTTGTTCACGAAGGCCAGGCGGGGCACCTTGTACTTGTTGGCTTGGCGCCAGACGGTTTCCGACTGGGGCTGCACACCACCCACGGCGCAGTACACCATGCAGGCACCGTCTCCACTTCAATGGTGAAGTCCACGTGCCCAGGGGTGTCAATGATGTTGAAGCGGTGCTCGGGGTAGGACAGGTCCATGCCCTTCCAGAAGCAGGTGGTGGCGGCAGACGTGATGGTGATGCCGCGCTCTTGCTCTTGCTCCATCCAGTCCATGGTGGCGGCACCGTCGTGCACTTCACCAATCTTGTGGTTCACACCGGTGTAAAACAGAATGCGCTCGGTGGTGGTGGTCTTGCCGGCGTCGATGTGAGCGGAGATACCGATGTTGCGGTAACGCTCCAGGGGCGTGGTACGTGCCATGAAAAATTCTCCAGAGATACGGGCAAAGCCCGCCACCCTTTTTGAGAGTGTTGCGGGCCTTGCGGATGGGCTTGAGCCGGGTACGGGAGCGGCTTAGAAGCGGAAGTGGCTGAAGGCCTTGTTGGCTTCGGCCATGCGATGCACTTCATCGCGACGCTTCATGGCACCGCCACGACCTTCGGTGGCTTCCACCAGCTCGTTGGCCAGGCGCAGGGCCATGGACTTTTCGCTGCGCTTGCGCGCGGCTTCCTTGATCCAGCGCATCGACAGCGCCAGACGGCGAACAGGGCGCACTTCCACGGGCACCTGGTAGTTCGCACCACCCACGCGGCGGGACTTGACTTCCACCATGGGCTTCACGTTGTTGATGGCGGTGGAGAAGATTTCCAGCGGGTCTTTGCCGGTCTTCTTCTCGATCTGCTCAAGGGCACCATAAATGATGCGCTCGGCCACAGCCTTCTTGCCGCCTTCCATGATCACGTTCATGAACTTGGAAAGCTCGACATTGCCGAACTTGGGATCCGGCAGGATTTCACGTTTAGGGACTTCGCGACGACGGGGCATTTGATCACCTCTTGCTTCAGTTGATGCCTGGACGTCCTGTTTTCCAGACACCGCGCAGACTCATCATGAACCTGCACTTACTCGACCCAACAGTTGGGTCACTACGCCGGGCCGGCTCGTCAAAACCGGGCGGCACCGAATCAGAAAACCTGCAATTAGGCCTTCTTGGGGCGCTTGGCACCGTACTTGGAGCGCGCCTGCTTGCGGTCTTTCACGCCTTGCAGGTCCAGCGAACCGCGAACGATGTGGTAACGCACACCGGGAAGGTCCTTCACACGACCACCGCGAACCAGCACAACGCTGTGTTCCTGGAGGTTGTGGCCTTCACCGCCGATGTACGAAATGACTTCGAAGCCGTTGGTCAGGCGCACCTTGGCGACCTTACGCAGAGCGGAGTTCGGCTTCTTGGGCGTCGTGGTGTACACACGGGTGCACACACCGCGGCGCTGCGGCGAGTTTTCCATGGCCGGGCTCTTGGATTTGGTCTTCTCGACCTCCCGGCCGTGGCGCACGAGTTGGTTAATGGTTGGCATGAAACGTCCCTAAACGTTTAAGAAATCGGAAAAGAGTGCTCCTCGGAAATTTCCGAAAAGCCCTCTACTGTAGCACGGGGGCACCCAAACCTCCAAGCGGAGGTCACGGGCTTACTGAATCCAGAGGCGAATAGCGTCCCAGGCTCGACCAAAGACGCCACTTTCTTCGACGGTCTCGAGTACCGCCAAGGGCACTTCGGCCACCACACCGCCAGCGCCCATCGTCACGCGCAAAGTACCAACGGACTGGCCTCGCTGCAGAGGGGCCACCAGAGGATCGGGGCGGACCACCTCAGACTTCAGGCGCGCGCCCTCGCCTGCGGGAACCGACACCACCACACCTTCGGGACGACCCAGTTTCACGGTGTTGGACTTGCCTTTCCAGATGCGCGGTTCAGCGGCCGCCTGTCCTGGCGCCAGCAGGCGCACCGTGTCGAACGCGGTGTAACCCCAGTTCAGCAGCTTTTGGCTCTCAGCGGCGCGAGCGTTTTCGCTCGTGGCACCCAGGAGCACGCTGAGCAGACGACGCTGACCAGCCGGGCCATCACCCAGGCCTTGAACCGGCCGCTTGGCAGTGGCCACCAGGCAGTAGCCAGCGGCATCGGTGTGACCGGTTTTCAAGCCGTCCACCGTGGGATCGCGAAACAGCAGCAGGTTGCGGTTGGTGTCATTCGCCGCCGGGGTGCCGGGGTAGCGGTAGCGCTGGATGGAGTAGTAAGGAACGTACTGCGGGAAGTCGTTCATCAGGCGCGTGGCCAAGGTGGCGAGGTCGCGTGCGGTCGTGGTGTGCCCCGCTTCGGTCAGGCCTTCGGGGTTCTTGTAAGAGGTGTTGGCCATGCCCAGGGCCTTGGCCTGCTGGTTCATGAGCTGCACAAAGCGCTCCAACGACCCGCCCACGCCCTCGGCGAGGGCCACGGTGGCGTCGTTGCCGGATTGCACGATCATGCCCTTGATGAGGTCTTCCACCGGCACCTGCATCTTCGGGTCGATGAACATGCGCGAGCCCGGCATCTTCCAGGCGCGCTCACTCACGCCAAAGGTTTGGGTGAGCGAGATCTTGCCCGCCTTGAGCGCATCGAACACCAGGTACGCGGTCATGAGCTTGGTGAGCGATGCGGGTTCGACCGGCTGATCGGGGTTCTTCGATGCCAGCACTTGACCGGTGGTGACATCCAGCAAGAGGTAAGCCTTGGCGGCCACCTCTGGGGGCTGAGGCATCTGGGCCAGCGCAGCGCCATGGGCCAGACTGACAACGGCAAGAGCGCCGATCCACGCACGGAAACGTCGGAACAACAACACGGGAATCCTTGTGAGAGAAGAAAGAAAAAGCGCCAGCAGCGCCTTAGGCCTGAAGGTGGTGCTGCACCCGATCGCGGAGCATGGGCAACTGGCCATGAAAGAAATGGCCACCTGAGGGCACCACCAACACCGGCAGAACCTGCGGCCGAGCCCAGTCCATCACGCTGGACAGGGGCACGGTGTCGTCCTGCTCACCATGCACGACCAACGTGCGCACGTGAAGTTCCGGCGGAATCGTTGCGACTTGAAACCGACTCGCAGCCGTCCCCACAAGCACCACGTGACGAATGTCGCGGCTGGGGTGCAAGCGCTGCACCGCGTGGGTGGTCACGAAGGCGCCAAACGAAAAACCAGCCAGGCACAAAGGCCCGCTGGGTGCCTGCGCCTGGACCACCGACAACAGGTCATCGAGTTCGCCCTGCCCGTTGTCGTGAACGCCCTCGCTCCGCCCCACACCACGAAAGTTGAACCGCACGGCGGTGTAGCCCGCAAGGACGGTCGCCCGGGCCAAGGTCTGGACCACCTTGTTCGTAAGGGTGCCACCGTGCAGCGGGTGGGGATGGGCGATGACGGCCGTGCCCACTGCCTGCCCTGCCGGGCGGTCGATGGCCACCTCAAGCACGCCCGCCGGACCCGGCTGGGTCTTCCACTCGGTCTGTGCGTTCACGGCGGGGTACTCAGCGACCCACGGTGGAGGGGGTGACCAGGCGCTCCACCACCACGCCATCCCGCAGATGCGACTGCACGATCTCGTCGATGTCGTTCTGGTCCACGTAGGTGTACCAGACCGCCTCCGGGTAGACCACGGCAATGGGCCCGCCAGCGCAACGATCCAGGCAACCCGCCTTGTTCACTCGCACCTTTCCCGGGCCCAGAAGCCCCATGGCTTTGGCCTGTGACTTGCACCGATCAAAGGCCTCTTGCGCCTTGTGGTCGGCACAGCAGGCCTCGCCGTTGTCGCGGCGGTTCAGGCAGAAAAAGATATGCCGCTGGTAGTAAGAGGGTTCGGACATGCCGCGATTCTAGTGGGCCGAGGCCGCTGGCCACTGCCGCACGACGGCTCGCAAACCGTAGGCCATGGCGGCAAAAGGCCACAGCCAGCCGAGCCACTGCGACACCCCGTGAAAGCGAATAAAGCGCCCCTGCTCCCAGACCTCCAGCGATTGCTCGAAATAAGGACTGTCGGGGGAACCATTCAGCAAGCTGAGCGATGTCGCCAGCGACATGAGCATCAGCACCAGGCAGAGCCGCCTTGGCATGGGCAGCGCCACCAGGCCAGCCAGCAGACCGATCCCCATGCCCAACACCACCTGCGGACTCATCCAGGCCCAGGCGTGAGCTGGTCCGTAGGTGAGCGATGCCGACAAGCCCGCCACGCCGAACGCCCCCAGAAAGAACAGCGGCAAAAACACAGCCCTGCGCAAAAGGAAACGCATATCCGAGAAAGCCAGCAGCACTGGCGACAAGAGACACAGTGCGATGCAGAAGGCTTCCGCCAATGGGCTGAGGGGCATGGGCGGCTCTAGACGAAGGGGCAGCCACTCGACAAATGGCGTGTCCGCCAGGATGTCGACCAGCCCCCCTTCCAGTCGCTCCCAAATGTGGCCCAGGCCAAAGGGCACCGGTGCGGGGTACAAAAGCGCCAATGGCCACAGCGCCAGCAACACCAGACCCCCATGGGCTGAGGGCTCGAGCCACTGCGCCCTGAACGCCGCCCATCGCCGCAGCAAGCCCAGCCGCCACGCCAGCACCATGCAGGAGGCGCCGATCAATGCCCCTGCGCTATTGAGCAGGAAATCGACGTTCGAGGGCACCCGCATGGGCAGGTAGTTCTGCAGCGTCTCCACGCTCAGCGACAGGCCAACACCCATCAATGCCCCGCCCAGCCAGCCGACCCGAAGCGAATGGCCCGATCGCACCAGGGCTACCGCGAGCAGAAATCCCAGGGGGACGTAGCCCAGCAGATTGGAGGCAACGTCAAACCCCGTCCAGTACTGAGGCAGAGGTGCCAGCAAGAAGGCCCAAGGCTCGACGCCCTGGTCCCGCCAACCCACGAAGGGGTACAGGCTGGCGTAGAGGACGACCGCCCCCAGTAGCAGCGCCAGTGGCCAAGCGGAGGATCGCGTCTTGGGCAATGCCGTCAGAAGGGTTTGACCACCACCAGCACGACGGCGATCAGCAACAAAACAACCGGGATTTCGTTGAACCAGCGAAACCACACATGCCCTCTTCGGTTGGCGCCAGCGCTAAAACGTTTGAGCAGCACGCCGCAGCCATGGTGATAACCCAAGACCAGCAACACGACGAAGAGCTTGGCGTGCATCCAGCCATTGCCTGGCCCCTTGCCGATGCCGTAGCCCAGCCAAAGCCACAAACCCAGCGCCACGGCGGGCACCATGAGCAAGGTGGTGAAGCGCATGAGCTTGCGGGCCATCTGCAACAGACGCTCGCGTTCGGCCACGCTCTCCGGCGGCACCATGGCCAAGTTGACGAAGATGCGCGGCAGGTAGAAGAGGCCCGCAAACCAACTGGCCACGAACACGATGTGGAAAGATTTGACCCAAAGCATGTCGGCAGTGTAGTGCGCGAACGCGGGTGGGGCTTACGCCCCTGGTCAGCCTTCGCTGGACAAAAAAAACCCGGCCAGAGGCCGGGTTGGGAAGCCTTTTTGCTGTCACACACTAAGGCACCCGCTCAGGGAGGAAAAGCGGGGGACACCTTGCGGCATCCGGCGCGAATATTACCGCATGATGGCGAAATGTCCATGCGAAATATCACCGTTTGGCTGCCCCGCTAGGCTCCCAACCGCAAAGATCTTTCACATCACCTTGGCCAGTTCAAACATGACCGCCGTGCCCAGGGACTCCCGGATATTGGTGCGTCCCACTTTCGCCATGGACATTTCGTCGAACCCCGACATGTCGAACGATCGGCTGTCGGGTGAGATTTCGACGAACGGCATCTCCAGGAAATCGCGAAGCACCGTGCGCTGAAAGTCGTCGAAGTCGTCGCCCCGCAACTCGGCGTCCAGGACGATGAGATTGGGTGTGCGGTGCGTCAGGGCCTCTCGGGCCTGCACAAAATCCACCACGCTGTCAGAGGTGATGCCCAGTTCACGCAGTGCATCGCGCACCTCGGCCCGAAGCCGCAGCGAGGGTGACACGGTGAGCACATAGACCCCCTGCATCGACTTGAAGATGGTGGTGGGGTCGTCGCCCATGTCAAGGGTGGACAGACCGTCGATGGACTGGACGGTGCGCGTGAAGAAGACGGTGAGCGAGACACCGTCCTGGGTGACTTCTCGCTCAAGCTCGATGCCTCCCGATGCCCTGGCGACCTCGCGCAACAGCATCCAGCTCAGGCTATCGGACTGCGCCGCGCTGGAGGGCGGCATGCCTTCGTTGAAGGCGCGGACCTGAAGCCTGGCGTGCTGGGGCCAGGTGTTGATGTCCAGGCGTACGTCCACGCGCTGGCCGAAAGGCATAGCCCAGTCCAGGGCCGCGTTCACGAAGGCGTAGGCCACGGTCGGGTCGATCAGCACTTCGACAGGCTTGCACTTGCGACGCAACTCGATGGCCAAGGCGGCAAAGTCGCGGCGGCGCTCTTCCAGCAACGCCTCGACCAGATCGGCCATCGGCACCTTTTCGTGAGACTGACGGATTCGCCCTGCGTGAAACCGCTGGATGCGCTGCGCGGTGAGCCCGGTGTGCTTGAGGCGTTCAACCGGCGCCGACAGGGCACGGTGCTCAATGGGGCTCAGCCTCTCACGCGCGAGCAGGTGGTCTAACTGGTTTTGCAGGGTGGTCACGGCGTGGGCCATGTCGTCTGCCATACCCGTCACCAAGTCGCCCCAGCGGTTCTCCAACGACCACTCCTTTGCCTCTTGGGGCTCAAATGGGGCTTGGACTGAGGAGGCGGGGCCGTGAGGCTTCTTCAGGGTGGACATGATTCGAGCAGCGTGAAAACGGACGGAAAACCGGCGAGGATTGAAACTAACACCTTAGACGTCAAACAGGCGGATGAGGCATAAGCAGAAACGCCTCAGGGCGTGGAGTTAGGCACACTCCCTGCGGGTTTGTGACCAGAACCGGCACTTTTGCCACAATGCGCAGATGCACACCCCTGCCCCGTACCCCTCCAATCGTCCTCGTCGCCTGCGGCGCGACAGCTTCACCCGAGACCTGGTTCGCGAGCATCGCCTGCACCCGTCAGACCTGATCTACCCGGTGTTCGTGCTCGACGGACAAAACCGGCGCGAGGCGGTAGTGTCCATGCCCGGCGTGGAACGCCTGAGCCTGGACTTGCTGCTGCCGGTGGCCGAAGACTGCGTGAAGCTTGGCATTCCGGTGATGGCCCTGTTCCCGGTGATCGACCAATCGCTGAAAACACCAGACGGCCGGGAAGCCAGCAACCCGGACGGCCTGATTCCGCGCGTGGTGCGCGGCCTGAAAGAGCGTTTTCCCGAACTGGGGGTGATGACCGACGTGGCACTGGACCCGTACACCAGCCATGGCCAGGACGGGGTACTGGATGAGAACAACTACATCCTGAACGACCCCACCGTGGCGATCCTGGTGCAGCAAGCCCTGACCCAGGCCGCCGCTGGCGTGGACATGGTCGCGCCCAGCGACATGATGGACGGCCGCGTGGGCGCGATCCGTCAGGCGCTGGAGGCCGGCGGCCACATTCACACGCGAATCATGGCCTACAGCGCGAAGTACGCCAGCGCTTTCTACGGCCCCTTCCGCGACGCCGTGGGCTCGGCCGCCAACCTGGGCAAAGCCGACAAGAAGGTCTATCAGATGGACCCGGGCAACAGCAATGAGGCGCTGCGCGAAGTGGCGCTTGACCTGGCCGAGGGCGCGGACATGGTGATGGTCAAACCGGGCATGCCGTACCTGGACATCGTTCGGCGCGTGAAAGACGAGTTTGCGGTGCCCACCTTTGCTTACCAGGTCAGCGGCGAGTACGCCATGCTCAAGGCCGCGGCCCAGAACGGCTGGCTGGACCACGACGCGGTGATGATGGAAAGCCTGCTGGCCTTCAAGCGCGCGGGCGCCGACGGCATCCTGACCTACTTCGCGCGCGACGCGGCGCGCCTGTTGCGCGCCTGAGGGCGATGCGGGTCTTTCGTTTCGGCCAGCCCACGCTCAGCGAGAGCGACACGCTGCCCGACCGACTGGGTGACAAGGGCTATGTTTGGGTGGCCTGCACCCGAGCCGAGTTCGAGCAGCGCCTGACCGACATTCAGGCGATGTTGCAAGCGCTGTGCGGCGCCAGCCTGCTGGAGCTGCACGTGAGCGACCTGCTGAACACCCAGCTGCCCTCGCACTACGACTACACCTCGCAGTACGACCTGCTGGTGTTTCGTCGCCTCACCAGCGAGCGCGGCGAGGTGCCCGCCAAGCCGGTGGCCAAGCGCGGCGGGCCACCGGTGCTGCGCAGCATCGACACCAGTCCGGTGGGCTTCGCGGTGTTTGACCGGGTGTTGCTGAGCGTGCACCCGGGGGACTGCGCCGTGCTCAACCAGTACGCCGAGCGCCTGCTGTCCGGTGCCAGCGCCTCATCGCGTGCGGCCGGGGTGCACCTGCCCACGCAGCCGGCCGATCTGATGCTGCGCGTCGTGAACCAGGTGGTGGACGGCTACCTGGAGCTGCGGCGCGAACTGACGCGCCAACTGGACCACTGGCAAACCGAGCTGCTGCTGCCGCGTTCGCGCTTCAGCAACTGGAACGCCTTGCTGGAGGCGCGGCTGTCGCTGCACCAGCTAGACGAGATTTGCGAAGACCAACGCACCGCCATCGTGGACTGGATCGACGCGCTGGCGCTGTGGGAACCCGACGACGAGACGGGCGGACAGCGCGGGCTGGAGCTGTTGCGGGTGCGCAGCCGCGATGTGCTGGAGCACATCGAGCGCGTGGTGCACCACGTGCGCCGCCTGGAACAAAACGCCGAGACCGCGGTGCAGATGCACTTCTCGGCCCAGAGCCACCGCACCAACGACATCATGCGCACGCTCACGGCGCTGACGGCCATTTTTCTGCCCCTGAACCTGATCGCCGGCATCTTCGGCATGAACTTCGAATTCGTGCCCCTGATTCACCAGCAATCCGGCTTCTGGTGGGCCATGGGCTCGATGGCGTTGATCGCCGTGGCCCTGGCCGTGGTGTTCTGGCGCAAGCGTTACCTGGCGCGAACCTCGGGGCGCTGAGCGGGCTCTGGCAAGCCGAACAAGCGCGCGCCATTGCCCCAGGCGATGCGGTGCGCCACGTCGGCAGGCAAGCCACCGAGCCAGACGCGGTAGCCGCGCATCAACTCGCCGTAGGGGTCTCCTCGTTTTCAGTGCAATAAGTGACGGTACGAAAAGCTAGCACTGGCGCGGAGGTGGTGTTGGTAGATCGTTGATTTCATTGACTTTCCT
>Ga0255097_1000880_pt1 | contig 11295 bp, 9 predicted proteins | sample Colum_Atlam_RepB_2_FD_188436 | JGI IMG/M metagenome (GOLD analysis project Ga0255097, IMG submission 188436) | Freshwater microbial communities from Columbia River, Oregon, United States - Colum_Atlam_RepB_8d | ecosystem: Environmental > Aquatic > Freshwater > River | place: USA: Oregon...
ATAGGAAGCTTAATCTAAGGAGTGTCTGTGAACACTGCAGCCCCTACCGCCGTCAAGACCCAAGTTGAAGGCTTGTTTGACCCTGCCACCTGGACCGTGACCTACGTGGTGCACAACGGCCCCGGCTCTGCCTGCGCCATCATTGACTCTGTGCTGGACTACGACCCAAAGTCTGGCCGCACCCGAACCACGTCGGCCGACAAGGTGATTGAGTTCGTCAAGGGCCATCAACTGACCGTTGAGTGGATCCTGGAAACCCATGCCCATGCTGACCACTTGAGCGCTGCGCCCTACCTGAAAAAACACCTGGGCGGTCAGATAGCCATTGGAGACCAAATCACCCGCGTACAAAAAGTCTTCAAGGGCCTCTTCAACCTGGAACCCGAGTTCAGGTTGGACGGATCGCAGTTCGATGTGCTGCTCAAGGACGACGATTCGTTACAGATTGGCGCACTGACCGCCAAGGTATTGGCGGTACCCGGCCACACACCCGCTTGCGTGGCCTACCAGGTCGGCGATGCTGTGTTTGTGGGCGATACCCTGTTCATGCCCGACGTGGGCACAGCGCGCTGTGACTTCCCCGGTGGAGACGCCAAAAACCTCTACGCCTCGACCCGCAAGCTCTTGAGTCTGCCACCGCAGACCCGCTTGTTCATGTGCCACGACTATCCGCCCAACGATCGTCCCATCGCCTTCGAGACCACGGTGGCCGAGCAACGCGCCAAGAACATCCATGTGCATGATGGTGTGAGCGAGGCGCAGTTCGTCGACATGCGAACCAAACGCGACGCCACGCTGGAGATGCCCGTGTTGATCCTGCCAGCGGTACAAATTAACATCAGAGCCGGTGCAATGCCGCCCAAGGAGGCCAACGGTACAGCCTATGTGAAGATACCCATTAACGCGCTGTGAGGCGCTGCAACTAACGCGTGGAACGGCTCACGGCCCATGGGAAATTGGAAACCTGCGGTCAACCCCGACGACATGAACTATTTTTCTAAAAAACAAAAATAAACAAGGGTAAACACTGATAAAAATCCCCAAATTCCTCTAGCTATTTTAAATTTACCTCCATAGAATGCACTTTAATGCAGGAGAGCGGGTTCATTCCCCACCGAAGGCGCAAACTCCCATACACGCTCAGGTTCCGTACTGCACATGTTAAACAGCCGTCTGGAGAGACGTCGCCGCCACGGTGACGCACCGAAGGAGCAAACGATGCGCCGCAGGCCATCGTGAATCTCTCAGGTACCAAGGACAGGGGGAGCGGCAATCTGCACAGAGTATGTGTCGGGTTGCTATCTCCTGGATAGTTCCTGATCGATGCCTTGTGCAGAGCCCTCCTTCAAGGACTCACCATGCATGTCATCGTTCTCGGCAGCGGTTTGCTGGGCGTCAGCACCGCCTATTACCTGTCTCAACTCGGTCACCAGGTCAGCGTCGTCGACCGTCAAGCCACCCCGGCAGCAGAAACCAGTTTTGCCAACGGGGGGCAAATTTCTGTCAGCCACGCCGAACCTTGGGCCAACCCTGGTGCCCCGCTCAAGGTCCTGAAGTGGTTGGGCAAGGAAGATGCGCCGTTGTTGTTTCGCTTGCGCGCGGACCAGCGGCAGTGGCTGTGGGGCTTGCAATTCCTGCGGGAATGCACGCCGGCTCGCACGCGCCACAACATCGAGCAGATTGTCCGCTTGGGCACTTACAGCCGCGAGACGCTTCAGCAGTTGCGCACCAGCACCGGTCTGAATTACGACCAGCGCACGCAAGGCATCCTGCATTTCTACACCTCACCCCAAGAGTTCGAGAGCGCGTTGGCCCCCACCCAACAAATGCGTGAACTTGGCTGCGAGCGTCAACTCGTCAGCGCTGATGAGGCCGTCCGAATCGAGCCTGCCCTGGCCCATATTCGTCCGCAACTGGCTGGCGCCACCTACACCGCCGAAGACGAATCCGGGGATGCCAATCGCTTTGCCCGCGAGCTGGTCAAGCTGTGCGAAGCTGCAGGCGTTCGATTCCTGATGAGCCACACCATCACCGCCCTGCGCGAAGTGGGCGGAGAGATCGATCACGTCGAAGCCACTGATAGCGAGGGACGCTTCCAGCGCTTGCGTGCAGATGCTTATGTGTTGGCGATGGGTAGCCTGAGTCCCCTGTACGCAGCACCCTTGGGCATTCAACTGCCGATTTACCCGGCCAAAGGCTACTCGGTCACCATGCCCGTCAAGGACGCCTCGATGGCACACCAGGTCAGTCTCACCGACGACGAATACAAACTGGTGTTCTCGCGCCTCACCGGCCCTGGCGGCGATCGCCTGCGCATTGCAGGCACCGCGGAGTTCAATGGCTATGACCGTGACCTCAATCGTGTGCGATGCGAGGCCATTGTTCGGCGCGTGGAAGAACTCTTCCCCGGTGCAGGCCATACCGATCAAGCCAGCTTCTGGACCGGCTTGCGCCCAGCCACGCCCAGCAACGTGCCCATCATCGGCAAAAGCAAGATCCCCAACTTGTTCATGAACACAGGCCACGGCACGCTGGGATGGACCCATGCCTGCGGCTCTGGCAAATCAATCGCCCGCATCATCAGCGGTCTTCAACCCGAAGTGGATTTCGCCTTCACCGGCGTAACAGCCAGAACTTCTGGCGTCGTCAAACCCTCAACCTCAACCATTTAAACACCTAGGAGCTCCTCATGAATATCCAACGAATTTTCAAAGCGGCCGTGGCCCTGTGCGCAATTGTGACGATGGGTGGCCTGCACGCCCAGAGCTTTCCCAACAAAACCATCAGCCTGGTGGTCCCCTACCCCGCTGGCGGTCCCTCCGATTTCTTTGCCCGTAAGGTTCAGCCTGACGCGGCGGCCAAACTGGGGCAGACCATGATTGTGGACAACATTGGCGGTGCGGGTGGAACGATCGCACTCAATAAAGTGCTCAATGCGCCCGCTGATGGGCACACGGTGGCATTAGGCAGCCCGATGGAATTGGTCCTGGCTCCCATGGCCATCCAGGGCGTGAAATACAAAGCCGAAGATTTCAAATTGGTCGCGCAGTTTTCGAGCACGAGCACCATCCTGGCCGTCCGTACCTCCATGAACGTCAAGTCGGTCGATGATCTGATTGCCCTGGCCAAGAAGAATCCCGATCAGCCCTTGACCTATGGCAGCGTTGGTTATGGTTCTCTGTATCACTTGATCGGTGAAAAATTTGGACAGATCTCGAAAGCTCCCATGCTGCATGTGCCCTACAAAGGCATTGCGCCGTTGCTCTCAGATTTGATGGGTGGGCAAATCGACATGGCCTTCCTTCCCATGGCAGGCTCGATCCCGCAAACCATCCAGGATGGAAAAATCAAAGGGCTGGCTGTCACATCCAAAGCCCCGCATCCGCTGTTCAAACAGTTTCCGGCGCTGGCAGCGATGCCCGGCATGGAAAGCATGGAATTTGACGTGTGGGCCGGCGTACAAGTCCACAAAAACACGCCTGAAGACGTGGTGGCCTCTTTGAATAAAGCGTTTTATGCGGCCCTTGGCAACCCCGAGACGCGCAAAGCCTTTGAAGCCAGCGGCAACGTGGTCACGCCGGTGCGCAGCCCCATTGAGCTGGCCAAGCTGTATTCGTCGGAAATCGATCGTTACCGCGGCATTGCTCGCAGCATCGATCTTCAACCCCAGTAAGGCTCGTCAGCTTCAGGGGTGAATCCGCACCACGAGGATGGACTCCACCAGAGGATCCGAGGAGACAAGTCGGAACAGGACAGGGGCACTGGGTCACCAGTGCCCCTGTTCATTGGAGCGCCCGGGCCTGCCAAGTCACCCGTTTGTTACGATTGCGATGAACACGTCATTCGGCTAACCCATTCACCCAAGCTACAAGGACGCCTTGCACACGCTCATCGTCCGTCACGCTCGCCCGTGATGAACCCGCTGTGACCATTCAGCCTGACCTTGTCACCCAGCACCGTGATGTCCATGTCTTCAACGGGTATTCCACCCCCCACTCGATTGGCGGCGGTCCAAGCCGTTGCGGCCATCCGGGCTGATGATTACGCGACAACTCGCAATCATCTGACAGGCGCAGTCACCGGTCTTTCGCCTTATCTCACCCATGGTGTGTTGACACTTGCAGAGGTACTCGCTGAAATTCTGCGCCAACAGCCTCTTGCCGTTAATCACAAGCTGGTCTACGAGTTCGGCTGGCGCGAGTTCTTTCGACACGTGTGGTCCCATGAGGGTGATGGAATTTTTCAGTCGCTGCATTCAGGTCCGATGCCTGACTCGAGTTACTCACAAGAGCTTCCGCCAGATATTCAACAAGGCACAACAGGTGTGCCGGTGATTGACGAAGCCGTTCGGTCGCTTCACGCCAGCGGGACACTGCACAACCACGCACGCATGTGGCTGGCCAGTTATGTGGTGCATATGCGCCATGTGCACTGGCGTGCAGGCGCGGACTGGCTGGTTGCTCACCTGCTTGATGGGGACCTGGCCAGCAACCACCTGAGCTGGCAATGGGTCGCCGGCACAGGCAGCCACAAGCCCTATCTTTTCAATGCAGACAACGTTGAGCGCTTTGCCCCAACTCAGTGGCACAGTCCGGGCTCAGTGGTTGATCAATCCTACGAAGCCCTAGACGACCTGGCGCATGGCAGGCGTCCCATGCCAGCCGCGCGGCAACTATCCGCGACCCTGACACCTAAAGACACCGCGTCCTCAGTTGCCAACCCGGTGCTGACAACACCGCCAGAAGGTCTGCAAGTCGGCACAGCAGCCTCGATCCACCAGGACCAGATTCGGGGACGCGAGGTGTGGCTCGTCCATCCCTGGGCCTTGCGCGCGCCTCCAGCAGATGTACCCACTGATGCCGTCGTGATGGGCGTTTACTTACAGCAATTCCACGCTGCCTGGCCTTGGTCTGAGACTCGATGGCGCTGGGTGGATACTGCCATGCGTGAAGTGACCACACAACGCTACTTCATTGATGCTGCAGATCTTGCTGCATGCTTGGGCGGTGCCGTGCGAGTTCGCTCCGTGTCCGATCCTCATATCACAAGATGGCTTGAACCCTTTGCTCAACTGGATCCTGAACCTGCGCTATTCCCTGGAGTAGACAGGCGCTGCCAGAGTTTCTCTCAGTGGTGGACTCGCGCGACTCGCGGTTCTCGGCAGGCGGGGGAGTTACTTTGAAGTCAACAGTATTGCGGGCCTCCACGATCCGCATCAAGACGTAGCGTTGAAAGACAACTGAGCCTCTGTGCGAATGCACGTGTCTGTTAAACCGCTGTCGATGGATTGACATATCCACCGTTCACTCAATTGAGCGATGGTTTGTCCGATGGCACGCATCACAATTCGGTTCAGAATTTTTGTTCAAATGGATACCCCATGAAATCAAGTACCCGGTATAGCGATCAGCCCAGGCTCGTCCTTCCTTGATGATCAATCACCCCGTCGTCTCAGTGTCTTTCAAAGTGTCATCTGCCGTTTTGACTGAGAATCTCCATAGCCATGTGAACTAGCAACCAGAGGAAATCTGTTATCAATATCAACTGGTCTGATAGCTTGCCCCAGTTACAGCTGAGTTAGGGTGGAGAGACAATCCCAGCCATCTACTTAGCGCACAATCGGCGCGATGCTGCTGAACTGATCGGTCCACAAGCGCAAACCGGGTTGGTCTTGCGGTTCAGTGCGCAGAACCTGCCCCTGGCCGTCTCGAATCTCCCGGTCCACCGAGGGCAACTCGCTCAAGTAAACGCGGTCCTCGGTCAGGATGAAGTGCAAGTTCAAGCGCACATTTCGACTCTCGTCGACAGCTTGGTATTTGTGACGAAACCCCAAGCCCAGCAACTCGGTCTGCGCCTTCACGATGGGGTACAGGTTCAAATAGGCGTTGGTGATGTTGATGGCGATGAAGCCCCCCGGCTTGAGATGCGCGTGGTAAATCGCAAAGGCCTCTCGGGTCAGCAAATGGATCGGCACCGAACCACCCGTGAAAGCGTCCAGCACGATCACGTCATAGCGCTTGTCAGCCGGCAATTGCTCCATGCGCAAGCGCGCGTCACCCAGCATGATGTTTTGCTGGCCCGCCTTGCACTGGGCCAAATTGTCAAACCAGGTCTGGGCAATACGAACAGCCTGCGGGTTGATTTCGTAAAAATCGTAGGCATCCTCCGGGCGTGCGTAGTTGGCCAACGTTCCCGCGCCCAACCCGATCAGCGCCACGTCGACGCTGGAGCGTCGTGCCATCACCCACTGCAAGGTCTCGCCGATGCCGCTGTCACGGGCGTAATAGGTGGTGGGCACATGCCGCAACTCGGGTGCCAAAAATTGCTGACCATGGGTCACGCTGCCACTGTAAAAAACCCGATCGTCCCGTTCGGGGCTCTGTGGGAATCGGCGCTCTTTCACGGCCACCGTGCCATAGAAATTTCGTACCTGGTCCAGCATCACCTCGACACGCCCGTCTTGGGGTTGGGCTTGCCAATGCCAGTTATTCTTCATGGCCCACAACAGCGTCAACATGCACATCGCGCCCGCGACTTGCGGCCATCCCACACCATGTTGGCCGTCGTTTCGCCTGCTTCGCGCCAGCACCATGATGGCCAGCACTGCCGAGATCGCCAAGGCCAACTGCCATTCATGATAGTCATTGAACCAAGGCGTTGCCACCAACGTCACGAACAGGCCGCCACACGCGCCACCCAACGACATGCAGAGATAGAACTCGGTCAGCCGGTTCGGCTCGACCGGCCGGCGCCGGTAGAGCTCACCGTGGCACAGCATGCACAAAACGAAAATGAGCGCGTAATGCAACCAACGCACCTCGTTGACCCCATAGTCCCAGACAAATCCTAACCATCTGGGGATATCGCTGTAACCGGCAGTGAGCAGAATCAGAACCAGGGCAGCAGCCGCGAACCAGCCTGGCCGATACCACCTGGGGTGATCGAAGGTCAGAATAAACGTCAACAGATACAAGCCCAGCGTCGATATCCACAGCCTGGGCTCGGGGGCTACATCGTGGCTGATCTGATCGGTGGCCGCGATGAACACCAACGAAGCCAAGGCCGGCAACCCCACCCAAGACAAACGTTGCCACACCGACGCTGAAGACTGGATCGGCTGAACCGAAGCGGCGCTGACCGGCGTAATTGGGTTCGCAGCATCTTGCCACGCGCCCCACGCCAGCGGCGCGCACAGCAAGGCAAACACCCCAAACCCCCACGTCCACAAGCGGCCCATGGCCTCTTGCTCGAGCCAAGGCTCCAGCACGTAAGGAAATGTCAACAAGGCCAAAAAAGAACCCACGTTGGAGAGCGCGTACAGTCGATACACCGACTGCGCATGGGGCGTTCGTGTGAACCAATGTTGTACCAAGGGGCCGGTGGTGGCCAAACAAAAATAAGGCAAGCCCACGCTGGCGCCCAAAATGACCAGCAACTGGATCACCGGCGAGTCGGGGTTGGCGGGCCGCCAATGGGCGTCGGGTAACACCTGGGTCGACAACAAGGCTGCGGCGAACAGCAAGGCCAGATGAATTCGGGCCTGCGCTCGGCGCTCGAACCAACGGGCAAGAGCGTGCGAGTACAAATAGCCCAAACACAACAGGCTTTGAAAGAACAGCATGGCAGTGGTCCACACCGCCGGGCTGCCGCCGAACCAAGGCAGGATCTGCTTACTCAGCAGCGGCTGCACTTGAAACAACAAAAATGCGCTGGTGAAAATCGTCAGGGCAAAGGGCAGAAAACCCCATGCCGAGGCTGTGGGCCGGGTCATCACATCATGCAGCCTTCAAGCTTCTTTCGCGCCAATTCAATGCCACCAATGCCACCGCCCCACTGGCCATTAGCCACAACGAGACGTGAATGGCTTTCTGGCTGATGGCATAAGTGATGCTTGAATAGGTGAGCCATACGCAGGCGCCGGCAAAAATCAGGGGCAGTAGCGGGTACAGGGGCACCGTGAAGGGCCGCTCGGTTTGACCATCGGTTTGGCGCAGCCACAGCACCGCCAAGCTGACCAAGAACAAAAAGCCCCAAAATACGGGCGCGGTGAACTCCACCATGGCGGAAAAACCATCAGCCTCCTGGGTGCCTAAACCGATCAAGGCCACGCTGATCAAGCCCTGAATCCAAAATCCCGCTGTCGGGCTGCCACTGTCCCGTTGCCAATAGCCCAATGTTCTCAACGGACTCCAGTCTTGGCCTAATGCGAAATTGCTTCGAGCCCCGACGATCATGGTCGCGTTGATACTGGTTAGCGCCGCGATCGCGACAAAAAGACCCAAGGCCTTATGAGCCCATGGTCCCAATGACAAAGCCACCAGGTCCGAAGCGGCCGTCTTGCTCTGGCTCAGACCTTGCAGCCCCAGACCCAACAACAGGGCCAGGTTGACCAACAAATAGATCAGCGTCAGTATGACCATGCTCACCACAATGACCCAGGCCATGGTGCGCGGCCCACCCCGCACTTCGGCCGACACATAGGCCGATTCGTTCCACCCGCCAAACGTCAACAGCACGAACACCAGACACAACCCCCATTGCGCTGGCGCCGGCGCCTGGACAAACCATTCCAAAGCGCCCGATTTGGGGGCCTCAGCCATGAAACCAGCGCACACCACGGCCAAAAGCCCGAGCACCTCGACCACAGTGAGTACCCCCTGCAGGCGAGCCGATGCATTCAGACCCACCAGGTTGATCGCCGTGAGCGTCAACACCACCGCCAAGGCCCACCAAGCGTTGGACCACGCGCCCAGGCTCAGCAAAGAGCTCATGTAATCCCCAAATACGAAGGCCAACAAGGCGATCGAACCGGGGTTGATCACGATGGCTTTCGACCACGCGTACATGAAAGACAAATTGCGTCCAAAAGCACGGTGCAAAAAATGATAGTCACCGCCCGCGTGCGGATATGCTGTGCACAACTCGGCGTAACACAAAGCCCCGCAAATGGAGATCAAGGCACCTGCCAGCCATAGCACCAAAGCCCAGCCCGCGTCACCGCTGATACCAGCCACCAACGCGGGCGTCTTGAAAATTCCGGCCCCCACCACGATGCCCACGATCAGCATCACAGCGGCCAGTGGGTGCAACAAACGCAGTGGTTGAGTCGTCTGCATGGCAGTTGAATTCATGAAAAACAAAATTCACATAGGGTTGATCAGCGCTTGCGAGCTTGTACGGGGGTCAACAACCCGCCTGGCGAAGTCACCATCCCTGTGATGAGAGATCCCGACACCTTGCCAGAAAAACGATGCACTTCGCGCTCGGGCGTCATAATAAATTGGAAATGGAGTTCTTCGCCCGAAAGACGAGCCCCCAGCATGGGCATGTTGGACGCACCTCGGGTGAGCGTGCCGCCGATCTTTTGCAAGACTTGTTGAAAGTTCAGGCGCACGGGGCCACCCTCCATCCCAGTCATCATCCACTCTCCCTCGACCGAGGCTGGCACCACCCACAAGTAGCCCCGAGCGCTTTCATGCGCCATGGTCTCGTCGGCCTCCCAGTCGCCCATGGTGAAGGCATGCGAGACCACGCGCGTACCCGGCTTCATGCGCAACAGAGTGGGCCGTAAACGCAAGTTCAAATCAGGCAAGAGATACAGGGTCACCACCGTGGCCGATGAGAAATCTTCCTTGAAGATGTCCCCTGTGATGATGCGCACTTTATCGCTGACCCCGGCCTCTTGAACCATGCGACGGGCGTAGTCGGCCATTTGCGGGTTGTATTCAATGCCAACCGACTGCGCGCCTAGTTCCTTGGCAGCGGTGATGGCGATGATCCCGTCACCAGCACCCAAGTCAAACAAGCGATCGCTGGATGTCACCTTGGCCGCCGCCAACATTTTGTCAATGAGCCCTTTGGGGGTAGGAATCCATATCACATCCTTGCCCGATTGGCCGCGCTCGGGGACATAAGCCTTGTCGGCCAATGCCGGTCTAAGGCCAGCCAAACCAAGCACCATGCAAACACCTAGGGAGACAAAGGGCCGCACCCATGAAAGTAGCGTCATTGGTATTCTCTTTGAAGGTTGAAAAAATTCTCAGTGTTTATGCAGCGAATGTGCAGAATGTGCACATGCTTAATCCAAAGAATATGGGATTTATAACTGCATCCACCCCCTTCTTAGGCAATAACCTTACGACTCGGCGTACGAAAAAACCCTGATGGTCGGACTGCACTTCGGCAACCTGGGTTCGCCACGATCAACCAGACCCGTCGGTTGGCCGGGAAGTTTGTTTCACCGAGTACCTGCAGCGCGGCTTATGCACGTGGGCAACTTTGTCGTCTGTTCTAATCATAAAGTTCTGACAGATGCAGGCTCGATATTCAAGGAGAACATGATTTATTCAATGGGTGTTGCCTCCATCGTTGCAGTCGCAACCTTGCTAGGCCTTTGGACTCCTGATTGGGACAGGGCTGGGCTTGAGAAAAAATACGAGACCCCTGATACCCAATTTGCAGTGATCCAAGGACAACGCGTTCACTTCCAAGACTCGGGGCCCAAAGATGGCCCCGTGCTGTTGATGCTGCACGGGTTTGGCTCCAGCTTGCAAACCTGGGACGCCTGGGCCGACTCACTCCAGAAGCACTACCGGGTGATACGTCTTGATTTGCCTGGATTTGGCTTGTCAGGTGCGAGCCCGAACAATGCCTACTCTGAGGTAGATGATGTGCAATTTATTGAGAATTTTGTCACGGCAATGAGCATCCCGGAGTTCAGTTTGATAGGCCATTCCATGGGGGGAAAAATTGCCTGGAATGTGGCAGCCTCGAACCCGTCCAAGGTCAAACGGCTAATTTTGATAGCGCCTGATGGTTATGCCGATCCAGAAGACATCGGCGCCAAGCCCTATGAGATATCAAGGTTCATGCAAGTCATGAAGTACAGCTTGCCCAAATTTTTCGTCAGGAAATCACTGGAGCCAGCGTTCTACGATGGCAAGGCGTTAACTGAGGATTTGCTGACGCGTTATCACGATTTTCTCAGAGCGCCGGGGGTACGGCAGGCGATCATCGATCGAGCTAACCAAACGATCAACACAGACCCTGTTGCCAGATTAAAGAATATCACCGCCCCAACTTTGCTCTTATGGGGCGATTCCGATCGAATGATCCCCCCGGACAACGCAACGCGGTATGCGAATGTTTTGACCACTTCCACCACCGTCGTTTTGCCCAAGCAGGGACATCTCTTGCAAGAGGAACGGCCCCAGGAGGGTCTGGCGAAAGTGCTCGCGTTTTTAAGCCCTGATCGATAGCACATGACTCTGCCGCTAAGGTGCCAAAGAATTAGAG